>BFBZ01000001.1_pt11 | contig 107062 bp, 78 predicted proteins | sample 1888401 | NCBI WGS metagenome assembly BFBZ01 (sample SAMD00112614, study PRJDB3348) | symbiont metagenome | host: Chara braunii
GGMAAYCTSRTYAGCWCRACYRATCCCCRMGGKMTYACCACRACCTACMMWTACGACRMCAACGGCAAYCARACCGGSAGYCAATGGACCTGGGTCGATCCCAACAAYGCCAGCCATACCCAGRTCGTCAARACGATCAAYACCTAYGACASYGATGRCCRWCTYACYAAAACMGARCRRACSRTTACSGAYTCYRGYRSCGGGRTCATYTCTGACACRATYACCCAGACCTTCTACGATGCCGAYGGMCRSGTCTACAARACGATCGAYGAYCTCGGGGGCGTRACGYTGRCYACCTWYGATGYYAACGGCCGYGTYMTYCRGACGACGACTCCCGATGGCAARMTSACSGACACCGTCTACGATRYCCAAGGACGKGTCCAGTGGACCGATGATCCYCACYTCYCSGGCAAGCCYGCCGAYGGMACCYTGACCCTCYACGAYGCCGACGGCCAYGTYACCGGYACKGAGCGGCACGCCAAYGTSGTCATCRCSATCAACAAYCCRACCACGAATCCCACGAGYKCRCTSACCTCKGMCGGCACCCTTCTGTCYARRACSAYMACCGTYTACGAYSCSGCYGGYCGSGTCACCCAGACCAYCGATGYSGCSRRWCATGTCACCAACAATCAGTAYGAYGCSGCCGGWCATKTSATYGAGGTCGAYGACACRGYGGGAGGCRTYGCYCGCGCYGTGAAGAGYACCTACGAYGCSRWYGGWCRSSYTRYYRCCTCRACCGAYGCWYTGGGRAAYACSACSCAYTACCTCTACGAYSACRCSGGAAAYYTGATCMAGACYWCCTACSCCGATGGCACMACCACSAYSACGAMGTAYGATGCCAAYGGYCGCAAGATCGCSWCGATYGACCAGAAYGGMCTKGARACCGACTAYCARTAYGAYRCCYAKGGKRAYCTGACMTCCGTCATCCTYCCCGCCGTCACCAAYCCSGYCAAYGGCCAGATCGTCCATCCCACGTACGTCTACGCCTACGACGCCTACGGCAACCTCGCTAGTGTCACCGACCCCCTCAACCACAAGACAACTCATCAGTACGACGCGCTCGGCGACAAGGTCGGCCAAACCTTGCCCATGAACCAGACGGAAAGCTGGACTTACAACAGCCTGAACCAACTGGCGTCCACCACCGACTTCGATGGCCAGAAGATTACGTATCAACATGACGCCATGGGTCGGGTCACCCAGAAACAGGAATATGCCCAGGGCGCTACGTCGCCGACGACCACCGTCACCTACACCTACGACAAYCCSGAYRCCAACAACGACGGYGGYTATWMCGACACGGTCACCACRCCSGGYGGGACCACGACGAATTTCTACGACGTCAACGGCAACCTSRTCAAAATCACGTCRCCCCAAGGGACCGTGAATTACACCTATGATGCGGCCACTGGTCGTGAGACCGCCGTCACCACCAGCAACACAGATATCCGCTACGCCTATGATGACCTGGGCCGAATGACCACAGTCACTGTCGACAAGCTCGACGGCGCCTCCTTGAGCACCTCSCTGGTCACGACGTAYRSCTACGAYCTGAACAACAACCTGATTGGGACCAGTYTGCCCAATGGCACCAGCGARACCCGCCAGTACGATTCCCTYAACCGCCTGATCTTCCTCAAGAACACGGGTCCCGCCAACGCGGTAATCTCAAGCTACATCTATACACTCGACCCCAACGGCAACCGCCGCGTCGTGGTCGAGAACACGGGTCGCCGCGATGATTACACCTACGATGCCGATGGTCGACTGACTCAGGAAGCGATCACCAACGATCCCAGTGCGGGCAGTCGTACCCTGACTTACGCCTATGACCTCGCTGGTAACCGCGCGACCAGCACCGATACTGGCGCTGCCACCGGTCAGCAGTCCCTGACTTACACTTACGACGCCAACGATCGTCTGACCAACGTTACGGGCACGTCGGGATATTCCTTGACCTACACCTACGACAACAATGGCAACACGCTGACCGTAGCTGGTTCTCAGCAGGCAACGTACACCTGGAACCTCGAGAACCATCTCGTGGGCGCCGGCGTCACAACTTCGGGCGTGACCCATAGCGTGAGCGATCAGTATGACGATGCCGGCAACCGGCTATCGGAGACGGTCGACGGCCAGACAACGACCTATCTCAATGACCCCAACCAGGCCTACGACCAGGTGTTGGAAGAATACGCGCCGGGTGGCGCTTTGGCGGCGACGTATGCACGGGGCCTGGATCTCCTATTCCAGGATCGGAGCGGTGCGCGATCGTACTACGCCAAGGACGGCTTGGACAGCACACGCCTACTGACGAACGCAAGCGGGTTTGTAACGGATACCTACACGTACAGCGCCTACGGGCCCCTCATTGGCCAGGCATGGACGGGGACAGCCGCAACCCCAAATGATTATTTGTTCGCTTGCTACATGTACGATGCATCATTAGGACAATACTATCTCAATTCTCGGTACATAACAACATCAACAGGCCGGTTCACATCACGCGATTCACGCGATGGAAAACTCAGTGATCCTCTAACTCTCAATCTCTATGCATATGCCGGCGCGGACCCTGTTGATAATGTCGATCCATCAGGACATGATTTCCTCCCGAGCATCATCGTCAGTACGACCATCGGCGCAACGCTGGGAGCGGCCGTCGGCCAGGCATTGCACGCCAATGTTTTGGATTACGCTACAGGTGGCGCGATTGTTGGGGCGGCAATCGGTGCCGGTGTCGCAATCCCACTTTTGGGTCTAGGAGCTCTGATCGCTGGCGGTGGGGTCTTGACTTGGCAGATCCTCCGTTACGCGGCGGCGGAAAACATTGGATTTGGAGAGGCTGCAGATCGATACTTATCATTTTTACCGTACTTTTTAATCGTGGACGGGTCACCCCTCGGGCCCGACGCAGTCATTAGGTCCTATAAGGATGTGATCAGGTCTCAGTCGAATATCGCCCCACCAGAGATCATCGCGTCCGTCTTGATGTACGAAATGCTTCAATACACCCCGCTTGATTCCATCTTTGACGATCTTCCGGTCGGCGGTTACCATAGTATGGGGATTGCACAATTGCGCGTCGACACGGTTCGGGACCACAGTCTTTTTCCGGCCACCGTGAGCGACGATCAGATTGCCCAGGATCTGCGCAATCCGTCAAAAGCCATCCATATCCTCGCACGCGACATCCAATACCTCGCAAAGAACTACGGGTCGATTTTGCCAGGCGGCGGCAACTTGGCGAATTGGGCTTCGCTGCCTGAACGAGATAAAATCACATGGATCAAGGCGTTTGCTTCAGGAAAGGATATTCTTCAAAGAGATCTGAAGCAACAGTTCGGTCAGAGTTCTTCTGCCGCCAACAATTTTGCGGTGCAGGGCTATCAAATGATCAATGATGGGCATCTTCTTGATTAAGCGGTCGATCGGCTGCCCCTTTTTTTGAGGGTGCTTCCGGATCGCCGGTTAACGCCAAATAGGCGATCGAAATCAAGTGCGCGATCGGAGTCATACCGATGGGCAGCTTATGGCCACGCAGACGTTTCACATTGCTTGTTCTAGGGGCGGTGTTGTCAATTGTGGCGCACCTTTTCTTTTTGATCAAGCGACGTGACGATCCAACGGCTACTTGGACAATGTCGATCATTTATCCGGCAGTTGTTATCCTTCCATCGCTCGCATGGACCGAATATATTGTTTACCGGAGGCGATTGAGAGGACGTAAGGTGCATATGCGCGAGCGATTGCTGCTTTTTTACTACGGACTTGGTGTGTGGACGGGATTTGCGTGGCTTTCTATCATTGTGGCGGTTGGAATAGATCGAGCGTAACTCGCCTCCCGCTACGCCGCAGCCTTCCCGGAGGGGAGGGAGCGTAGGAAACGGGGATACCGACGGTCACGTCATCGGCATCGAACGCCATGCCAACCTTGTCATCGTCAACAATGAGGCTCCTCGGCCGGAGGCCGAGGTATCAGGAAGGCCCCCCGAGGGGGCCGGATACGTGAGGAAGCCCCCGTTGGGGGCGATGACTTGAGCCGCTCCGTCGGAGCCCGGTACATGCGGTAGCCCCCGCGGGGGGCGTAAGGCCAGGAAGGCCCCGTCGGAGCCTATGGGGTTACTCCAAGTTCAACTCGCCCTGCCGACGATCCAGCTCATCCTGCTCGCGGATGTACTGCCGCACCCGGGCCTCATCAAGGCCCACCGTGCTCACGCAATAACCCGTCGCCCAGAAATGCAGGCCCGTCATCCGGCGTTCCTTCAACAGCTCACGATGGATCCGGACGGCGCTCTTGCTCTTCAGGAACCCGATCGTGTTCGCCACGCTATACTTGGGCGGGATGCTCAAGCACAGGTGGATGTGGTCGTGCATCGCGTGCCCTTCCAACAGCTCGATCCCCCGTTGACGGCACAATTCCCGAAGGATCGGGCCGATCTGATGCCGAAGTCTTCCGTAGAAGACTTTCCGGTGGTACTTCGGTATGATCACGACATGGTACTTGCATTCCCACCGGACATGGGAAAGGCTCTGCCATTCGTGCATAGGCTCCTCCTTTCTGCCCCTCGGGGCCTTCCCGGAAGGGGGAGCCTATTTCATCGCACGCCGGATCGCTCGAAGCTCTTCGGGTCGCACGGCCAGAGGCCGTGGATTTATAACGTATTAATCCAACTGGCCTGTGCGTTGTTATGGTATCGCAGAGTGAATAGGCTCAAGGCTGCATAGCAGTATTGAGATAGTTACTAAGAGAAGATCGAAAGTTTCCCAGGCTGATGCGGCTTGCGAGGCGAGGATCGCAACGGCAACGCTCAACGACTTACAGACGGGGCGCCGCAAGCTTCATCTGAAGTACATTCAGAGATCTGGCTGCCTACGTCAAACTGTCCCTGAAGCATTCATGGGCGGCCGGCATGACGCCGACTAAATGAGGAGAGCCCACGCAACTCTTGGAGCCCCGCCAGCTTTTGGGGCAGGGTAGTGGCCTAAGCAAAGGAGATAGACCGTGCCTACCACCGAAGAATTGGATGAGCTGAAACGCTACTGGCTGGAAGATCCCTTCTATGACCTCGAAGACGCCGATGGCTTCGAGGAGCACGTCGAAGAGTTGCGAGCCTTCCGCTTGGAGCAAGAGGACCGTTGGCGGGTTGAACGGGAAGCAAGGTTGAAGGCGAGGGCCGAGGAGTTGGGCATTGCCGATAACCCGGCCCTCGCGGCGTACATCCTTCAGCTCGAAGCTCGCGTCGAGGCCCTGGAGAGCTTGGCGCAGAGGCTCTCGTCTTGACTGTTGTCGCAAGGAAAATTGAACCAGCCAAAGCGACCCATCCCCATGACCTGGGCGATTCGCCCCGAGGTGAGTCAGGGCACGACCGGAATCGCCGGGTATTCGCGAGTGAACAGGTCGCTTTTCGAGGCCGCTGTCTCAAACGGCCTCTCAGCCGTGGATCGCCTTGAGGTAGCGGTCGGCGGAGCGACGAACGACTTCCTTGCCACGAGTGGAAATGACCCCCTTGCCGCGCACCACGAACGCGCCATAGATCCGGTCGTATTCGAGTGGCTCGAGACAAGTCATGACGTGCCGGATGGTCGGCGCGTTGAGAGGGATGAAGTTGGGGTAGCTCCACATGAAGCTCACCTGCTTCGGGTCCATGCAAATCTGGGGCTGATCTCCCGCCATCAGCACTCCCCGCCCCTCAGCTCCCGCGGGCCAGAGCAGGACCTGGTAACCCTCGAAATGACCGCCCGTGCGGATCAAGGGAAGTTCTCCGAGCAACGTCTGCTTCTCCCCCTTCCAGAAGCGAACGCAGGGATCGGGGCGCATGACCCAGGGGCGCTCAGCCTCGTGGATGTGGATCGGAATATTGCCGAAGGCCCGGCTGTACTCAACCATCACCGTATAATAATGCGGGTGGGAGATAGCGATCTCGGCAATGCCCCCGAGTTCCTTGATACGTGAGACCGTCTCGTCATCGATCAGCGACACGCAATCCCACAAGATGTTTCCCTTGGGGGTCTGGATCAGGAAGGCTCGCTGGCCAATGCCGAACTTCGGCTCAAGATTGATCGAGTAGAGGTGCTTCTCCTCCTGTTTGATCCGGTTCCTGTGCGTGGCGCGGACCTGTTCGAGCGTGGCCCATCCTTGACCGTCAGGGCCGACATACTGACGCTCGTCCTCGCAGATCGCGCACTGTTCGGGAGGCTTCGGCGATTTTGCGAACTGGGTGCCGCAGGTCACGCACAGATAAGCCGCCCCTTCCGTTTCCGCATCAGCCGAGCTGGCGGTCGCGAGGGTGCTCAAGGCGGCAGCGGCCGCCGAAGATTGGCGCAAAAACGTCCTTCTGGTCGTGTCTGATCCCATCGTCGTTCGATTCTCCCTATACCGTGATCTCAGGCGACGAATCGCCGGCCACGGCGACCAAGGTCTCTCCCCTCGCCGACGCGGCTGCGATTTCAAGTCAGCCACGTAGCGATAACGGCAAGCTTAGTGTCGCGTATCCCCTGCATGCCACATGCATGGCCGGAAATCTCCCTCCGTGGCCTTCCCATCTCGGCCGGCACGCATCCCGTCGAAAGCCTGCCCACAAACGAACTCAAATCCGCTCGTAGAACCAGGCCCTCATCGCTTTTTGTAAAGATGAATGGAAGTATCTTAGGGTCGCACTTCCCAAGATTCCATAGCCGGCCGAGGACAGGACAGCCAATGCGGCTAACCCCACGACCAGGATGAGCGCCATGGATTGTAGGCCGGCGCGTCGTTGGCCGCACCTTCATTCCGGGGGAGGCGTCTCTTTGACGGCGGCACTCCAGGGGTAGGGGGAGGAATGCCAATATTTTTGAGCCATGTCTTCGTGCCACCGATCGAGCTTCTGCTGCTGCGGCGAGATCGTTCTTCCCTTGGAGTCGATGGGTTGAGGCTCGAAAACCATCGTTCCATCAAGGCCGGGATGCCCGCGCAGGATTCCGGCGATCTGTGTGCGATGGTAGTGGCCCATTTGGTCTTGGTGCCGCGCTCTGCGAATCGTCGTGGTCACACCACCAAAGAGAATCGCGATCACTGCGATCGCAGCCATCATTCGACCCAACGTGATCCGTATGGAGACCACCAATCCCCCCAGAAGCGCGGGGAGCAGCGGGATGAGGATCAGGATGACCGAATCAACGAAGACGCCCCAAGGCCTCAGATGCCTCCGCGACATCCCCATCCGGGGAGCCAGCATGAAGCCCGTTTGGAACGGTTGAAGCATCGAGACGAAACTCCATTGGGCCGGCCGAGAGCAAGAGGCGGTGTAGGCAACAACAGCGATCAGGCCGACGATCAAAAAGCCGATCAGGAATCGCCTTCTCGGCCCGTTGACGAATTTGAGGCGGTAACCCGCCCACACCAACGCGGCCAGGGTCGGAAGAAGCCCCAGATCCCAATACGGTGACTCAAATCCAAAGAGGGATCGCCCCGAAGTCCATCGGATCACAGCCCAGACAACCGCGACGGACGCGGGGACAATACCCAGAAGAAATATTCGCGGGCGACTCATAGAGCTTTGCCTCAATACAGCAACGGAGGTCGCGGGATAGAGGAGAATGTGAGGCAGAGGTGGCAGTCGAAACAGAGCCAAGACGGTTTGCTTGGGAGGTCACCCCAGGGAGTTCCGGCGCGACCGCAAGAAACAGGCACAAACCCTGAAAACCCAAAAAACTCACTTGATGACGCTCGCAGGACATCCCTTAAGCCAAATGCATCGCCAAGCAGTGTCTTGGGTGGCAAAGGTAGTACCCATCCGTGGGCAAAGGCTTTTGACACCGGTGGGAACCATCCGTGTCACTCAACTGGCCTCTTTACAACGGCTTTGCCCTCTCCCTCTTTCATCGCTTGGGGCGCAACCCAATCAATAGCCGCTCGACCTCATTGACGTTAGGGCCTCTCATAATATTGCTGCGCGGTTCCCAAGCCAGATTCCGATCAAACCCAAGAAATCAAAATTCTTGCAAATCCAGGTTTCTTACCTAGCGGATCGCCACTCAACGGCGCCGATTTGACCAAGCGTCTCTCCGTCAAGCGGCGAAAAGGCGATCCGCGAACGGGGTTCTATGTATGCATTGAGATTCCTCGGGCATCCCAGACAATCTATCGGCACGCTTAATCCCGAGATAATTTCACCTTTTCATTTCCGTAGACTTTCAAATTATCAGCGTTAGCGTAACAAAGTGTCTTCCATTCACCATAACGATCCAACTTTTCCTTTTCGAACTGCTGCCCTGCAGCCATCCAGGCTTTATGGATCTCCAGCCGCGCCCAGCCAACACTTTCACTTTCGAGCAATGCCGTCACATGCTTGCTAAGAACCAAGCTAAATATCGCATTGACAGGTTCTTCGTGATGGGAAGTCCAGGCCTTTTGATACCAATGGCGAGAGGGTGGAAGCTGCAAACCGCCGTCATAACCAATCACTGCGCGGACGTGAGTGGACTTTTGACTCTGGCCCGACGCTGATGCCGATTCTTGATAGGTTTCATCGTCCCACAGACTGATGATCACAGCATCTTCAAAATACGGATAGGGACGTGCTTGCAGCTCGGTGGGTTCAGGTAGGCATGTGCCGAGGAAGCCCAAAACATACTTTGCGTCGGCCGACTGTCCTCGGCGCATGCGATCCGTCATCTGTGAGACAAGCGCATCGTCCTCAAAGAGTTCGAGAACCTGATAGCCTTTCTGTCGGAGTTGCCAGGAAGCTAACTTGGCCGCCTCCAGAATGATTCGGCCCTCACGCTCGTACTTCGGATCGTTGCTACCCGCAACGATGACAGCCGTATTCATTCAAAGCCTCCAATGCCCATGCTACACCGCGGCACTGGAGCCGAAGAGTCCGCTGGGAGCATTCCACTCTCGCCGTGAATGAGGCACGAATCTCAATGGTTCTGGGCGACGAGCTCTTGTTGATCCCAGGCCTTCGCCGTCTGCTGGCCCAAGGGAGTATTTCGAAGAATCTCGCGATACAGGTCGGCGATCGTGAGATAACTTCCCTTCTTCACCCGATAAAACGGGGCCGGCGGATCAGGCTGTGACGAGATGTAGTCGCGGAGGTTTCTGGCGGCCACACTTTCCGAGATCCGGCGGACCTGATCGAGAACACCGTGCAGCTTTTCGATGTCGCCTTTGCGAACGGCGAAGTCGATCTTCCGCTCCTCAAGCCATGAGTCGATCCGAGAGGGATCGCCGTAGGCGCCCTCGCTGTAGAGCACGATCACCGAAAGAGGACAGGCGTCTCGCAGGACATTCGCGAAGGAGACCCCCGGGCGGAAGTCCAAAAGACCGACTTGGTCGGTCAAAGCCATCCCAGGCAGATCCACATTCTTACCAAGAGCCTCACTGGCATCCACCGCCTCCTGGTGCAGGATGATAGATCCCGCATCCATTGCGTACCGGTGGGCGATATTCTCGCGGAGCCCGGCGGCAAGTTCCTTTCGCCGATCCAGGATCCACAAGTGGTCAAGGGATGGGGCGCTCATGGTCACGATCGATCCTCCTCTCGTGAAAACCTCTGTCCTTATAGCGATACGCAGACCTCGAACGTCGTGGGACTACTACCCTCTGGTAGCCGCAACTCCCATTGAGCCTGCTTGGCCAAGAGGGAGCAAAGGTGGAGACTATGAACCCGCTCGCCGAGTGAGCCCAGCTTGGAAATCGACTCAATGGGATCGCGAAACGACGCAATGATCTCGGCTCGCTTCTCCAGGCTGATCCCTTCGCCATGGTTCTGAACCGAGATCACCAACCGGTTCCCCTCGCGACGGGCGGCGACCCGAATCACGCGGTCGCTGACGTCGATCCCTAATTTTATAGTCTTCGACAGATTGGTACAGGCATTATCCAGAAGACTGATGACAATTAGCAGCAGCGAGAGAGCGTCTCCATTAAGCTGGGAGGGATAATCCCCCGCCCGGATCTCTTCGATCTGAAGGCCGGACTGTGCCGCCTCTCCCACGTCGAGAAGGTGAAGGCCAGCATCCCTCGCAAGCTTGAGGACTCCCCCGATTGTCGAATCTCGTGGTGTTTGTCGTGGGTGGAGAAATGCGTCGAACTCACGGAGGGAGTTGAGGACCGTGGGTATTTCCGCTCGCATCCTCTCTGGCGCTACTACAGTCGTAAGGCGGGCAAGCTCGTTCTTACAATAGTGCAGCAAGAGCCCCAGATGCAGCCCTTCGACGCTGAGCCGAGCGATTGCCTGATTTGCCTCGATCACGGGGATCGCCGCCTCAAGCAGTCGATGCATCCGCCCCATCAATCGCATTTCACCCAGTGTGAACGCCGGATTGAGCTCGCCGAGATGATCGAGGACGATCTTCGCGACCAATTTTTCCCCGAATCGGATCGGGATTTCGACCCATTCTCTCCGATCGCCGCTTGCCAGTACGTCGTTGTAGGGATCGGTCTGATCGTCCCAGATGTCAAAAGAGTCGCCGCGAGAGAGGGTGGTTGTGTGCCCCGGCATCAGACAGAGGGCGGGCTTGTGCGCCTGAAGGATCGGATGCTGATCATCTTCGAAATGGAATGAAGAATTGAAAGGCCTTGGCTCCCCCACAGAGTCATGCAGCGTCTGTTTCTTTCCGGCTATCAAGTAAACTTTGCAGCGATTGACGACGTGCTTCTCAACGGCAAATTTAACGAATTTAACAAGCAGCTCTGCGACTGACGTATGAGAGGTCTCTCGCAGCATTTGCTGCGACCAGTCCCTTTCAAACTGAATGCGCCTTTCCTCTTCCCACGCTTTCCTCACTCGCTCGCCGGAGTTATTCAGCAAGGCTTCGTCGATGGCGTTGTGCAAGGCAACGTCGCTTCGCTCAAGATGCACCGTCCAGACCACTCGGTCATGACAATCCTTGATGACATAGATGCAAAAAGGACGAAGGTCTCCGACAGCTCTGGCATCCCTCTTCGCTAATTCGCCTTCATCCGGATTGGGAACGCGGACCGATTTGCCTTCGCGAACGGCAATGACCTGGCAATCACCGAGTTCTTCCGAATGGTCTGAAAAATCTCGGCGTGTCACCTTTTCGACGTTCGCCATCTTCTCCCCCCACGAGAGGAAGCCGACGATCAACTTCTCCTTGTAGTCGACCCTCGAGAAGAGTCCCCGGGAATAGCCCTGTTTGATGAGCCACGACTTGAGCGGCTCCAACAGCTTGATTTCCGAGGTCTCATTCCGAAGGGCCATCAGTCCCTCCGTGATGAAGTCATCTTTGCGAGAAGCCGCCTCGCGTGCCCTGGCCAGAGCAAGCGGGCGTGCTGCATGGGCTGCTAACAACGTGAAAGCGTGCGCTAGATATTCTTCATACAGCACATGGCTCGTGGTTTCAATCGTGAGCACCCCCAGCGGAGTCTCAAATCCCGCGACCACCGGAGCCGATATGTGCCTTTGGGTCTTTTCAAAGAGGTAATATTCCCGCGCGTAGGAAGTCATCCTGATCACGTAGTCGTTTACGAGCGCCGTCTTGCGACTCGTAAAAACTTCGGCCGCAATGCTTTTCTCCTTCTCCCCCGGCTCTGGCAAAGGGTACGGTGTCTTCCACCGCTCCTCGTTCCATTCCTCCGGCCTTGTCGAAAGTCGACCCGTAAATCTCAGGATACTCTCATTGTCGTTGATTTGCTTGAACGTAACGTGTACGGCAAGTAGATCTTTAGAATTGCGACCTTCTTTGAAGTCTTGATCCAGATCCAAGAGTCCGTGGCAGAGATGCGCCGCCTTCCCCAGGTAAGCGTTCACAATCTCCTCGTATGTCCCCTCTTGTAGCAGCAGACGACATGCCAAAAAGTTCAGATGCAGACGGCGTAATGATTCTTCTGCCTTCCTGTCTTCAAAAGCTTCGCGGATAAGCTGGGTTACCGTTTCGAGATGATATATCTCGACACGAGTAAAACCGTTTTTGTCCGTCTGCTTTCCATCTTCGACGCGGATTGGCCGAGCTACCGACAAAAACCCTTCGACATCGCCAGGCAAAGTCATTCGTTGAAACAATACGTGACGTGTTTTTGTTTTCTCGAGAAATGAAGAATCTGGCGTCTTTGCCAATCCATTGATATACTGATTTCGCGCACGCTCGATTCTCGAGATCGAATCCGACTTCTTCTGATTTCTGGGAACTCCTGCCGAGAAATGCCAAAGAATGTCGCTGCTTTCCCCGCCGAAATTCAGGTACACCCAGTGCTTGTCAAACCCGATGATCTCATTTGCGACCTGAATCCCAAGCCTTAAGATCTGATCAAGTTTCCCCCGTTGAGCTTTCTTGGAAGGACGCTTACTCTCGCGCTTGGAAAATTCGGCATTCGACGAAGGTTCCATCCCGCTCCCCCGGACTGATGCAATTCAAAGCAGTCTCGTCAGCAGGGCTTCTACCCCATCGGACGACAAATCGCAGTTGAGCTTTCTTTGATGGATCGAATGGGGTCTACCGGTCGAGACTACACGACGTCAAATTCCGGGCGTCGATAATTCGCCTGTCCGCAAGCTTGACGACTCCGCTAGCTTTCCCAATTTCCCCAAGCCACCATTTGCTGCGCACAAAGCGACTATAGTTGCGTCGACGGAAGCAACTTCCCATCAAGAAGTTGACTCTGTTGGCTTGGAAGCATACATCTCCTGAGAATCTTCCGCAATAGACAGGAGCTTAGCACCTCGTGGAGTTGTGTTTAATTCGCTGGTTTCATCGGCATACGCCCTCTTTTCCACCTTCGAGCGTTTGGCTCTGTCGTCGAGCTTCCACGGTCGGGCACAAGCATCGACCCTGCAAATCCCGTCGATTTTCCCGATAAATCTGTGCCTAGCCCCGGCCACGACCTCTTCATTGAGATCCTGTCTAACTTTGATGTCAACAGAGCTCCCCACATGCTTTCCGGCCTTTCGGCCCACGCATCAGCTTGTGATAAAGCTTGATGCTTCGCTCCGCGAGTGCCGTATCACTCTTTGAAAAGCGAGGACCATCGACCGCCGAACCTCTTTCCGCTCGTTAATGGTGAGATCTGCGAATGTCTGGACCTCGTGACGCCTTGTTTCGCGGCTTCTCTCCGAGGGCTTTGGTCACGAGTTGGCCACCGTGGCAAAGCACAACGTCCGTTTCTGAATGGCGTCGATCCAGGCGGCTCGTTCGTAGACGACCAGGCGGTATTCCTTGCCGTCTTTGGTCGTGACGGCCACGGTGTCGGGGAACAGGGGGATCAGGTTCAAGAACTTGGTCCAGCAGGCGCGAATCGCCGTGATATCAGGGAGGGGGATCTCCGCCCGGTTTCGCTTCAGGCCGAAGATGTGGGACTCGAAGATCAATCGGTGATCGGTCAGGGCGAGCTTGCCTCCCAAAACTTTTCCACCGTGTTGCAGGTTGGCGAACTCTTCTTTACGAACCACTTCGTCGGCGGGCACGGGGATCATCATGGGAGGCACTCCTCGATTTCCTGGGGACGAATCATCAGAAACCGGCGTTCGCGTGAGGCCGTCAGCGGCCTCCTCGGTGAGTTCATCAGGAACAGAGGAGCGACCGGACAAACTTCGCGAAAAACTCGGGGCTGCCGATGGCCAAGGGGAATGGAGAGGAAAACCGGAGCGAGGTGATCCCACCCTGGTCTTCCTGGGCCGTTTTGCTTCCCTGAGCGCCGCCGGCTATACTGAACATTTATTTCGCCGCGGAAACATCCACACGCCCTCGCCCGTTCGGAGACAGGTCCCGAGCGGCAAGCAGACGGGGATTTCTCTCGATTTTTGTGCGACGGAATAAGACAAGCAACCACCGATGTTTAACACTTTACCCTGTCTCTTTCGCGGACGATTCTCATCATAAACTCTTTAAGACCTGGCTTTTAGGAAATGCGAGACGTGCGCGCGGTACTTCTCGAAAAACGAGTCATTTTCTGGCGCGCGCTCCATGTTGATGGCTAGGATTGTTGATGGATCGGGACGAAAGAAGCGGGCCAGATGTGAAAGGCCCGAGGCGGCAAACCAGACATGCACGGCGGGATTGGCTTCCGGCCTGTGGGCAGGCTCGAGCCCTCTTCGATCATTGCCCCTCGCAACGTCGAAACGCTCGGGAGGGGAACCCCTTCGGCCGCTCGAGCACCTCTCAATAGAGAGGCCGCCCTGGACGAGCGGAGCGGTGCCCGTCCTAGAAAAACGGGCATCCCGCGGGTAATGCGCAAGCAGAAGGCTCAGGCTCGGCGAGGGGCCAGTCGCTCATAGAGATCGGCGAAGCGGGCGATCATGGCGTCGGCGCGGAAGTCTGCGTCGACGCGGGCGCGGCCGGCGGCGCCAAGGCGGCTGGCGAGAGCGGGGTCGTCGACCAGGGTGCGGATGGACCGGGCCAGGAGAGGGGGGTCGGCCATGGGGGTCAGGAGGCCGGTCACGTTGTCGGTAACCACCTCGGTAGTGCCGGGGGCGGCGGTGGCGATCACCGGCTTGGAAAACTGCATGGCCTCCAGCACAACGTTGGGGAGGCCTTCGTAAAGGCTGGGAAGGACGAGGAAGTCGGCCGCAGCCAGAAGGCGCGGAACGTCGTCTCGGTGCCCCAGGAAGCGAACGAGGGAGTCGAGCTGGAAGGCCCGAGCCGTCTCTTCGAGCTGTCCGCGAAGAGGGCCGTCGCCGACGATGATGGTTCGAAGCTGCGGGCGCACGTGCTGGAGAAGGTCGAGGGCGGCGAGCAGGTCGCCGACTCCTTTCTGAGGAGCGAGACGCCCCGCGAAGAGGAGCAGGGGGGAATCTTCAGGAAAACCGAGCTCACGGCGGATCTGGGCAGGGTCAACCGTGGGAGGTTCGGCGGGATCGATGCCGGAGAAGATCATCTCGAGGCGGTTGGCGGGAATGCCGGCCTTGCGATAGAAGTCGACGACGGCCTCCGAGTTGCCCACCACGCGGTCAGTCCAGCGCGACAGGTAGCGATCCACGGCGAGGTTTGCCTGGCTCTTCCAGAGGTCCACGGCCATCTCAGTGGTCACCACGACCGGAACACCGGCCGCCTTGGCCGCGATTCGGCCGTAAGTGTTGGCGGCGAAGATCCAGGTTTGAATAACATCAAAGCGCTTGGACTTGAGAAAGCGGATCAATCGCCAAAGAGCCGGGGGATCAAGCTTGAGCCGCTTGCCGATGGCCGTGACCAGAATGCCCGAGGCCCGGAGCTCGGATTCGAGCGGCCCCATCCGGGTCAGTGTGGCCACTTCCACGCGAAATCGGTCGCGCGGGAGCCCTTTGGCCAGAAGGACCATCTGCTTTTCAGCCCCGGAACGGTCGAGGGTCGGAATCAGTTGCAAGACGTTGAGCACAGGAAAAGGCCTCAAGGCATCGGCGGTTACCGGACATCAGCCGGAGATCCGACCCAGGAGGATGGCGAAGTCACGAGGGATGTCAAGCCGGCTCTGCGCCGAGAAAGAAATCTCGACGCAGTGACGGAAGAACTCAACGCTCAGGCGAGCATTGCCCATCTTGCCCGAGCCTTGGCTCCAGCTCATCCCCACGGGAGCGAGCCTCCGAGGTCTGACAGGGCAAGCGTTGCACCGCCGATCTTCCTATGGCATAACGCGTTGGGTAGGCCATGGCAATCCTCTGCGAAAGCCCTCATGCCCGGAATTTCGCCCCAGGGAAGCATGGGAGCAGTTCGCCGGCGGGTTACACGCAAAGGTGTCACAAGGACCATCCGGGCGACCCAAACGGCCCGGGCCTTCCCATCCTCGCCATCGGGTCCGAACCGCCCGAACGTTAACGGCTCGCTCACCGCCGACGGGTTTTGTGATCCTCCCGAGACTGAATCAAGCCGCGGAAGAGTTCCAGATGGCTTCGGGCCACGGCGGCAATCGAATACTGGTCGACGACTTGCCGCCGCGCGGTTTCGGCCATCGCGACGGCGTGGTCGAAGTCGGCCCATTGTTGCAGGATCGTCCGAGAAAGGGAGGCGGGATCGTCGGGAGGAGTGAGCCGGCCGAGAACCTGGTCCGAGACGAGCCGAAGGTTGCCGGGAATGGCCGTGGCCACCAGCGGAATTCCCAGAGCCATGGCCTCAAGCAGGGCGATGCTCATACCTTCTTCGCGTGACGGCAGGACGAAGAGGTCCGCCTCGCGAAGTTGGACATTGGGGTCGGAGGATGAACCGGGCAAGAGGACGGCGCCTTGAAGGTTGAGCCTCCGGATCTGCTCCTCAAGTTGGGGGCGCTCCGGACCTTCCCCCACGAGCGTCAACACGGCTCCGGGGCGGCCGGCACGTACCAGGGGCCAGGCTTCGACCAGCGTATCGAGCCCTTTTTCAGGAGCGAGGCGACCCACGTAGACGGCACGCGGGGCTGCGCCCCAGCCCTGGCGAGGCGCCCAGGGAATCTCGGGGATCGGGACGCCGTTCGGCAGAGCCCGAAGCCGCTCGGGATCATAGCCGGCGGCGAGGAGTTCGCCGGTGATGGCCTGCGAGATCGAGACGACGGCATCAGCCTGGCGGCAGCGCTCGCCGATCGTCTTGCCGAACCGGCCCCAGCTTTGCCAGGCCAGGTCACCGGTGGCTCCCGCCCCTTCGGGACGCAGGACGACGGGAAAACCAAGGCGGCGGCCGGCGTTGACCGCCATATAGGCATCGTGCTTGAGCATCGAGACGTAGGCGAGGTCGACCGGGTGCCGCGCGAACCAGCGTCGAAGGTGGTTCATATACAGCCATGTGCCGACGAACCGCAGTCGGGACGTCTCGAGCCGCTCGACACGCAACGAGCCTTGCGGCACGGCGACCGTTTCAAAAGCGGGGAGTCCCGGAGCCCGCGAGGTCAGCACCGTGACCTCGGCGCCTTCGGCCGCGAGGGCAGGAGCCAGGTAGCTCAAGACTTTTTCGGCCCCTCCAATCAGAGGAGGGTAACGGCGAGTGACAAGGGCCAGTCTCATGGCGGAAGGATCGGGCTCGGCGTCGCGCGGGTTATGAGGCGTCCTCAAGGGGCTCCACTTCCACCACGGTGGCGGAAAAGACGCCGACGTAGGGGAGGTGGCGGTAGTCGTCATCGTAGTCGAGGCCGTAGCCCACCACGAAGACGTCCGGAATCTCGAAGCCGCAGTAGTCGGGTTCGAGGTGAACCTCCTGGCGGCCGATTTTGCGTAGGAGAACCGCGGTGCGAACGCTGTGGGCTCCGCGCTCGGACATCCAGCGCAAGAGGGTTGCCAGCGTATGGCCCGTATCCAGAATGTCGTCGAGCAAGAGGACGTCTCGGCCGGCAACCTCGGGGAGGAACCCCTCGTTGATCGTCAGGCTGCTGGCCACGGTGGTCGCCCCGCGATAGCTGCTCGCCTGCAAGAGGGCCACGCGGTGGGGAATCTGGATCTGTCGGATCAGGTCGGACAGGAAGATCAGGCTGCCGGTCAAAACGGCCACGATCGTCAGGGGTTTTCCCTGGTAGTCGGCCTCGATTTGACGGCCAAGCTGGCGGACCCGCTCGAGGATCTCAGCCTCGTTGATCAAGATGTCCACGGTGGGGGATTCCCGGTGGGGTACGTCCCAAATAGAAAGAGGCCGGCGACCAAACAGTTCGGTCGCCGGCGCGAATTTCGCAACCCATCATGTCCTAACGGTCCGACCCCTGCCAAGAGCTCGCCACACGGGTCTGAGACGGCGGCAACCTCGCGAGGAATTCGCGGGCAAGAGCCGCGAGAATCAGGAGGGCTTCAGCCCCGAACGGCGCACCGAGCGGGCACGAACCAGGCCCAGGCCGGCCAGGATCGACCAGGCGAGAACCGACAGAGGTTCGGGGGTGTTCACAGGCGTCGGGTCGGTGGGGGGAGTAGGGGTCGTGGGGGTGCTCGTGGTGTCGGCCGTGATCGTAACTCCGGGGGTCAACGACTCCAGGGCCGGAGGAGTCGACAGGGCTCCGTTGATGCTCAAGGTGAAGTGGAGCATGCCGCCCGGCTGCAACCCGCCGTTGTTGAAGGCCAGCCCAAACAATTGCTGGTCGGGGGTCGTGCCTGTGTCTTTGAGGCCGACCAGCAGGTGGGTCTGGTCGAAGCCGTGCGAGTCGGACAAAATGTTCAGGGGGTTTCCGCTCGGGTTGCCGGTCGACACGGGGGGAACAACCACCCCTCCCGTGGGAATCACCTCGGCGATCACCTGGGGTGACGGCGAATTCGGATCGGGATTGGGTAATCCATTCGGCGCCGTGAGCGTGTACGTCGCCGTTGAGATGGAGTCAGCGCGAATCAGCGAGTTGTGTCCCGCGAGAATCAGCACGGCTGAGGCTACGACCGGGAAGAAGGGGCTACGCCGGATCACGACAGGTTCCTCCATGAACGGAGAGCGCGAAGCAAGATAAATTGGCGCCGAAAGAAGCAGGCGCATTGTGCCGATCGGGGTAACCCGGTACGGCGCATCACTCCCCGGAAGGGTGACGGGCGAACGCGACATTCCATGCGGCGTGCGCCACCATCCTCAAGGAGAAGACGATTTCGCAGACCCTGGCGCCATCAGACAGAGAAGGGTGTGTGTCGTGTGTGGGTAGAGTCGAGCAATTCCGGATGGCGCCGGTTCCATAACTGACGGCGGGATTTTGCTCCGTGCGGCAAAAAGGGTCAAGGTGAGCTTTTCGAATTCATTTGAGACAACTCTCAAGTTCCAAGCCGTGAATCACGACTTTGCGCAAGCCTCCTAATCGAGCAACTCACCTTCCGACTCCTGGATTCCGGGCTTTGTCGAGCGAAGAACGATCGAATAACAAGGCAGGAGGGAGCGTCTCCTTATCTTAGGTGAGCGTATGCCTGAGGTGGCCATCGGCGTGGTGACGCCTGACGAGACTCTGGTCGATCTCGCCCGAAAGGGAGACGGCTCCGCATGCGAGGAGCTTTTCTACCGGCATAGGGTCGTCGCGTACCGCGTGGCGTATCGCCTGCTCGGCCACGAGCAAGACGCGCAAGACGCGGTGCAAGATGCCATCCTCAAGGCTTTGGCTCACCTGCGAGACTTCGACGGCAGGAGCGGGTTTAGAACCTGGCTGCTGCGGATCGTGACCAACTCGGCGCTCGATGCGGGGCGAAGGCGGCGAAGACGGTCGACTTTGACGCTCGTCGACGGCGAGGTCAAAGGGATGGAGCCGGTGAGCCAGGATGACCCGGCCAAAGGCATGCATCAGCAAGACCTTCGCCGTCGGCTCGATACGGCTCTGAACCGCCTAAGACCGCCGATCCGTGCCACCTTTATCCTGTTCGCCGAAGCCGAACTCAGTTATAAGGAAATTGCCGAGATTCAGGATCTTCCGATTGGAACCGTGATGAGTCGGCTGCATTACGCCCGGCAGAAACTCCAATCGTATCTGGATCTCGACGGAATCGAAGGTTATTGAACCCCGAGAAGAACTTAGCGGACGTTGGACTTGTCTGATCCCGAAGAATCACGAAGGACGGTTCCGCTCAAGATTCGGGGAGGTGTTTCATGCGATGTGTCGACCTGATTCGCGAGCTTTCCGTTCCCACCGGCAGCCTGGATGCGGCGGCGATCGCCACCCATGCGGCCCAGTGCCCGCAGTGCGCCGCGTGGATGGAACGTGACGCTCAGTTGAGCCGAGTCTGGGAGGCAACCCAGCCCGTCGATCTTTCCGATCAGGCCTGGGAACGGATCTGGGCAAACGCCTCCGCAGGGCGTGAGGCCGTCTCGGCGCCCGCTCTGGCCGCCGGATCGACCTTCCCACGGACCGTGCGCTGGAACCCTCGACGCTGGACTTCGGCCTTCGTGGCCGCGCAGGCCGCGGCGATCCTGGTCGCAGCCCTCGTGCTTTCGCAACGATCAGGGCCGCAACCGGTTGGTCCGAATCCGCTGGCGCAGCTCGGAAATCCGGCTCCCAAGGTGGTGGAGATCGATCAGGAACAGCTCGTGATGATCTCCATGGATGGCCAGGCCCGGGTTCGCGACCTCGCGCTGAATGACAATCCCAACGGCGTGACGCCGGACTATCCCATGCTCAACTTTTTCGAGTCGATCGCGGCAGTGCCATGACTCATGAGACTCCGCACCGTCTCGGGTTGCGAGTATGGCGACAGGTGCTGTGCGTCACGGCCCTGATCGGTCTTCTCGCCGCGCCTGCCGCCCGCGCCCAGCAGCGCAAGCCGGGGCGTCAGGTCACGATCTTTGGGATCGTGGCTACCCCCAATAACACGGCGATTGACCCGAAGCTGGCCTCAATCGCCCCTCAGCTTCGCGAGCTCTTGCCTAACCACGGCTTTCGCCTGCTCGACGTGAAGACCAAGCGGCTCTCCGCTGGCCAAAGCGTAGCGTGCGACCTCGGGGGGGGCGTAAGTGCCGCCACCACTTTGATCCAACCGATCGATGACGACGGTAAGGTTCAGCTTCGTTGCGAGCTCTTGGAGAACGATGTCCGGCAGAACGCGACGCTCGTCACCACCCCGCCGAACCAGCTCTTTTTCTGCGACAAGGTGCTTAACAACGGCTCCAGGCTCTTGATCGGCATCGGCGCTCGCTGATCACGGCCTCGGAATTCATCAAGCCAAGACCGTCATCTCACTCCCCCTTCGAAAAGGGGAACGATCGCCGGTCGTTGATTTCGAACCCCGCCAAACGAGGCTCAGCAACGAGTCGGCGATCGCCTGCGGAATCCTGTCGAAGAGCAAGCGTTGAGCCGGGAAGCCCGGTTCTCACACCGCCTGACCTTGATGGATTCCACATAGAATTTTCGCAAGAGTAAGAGGCCAAATCCCTGGCCTCTCGGTCCTCGTGTCGCCTGGCCTTCCGTGGGAGGCGAACTCTCGTCCGGGACCTTTCACCACTGCCTATTCCCTGGCGGGTATCGGCTTCCCGCCGACACTTCTTCCATCGGCAATTGACCGGCGATAACTGCAAGAAAACCGGCTCCCGTCCCCATGACGTAATCTGGCCGCTCAAACTTTCCCATCTTCACTGAGCCAAAGAATCAGATCATCAAGAAACGAACACGCTTGGACAATCTTGCGGCATCATCACGCTTCGATTCGGCGAATCGGCCAAAATACCGAGATTTCGCCTTCCCCAAGTCTCTATTACAAGACGGTTTACGAGATTTGTTGCGAAAACGCAACATAAAGCGCCAGCTTGTCCAAGTCACTTTGACTTGAAATTAGACATGATCGAAAATCATGTGCGTTCTTTCCGGAAAAAACTTAGACACAGATCCATGAGACGTATTGACGGGCCCACGTCTAAAAACGGGGTTCCGAATCAATGAGCGTCGCGGAAAGAAAAGAGCAAGGAGTATCCATGAGAATTAGGACCACCCTTCTTGGTATGGCTCTTTTTAGCGTCATGACCATGACACAAGCCCGGGCGACGGTGTTGCCTCCGGGCTCGACGGTCACCCCAGACGCCGAGTCAAATCCCCTGAATGATCCCACGGCAACCGTCCTTGCCAAGAAGCAAGGCTCGTACACCACGCAGGGGGGTGGCAAGTCCGTGGATCTCGGTACGTATACGTCGTGGGTTGTCAGAGAAGCCTCGGGTAAGCTCGACTTCTTATATCAATTCACGGCGAATTCGCAGAGCAGCACGTCAATTGAACGCTTGACGATGTATAACTTCACTGGCTACACGACAAACGTTGGCTATGTGGCCAGCTCCGGCTCCAACTGCGGGCCCGGATCGTCGAACATCGCCCCGACCTCAGCGTCGAGCAACACCGCGGGTTCGGTGATCTCGTTCAACTTCAGCGGATCGAATGCGGTCGAGCCTGGTCAGTGCTCGGATATCCTGATCATCCGAACCAACGCCACGTCCTACACGTCGGGCTTGCTCTCGTTGCAGGACGGATCGACGGCCACCGTGGCCTGTTATGCCCCGAAGGTCGTGCCCGAACCCACCGCACTCGCTCTGAGCGGTGTGGCGGGGGTCTGCATGCTCGGTTATGCTCGCCGTCGTCGTCAGGCCACGGTCTGAGCCGCAGGTAATCGCGGGTTGAGAATATTCCCCTCGAAATAATCGAATGCCCTGAGGGCGCGGATTAGCTCCGCGTCCTCTTTTCGTTTTCGAAGCGGAAAATGAGAGGTGGATTCGATCGCGTTCCTCCAAACAGGGGTAAGAAGCTGCGGTGGGGCGACGTCGGATGGAGAGCCCGGTATACTTGGAGGATGCGGTGATGAGGAATCCGAATCGCCGACGACCCTGTTTTGAAGCCTTTTTGCCGCGGAAGCTCGGTCACCTCTTGCGATTTCGAGGTGAGGACCCCAACTTGATCAAGCCGCTCTTCGGTTTTCGTGCGTGAAAGATCGCCTTACTCAGGAGAGGCGAGATCGCGAGATTCATTCCCGCAAGAGAATCTGGCTTCCCTCGGCTCCTGGGATCATTCTTAATATGACATGCGGGAATTTGCCTTGAGCGTCGGTGCGGTGCCGACCCGGTCATGGCAGGCCGACCAACGTTTGCCATGCGGATCTCGATTGCGGCGCGTTCCCGGAGTCGTCTGAAAACGTCGTCATGGCTCGACGCTCTTCTTCACCACCGTCGCAGCGCCGGCTGTCCGCGAAGCCCGTACGAAGGCTTCCGCGCCGCCGGTGGTGGTTATTCTTGCCGGTGGCCGGTGTAGCCTCCCTTGCGCTGGTGATCTGGGCTCTTTCGTCGGAAAAGCCGGAACGGTTGCGGGATCAGGCCGAGGCAGCCACGCGGGCGGGAGACTGGGCTTCGGCCCTGAAAGATTGGCGGCGCGTGAACCAGACGCGCCTGGCTCGAGGACGCACCCATTTGGCGGAGGCCCGCGCATGCCTCGCCCTGGACCGTGCGGGTGAAGCGGAGAACGCGTTGCAGCGGGCCATCGCGGCCGATCCGTCCGACCCCGAACCCTGGCGGCTGCTCCTCGAGCTGCTCCGTGTCGAGGATCGCACCGAGGAGGCGCAGCGACTGGGATGGGAAGGCTATGCCGAGGTTTCCCCTGCGGCCCGTCGCGGCCTGCTGCGGGACCTCACGCTGGCCCTTCTGGCCGACCTGCCCGAGGATCTCGCGCGATCGATGCTCGACCGCTGGACAACCGCGGATCCGGCGGACATCCACGCTCAGGTCGCTCGCCTGAAGCGGATCGCGGCCATGCCTCGTCAGGGAGATCCGGACCGAGATACACAGATCGCCACGCTCTCGGAGTTGGTTGAGCGCAACCCCCGGCAACTGGCGGCGCGCGAAGCCCTCGTCTCGGCCCTGGCCGAGGCGGGCGAACCCGATCGGGGACGGCAGATTCTTGACACCTGGCCGGCCGACGCCCGAGACTCGAGCCTCTACGCGAGGCTTCAAGGCCGCTGGGATCTCGACTACGACCACCAGCCGGCGCGGGCTATCACGGCTTTCGAGCGCGTTCTAGCCGTCATGCCTCAGGATTGGAAAACGCGATATCGCCTGGCCCGGGCTCTGCAAACCCTTGGCCGGCACGACGAAGCACGCCAGGCCGCGGAAGCCGTGAGCCGGCTTCGAGAACACCTTGACCCGTCCACCCTGGGGCCTCGTCTAGGGGCGGCTCTCGCCCGCCTCGATGATCCCAGGTCCTTGAGCGACCTGGTCAAACTTTGCGATCAAGCCAATTTAAGCCGCTTGGCGGAAGCCTGGCGTCGGGAGGCCACAGCCCCTTCCGCGCCTTCGCAATCCGCGGAAGATCCGGCAAGCGGGATCCTCGAATTCCCCGTGATGCCTTCGGGTTCCATACGCCCCCGTTGACGCCGTCCGGGAAACTTGGGGCTTCGCTCTCACGACAAGGCGTGACCGGTGGGTATTGCCGTGTCGCTCCTCTCCAGGGCAACACGGTCGGCGAAGAGTTCCCGCTCCGGGGAAGAGGCGGACGAAGGGACGAATCGGGCCGGCCATGCGGCCCGATTCGTGCGTGATACCTGCAGGGTCAGACCGTTTCGTGCGCGGTGGCGGAGCCTTGAAGCGCCACAGCCTCATGGTCCACCTTGGCACGACCGATCCCCTGGTAAACGAAGCCTTGAGCGGCCATTTTGCTGGGGTCGTAGAGGTTACGGCCGTCGAAGATGACCGGGCTCTTGAGCAAGCGGGTCATGATGTCGAAGTCCGGGTTACGGAACTCGTTCCACTCGGTCACGATCGCCAGGGCGTCGGCCTGCTCGAGTGCACCGTAGGGGCGGTCGCAGTAGGTGATACGATCACCGTAGACTTCGCGAACGTTGGGCAGAGCCTCGGGGTCGTGCACGCGGAGCGAAACACCGGCTTCCAACAGGGCGTCGATCAAGACCAACGCGGGGGCTTCGCGGATGTCGTCGGTCTTCGGCTTGAAGGCAAGGCCCCAGATCGCAACCGTCTTGCCCTTCGCCTCGTCACCGAAGTGCTCAAGGATCTTGCGGACAAGCACGTCCTTCTGAGCCTCGTTGACCGTGTCGACGGCTTCCATCATGCGAGCCGGCAGACCGCGAGACTGGGCCATGTGAATGACCGCGCGGATGTCCTTCGGGAAGCAGGAGCCGCCATAGCCGACGCCCGGGAAGAGGAAGCTGAACCCGATTCGCGAGTCATGCCCAATCCCACGGCGCACCTCGTTGATGTCGGCGTTGTACATCTCGCAGAGGTTGGCCATTTCGTTGATGAAGCTAATCTTGGTAGCAAGCAAGCAATTGGCCACGTACTTGGTCATCTCGGCGCTTTCCGGCGTCATGACCAGGAACGGCCTGTCGGTGCGGAGGAACGGGCCGTACAGCTCATGGAGGCGCTGGCCGACTTCAGGACGACGCACACCCACGACAACACGGTCGGGCTTGTTGAAGTCGTCGATCGCCGCCCCTTCCTTAAGGAACTCGGGGTTGTTGGCAACATCGAAAGGAATGTCAGTGACCGCGGCCATGCGTCGCGCGAGTTCGGCGTTCGTGCCGACCGGCACCGTGCTCTTGATGACGATGATCTTGGGCTCATCAATGTGCTTGGCAATCTGTTCGCCAACGGCCCAGACCCCTCGCAGGTCGGCCCCACCGTCTTCCCCCTGGGGAGTGCCCACAGCGATGAAGATCAGCTCCGCCTCAGCAACCGCCGACGGAAGACTGGTCGTAAATCGGAGCCGGCCGTCACGGTAATTGCGGTGAACCAATTCCGACAAGCCAGGCTCGTAGATCGGTATGATACCTTGCTCAAGCTTGGCAATCTTATCCTCAAGCTTGTCCACGCAAATGACATCATTGCCGCTTTCGGCAAAACATGTACCAGTGACCAATCCGACATAACCCGTACCGATGACGGCGATTTTCACGTTGATGTTCCTTTGGCGGATCTGTCGAGCGAAATGGGGGACCGCTCGAGATTTGCTGCAAATTCTTGGAGATCGTCACGAATCGAGGGCTAAAAGGCGTGCTCAAACGGAGAGAGAGGATGTACAGGGAATTCCTCAACGCCATGTTCGGCGACTGCTAGTCTGTCCCAGACGTTCGCATTATGAAAGAAACTCGACCACATGACAAGGTGAGACGTGGGACGGGAAGAGTTTACCGAAAGCGCAAAAGGATTTGCGAGAGCGTCTTTTATTATCCGCGAGGCCGCCGCGACTCTTCTTCCAGGTAGGCGAAGAATCGCCGCCGAACCGCTTCCGATCCCTCAACGTCCCAGAGTTCCAGCCACCGCGGGTGAGCTAACTCTGTTAAGAAATGATGTCGTCTCTCAGGATCGCTGACATACTTGATCACAGATGGGCGAATCTCTTTCAAGAGACTCGCCAATCCCACGGCAGCCTGACCCACCGACTGACCTGCTCGATCCCGAAGGGTCGCCGCGAGCGCAGGGCTGGCCCCTGACGTTGAGACCGTTAACGTCACAGGGCCATCTCGCCAGACCGCCGGGAGCCTGAAATCTCCGGAATCGGGATCGCTTGCCGAATTCACCCAAATTCCCATCGCGCGTGCATCGATCACCACTTGTTGATTGATTTCAGGGGGACCTGCGGCAAAAACCAGGCACATTCCCTGGAGATGTTCGCGTCGATAAGCCTCGATGTGAATCTCGGCTCCGTCCAGGATCAGGTCGCTTTCTGGTGAAGGGTCGACCACCCTGACCTTCGCTCCCGCAACGAGCAGTCCTTCGGCTTTGCGCAGACCGACCCGACCCAGCCCCACGACCAGAACACGTTTACCGGCAAGGTCCAACTCGATCGGGTATCCGGGCATGAGGTGCCAATCATTCCTGAGGATTTCTCGGAGACGGCAACGCCGGACAGAGCTTCAGAAGCGTTTCACTGGTGCCCTGCGTGAAGCCGAGCGACTCCGCCAGCGCCAGGGAGCCGGCATTCGAGGGGGTCGTGGTCCAGATCGGAACCTTGGCCCGCTCGGAAACAATGTGAGTCAGCAAGGCTGAGGCCGCGGCCCTGCCGAGGCCCAGGCCTCGAAACCGAGGGAGGGTGAAGACGCCGATGGCATCGAACTGCTTGGTCTGGCTGTAGATCCAGGCCAACGCCGCGAAGTCATCTCCGTACGGCACCGCGAAACCCACGCCATGCTCAATCAAGTCCGCGAAGGAAGTCCAGGCGAGGAGGGCCCATTCCGGCGCGGCCTCCGTCCGGCGAAAGGTCTCGCTATCGTCCAGTGTCAGGCGTCGAGTGACCACCGGCGAGAAGGTCTCGTTGAACACTCCCGGCTTCATTGTCAGGGTGAGAATCTCGTTCCGTTCCACCGGCTTGAACCGGCGCCCGACGACGTCGCGCCAGTCCGGAGGAGCGAGAAGTGCGAGAGGCCGCCCCGCTCGCCTGGAAAGCCAAGCGACGGCAGGTTCCGGCTCTCCGGCGCCAAACGCTTCGAGTTGACCAAACCCTTCCCGCATCAGGAGCACCGAGTGGGGCGCTCTGGCGTCGTCCCCCCAAAGGCCTCGGCGGTGGTGGGCCAAGGCATGATGCAGATCTAACACACACGGCTCGCGCGGATCACCCAGCCAGGATCGCACATACCGAGCCGCCGCCGAATCGAGGAGGACCATTCCGGCTCGCCTCCAGCCTCGTTCGTGACCCAAGTCGTCGCCTCGGCGGCCTTGAGAAATAAGCTTCTCACGTCGCCGCTGCGCAGGGGTCCCCAAAGGGATCTCGTTCAATCATAAACCACTGAGTGAGCAGGGGCCTACTCATTCTCCCTTCGAAAGCGGTCTGCGGGTGTGCCACGCCGGCGAAATCGTGGGCCCGCTCGGTCTTCGGAGCGTGCGGACGGCCTAACCCAAGCGTTAGGCCTCGGGGTGGAGAGGGGCTGCGACGCCTCCCGAAGATCGTTGAAGCACAGACCTAGAGGTGTCGCCGGGGCACAAGGTAATGCCCCGGCGATCCGTGCTTAGATCTTCGTCTCAAGCTTGAGGAGATCCTGAAGTGCATAGACTTCGAGGGGTCCCTTGCGAAGCCGCTCGAGAGCCGCCATGGCCGCTCGAGCGCCGGCGACGGTGGTGATGCAGGGAACTCCGTGGCTGACGGCCGCCGCTCGGATCCGCCCTTCGTCGGTGCGAGCGCCCTTGCCGCTGGGGGTGTTCACGATCAGGGCGATGGCCCCGTTCGCCAGGTGATCCAGCAGGTTCGGCCGCCCTTCGCGGATCTTGCGCACGACGCTGACCTTGATCCCCTCGGCGGAGAGGGCCTCGGCAGTGCCAGATGTGCACATCAAGTCATAGCCGAGTGCCGCGAGCCGAGAGGCCACGGGAACGATCGCACGGCGGTCTCGGGCCGCGACGCTTACAAACACGGTCCCCGAATCCGGCAACCGGGTCTGGGCTCCAAACTGGCTCTTGGCGAAGGCCGCCGCGAAATCGGAGGCAATTCCCATCACCTCACCGGTCGAGCGCATCTCAGGCCCAAGAACGATGTCGACGCCGGCGAACTTGGCGAACGGGAAGACCGACTCCTTCACCGACACAAAGGTCGGAACCGGATCCGAAACGATCCCTTGATCCGCCAGCGAACGCCCAAGCATCAGGCGGGCCGCCGCTCTCGCAAGATTGAGTCCCGTTGCCTTCGAGGCGAACGGAACCGTTCGGGAGGCTCTGGGATTCACCTCGAGCACATACACTTCACCGTCTTTTACGGCAAATTGAATGTTCATGAGACCACGAACCGACAGGGCTTCGGCAAGCAGCCGGGCCTGGCGCCGAAGCTCGGCCTCAACCTCGGGCGAGATGCTGAACGGCGGGATTGCGCAGGCCGAGTCTCCCGAGTGAATACCCGCCTCTTCGATGTGCTCCATCACCGCGCCCACCACGGTGTGTGTACCGTCGCTAACGGCATCGACGTCGACTTCCTGGGCATCTTCCAGGAACTTGTCGATCAGAACCGGGTGTCCCGCGCTGACTTCGACAGCCTCGGTCATGTACCGGGCCAGGCTCTGCTCGTCGTAGACGATCTCCATCGCTCGCCCCCCCAAGACAAAGCTTGGGCGGACGACCACGGGATAACCAACGCTTTCCGCTACCCGGCGAGCCTCTTCGACTCGCATGACCGTGGCGCTAGGAGGCTGACGCAGGTCGAGACGCTCGATCACCGCCTTGAACCGCTCGCGGTCCTCGGCCAGCTCGATGCTCTCAGGGCTCGTGCCCAGAATCGGGACCCCGGCCGTCTCCAAGGCCCGCGCCAGGTTCAACGGAGTCTGACCGCCAAATTGCACGACGACCCCAACAGGCTGGATCCGCTCGCAGATGTTGAGCACGTCTTCGACGGTCAAAGGCTCGAAGAAAAGCCGGTCCGACGTGTCGTAGTCGGTACTGACCGTCTCGGGGTTCGAGTTGACCATCACCACTTCGTAGCCGTCGTCCCGGAGTGCGAACGAGGCCTGGCAACAGCAGTAGTCGAACTCGATACCCTGGCCGATTCGGTTGGGTCCACCCCCCAGAATCACGACCCGCGGCCGGTCTCCGACCCGGGCCTCGTCGGCCGATTCATAAGTCGAATAGTAATAGGGTGTCGTCGCCGCAAACTCGGCAGCGCAGGTGTCCACGAGCTTGAAGACGGCCACGATCCCACGGCGGGTCCGCTCGCGGCGAACCTCCGCCTCGGTCATGTTCCAAAGGTGGGCAAGCTGGTGATCGCTAAAGCCGTCTCGCTTCGCCTTCCGCAAGAGATCGTCGCTGACCCGCTCGATGCTGTCGACCTCGCGGAGCTCTCCTTCCAGGGTGACGAGCTCGGCGATGTTGACGAGGAACCAGGGGTCGATGCCTGTCAACTCTCCCACTCGCTCAACCGACATCCCGGCCAGGAGTGCATAGCGGAGATACCAGATCCGCTCGGCGTTGGGAGTGGCGAGCTTGGACTCGATCTCGTCGAGCGTCGGCTCGTTCTCGGTCTTGTAGCGATCCTTGACGTCGCAACCAAGGCCGAACCGGCCGACCTCAAGCCCTCGCAGAGCCTTCTGAAGCGACTCGCGGAAGGTGCGGCCGATCGCCATCACCTCGCCGACCGACTTCATCTGCGTGGTCAGAACAGCGTCAGCTTCCGGGAACTTCTCGAAGGCCCAACGCGGCACCTTGGTCACCACGTAGTCGATGGTCGGCTCAAAGCAGGCACAGGTTTGCCCGGTGATGTCGTTGCGGATCTCGTCGAGGCGATAGCCCACCGCGAGCTTGGCGGCAATCTTGGCGATCGGAAAGCCGGTCGCCTTGCTCGCCAGGGCGCTCGAGCGGCTGACGCGGGGGTTCATCTCGATGACCACCATGCGCCCCGTCTTGGGGTCGACGGCGAACTGCACGTTCGAGCCGCCGGTCGCCACACCGATCTTGCGCAAGATCGCCAGGGCGGCATTGCGGAGCCGCTGATATTCCTTATCCGTGAGGGTCTGCGCCGGGGCAACCGTAACGCTGTCCCCCGTGTGAACCCCCATGGGGTCGAGGTTCTCGATCGAGCAGACGATGACCGCGTTGTCCGCGCAGTCTCGCATCACCTCGAGTTCGTATTCCTTCCAGCCCGAGAGGCACTCTTCGACCAAGACCGAACCGACCGGGCTGAGCTCGACGGCATAAGCCGCCATGCGGTCGAACTCTTCGCGGTTATAGGCAATGCCGCCTCCCGAGCCTCCCATCGTGAAGCTGGGGCGCAAGACGCAGGGCAGGCCAATGCGATCGCGAATGGCGCGGGCCTCGTCCAGGCTATGCGCCAGGCCGCTCTGAGCGCTCTCAAGGCCGATCTCTTCCATGCAGACCTTGAAGAGAGCGCGATCCTCGGCTTTGCGAATCGCGTCGGCGCTCGCACCAATGAGCTGACATCCGTAGCGATCGAGTACTCCGTTGTCGTAGAGCGCCAACCCCACGTTCAGGCCGGTCTGCCCCCCCAGAGTCGGCAACACCGCGTCGGGACGCTCCGCGGCGATGATCCTTTCGACGAACTCCGGCGTGATCGGTTCGATGTAAGTCCGGTCGGCCATGTTTGGGTCGGTCATGATCGTGGCCGGGTTGGAGTTCACCAACACCACTTCATAACCCTCTTCACGCAAGGCCTTGCACGCCTGCGTGCCGGAGTAGTCGAATTCGCAGGCCTGGCCGATAACGATGGGGCCGGCGCCGATGATGAGAATCTTCTTGATATCAGTACGTTTAGGCACAGCGGGTTTCTCTCACTCTCTCTCAGATCATCGCCCGGTCAATCGCTCGGCGCGCGTTGGGCCGCGCTCACTCCGATGGAGAGAAGCGCGGCCCGAAAATTCCCAAGATTCTAGCAATCGAGGCCCCTCAGGAACAAGGTCAGCAAACCTGCAGCCGGATGAAATGAGCCTCATTCCCAATCATAAGCAAGACCATCGAACAAGTCGCATTTTCGGGAAAATTCCCCGCCGACACCCGAATGAAGATCGGCGTCTTTCCCACATCGGACATGGCCGTAACTGCCCACACCAAGCAGAGTTCGGTCTAAACTCAAAGGCGTCGGCCACTCTCCGGATGAGCCCTTCGAAATCCGGCGATGGCCTCTTTCCGCCTTCCTCGATCCACCACTCTCGCGACCCTCGCTTACCAAAAGTGGAACAGGGGGGTAGGCCCATTGGAACATGAGTGCACTATCACAAACATCCGTCGAAAGGGAGCTTGACAGCGACGTCCCTCGCATCTTAGAGTTTGATCTCGTTGAGACTGAATCTCAGTTTCAACGAAATACCCCCCCGGCCGTTCCGACCTGGTCCGTTGGCTCGAGCCGTTTTGGTGACGAAAGCCTTTTCTCATGCCACGGGCCATAAGACCCTTCACCTCGAGCCCCTTACCTCGAAACACCCTCTCGTCGTTTCGCATCGCGGGTCGAGGCGAAAAGCGACGGTCTTTTCAACGCGGGTAACCCTCCGCTCGGTGAGGCAAGGCCGACCCCATCGGCCGCTTTCCCACGACGTTTCACGATAGCTCTCAGCTCTCGATGGCAACAGAACAGCCACGTCGAGAAGAGCTGTTTCGCTGCTTCCTTCTTCAGAGGTCGAAGACACCTGGGCCCTGGTCCCGCCCGGTCCTCCCCCCATTATTTGCCGAAGGACTGTTCCCTCATGTTGCCGCAACGCCTTGATGCTCAGCCTGGCCGCCGGGCCGCTTTTACCTTGATCGAGCTCTTGGTGGTGATCGCGATCATTGCCGTGTTGATCGCCTTACTGCTTCCCGCCGTGCAATCGGCTCGAGAAGCCGCTCGGCGGATCCAGTGCGTTAACAACCTCAAGCAGTTGGGACTCGCGCTTCAGAACTACCATGACGTCGCCGGCTGCTTCCCTCCCGCCGCACAGGGAGGCATCTCCGATGTTTATATGAACTACACAGGCTACAGCTTCATCCTGCCGTACATTGAGCAGGTCAGCGCTTACAACACCTTCAACTTCAGCCTGAACCAGCTCTCGGGAACCACGCCGTATTACGGCTGGACCTTGCCGGGCAACAGCACGGGGTTCTCGTTGCAGTTCTCGGTCTTCCTCTGCCCGTCGAACCGAGCGATCGGTGAAGTGGGCGCCACGGTCGGTTCAGGGGCCGCGGCCTATACGCTCAACCCGGGGAAGGTCGCCGTCACCGATTACGTCTTCAACGCCGGCGCGAACCGCTACCTCACTGCCGGCTACGGCGAGACAAATCTGATGGGGCCGGTCGGCTTTAACACCTCGACCCGAATTGCTGAGATCACCGACGGTACGAGCAACACATTCATCATGGCCGAGGCCGCCGGGGGCAACGCCCGCAACAAATACCGGGCCGTGGGTGGAGGCACCAGCCGTGTCTGTGTTCCCCTGAGCCCCGGCCTGAGCGCGGCTCCCACCGCGACGGTTTATTACGACAATCTCATGTTCATGGCCTACGGACGGTCCCGAACCTGGGGGACCGACAAGCGGATCATCGGCGGGCTCGTGGGACGAACCGTGGATCAGACAGGCTATCCGTACGGTCCCAACGACTGCGCGTTCGATTCCATCACCGACCTCTTCATCACCGCGCCGGGGCCTGCCGCACCAGAAGCCGGCCAGCAAGTGCCGAACTTCCGCTCGACCCACCCGAGCCTGATCAATGCCGTCTTCAGTGACGGCAGCGTGCGAGTGATCAAGGACAGCATCAACCTGCGGACCTACATGGGCCTCTCCACGATTCAAGGGGGCGAAGTGCTCTCAGCCGACAGCTATTGAGAGCCCGCCTCTTCCGAAGGATCCCTATGACTCGCCAAATGATCATCAGGGGGGGAGGGGTTTCCCTCCCCCCACTGGTACTTGCGTTGGCTTCATTCATGCTGGCCTCAGGCTGCGGCTCGGAGCTCGAGCACCCCAAGAGCGCCTCCCCGATCGTCCAACCAGAGTCCGAGGCGGCGAAGAAAGCCATCGCCGAGACCGAGAAAATGCTTCGCCTTCGCCAGGAGCAAGAAGCCAAGGCTCGAAAACGGCTCCGCGGCGTTCCCAGCGAAGGTTGAAGCATACCCTCGACCGATTTTCCCGGCGATGGCCCTAGAAGGCCTCGAGCATCCCAAACCCAAGGTGCGCGACTAACCCCAAGGGTAACCCAGACAACTTGTTGTCTGGGTGGCGGAGCCAAGGGGCAACCAGAAACCTTGGCCTGTGATAATCATCTTGTCGCTGCCCGACCTGGACAAACAAGTTGGCCAGGCTACCCAAAGGCTTGTTCCTCGAGCTATTTGCCCGAGATGACAACAGAAGGCCATAAGGCTGGCACGGCACTTCTTTCGGCCCGTGAGCCTTGAGCAAACGAAGTCGGCTTGAACAATTTTTTACTTTTATGAAGAAAGCGCCCATCTCTCGAGATGGGCGATCTTCTTCCTTCTTAGATGACGATGCCGGAGCTCCCCCCATGACGAAGATGCTACATCGCGGCGGCTTGATGCTGGCGGCTGCCGTTGCGCTTTTCAGCCCGCGCGCAGCCTCGGCGCATTTCATCTGGCTCACCGTGCAGCCCACGGCCTCCCCTCAGGGAACGGCCACCTTTCAAACGTTCTTGAGCGAGACCCCAACGCCAGGCGGCGCGGAGTTCCTCAAGGCCGTTCAAGGGGTCAAGCCCACGGTCAACGGCCTCCCCCTGGCGACGAAGGCGAGCGAGGAAACGCTGGATGCTCAGTGGGTTGGCAAACTTCCCACGACCATCGATGCGAAACGCGATCTTGGAGTGAAGAACCGCAACAACAAGACGTACCGTCTCTACTACACCGCGCGGGCCCAGACCGCTCCGGTCTCGGCCGACGAGAAAGAGACAGGGACCGCTCTGCGCGTGCGGCTGATCACCAAGGACGGCAAGGGGGTTGTTCAAGTCCTGTTTGATGGCAAGCCGGTTTCCAAGGCCCGGCTTAAGATCTATCCCGCGACCGGCGAGGCTCGCGAGTCAGCGACTGACGAACAGGGCCTCGCCACGATCGAAGGGGTCGCCGAAGGTAAGACTGCCCTTTGGGCGAACTGGGTCGACGCCAAGGCCGGCGAAGTCGACGGCAAAGCGTTCCCCGAAACCCGATACTATGCCACGCTCACTGTTCAGCCTCAGGCCGCCGCTTCGGCGTCCGCGCCTCGCGATGCAGGGGAAGGGGCCGAACTCGCCACGACATTCGCCCTGATGCCCAAGCCGGCCGTCAACAGCTTCGGCGGCGCCGTGCTCGGCGACTGGCTCTACGTCTACAGCGGACACACCGGCCGCGTTCACGAATACAGCGTCGAAACCACGTCCAAACACTTCCGCCGCCTCAACCTCAAAGACCACACCACCTGGGAAGAGCTTCCCCTGGACCGTCAGGTCCAAGGAGTCGCCCTGGTGACCGACGGGACTTACCTCTACCGTGTGGGAGGAATGCTCCCCAAGAACCAGCCCGGCAAGGATCACGACCTTGAGTCCGTAGCCGACTTCGCCCGCTTCGACCCGACCTCCAAGACCTGGACGAGCCTCGCGCCTCTGCCCGAAGGACGATCCACCCACGACGCGGTTGTCATCGGCCAAACCGTGTATGTGGTCGGTGGTTGGACGATGAACGGGGCCTGGCAGAAGGCCAAATTCAACGAGAACGTCGCGGCCTTCGATCTCTCCAAGCCCGAGGCCGGCTGGAAAACCATCGAGCAACCCTTCCGTCGCAGAGCTTTGTCCGTCGGGCAGGCCGAGGGTAAGCTTTACGTTCTCGGCGGTCTCAACGACGCCCTCAAAATCGAGCGCCGGGTTGATGTTTATGACCCTGCGACCGGATCGTGGACGTTCGGGCCGGAGCTCCCCGGCAACGCCAAGAACGACGGCTTCGGCACCTCATCCTTCAACGTCGAAGGCAGGCTCTACTACAGCGGAGTGGCCGGTCAAATCTTCCGGCTCGACCCGCAAGGGAAGGCCTGGGAACTCGTGGGAGCCTGGTCCCTGCCGCGAACCAACCATCGGCTTCTGCCGGGTCCCGACCACAGCCTCCTGGCCGTGGGGGGTGGAAGCAAGGGCAAGCAAACGCTCATCATTGAGGCCGTCGGCATCCCCCAAGCGACTCCCGGTAACACAGCCGGAGGGGAATGAGCCAAGACTCGCAAGATCGATCGAGAGATCGAGATTTTCTGGTGCGTTGTTTTCACCGCGAACCGTCGGGAGAGGCCTGAGCTCAACGAAGCGAGGCCCCGGGTAAGGCTTGGCCTTTTCCCGGGGCCTCGAAGACTCGTCTCGAGCCACACAAACGACTTACTTGCCCGGCGACATCGAGTTGCCGGGGCGCCACTTAGTAATCTTCAGATGCGTCGTCGGAGTTAGGGAAACTGCGGGCAGGTGCCTGTGTCGTGACCTTGGCCTTCGGTTCCAGGGCCTGGCCAATCCACGATCGCAGATCCTCGAGGTGCAAGCGAGTGGCGCTGTCCTTGAACTTCTCACGGCTCTCGTTGATTTCGGCGAGGGTCCGCGACAGTTCACCACGGACAAGCGCGGTCACATCGGAGCTTCTTCGGGACGACTCGAGGATGTCGACCAAGATCGTCACGAAGCTGCGCTGAAGGTTGCGACGGTAGAGGTCGACTTCTTTCGGATCCCCCTTGAGTTCACTCCAGATGCCCGCATGGAGGTCATCGAAGAGCTCGGTCGGCGGATAGGCCCCCTTCGGGTCTCGATTGGCGAGTTCGGCCATGCGGTCCAACCGCCGCTCGGACAGGAGCGAGCGAAGCAGGATGGTTTGCCCTTCGAGGATTCGCGAAGCCGCCCCATGTGCCTCGAGACGGTCGAGGATGTCGGTGGCGAGCAGGGAGGCCGGAACGCGGAAGCCGTTCTCGATGAGGAACTTCACCGCCTCGCGCTGCTTGGCTGCGGGAACCGGTTCATAGATGCGGTCACCGTCACCAAACCAAACATTGTTGGCGACAAAGCCTCCAACCACCTGCGCAACGTGTCCGAGCTCGCGGTCTCGCTGTCTGACAAGCTGGGTGTACATGTTCCGCAACTGGTCGTAGTTCTCCCCTTTCTTGGTGGTCGCCTTGACCAGGAAGCCGGCCACCCGGTCGATGTTCTTGAGCCCAAGAGTTGTTGCGGCGATGGTGTCGGAACCCAGGTCCTCCGTCTGCTGCGACGGGTCTTCCGCGGCGTTCGGATCGCCGAAGCGGAAAATCGGATCTTTGAGTTGGCGGGCCACGATCTTATCGAGTTCCTTCTTCTCGTCATCGTAGCCCTTGGCCCCCTTGAACTCCCGATAGCCCCACTCAACGGCGAAGCGGTCATAAGGGCCGATGATCGGAATCAGGCGGGCTCCGTCGCCGGGCTGGGCCACATAGTTGAAGCGGCCGTAGTCCATCACGGAGGCTTCAACTCCGTTTTCCTTGGTGAAGGTCGGGTTGCGAAGCTGCTCGATCGTGTAGGAGGAACTCGCCTTCATGTTGTGAGGGAAGCCGAGTGTGTGCCCCACCTCGTGCGAGACCACGTAAGCGATCAGCTCACCCACCAAGTCATCGGGCAAGGGCAGCGTCTGGGCCCGGGGGTCATTGGGAGAAGCCTGCACGAAGTACCAATCACGGACAAGCTTCAAGATATTATGATACATAAGAATGTCTGACTCGAGGATTTCCCCCGTCCTCGGGTCATGGACATGGGGGCCCATGGCATTCTCGATCTTGGCGGGGAGCCAGCGGATCGAGGAGTAGCGGGCATCTTCTGCGTCCCAGTCGGGGTCTTCATGGGAGGTTGGGGCGTCCTTCGCCAGGATCGCGTTCTTGAAGCCGGCCTTCTCGAAGGCGTCTTGCCAGGCTTCGACCCCCTTCTTGACCCAGGGGCGCCACTTGTCGGGAATCTCCCGGCCCAGGTAGAAGACGATCGGCTTCTTGGGCTCGGAGACATCGGCGTTCGGATCCTTCTTCTCGAGCCGCCAGCGCGTGATGTACTGGACGTCTTCGACCTGGTGGTTCTTGACGTTCCCGTAATCCTCGAACTCCTCGGTGAAGAAGCCAACGCGGTCGTCGTACCGGCGCGGATGCATCGGCGACTCCGGCAGCTTGACCATGCTATGGTGCAACCGAACCGTCACGGCTCCGCCACCGCCAGGCCGACGGCCCAACCCCAGGCCAGGCCCGGGCCCTTCGGAGGGGCGATAGGTCAGCAGAACCTTGGTTTCAATGTTCTCGGGGAAGGACTTCACACTGTCGATGAACGTTCGCTTCGAGTCGACACCAGACGCGTTGAGCCGGCGCTTGGCGCTGAACTCGGGCAAGTCGGCCACGAACAGGCCGGTCGCCTCGACGACGGGGGCCTTGTCTTTACCGTACGCTCGCACAGGCAGAACCTCGATGATCGCCGCCACCGAGGTCGATTCCACCGCGTTGTGGATCGGGTCCTTGGCTTCGGCCCGGATCGCGTAATTGACGTCGCGCAGCAGCACATCATCACCGCGCTGCTCCCAGCGCACGACCCGGCTTCCTACGGGGCTGCCTCCGTACCCGTAGCCCGACTTCGTCGCTTCAAGCTGCGTAACCCAGAGCATGTCCTTGCCGAAGGCCGCCGCCGGAATCTCAAAGAAAACCTTGTCCCCGATCCTATGGACCAGGAACAGGCCCGGATCCGACTTCGCTTCCTTAGTGATTACGTCATCATAAGGCCGGATCCGTCCGCGCTCCCCCTTGGCTTCTTTTCCTTCGTCCTTGCGCTCCGCCCGGGACTCCCCCCCCCTCGGTTCGTCCTGCGCAAAGACCGACCCCACGAGGGGAATACCCCCCATCAAGAGCAACACGGCCCCTCGAACCCAGACCGACGACATAGATGACCTCCCAAAGCGCCCCAGGCCAACTCAACTTCACGCACACTACAATCCTAAAGCGTCAAACGGTTCGCCCATCTTACCTTGGCCTTGCCGCTCTTCGCCAACTTACCAGCGCTTTCGGAGCCCTTTTTAGGCAACGATCTGGGTGGGGCCGATCTGTTGATGGTCCTCCGAATCACTTGTCATGAGAAGGCTATTCACCCTCTTGTAGGGTGGGCACTGCCCACCGATCCTCTTATGGGCTAACACTTTGGGCAAGCAAACTCACCCCACAGGAAATCAATCACCTCAATTGATGGAGGCGTGACCAGCGACCCGGAGGGTTGGGACAGGGGTCCTCAAACCACTCGGGGCATACAAAGCACTCTTCTCCATCTTTTTGTGGTAAACCTCCCCGAAATGCCAAGCCAGTTGAATCGACAGCAGCAATCCTCCGACTCCCAAGGCAAGCACTTGAAGATTCAATCCCAGGCGGAATTCACCAAAGCCAAAGACCAGGAGATACCCAACAGCAAAGTTAAACGCTCCCCAGAAAACATTCGTCACCGCCGAGGAGTCGCCAAAACCGGGTGGACTCGCGAACGGAGTCGGGAAGGGATGCCCCATCACGCCCGCGACGAAATGCGGAACGCTGTTAGACAGAAACAGGCCCGCCGCGAACCTGGCCAAAATCACATACCATTTCACCTTCATCCTGATCTCTCCTTGCTAAGTTCGCCCTTCGTCGAAACCATTCCCAGCGCGCCTGCCAAGGCACAGACTATCCCCAGGAGACTGCCGGAGACCGCTATTCATCACCTGATGATGAATTTTAAGACGGTTGCCCTTTCTGTCAAGCTGACCTTAGGATAGGGCTATGGGAGACGCACGAAGAGAATCGCAAAAGCGGGCGAGCAACGGAGCAGCACGGCGTTCAACAGTGCGCGATCGACCGGGCCGAGAGCGGGCTATCATCGAGGCGGCTCGAACGCTCTTCGGCCAGCTTGGCTACGAGCGCACAACGATGCGAGCAATCGGCCGCGCAGCGGGGGTGGATCCTGCCTTGATCGCCTCTTACTTCGGGAACAAGGAAGGGCTGTTCGCCGCGACGGTCGCTGAACCGGAATCCTTTGAAGATGTCCTGGCAGGGCCTCGGGAAACCCTCGGCCGCCGCTTGGTCGAACGGTTCATCACCAAGAACGACAGGCAGGCCGCCGATACCCCATTCATCGCCCTGGTCCGATCGGCCATGACCAACGAAGCTGCGGCCGAGCAGTTGCGTCAGATGATCCCGACCGTGTTCGTCGAACCTCTTGCCGAAGAACTTGGCGGCCAAGGGGCCGTGGAACGTGCATCCCTGGTGAACAGCATCCTCTTCGGCCTAGCTGTCTCGCGCTACCTGATCCGCATCGAGCCGATGGCCTCGATGCCTCGCGACATCCTCATCAATACCCTTGCTCCGATGGTTCAAGCAGCCCTTGATGGCCAGACAACTTCCGCCTCCTTCACACCCTTATGACAGCCTCCTCTCTTGAGAGTGAACGCCTTGTAAAATATCGAACTTAAAAGCCTGCTCGAAAGTAGAACTTCGCTGAAAAAAACTTGTTCCCGACCCGAAATCAGAACCACCGTATCCGCGCATCAGCTAATCATAATTCTCACGAAAATCACACTGTCTCATTATTTATTCCATCACAAAATATTTGTAAACTTGCTCCACAGGCAATAGAATCGCTGTCGCGCATCAGCGTCCGGACAGCGATCGACTCGATCTCGCGAGAACACGGAATATTAGCGTGCCTCGGGAATTCAACGAAATCTACAATCTCATCATCTGGTGGTGCAATGTTTATCACAATGATGGTGTTAGCCATCTCCTGTTTTAATCAGAATGACGAGCTTGACACGGAAGAAGTCGTCAAGGAGATCACACAACTCGGCGGTATGGTTGAACGAGACCCAACCACTCCCGAAAACGCTATTGTAGGGATCGCTTTCGGCTCAACTGACATCGATGTTGATTCAGACCAAGAGGAGATTACGGATGAGACTCTTTTGCTACTAAAGAAAATTCCGACGCTCCGCACGCTCAATTGCGAATCTTGGAAACTTACCGATAAAGGAATCGGCCACCTCAAAACACTCATAAACCTGAAAACCTTAGAATACGAAGGCTCAAATATCGACGGAGAGCATTTCGAGTCGCTTTCCAAACTACGCAATCTCGAGTCGCTTCAGCTTTCTCTCATCGAGAACAAAGATATTCGCTTCGACGTTATTGGCAAGCTTCCAAAGCTCGGACGCCTCGCGCTCATCGGTAACTTCGGTGATGCAGGGTTGCCCGATCTAAAACCATTGACCTCCTTAGAGGAACTGCTTCTACACGGAGAAAACGTCACAGACACTGGCGTAGAGGCAATTGGGTTGCGAAGGATGCCAAAGCTTCGTCTGCTTTCGTTGCTCGGAACCCAAGTTTCGGATGCGATTCTTACAGAAATTGCCACTCTTCACAGTCTTGAAGACTTGTCTCTTGGAAGAACACGAGTTACCGATCTGGGCTTATCGAGAATTAAGGACTTGCGGAATCTGCATGTTCTCGACTTATGCGCCACCGCAGTTACAGATGCTGGAATGCGCCATCTCTCGGGGCTCAGGAACCTGCGTGAACTCAGTTGCAATGGGACACAGGTGACTGATTCAGGTCTCGAATCACTTGGTTCCTTGAAAGAATTGCGAAAGCTGAGTCTCAATTTCTGCGAGGTTAGCGGACGTGGCTGGACACATTTGAAGGATCTCAAAGCCCTCAAGTGGCTTTCGTTGATAAACAGTACTGTAGACGGTCCTGGTCTGGGTCATCTCGGGAAGATGAGTGTGTTGCGAACCTTGATCCTCGACAAGAGCGATATTTCGGATGAAGGATTTGCCAATTTGTGCAATCTTTCTGCCCTTCAGTCTCTGGATCTTCGACATGTGCGTCTCACTGAGGAGGGATTCAAAAATTTGAAAATGCTGAAGCATCTCCAGTCACTTGACTTGACGTGTACCAAATTTTCGGATGCGTCATCGGCGGTTTTTCAAGCCCTTGAAGAACTCGAAGAACTCTCGTTAGGGTTTTCTAACATTACCGATAAGAGTCTAACCGATATAGGGCAGATGAAAAAACTGCGGGCGTTGGACCTATACAACACGAACATCACTGATAACGGCCTCAGACACTTGGAAAACCTGGAAGATTTACACGAGATCACCTTAACGCATACAAATGTTACAGAACTTGGCATAGCGAAACTGCAAAGGAAAATGGAAGCTCTGCACATTATCCGATAGCAAAAATTGAGTGCCGATACTCCGCTTTCGAAAGCGACTCACAGGCGAACTTTCGGAAAGAATGAGGGGAATCCATTCGGAGAAACCTCGATTTTTCGAGGCAGGGATTCTCTACGCGCTCCGTGAGTTCGTATTTCCCAGCCATCTTGAGAGTGGTGAGCAACCAGAGCAAAGCCATCTATACAACGAATGTCGACCCTTGACCTGATGCCGCTCGTTTGCAGAGCCCTGGTTCCGGCGAGTGCGCCCCGGCAACGCTATCTCCTTTCGGCCACAAGTTGTGGCCGATTTGCATCGTGCGCACGGCTCGGTCATGGGCGTAAGGTCGCCATCTGCTTCAAGGCGGCGGCGAGCATGATCCGTGTCGAGCAATGCCAAAGCGAAAAACGCGCTAAGGCTACTGTATCCAAAGTGACTATTACATCTCCGACCACAGGAGTTGCCAGGGCGGTGTCGGCGAGAATCGGAGGTAAGTCGCGGATCGAGCCGTCCGTAAGCATCAGCTCGGTGGCTGGAGGCATCGGCCCCACAATTTTTCTCTCCAGAGCACCTATGTGTGCCATCCTGTTAAAATATCTTGTATATGGCGCGGTTTCTTCATCGACAAGCAGTCTCTTTTTGCCACAGAAACGCCAGACGAAATTAGCGTCGCCTCTGGACGTGATCGACGAGGAAGGCGGCGAGTGGAGTCAGCACGCAGGCGAGTAGGAAGATGGCCGCGACGGATTCGAGGCGTAAGTGGAGATGCTCGTCGGCGAGCCGGCTGAAGTCCATCCAGTGGCCACCCCCTTTGGCGTCGCCGTAGGCATCGCGGTGTTCCTGGCTGGTCATCAGTTGGTAGGCGAAACGGACGTCGGACAAGATGATGTAGAGGCCGACGAAGGCATAGAGCGGGCGTTCCCCTCCGCGGAGGATCTGGCTGCCGCTCAAAGCGCGGTAGAGGAAGATCCCGGCGATGAGGAGTTCCGTCCCGTGCCCCATCGCCACGATCAGCAGCTCGCGGAGCGGGGAGAAGGCCACGAAAGAGTAAACGACGACAAAGATCAGGCGCACGACGAGCGCCGGACGATTGTCTCTCGAACGGACGATCGCGGAGGCAAAGGCCACGTAGATGAGGAGAACCAGGAGCGGCTGTTGCCCAACTCGATGAGAGACGCCGCCACCGTAGGTCAGGTCGAACGACGGCAAGGCCGGACACGCGAAGAGCCAGGAGGTTGCGACGTGGCCGAGTTCATGGATAACCGTCATAAGCACCGCGGGCACGAAGCCGACGAGTGGGACGGCCAAGGCAACCACTGCGAGTCCCACGCCGATCGCCAGCGACTTCAATGCATCCCGGTCCATCGCCTTTGACTTCGACTTCTTCCGTCGAGCCTTGGCTCGTTTCGGGGCGACTTCGGGCGGGGCTGAAGACGACCGGGCGGGCAGGAACGGGACCTCCACGACCGGGATCCTCGCCATGGCCCCGCATTGCTTGCAACGGTAACGCCGCCCGGCCAGCTCCTCCTCGACATGGAACGGCTTGCCGCACCCCTGGCATGTGAACGCGATCATCGCCCGATCCCTCTTCATCATTGCCGGACATGCAAGTCACGGCCGGTTTTTCCGGTCGAACACCTGCTTTCAAACTTCCATTCCCACGGCAAATGTGCCAAAAAACTCCAAAACAAGGGCGCCAAATAGCCGAACGACTTAACAGTCTCCCTGCTCTGGTTTTTGACAGTGCAAGATAACATCCTTTATCATGTACCGTCAAGTTTGCAAAAAACCATCAAGCAATATATTCATGGATTGTAATCAATCGATTTTCTAAGTAGCGACTCACATGGCTTTGCCACACGATTTGAGTCGTGGGCTGGATGCGCGAGTCGTGAAACGGCGGGATGCGAAGCGTGGCTTTGTACTACTGCCAGAGCGTTGGGTCGTAGAGCGGTCGTCCGGCTGGGCTGCCCGTTTTTGCCGCTTGGCGAAGGACTACAAACGGTTGTCGACTACCCAGGAGGGCATGCACTACGTTGCCTACAACCTCTTGATGCTCCAGCAAGCTGCACCCCATCTCGAATGGAGTTCATAACACGCTCTCGAGATAGTGTAGAAACCGAAGTGACTTTCTATGTGCTCGGACCCATGCTGGGTGCGGTGATCGCCGCATGGTCTCACCGTCGGGATCGCGTGGTTCTCATCAAAGGCGGCACCATCGGAGGGTTATGTCAGGGTGCGATCGTCTTGCTGATTCTCAAACGGGGCTATCCATTTCAGAACATCCCCGTGGGGATAACACAATCCTACTTGATTGCCCTGGCGATCCACGTTCTCTTGGAAACCGACATTGGGTTCCTGCTTTTCCCCGCGTTTGAATGGGCACATTCGCAGGCTATGTCAGGTGACACCACTACCGTAGAATAGCTTTTTTGAGTTCTCAACAAGAACGCCAGCGGCTGACAGAGAGCAGGGGAGAGATCGGTGACGATCGAGAACGAGCCTCGTACTCCCAAAAAACGGAGCGTCTCACCGATCTTCGTCGATCCCGGAGATCTCCCGGGTTCATCTCACGCCGTCCCCCGTACGAGAGGCCGTCGCGCGATCGTTTTTGGTTGGTATGGGGGGAAGTTTAGCCATCTGGATTGGCTGCTCCCCCTTTTGCCCAAGGCTCGTCAATACTGTGAGCCTTTCTCGGGGTCCGCGGCCGTCCTGATCAACCGCGAACCTTCGCTGGTGGAGACGTATAACGACGCCGACGGTGAGGTGGTCACCTTTTTCCGCGTCCTTCGCGATTATCCCGACGAGTTGACCCGGGCGATCGCCCTCACCCCGTTTGCCCGGGAGGAGTTCCATCAGGCGATCGAGGGAGATACCGAGAAGGTCTCTGACGTGGAGCGAGCCCGGCGATTTTACGTGCGGGCCCGGCAAGCGAGGACCGGCCTTGCGCAAACGGCCACGCTCGGACGTTGGGCCAACTGCAAGCGCACCAGCCGAGGAGGAATGTCCGGCGTCATCTCGCGCTGGTTCGGAGGCATCGAAGGACTCAGCGACATCGCCGAGCGCCTCCTGCGCGTCCAGATCGAGAACCGTCCCGCGCTCGACGTTATTCGGCTCTACGACGATCCGGACACCCTTTTCTACTGCGACCCTCCTTACGTCCACGAAACTCGCGGAGACTCCAACGCCTACGGTTTCGAGATGGACGAAGCCGCCCATCGCGCCCTGGCCGAAACACTCAAGCTATGCCGTGGCAGAGTCGCCATCTCAGGCTATCGCGGCGATCTCATGGACACCCTCTACACCAATTGGCAACGCTTCGACGCCCCTGAAAAACAATGCCATTCCATCAAGAAGATGCGCCAGGAATGCCTGTGGATGAACTACTAACGCGACTGAAGGCAACCTTGCATCATCGATGATTCTTCTTTCGCAAGAGACGGATCGGGTGGATGACTACACTCCATCGCGATCCCGAAGCAATTGCTCAGCCCAGGCTTTGTCAGCTTCGGAGAGTGGAGGAATTGGGGGACTGGAATAATCGACAGCACCTCGCCGGTAAGGCCCGCCGTCATAGACACGATTAAAAACATACTGTAGATCAAAAGGAATTTCAGGCTCTCCCTGCTGTAGCGGGATGGGGATGCACGGAAGCCATTCGCGGAGGCCAAAGGGAAAGACCTGGTATCCAACCCCTTCGCTTCGTTGCCAAGACCGGTTGACAAACACAACGTAGTCGGCTGGCGGTTCGAACTGGCTAAGAAGTGCTTGAAGGTTGAGATCGGGAAGGACACGTTCGCCGCTTCGCAGAAGGTCGAGTTCGATGAGGCTGGCATCACTCTCAAGCACTTCACGCTGCTTGCGCTGGTAAGCGTCGCGATCAGGTCCGGGTCGCTTGTTGGACGGGCTTAAGATCTCGATCAGCGTGATCAGTTTATGTCCGTTCATGGAATCGCGGATCTCGACGAATTGGTGTCGGATCGCCTCGATATGAACGGTCATTTCAACCGATTGTGAGACCTCTCTTCGAGGTCGTTCCAGGGTCGTGATGCCACTGGGCACCGGTTGCGAGCGAGGATGACGCACAACGGCGACATCCGGCACAATTCGCTGTCTGGCCTTTCGCTCTTCAACAACTCCTAGCTCTGGACGCATTTGGAGAAGCGCGTAGTAAGGGCCCGGCAGGATCCGATTTAACTCCACGCTCATTTCCGAAGCCAAACGTTCATGGAAGTCGGGCCAGACGGCCGGCGCTTCCAAATAGGGGTCCATACCAGGAAAGTGAGAGGGCATCGGCATCGGCCTCCGCGAGGTAGCGGAATTACGAACCCCTGTATTGTAACGATTTCCCCGGAACTCATGCCTCGCTGTGTTCTTCGCGCGCAAGACATCGTCCAATCGTCGGCAAGCCCATCAGGAAATGCTTGATGGCAAGTATCCCTCTCGAAGATTCTTTCCCGTTGGTCCTCGTTCTCTCTACCTCAAAGTAGCACCTACGAAGACAAGCCCAGCTTACTGGCCCTTCGCACGAGCCGGCGTGGCCTTGGCGCTGACGAGGGGTTCAGCGGCGCCTTCGAGGGGTTGGCCGACGCGGGCGGCGTCGAGGCGGGTTTGGGTTTGGGCGGCGTAGTCGGGGGAGAGCTCGAAGCCGAGGTATCTGCGATCAAGCTTCTTGGCGACGACTAGACTCGTCCCGCTGCCGCTGAAAGGATCGAGGACGGTTTCACCGGGGTTGGAGCAGGCGCGGATGATTCGGCCGAGGAGTTGTTCGGGCATCTGGCAGCCGTGCCAGCCAGCCCGCTCTTTGAACGTGCCGCAGACGCGAGGGAAGTACCAGGTATCGCTATCGGCGGCAAAGCCATCCGTCATGTCTTGCGGGCGAAGGATCCAGGTGTCGTCAGGAACACGTCCCTTGGGGTCGGCTCGATTGTCGAAGTAGACGAGTTGCCGGGCCGAAGGGATACGGATGTCCTGGTCGTTGAACGTGAATTTCTTCCCGTTCTTGGTGAAGTAGAACAGGTGGGCGTGGCTCCGGCTGAACTTCTTTTTGCAGTGGACGCCGAAGGTGTAGTACCAGATCACCCAGTTACGAAGTGTGAGATGCTGCTCGCGGTGGAAGATGAGCTTGAGTTCGGCTGCGTATTCATCGCCGATGGCCAACCAGAAAGTACCTGTCGGCTTGAGGACTCGTGCGACCTCGGTGGCCCACCGCCTCGTCCATTCAAGGTACTGGTCCGCATCGCGGCTGTCATCGTAAACGTCGTACTCGTACCCGATGTTGAAAGGAGGATCGGCGAAGATCAGGTCGACTGACTCCGACGGAACGTGGCTAAACAGCTCCAGACAATCCCCCTGGTGCAGACGATCGAGTTCGAGGCCGCTGGGCTGCGTCATTCGGTCAATCCTCGTCGCCAGGGGCAGGGGAGGCCGGCTCGCCGGGGCCGTGCCCCTGGCCGTCGCCATTGCCGTTGTCATCGCTGTCGATTCGATATTGGGCGAGCTTCTTATGAAGCGTGTTGCGGTTGATTCCCAGGCGTGCGGCAGCCTTGATCTGAACTCGTTCGCATGACATGAGCACTTGCTGAATCAGCTCGCGCTCGACCTGGTCGACAATTCGCTTGTGCAGGTCGTTGGCCTGCGGACCGGCTGCGCGAACCCCCTGGCGCACCAACTCTGAAGTCATGGCCGCGAGGTCACCACCGCGCGAGCGGATCGGCCGAGGAGCGGCGACACCTCGCAATTGGGGAGGCAGGTGCTCGACGGTTAGCTCGGAACCATCTCCCAGGATCACCGCACGTTCGACGTAGTTCTGAAGCTCGCGAACGTTGCCCGGCCAGTCGTGCTCGCGAAGGAGTCGCATCGCCTCGGGCTGCACGCGGCGAACCTCGCGACGGTTTTGCTCGGCGTAGCGCTTCAAGAAGAACTCAACCAGGTGGCCGATGTCTTCACGGCGCTCCCGCAACGGTGGGAGGTAAATCGGCACGACATTGAGCCGGTAGTACAAGTCTTCGCGAAACCTGCCGGCGTCGATTTCGTCGAGCAGGTCGCGGTTGGTCGCCGCGATGATGCGCGTGTCGACCTTCTTCGTATTTGTGTCGCCGACGCGCTCAAACTCCCCTTCTTGCAAGACACGGAGCAGCTTGACCTGCAACTTGGGGGAGGTGCTGTTGATTTCGTCGAGGAAAATGCTGCCGGTGTGTGCCGCCTCGAATCGCCCGGTGCGATTGTCGACGGCACCGGTGAATGAGCCCTTCACGTGGCCGAAGAGCTCACTCTCGAGCAGGCTCTCGGTCAGGGCGCCGCAATTGACGCGGATGTAGGGGCCGGAGTATCTCGGGCTGAGGTCATGGATCGCCCTGGCGATCAGTTCCTTGCCGGTACCGGTCTCTCCGACGATCAGCACGCAGGCGCGTGAAGGGGCGACCTGCTGGGTCGCTCGAAAGACCTCGACCATTGCCGGGCTCGAGCCGATGACTCCCGGCAGAGTGAGGTCGGTTCCCGAGCGGGCCGAGAAACGTTCGTAAGGCGTGGCCATCTCCGCGCGTCCTTCCCAAAGGACCGACGGCCGCTCCGGGCGAACGAGACGCGTCGCCCGGTGCGGTCGTGCAGACCTTCCTCTCCTCGATCAATCCATCACTCAACCGGTCGAACGCCGATTCCTCAGCGACGACTTACCAAGACTCTTTGGATCGAACACCGTAAACCAACAAAGAGTTCTCACTGGGCCCCATAAAAAGGGAGGCGGATTTCGATCCGAAACTTACGAGGTCCATGTCCCTTTTCATGAGGCCTTCAATTTCACAGACAACATTTACGGTTTGGCATCGGCCGGAGGCGGCACAGCCTCGGCAGCGCCTTGAGACGGAGCCGGTTCCGGAGTCGGTGGAGAGGGTACCGCTTCGGGGGCCGGATTCGTCCCGGGTGCAGGGGGAGCAGGTGTGGGTGGTACATCGTACTGGCGAAGCCGAAGCCCATTAAAGGCTGGCTTGGGACGAAGCGCGCCCACCACCGAGGCCAGCGCCGTCCGCAAGACGGGGTCGCGCTCCTGGTCCAGGGTCGATGCAAGTTTGGCTTCTTGGTCCGCTGAGACCAGAGGACCAAAGCGCTGCACGCTCTTGGCCAATTGCGCTGCGGAATTCAAACGAAGACGAGCCGGTTTTGACGGATCGAGCAACACGTCAGCCAATCCCCGCTGGGCATTCGCGTCGGGGATGTCCCCCAGCGCTGATGAAGCCGCGAGGCTGGTCGGCGGTGTGTTCAACGCGATCGCCAGGGCCGGTTCGGCGGCCGTCAGGTCCGACTCGAACGGACTTCCGGGCCGAGAAACCACCTGAGCCAAGAGGTTGGCCGCATCGCGGGCATAGGCCTCCCGCTCTCCGTTAGACGGATCCTTCGGCAGCTCGGCGATCTGCTGCTTGAGTAGATCGGCCGTGGTCGGAGTCACCAGGAGCTTGACCCCCGGAAAGTTCGCCAGGGTCGAATTGAGCTCGATCTCCAGGTTGCGCGGTCCAAAAACGTAGGTCGGGATGCTCGACGTCCGAGAATCGGCCTTCAGGTTCGACAGCGTGTCCCGCAGACGCCAGGCCCCCTCAATCAAGTGATTGTCGACAAGAATCAGCTCGACATCGGCCGACTCAGACGCGGCGCGGAAACCGGCATCCCCGGTCTGGGCGACGAACGGCTCGTAACCAAGCGTCTTGGTGAAGCTTGCCAGCATATTCGCACGCGTCACGTTGCCGTCGATGATGACGGCACGAGGCGCAGCCTGGTTGCTGATGAACCGTGCCAAGGTCGGCACGAGCTCGCTTGAGCCGGCGAACGGCCTCCGCGGTTCGAGTTGAACCAGAGCCTTGGCCGCAGCCAGTTGCAGCCGACGGCCCGGAGCCACGAGAGCGGCGACCAACGGATGCGGCTTTGCGCCGTTTGCGAGAACGTTCCGATCCGTCACGTTGCCAAGCGCTTGAGCCGTGGCGGCGGCGAGATCAGGTTTGCGATCATTGATCGCTGTTTGCAAAACCTGGCCCAAGATTTCCGGGCCCGATGCCAGGGCAACGGCGTAGGAGTTTGATGGATCACCGGCCGGATAGGACGGATAACCCGCTCGTTCTACCCCTTTTTCCACCGCCAGGCTCACGAACGCGACCTGGGCCGGCACGTCCGACGGATCGAGGTTGAGAGCCTCACGAGCCGAGCGTAGTCCCAGGTACCCTTCCGCTTCACTGCGGGTGACTTGTCGCGGCTCGGGAACGTTTCTCGTCGGGTTCCAAACCCAGATCAAGACTGGGTCGCCAGGAAACTCGACGCCATGCACGTGGTACTTGCGTGCGTCCTGGGTTAGCACCCGAACGGGGGAGTCTCTCTGAGCATCAAACGAAAGTTTCGTGATTCTGCCGATCGCCCGGCGGGCGGCTTCTTGCACCGTGCCCCCACGTTCACCTGAAGCCGCCAGGTACGTCAACTCCGGCACCGCGCGAGCGTCGCCGATCTCACCCAGAGCTTCAGCGACATCATGCACCAGCCGTGCGTTAGAACTAGCAAGCGAAGCGATCAACGGAGGAACCGCGGAACGATCCAGACGCCCCACGTTGTGAGTGATCAAGAGCTGATCGGTCGCGGACAGGTTGGGGGTGTTTAGCGCGTCGATCACGTACGGGACCGCGAAGGGCCCCGCCTCGCGAAGACGTTCAACGGCGTAGGTTTGTTCCTCGCGCGTCTTGGTCAACGTGCTGACATATCGCTTGATACGTTCCGGGTTGGTCGCTTTCCGCATCACCGCCCCGTTGAGCTTCTGGGAAAGCTCCGCGACGTACGGCCGAGTCTCCGGATAATCATCAAGCTTGAGAACCGTGCCGGGACCATAGCGGTCGCGGATCTCAAGCAGCGAGGCATCGTCGGCGTTGCTCTTCAGGAACGCCTGAAGATAGGGGAGAGCCTGTTTGACCTGTCCGGTTCGGACGAGGTAGTCAACCGCGTCCCACAACTCGAACGGCGTTTTCGGTTCTTTATGAAAGATCTCAGGGCCGGGAATCTGGGCGAAGGCATCGTGGCCCACCCCCAGCGCGGCGAGCGCCGAGAGGCTGGCCACGACGAGCATTCTCGCCAGGCGATCGCGACAAGAAGGGATTCGGCGCATGAGGGTAGGATCCGCTTAAAGCTCAGGAATCAGATCACGTCCGAAGACGTCAGATCCCCACGCGTTCCTGGAGGACCAAATCCTCGTAAGTCTCCCGGCGGCGGACCAGATGAGCAGCGGTCCCGTCGACGAGGACCTCGGCAGCGCGGGGGCGCGTGTTGTAGTTGGAAGCCATGACCATGCCGTAAGCCCCCGCCGAGAAGGTCGCGAGCAGGGCACCTCGGTCAAGCCGAGGTAGGGCACGATCCTTGGCCAAGAAGTCGCCGCTCTCACAGACCGGACCCACCACATCCCAGGGCTCGGTCCCAGCGATCGCGGCCTCATAGTCATCGGGGGGAGCAGGCAGACCCGAAGGAACGTAGACCGGCCAGATGCGATGGAACGATTCGTAAAGAGCCGGACGAATCAGGTCATTCATTGCGGCGTCCTGAATCAGGAACCGCTTCTCTCCCGACTGCTTGGTATATAACACACGACTGACCAGGATGCCGGCATTGCCCGCGATCACGCGCCCGGGCTCCATCGCCAGGCGGCATCCTGTCGCCTTAATTCCAGGGAGAATCACCTTTGCAAACTCGGCGATCGCCTTCGCTTCGTGGCCGCGGTAGTTGATACCGAAGCCTCCTCCCATGTTGTACCACGCGATCGGATGACCCATCTTGCGCAATTGCGCGACGATCTCGACCCCCTTAGCCACGGCACCACCGTAAGGGTCAACCGTCGTGATCTGCGAGCCAATGTGCATGTGCATGCCGATCATCGAGACGCCCGGCGTCTTGGCGACCACCTCGGCCAGGGCCAGCGAACGGTCGATGTCCATGCCGAACTTCGACTCTTTCTTGCCCGTCGAGATATAGCGATGCGTCTTCGGGTCGACGTCAGGATTCACTCGCAACGCAATGGGCGCGATGCGTCCTTCCGCCTGCGCCACCCGTGCAATGGCGTCGAGTTCGGCTTCACTCTCGACGTTGAACATCAAGACGCCGGCCTCCAAGGCCGCCTTGATTTCCTCGTCGGTCTTGCCCACTCCCGCGAACACCGTTTTGGAAGCCGAGCCGCCGGCCAGACCAACCCGATAAAGCTCGCCGCCGGAAACCACGTCAAAACCGCTGCCATGCTCAGCGAGAAGCTTGAGAATCCCCAGGTTCGAATTCGCTTTCACCGAGTAGCAGACCAACGGCTCCACCTCGGCGAACGCTGCCTGAAGCGCTTTCAATTGACCGACAAACGTCGCCTTGCTGTAGACGTAGAGCGGCGTGCCAAATTGCTCGGCCAGTTCGGCAACAGGGGTCTCTTCGCAGTACAACTGGTCGTCGCGGTATTGAAAGTGGTCCATGGGCCTCTCTTATTTCGTCTCCCCGCGCGGCGTGAGCTTCACGCCGAGTCCCAAGTCTGCGCGTCACACACGCCGTATAAATTCCGCGGAATATTCCTATTTGGTCAACATGACCAGCAACCAATGATTTTGATCGATCGAGAGAATCGTCGCAAAAGCACCATCTCGACTAGTAGGAAATGACGGCCCGAATCGCCAGGAAAAGGCCGCATGCAATCAGGATCGGGCCCGAACGGCGAAACATGGTTTCATGTGCCGTGAATCTAATATCATAGTTGATGTCTTCACCCGGCCTCTTCCCGATTTTCCGAAAACCAAGCAGAGTCACCCAGATTCCACCCATAGTCAGAAGCGTCGCGTTGAGCAGCTCACCCGTCATGTTTGGATTCATGGAAAGACTCGGCCCAATACCAAATCCTAAGCATTCTTCTCGTTTTATGCGTCGATTTCTTGACGGCCCGACAGAAGCGTGAGGTTCACCGTCGCACTCATGCCAGCTTGGCTTTCCAGGCTGCCAATTGTTTGTCCACTTCCGCGGGTGCGGTCGACCCATACGACTGGAAGGCTTTGATTGCGTTGGCAACACCCAGCACGTCTTTGACACCAGCCCCGAGGCTCGGGTGCGCCTTGGTGAATTCTTCGTCGGGGAGATCGACCAAGCGACGGCTTCCTTGGCGATCGCAGAGGCCGACCAGATGGCCGATCACCTCGTGAGCGGTGCGCTGAGGGACCCCCTTCTTGATCAGGAATTCCATCAACGTGGTGGCATCGAGGAACCCCTCGTCGAGCCGCGAGGCAATCACGTCGGCCCGCAGCCTGGCCCCTTCCACGATCACGGCCGCCAGCTCCAAGCAGGCCTCGACCGTATCGAAGGCGTCAAAGATCGGCTCTTTGTCTTCTTGGAGGTCGCGGTTGTAGGCGAGCGGCAGCCCCTTGATCAGGACAAGCAGCGTGTTGAGCGACCCTATGACGCGTGCGGATCGGCCTCGGATCAGCTCGAGTACGTCGGGGTTCTTCTTCTGCGGCATGATGCTGCTGCCGGTGCAGTAGGCGTCGGGAAGCGCCAGGAACGAGAATTCCTGAGTGCTCCAAAGGACCCACTCTTCCGCCCAACCCGCAAGGTGCTCGGCGATCAGGGTGAGGACAAAGACCGACTCCACGGCAAAGTCGCGATCGCTGGAAACATCGAGACTGTTCGCGGCAACGCCATCAAAGCCAAGCGCCTTGGCCACCCGTGCACGATCGATCGGCAGGGTGGTCCCAGCCAACGCGGCCGCTCCCAGGGGAAGAACGTTGAGACGCTTGCGGCAATCGGCCACGCGGTCGCGGTCGCGGGCGAGCTTCTCGACATAGGCGAGGAAGTAGTGGGGGGCCAAGACCGGCTGAGCCCGCTGAAGGTGGGTGTAGCCGGGCAGGATCACCTCGCGGTGCCTTTCGGCGGCCCCCACGAAGGCTCGCTGCAACCCCGCCAGGTTCTCATCGATCCGATCCAGGGCATCGCGGACCCAGAGCTTGACGTCGGTAGCCACCTGGTCGTTACGGCTCCTGGCGGTGTGAAGCTTGCGCCCCACATCTCCCAGGCGGTCGATCAGGGCCGCCTCGACGTGCATGTGCACGTCTTCGCGCTCCAGCGTGAACTCAAAGGTCCCTGCCTCGATCTCAGCCTGTATTTCCGACAGGCCCCGCACAATTTGCTGGCATTCGTCCGACGTGATCAAACCGACATGAGCAAGCATCTCGGCATGGGCGGTGGAAGCCCTGATGTCGTGCTCGAAGAGCCGACGATCAAAGGAGATCGATTCCGTGAAACGTTCCACGCGACGGTCCGTTTTCTCTCCAAACCGTCCGCCCCAAGCTTTGCTGCCCACCGATTGTCGCCCTCGAATCGGATATATGTGCGTAAGTCTTCGGCAATGAGCAACTCGATTTTAGGCAGCCGTGCGTAGACTGTCAACACGCGGGGGTTTTTCCGAACACCCAGGTCAGCCAAACTCAGAAATGGCATTCCCGAAAGACCTTCCGAAACCAAGGAGCTGTCATCGGTTCCGTATTTAGACCATTCGGGTCGAAGAAGTCAAAAATCGCTCGGCCCCGCGGCTACGGACTGCGCGCAATGATCGCACCGGCTCCCTGGCCAGCGTCTTGATCTCATGAAAACGGCGCACCAAGAACTCGCTGGCGACGAAATCATCGAGCGACTCACCCAGAGCTCTTGGAGCGTGGGCGGCGACGTGTGGAGCGGCTCGATGCTTTGGGTTCGTCCGAATCGGCGGAGGAGGAAGAGGAAGAGGCTTTGGCTTCGGCCTTCGATTTGGAGGGGTCGTTTGAAGCCTTCGCCCCGGGGGAAGCTTCGGGATCGAGCTTGGCGATGTCGAACGGCTCACCGAGCATCTTATTGAAGGCGAGCTTCTGCTTGCGGTCCAATACCTTCGCTACTTCCTGCACGGCCGCGTCGCGGACCCTGGCCATGCTCTTTCGGACCTCGCCGAAGCGACTTGGGTCGAGCTGGCTCAGGGTAACGGCTTGCCGCCTGGCTGCGGCGTACATCATCCGCTGCCGCTGCTGCAACTCCAGCATGATGCTTTGGATCTGTTGATTCTGGCTGTCGTTTAGCCGCAACTTGGAAGCGATCTCCGGCCGGGAGACCGCCAACGGCCCTTCGAACTGAAGGACGATCTGATTCAGTCGCTGCGCCTGCTTGGGCTCGAGAATTCGAGCAACCGCCTGCTCATTCTCTTGCCTGAGGCCGGTACGAGCGGAGATGAGGTCTCCGGCATTCGCGTCGGGAGATGTGGCCAGACTTCGGTAGAGGTCGCGCTGTTTCTGGCTCGACGCCAGCGCAAGATCAAAGGCTTTCGACTTTTGCTTATCGGTCAGGTTGAGCTCCGCCTGGACGGGGGGAGCCAGAAGAATGGTGATCGGCGTCTGCGGGACCATGGTCCCAAGGCGAGCGAGCCCGGCAAGGCCCTCTTGAGATCCTTCGGCCACCCCGGTCTTCGGAGCGTCGGAGCTCGCTTCCGGCTCAGATTTGCTCTCAGGGGTCTGCGTTTGTGTCCAAGCCGTGGATGCGCCCAGGGCAATGGTCAGACCAATCGCTTGGCACACGGCAAAGGCAAAGCCTCCGCGCATGGCTCGATCCCCCCTTTGGGAACGCGCTGATGAAGTGGTCAAGAACAAGCGACGTGGGGGGGACTGCTAGGCTACCACTGCATTTTTACTTCGGCGAGGCTCTGCTGGGAAGTGACCGCCTCGCCGAAGTGATCTTTCGCGGATGTTTACTTGGTGGCGGCCGGGGTGTGGGCCTTGGAAACACCAATGGCGCCAACGGCGACGCGGTCACCGGCATTACCGGTGGGCTGCGTCTTGAGGTCGTCAGCCTTCGCATGCACAACAAGGCCGCGACCGATAATGGAGGTCGGTCCCGAGAAGCTCAGCGAGGGGTCGACCAGCTCCACCTTGGCATGCCCCTTTGCATCCGCCTCGATGTTGCCCAGGTCTCCCACGTGGCGCTTGGGAGCATGGATATCGCCGTGGCTCGAGCCCAAGGGGTTGAAGTGGCCACCGGTCGACAAGCCGTCATCCGAGCTCGTATCACCGAACTCGTGAATATGGAACCCATGCAACCCCGGGGTCAGACCGTGGATGTGGGCTTCGACGCGCACTCCTTCGGGAGTCTGCGTGAAAACAACCTTACCCGAGGCTTCGCCCCCTTTTTTGGTGGCGTGCAACACCGCGACAGCCTTCGTGACCGGGGCTTCCGCGGTGGCGGCATGAGGAGCCTGGGCCCAAGATCCGACGGCGGCGGCAGCGGTTAGGCCTGCGGCCGTCAATGCGGTGATCATGCTCTTGCGTGCCATGAAGTCTCTCCTGGTTGTACTCTTCGTCGATCTTTGATGTCGAGGTCGCGACAATATCCGATGCAAATTAGCCTGGGGAGCGCGCGCCGACAAGGGGCTCCCGGCAGGACCCATGCAAAGTCGCTGCCGCCCCTTCACAAAGATTGACACCACCGTTAGCTCGGCCGCAAACGACCCAAGTCCCTTGGGAGATGCAACGGGACAAGTCGTCAAAGAACTCCCACGCGATCCGGGCCGACCCGTTGAAAAGAACGCAAGCATGTCCAAGAACGAATCTCGACCCGGGAGTTCTTGGACGGCAAGTCTCGACGCTTCCGTGCCAAGATTACTTCGGCATGACCAACGAGCGGGCCATTGGTTTGGCATCGTCGGGGTCGAGAGACTCACTCTCGTTGGGCATGAACGAGAGGTCCTCATAGTGGACGACCCGGTTTCTGCCCCGTCGCTTGGAGCTATACAGCGCCTGGTCGGCGTGATGGAGCAATGCCGACGCATTGGCCAGCCCCGGGGGAAGGGTGGCAACCCCAAAGCTCGCCGTGACCCGGCGATGCCGCCACGCATGCCGTTCGATGGCAGCCCGCAGACGTTCCGCAACCCCCTTCGCTTCGGTGGCCTCTGCACCAGGCAAGCAGATGACGAACTCTTCCCCACCGAATCGCGCCACCATGTCTCGACGGCGAGCGAATGAACGCAGAAGCGAGGCGACCGTTCTCAAGACCTCATCGCCGGCCAGGTGGCCGAAATCATCATTAAATGACTTGAAATGATCCACATCCATCATCACGACCGAGCAGGAGACATCCTGCTGCGTCGAGAGCACCGCCGACGTTTCGAGGGCTTCCCGAAGCCGAATTCGGTTCGCCAACCCTGTCAAAGGGTCAGTCATGGCCTGGCGAGCGAGGAAGGAGTTCCGCTCCTCGAGCTCAGATTGCACATCGAGAATGCGATTGGCGACGGAAAGACGGACCGACAGTTCCTCAAGATCGAGGGGTTTGGCCAGGAAATCATCGGCCCCCGCAGCCATTCCCTCGAGCCGATCGTTTCGGTCTCCCCGGCAGGTCAACAAAATGATGTACACATAGGGACTCTCGCGCCGGCTTCGGATGCGCCGGCAGAGCTCGAGGCCGTCCATCCCCGGCATCATCCAGTCGCTGATGACGAGCCGCCAATCCCCCTGATTGATCATCTCCCAGGCTTCGGTGCCTGAAGAGACCAGGGTGACCTCGTTTCCCCTCTTCTCGAGAATCGCGCGAAGTGCAGATCCCGAGCTGACCTCATCCTCGGCTAGGAGAATTTTCATGTTTCCGAATTCTTCAGGCCCCAAGGTACTCGTGATCAACGATCAAGAGATGACTTACCGTAACGAACCGTGGGCGGCAGAGCAACTCATATGCCGGCTTACGTTTCTTGACATTCTTTAAGGTTGTTGACGTTGTACCTTTCTAAACCATTTCCAACAATTTAATGAACTGTCTGTATTTTTAAGAAAAAACCCTAGACAGAACTAATTTAGGTGGGAGTACGGAAAAGACCGGCAAATGTGACGGTCACGCCCACAAGATTGCGTTTCATTGATTCGAGACCACACTCGCGCGAATACGAATCGGCGTCGTCTCGTACCTTCCTTTAACCACTCGCGTGAGGATCGGTATCGTAGCCTGTCGAATTGGCTCAAAACCAGGGCAATTCCCGCGATTTCCTCTGCCCCGAGGCCTCGTCATGATGCAAAAAAACACTTGCCGGGCGCATAAGGAGGATCAACCCGTCATCGCCATAGCCATGAAAAATGGTGCCCAAACACCCCCGCCAACCTGTGCGTCTTTTCGTATCGATATAAGCGTCCGAGTCCCTCTACACAACTTAAGATATAGAGCGATTAGGCAATTTAGGCGATTTGACAATCCGTTCGATTTTCGAGTCCCTCGCTTGGGATTCTCACAGGCTTTTCCTCGGCCAAATCGAAGGATTCCGCCCTTATTTCACCTCAAACCGAGGCTCTTTTGATGCCGTTTTAGCAAAGACGAAAACCTTATACGCACGACCTTGAAGGGTGTTACAGAACCTTCCAGGAAATTCGTCTGGAATATCGATTTTCAAGCCTGAAAACGCTCCCCAATGGCCCGTCCACACACCGACTCAGCCATCTCGACGATCTGGCAAGCGGATCCAAGCCGGATTCCTCAATCTTTGTCCAATCGAACGTGCAAGCCGTTCTTCAACTTAGCATAAATCTCACCCTTCATTTCCACACGATTACATTTTTTCAAGACGCAATCGCCGGCCTCTAAATACACTCTAAAACGAACGCGCGTCTTCGTCTTTGAGGCCAGAACAATGCGAGATCGAAGATCATAACCTCGGGGATCTTACGAAGCGCGAGGTTAGCAATTAAGGTGTCCGTCAACCCCACGCTGCACGCTCCTCCTTTTGGGGACCGCCCGCCACGACCGGACATCGCGCATTCACATCGATTGCGTTACAGGCGCTCGTCGCGACACGGATCATTTTATTGCTTCCGGCCGTTCAGGCTGCATGCGAAGCCGCGAAACGAAGGGGGTGTTTTCGTCGGCCGTAATGATTGTGCCCATGAACACTTACTGGGCCGCGAATTGGTCTGACCAGCCTGGGGCATTTCCGCAACTCCGCGCGGACGCGGACCATTCCACACATAGAGCGAGACTCGCCGTCAAAGGCGATGAATTTCCAGCATCTCACTTTGTGACGTCCGCGATAACGACAGGCCGCGAAGACGACCATGTACGTCACACAGATGCAAGACGTTCGTCGGCCCGAATGACCTCCGGGACCACTTCTTGCCCGACCAGACACCGAATCGCTACGCCTGGGCCTACCAGAGGGCTTTGGCTGCAACCCCACGGGGTTCCCGCTCTCCCGACTCGGCGACCAACCTGGCCAACCAGATCGATGGTCCGAGCCAGACCGTTCTCATCCGCGAGAGCGTCCTGGACAACAATGCCAACGTCCAGAAAACTGTGGTGGGGACCAGCCTGTTCGTTGACACCTTCGAGATCACTGCCGCGTGTGACAGTCCCTGCGGGCTATTATTACTGGGCACGGCAAATGAACGGGATCGAAGGGAGGAGCGCACCATTTTCAACGACCATGAGGGACAAACTTCACGGCTGGCGAAGCACGTGGAGCCGACATTTCGGCAGCGCGAACTTACTTTTTGGCGACGGCCGCGTTCAATTCGTCAAGGAAACCCCGTCGATCTCGCTTCCGGGAGAGTGATCTCGACCTGCGCCGGCGGGGAAGTTATCAGCTCTGACGCCTATTAATGTAAATCGAAGCGTGTATATATCGGTCTTAAAATCCAGGGAAAAGCTCGATCCGGCGGCATTGGGCCCTCGTGGAGTTCTCAGGGTTCCCTGTCAAATTCTGAAAAATTGCCGCGGATTTTTACTTTTGAATGCCACGTGAGAAAGAGAACGCCTAAGGAATGCGAAGATCGACGCGCATTGCGCAGACCACAGCCATTCGGACCGTTCAGTTCGACCGCAAATGCCCATACGCTTTCGCTCGGGTCAGAATGGGCCGGAGCCTCTTCCACACGGCGACTCTTTCGCTTTCGCAAAGGCAGAGCATGTTGCCGAGATTGCCGGCACCGAGGTTTGCGGTGACAGCGAGCCAGTCCAAGTCAAATCAATGACTCTGATGGTCTCAAATCCTGGCTCCCAGCTCGCCAGGCCGTCATCCCGAGTATCCACGCCGATTGAGGCTCCGCCTTACATCAAGTAAACACGTTCATTGCTCATTCGCGGCTGCGGTCCATTGAAATCGCAGGAGACGGAAGAGGTCGGACCAGACCCTTTTCACGTTGGCGGCGAAGATACGTTGACGATCACCCCGGAACGCGCCGCAAAAACTGCGATTCCCTAAGGAATTCGCTTGCAAGGGGGTCGTTGGAGACGAAACAATGCAAGAGTCTCGTCCGACACTTGTAACGCTAAAGCCTCTCGATTCCTGGGAAATTCACGGTCATGCGCATCGAGTCGCGGCGCGGGTTTACGCTCATCGAGCTTCTCGTTGTTATTGCGATCATTGCGGTGCTGATCTCCCTATTGTTGCCCGCGGTTCAGGCTGCGCGCGAAGCGGCCAGGCGAGCGCAGTGCATCAACAACCTCAAGCAAATGGGGCTGGCGATGCTGAATTACGAGGGATCCGCGGGCGCCTTGCCGATGACGATGGCGCTGTCCGGCAGTGGTACGACCACTTCGTATTTCACGGGCTGGAGTGCCCAGGCGAGAATCCTGCCCTATTTGGAAGGAAATCCTCTCTATAACGCGGCGAACATCATTGTCTTCAAGGAAGACCCGGCCAATTCGACGGTCATTGCCCTGACCGTGAATGCGTTCGTCTGTCCGAGCGAGATCAAACCCCAGCCCTATCTCCATGACTACGGGCTCGCGGGGGTGACCAACTACGGCGTCTCTCAAGGGGACTGGTTCGTCTGGGGGGGATTCAACGGTCCTCAGAATCGCTCGGCCTTCGGGCCCAACCGGAGCCGGCGGCTTGCCGAGTTTAGCGACGGCGTCAGCCAGACTCTCCTCGCCGCCGAGGTTAAGACCTGCCAGCCCTCGTCGAACTGCCGCCACACCACTCTGCCCTCGGTGAACGACCCCAACAACATCCCGAGCCCAAACGCAGACCCTTACACCGTGGCGCCCGAGTACGACAACGGCACCTGCGTCACGCAGAACCAGTCGGAGTTCCACACCGAGTGGTCAGACGGCAATGTTCATGCGGCGGGTTTCACGACGGCATGGCCCCCCAACAAAACCATCATGGGGCGGTCGGCATACAAGGGCTTCGACCTCGACCTCAACGGACGTAACGAGGAAGACGGCGGCCCGACGTTCGCGGCGATCAACTCACGAAGTTACCATCCTGGCGGGGTCAACGTCCTCATGGGGGACGGAAGCGCCAAGTTTATCAAAAACTCGATCAACGGCATCACCTGGCGCGCCCTTGGAACCGTGGCCGGCGGCGAGGTCGTCAGCAGCGATTCCTATTGATTTGAGTCCCACGGTATGAGCGGCGACCCAGGGGTTGCCCAATACGAGGTAGCGGAATGACGTTTCGATTCTCCTTATATGTAACAAGTATCTCCATCTTGCTTCTGGCCGGATGTGGCAGCGGAGAGGACTTGGGGAAGGAAGCGAAGGCACGCGTGATCGTCTACGCGTCGCTCGATCGCGAGTTCTCCGCCCCCATCTTGTTAGCCTATGCGAAGCAGAGCGGCGTCCAGGTTCTGCCCAAGTTCGACGTCGAGAGCACGAAGACGGTGGGATTGACGAACCTGATCGTCGCCGAGGCTCAAAGACCGCGCTGCGACTTGTTCTGGAATAATGAGATCCTCAACACGTTCCGGCTCAAGGATCAAGGGTTGCTCGTTCCTTTTCAGCCCTCGGGGGCCGCGGATCTCCCCGACACCTTCAAGGCCAAGGACGGGACCTGGTACGGCTTCGCTGCTCGCGCGAGAATTCTCCTGGTGAACACCAAGCTCATTCCCGAGGCGGAGCGGCCGAAGGGAATCAATGACTTGCTGAACCCCAAGTGGAAGGGAAAGATCGCCATCGCCAAGCCCCTTTACGGTACGACCGCCACCCACGCCACTTGCCTGTTCTCAGTCTGGGGGGAAGAGAAGGCCAAGAAGTTCTTTCAGGACCTCAAAGCCAACGAGGTGCAGGTGGTCTCGGGGAATAAACAGGTGGCGCTCGCCGTGAGCTCAGGCCAGGCCCTCTTCGGCCTGACCGACACGGATGACGCGATGGAGCAGGTGGAGTCCGGAAACCCGGTGGCGATCGTTTATCCCGATCGTGAGCCCGGAGAGCTTGGAACGCTGTTCATCCCGAACACCCTGGCCTTGATCAAGAATTCCCCGCATCCCGAAGCGGCCCGCGCCCTGGCCAACCACCTTTTGAGCCCGGAGGTCGAAGCCGCCCTGGCGAAGGGTCCTAGCGCACAGATCCCCTTGCTGCGCTCGACGACAACCGCCGCGAGGGTGGAAACCCCGAAGACCGTGCATGCGATGGAGGTCGATTTCGAGGACACCGCGCGACTGTGGGACAAGGTCGCCAAGTTCCTCGAAGTCGAGTTTGCCGGAGGCTAACGGCAACGTACATTCGGCGGCCGAGACGCCCGACCCAAGACTGACCCGACAGGCGGCAACCATGAACGCACATATGAAGCTTACTCTTTCGGTCTTGCTCTGGGTCGGGCCGATCATGCTCGGAATCATCATCGCGATGTGGGCCGCCGAAACACCCACGGCGCAACACGTCGCCCGGCTCGAAGGGCGGCCGATTCCTCGCGCGATCAGTAACGAAGAGCGAGAACTCGAGCAACAAGACCACGAGCGCATTCAAGGCGTGTGGGAAGCGATCTCACTCGAGCGCGACGGCCAGCTCATCTCGATCGGGGAAGAAGCCAAAAAGACCCGCGTGATCTTTCGCAGTGACACCGTGACCTTCGACGACTGCGATGTCACGCTCCGCGGCCGATTCCGGCTCGATCCCACCACGACCCCAAAATCGTTTGATCTGATCATGAACGAAGACGGCATCCGCACGATCTACCCCGCCGGCATCTATCGTCTGGACGCGACCTTCTTTCAGCTCTGCTTCGCCTACCCCTCGAAAACACGCCCCACCCGCTTCACGACCACTCCTGAGTCGGGAAGCACTCTGTTTGTCTACCGTCGCGCAGCGCAGGGACCCGACGGCGTCAAACTGGACCGTCGCCGCTCCCTCCCCGTGCACTGGACACAAACGATTCTCAATCGCCTCTTGGACTCGCATAGCCTCCTGGCAACACAGGTCTCTTCCTATCTCGCCCCCTGGCGGCGGCAAAGGTCGGAAGGCCTGAACCCTTGAGTGCAATGCCCAAAGGAGGGAAAGAAAGAGCAGTGGATCCCGCTAATTCGCGCATCCGCGACCTTGTCCCCGGCAAACCCAAAGATCAAGCGTCCGGTGCATCCAGGGCCGCCGTCTCAGAACCTGAAATCGACTGAGACGTTGCGACATCGTTGGAGGACGTCGGTATAGGTGTCCCAGCGGAGTAGGGGAGCTTCCTTCTCGGCCCCCTTGGAGATGGTCTCAAGGATCTCACCAACGCCCGAGGCGTCGTATAACCGAACATCTCGATGACGGCCATCGGCTAACACCAGCCGGATCGTGGCAATCACTGGCGCATCGGTCGCGGCCTTACCGTCGGAAGCGACGGCGAGAGCCCGGAGGACCTTGGCTCCTGGAGCGGTAGGCCAGTTGTTCCAGACCTCGACGCTCGCCCCTTTGAGTTCCGTTGGCTGAAGACCAGCCACATTCACAGCCACGCGACTGACCACAGGCTTCGGTGGCTCCCAGTCAAATGAGGCGGCGTAGAAGGCTGACGTCATGGCCCAGCCACTCTCTGCAACGAGCCGTACGGCCACCCAGTCGTGCTTGATCGAGGAGGACGACCAGGTCAATGTTGCTTCTCCTTCCCGACCGTCAAGCTCGCGTGATTCCAACACCTGGCCGTGGGAGTAAAGCTCGACCCGACGGAGCCGATCCGCCCGATCTCTGCGGGCCCAGGCGCGAACCCTGATCCGATGGGGTTGGCCGATCCGCACGACCGAGCCGGGCGCGAGGCCGTCGTCCATCGCGGCCACCAGCAGGGGGCCGGTCGAGACCACGGTTCGTCCCGCCTTGATCCCAGCCACCAGTGCCCGCTCCGAAAGGCCGCCCGCGGCCTGAACGTAAAGCCGAGTGAGCCCGGGCAGCGACCCCGCTGGATGGTCGAGGCTGAAGTCGGCACCCCCTGTTGCCGCGATACGGTAACCATGGTCGAGTAAGAGCGACCAGAGCTTCAAGACAGGCTCACCCCCTTCGTTAATGTTCATCCCATCGAGCAGCCCCGCGGCGCAGAGATCAAACGGCATTCCCGCATACATGTTGGTGATAAACTCATCCATCTTCACACCCGACATCCAAAAGCGGACGGGATGGTTGGCGAAAGTGGCGGCGCCGTGGTCCCGCAATGAGGAGAGGGCCTCAGCAGGTTGAATCCGCTCGATCTTGTGCCAGTAGTCCTCAAAACTCTCCTCGTCGGGACGACTCAGGCCGACAAAGCAAAAGTGGCCGGTGGGCCATTTTTTTTCGTCGCCGAATCGGAAGAGAAGATCCGTTGAGGAGCGAGCATCGATCTCGGCGCGAGCCTCCGCCCAGGTCTTGGGGTGGGGCTTGCCCCAATTGGCGGGGGTGACCCAGTCAAGCCCCATCGCCTGGGCGATGCGTTCGGCCGTCTCGGCCGTCACATCCGTGTAGACTTGCTCTCCATGGTAGACGTCGCCGTCGGGGTCGCCCCCGTACCAACCGAGTTTGCGAAGGTCGACCCCCCGGTGCAAGGAGACATGCCCCAGGGAGACTCTTGTGCCGCTGGCAAGGTCGACCTCACGTTCGATCGGCTCGAACTGGGGACCGCGGGTTACTCGGATCCGGTAGCGGCCTGGGGCCAATTCCTGCGACCAGGGAGCCCGGACAAACTCGCCGGGGACCGCGTTGTACCGCCCCGGCAACATCCTGCCGTCATGAACGAGTTGCAACAGGGCGGACGTGGCATTCCCATCAGCCTCGACTCCCGCCAGCGTGATCGTTCCCGCGAACGGGTCGGTCAGCTCAAAACGCGAGGGCGTCCCCGCCAGCATAGCAGTCACGGTCGTACGGCCCACGTCTTCCGCCGCGTAGGTAAGGGTAGCTTCCGCTTGCCCTCCGGTCAGGACGACGGAGGGGACGATCTGGCCACGGCTCGTCTCCAGCGAAACGGCCGTCCCATCCGGCCAGTCAGCAAGTACCCGCAGTGGGATTGAGCGGCGACCGGCTATTTTGGGGAACTCCGAGATCGGTTCAACGCGAGCGCCACCCTTCCTCGAAACACCAAGCTTCACTAACCGGATCGCACTCACCCGCGCGACGTTGGCAAGCACCTGAGACACGTTGTTTTGAGCCCAAAGACCCACGCGAATGTGTGTGGCTTGCGCTGGAGCAACCCCCGTGACCGCCAAGACCTGCTCGGGCGCCGTTCCTCGGAGGGACGATGAGCGAATCGTCTCCAGCGTCTTGTTTCCGCTAAGGAACTCGAGCTCCAACCAGAATCGGTAGTAGCCGTACTTCGACGGATAGGTGGTTTCAACCGTTGCTGCGAGTGTGCAGATTTGGTTTGGTTCCAGAGCCACGGGGGGTGAAACAAGACCTGCGGGTTTGATCATTTCGACAAGACGTAACTCAACCCCGCGCGGAGTCATCTCCCGTTGGATGTCGCGCTGCTCCCACTCCCGTGGCAGAGGAAGTTTTACCTCACCACCGCAACTCGCGGCCGTTGCCGCGAGATTCAGCAAAATGACTCCCCCCAACCAACCTGCGAAACCGCACGGTTTGCTCTCGTGTTTTCTTCGACTCATGATCTTATCCCGCAGGTCTAGAGCGATCTTGCGAACGGGTTATCCAGAGGATTCCAGGCGATCTTGGGAGATCTCCATGGATGTTCGCTCGTAAATATCTCTCACTGACTTCGTATACCAGGCGGCATCAACAGGCCGGTTGGAGGGCATCGGTGGCTTGATCGTCGTCGCCCGTTCAAGGCCTCCGGCTTTGATCAGGCGACTCAACGCCAAACTCATTTAGAACGAGTCGGCCGAGATCACCTCTCCGCCGTTCCGCGAACCGAGGGCCCAAATCACCGAGTTCGCGGTGCTCGATTTCAGGAACCGCACCGATCCATCGGCCAAAGCGACATTGCCGCCCCCCGCATGGTAGCTGCTCATGCCGTACATGCCGGCACAGTCGAAATCGCCGGCCCAAACGCAGGTGCGACAATTGGGGTACTGAGGGTTGGGGGGAAGGAGGGTGTTACCCAAGCTATAGCCGTACATACCCTGGCTCCAGTCGGAGCCCACCCAACTGGCGTTGCTGAAATAGGGCTGGGAGGTGGTCGTTGAACCTCGCGCGGCACCTGCGCAATTCGCCAGCCAAGACGACAGGTATTGCGCTCCGCTCGGCATGTTCATCGCGGTCCGAGGGCCAGGCCATTGGATAAAATTAATCACGTCTTGAGGAATTGAGAGCATTGTATCGTTGAAGTCACCCATGCGCCACTCTCCAAACGCGATGGTATTGGAGGTTCCGTCGGTCACGTTCTGGATCCCGATCGGGAACCCGCCACCTCCGGTTTGGTCATCGACAAAGAAGAGCCCTGTCGGAACCGCCGCCGCGTATGAGATGAAATCGATGCTGGGGCCGGTCGACGCGAAATAGTTGTTGCCGATGGCGCTTGCCGTACCTTCAAGGTCCGTGCCGGCGGGAAGGGGGGACGAGGGACAAAGGAAATTGCCGATCCTCACCTCCACAGCGGTCTTGTTGGCGGCCGCTCCGGCGGCGTTATCGTGGTTGACGAGTGCGAAGTTGCACGCGTTATAGACCTGCACTTGTTCCATATGCCCCAAGAGCAGCGACTGCGGGCTCCAGGATCCCCACGCTCCGAACGTCCCCGACTGGCCGGCTCCTCGAGCACCGTAGGCGTTGGGAAAGGCACCGAAGGTCGAATGGTAGTTCTGCAAGGCCAAGCTTAGTTGCTTGAGATTGTTGGTGCATTGGATGCGGCGGGCCGCCTCTCGGGCCGCCTGAACGGCGGGCAGAAGCAAGGCAATCAAGACGGCGATGATCGCGATCACCACCAGCAACTCAATGAGCGTAAAGCCGGGACGACGTTGCGAAGTCGTGTGTTCTTGTCGCAAGACATACATGAAATTGCTCCTCTGCGAGAGAATCGTGAAAACAAGGATGTAACCAAGACATCATGGGCCCCATCCTCTTGTCACCCGGGCAAGGGCAACGTGGCACAACGAGGCAGGGGCGCTAGAGCTCGTGATTCCTCAACGGCCCGTACTTCGGTCCGTCGGATTCAGGGATCGCGGAGCAGTCCGCAACGCTTCGGGGCCTGGTCGGTGCCATGTCCCTGGAACGTGAAGACTCCTCGCCCCCCTCTCTTTAGCGGGGAGGTCCGCCGTGCGATTTCGCCGGATCGAACCGTAGAACGGCGTTGGCGGAAGAGTGTTTCGGCGGCCGCTGGTCCTTGGGCAACTGATCGACCGGCACAGGATCCGGTTGATTCACACGCGGGACATCCGCGAGTGGGACCTCGGTGTTTTCACAGCCCAAACCCGCAACCAACACCAAGCCGGCGCAAAATAGGATGACTCGAGAATGTAATGGGAGTTGCAAACTCAGCTCTCCTTATGAGAATGAGGCAAGGCGTTTCTCGACGCGCATTGCAATACGTCAGTAGTCAGCAGAGCGGGTTGACCACTCTTCATGGGCGGGTTGGCGCTTTCTCTAGGATCGCGCCCAGACGGCGAAGGAAGGACTTTCCACTCGGTATTGTGGAAAGTGGCAGCGGCTCGCCGAAAAAGATTGCGTTAAGCATTTTTGAAGATTTCGCGTGCAAACATAATCGCCACTGTTCTTGATCATAAATTCTTTATTCTCAAGGACAAACAGCGATCGTTCGAGTAGCGGAGGAGTCTATCCGACCCGTCTCCACTCGAGGCATTCTCAGAATGCGCGGCTTGTGACATGAAATCGAAATTGGAGGGAAATGATTTTTCGGGGCGTGCGAGCATCAGTGTCTTGCGCGACACCCCCTGGGCGAGGGCTTCGGGCAAAGACAAGGAGACGAGGCGATCAATCGAGGAGATCGCCGGCCTCTTCACGCAGACGGCGCAAGACGCGGGACTTAGCCTTGCGAATTGTGACGGGGGTCACTCCAAACTCAAGTGCGGTCGCTTCCGGGTCACGATCCTCGACGACCGTGAGCCAGAACATTTGCCAGGTCCGATCCTCGAACTCAGCGCGGACCAGGTCGAGAGCGCGGCGGTAAAGCCCCCGGATCTGTGCGGGGGGATCTTCGTCCGGCAAGTCGACCTTGGGATCGGCAATCTCCTGGAGCCGAAGGAAGGCCTCACTGCCGCCGGGAGCGAACGGGATCCGCCCCTTACGTCGAAAATGGAGCGCCAGGGCGTTGCGGGTGACGGCGCGGAGCCAGCCGCGGAAGGTGTCTTCGGGACGGTCATGCCGGAAGTTGGCCAGCCCTGATAGGGCGGACCGGTACACTTCCTGAACGACGTCGTCGACATCGGAATCCTGCAATCCCCCCAGGATGCACCAATACCTCACCATGGGAGTGTAGAGCGCAAGCAGTCGAGCCCAAGCGTCCGACTCATTGGCGCGGGCTCGCTCGAGCAACGTCAGAGAAGTGCTGTTCAGGTCGCGGCGGGACATTGCCATGCGTTGATCCTGAGGGCCGGGTCGTACATCGTTCCGACGACCGCGCAGGTCTTTCACAGCCGGCGCATTAGTATAATTCGCAACAGACCGTGGCAACAGCCCTGAGACGGCCCGACAGCACCAGGCCCGGCGCTGAGCCTGCTCTCGCCCTGTTAGGCGATGGTTGAGGACAATCCCCCCATGCCGCAACTCGATTGCCCGTCTCCGGCGGAACTCTCCGCCTTCAGCTTGGGCGAGCTTGCAGAAGCGGCGCTGGAAGACGTCGCCGCTCACTTGGAACAGTGTCCCCAATGCGCGGCGGCCGTTCGCTCGCTCGACCGTGTCTCCGACCTGGTCATCGACTCACTCCGAAGCCTCGCTGGGGACGAGGATCAGCCGTCACTGATCGCAGCTTCCCTGCCTATGCCGTCACGGGTCGGGGAGTATGAGATCCTCGATGAGTTGGGCCGTGGCGGCATGGGGGTCGTGTACAAGGCCAGGCACGCCCAGCTCCGCAGGGTGGTCGCGCTGAAGATGCTCTTGGGGGGCGAATTCGCTCGCGAAAGCTATCGAGCCCGCTTTCGGGCCGAGGCTGAAGCCGTTGCCCGGCTCCAACATCCCAACATCGTCCAAATCTTTGATATCGGCGAATGGCACACGGTCAGCACTGGCACGCCGGTCGCCTATTTCACGCTCGAGTATGCGGAAGGCGGGAGCCTGAACACCCGCCTGGACGGCAAACCTCAGCCGCATGGCACCTCCGTGGAATTACTGCTGACCTTGGCCTGGGCCGTTCATTACGCCCATGGTCAAGGAGTCGTCCATCGTGACTTGAAACCATCCAACGTGCTTTTGACCGCGGACGGTCAGCCCAAGCTCTGTGACTTTGGCGTGGCCAAGGTATTGACCGGGACGGGCCTCGAAACGCTGGCCGGTGTGTTGGTGGGAACACCCGAATACATGGCACCCGAGCAGGCGGACGGCCAGGCCCTCCATGTCGGACCGGCGGCCGACGTCTATGCCCTGGGCGCGATCCTGTACACAATGCTCACGGGAAGGCCCCCGTTCCAGTCAGCCTCCGTTGTGGAAACCCTCGCGCAGGTGCGATTTCAGGAGCCTGTGTCACCCCGGCGGCTTCGCCCTTCGGTGCCGCGCGACCTCGAAACGATCTGCTTGAAGTGCCTGCAAAAAGACCCTCGGCGACGGTATTCGAGTGCCTCCGCGCTGGCCGACGACCTTGATCGGTTCCAAAGCAAGAGGCCGATCTTCGCTCGCCCGGCAGGAATGTGGGAACGTGCCTGGAAACAGGCGAGACGCCGGCCGACGGAGACGATTCTTACTTCCGTCATCGCGTTGGTGACGCTCTTGGGAATCGGCCTCGTCTCCTGGCAATGGCAGCGGGCCGAGAGCAAGGCGAGCGCGGAGGCCGTCGCCAAGGAGAACGCGCAACGGGCACGCCAGCTCGCGGTCCAGGAGCAAGCCCAAATGGCCTTGAACCAGGGGCTGGCCCTCTGCGAGCGCGGAGAAGTCGCGCACGGCCTCTTATGGCTGGCCCGCAGCCTGCAACTGTCCACGGCGGCCAGAGCCGATCATATTGACCGCGCGATCCGCATCAACACCGCCGATTGGGAAGACCAACTCAGCCGGACTCGGTTCCAGTTCCGCCTTTCCGCGCCCGTCTCCGACCTCGTTTTCAGCCGCGACGGCCGCACCCTGATCTGCGTGGGCAAAGACCGTTTCATCCAAACCTGGGAGACCGCCACAGGAAAAGAGGCGAGGCAACCCCACACACTCAGCAGCCCCGCACAAGAGCCTCGGATTCACCGCGTCAGTCTCAGTCCCGCCGATGCCCATCTCATGGCCGCCGCCGATGACAAGGGACGGATCCTCTTCTGGGATCTCCATGAACGTCGGGAGGTTGGGGAGCCGCTCATTCACCCCGCCGGAAGAACCGTTCTCGATTTCACTTTCAGCCCCGACGGGCAACATCTCTTGACCTGTTGTGATGATGGATCCACTCGCATCTGGGATGTCGCATCTCGCAAGCAGATTGGTGACGCCTTGCGCCACGGTGAAGCCGTGGGTCACTATACGATGGCGCTTAGCCCGGACGGGCGAACGTTGGTGACGGGCGGAGAAGACCGTCAGGCCACGTTCTGGGATCTCATCACAAAATCACGTCTTGATCCTATCTGGCTCAAAGACTCGCCGATTTCCACACTCGCTTATTGCGACAACGGCCGGAGGATTCTCGCGGGGACCTGGGATGGCCGGCTTTTTGCCTGCGACTCGGAAACGAGGCGCGAATTCATCATGCCATTGCAAGGCTCCGGCGTGTCGAGCCTGGCCGTTTCTCCGAACGATGAGATCTTCGCAACCGGCACCCGAGGCGGGGTCGTACGCTTCTGGAACGCAGGGATGCTCGGACAGACCGGGCAGACCCTAATGCTCGTGCGGCCGGTGATTCGCTTGGCCTTTCATCCTCACGGTACATTACTCGCAACGGGACAAGACGACGGTATGGTCCAGCTTTGGGAGTTGCCTCGGCCCAGAACGATCGGACGCCCATTCCTGCTCGAGCGCCCCGTTCAGTCGATCGGCTTCAGCCCCGACGGCTCAAAGCTCAAGGCCGCAAGCCCTCGCGAAGGGCGATGGTGGGATCTAACCTCGGATCAGGGCGGAAGGGTATCCTGGCAGAACCCAGCCGAAGGGGCCGGCGCTCTTGAGCCACGCCGGAGCGACGGAAGCGCAGAGATGAGCGAAACCCTAAGCGTCGGCCCAGACGGTCGGAGCCTGACCCTGGCGCGTTGGGCTCGGGTCGACGGTCGCACGCGAGGCTGGATTGAGCTCCACGATACCACCACGGGGAACCGGATCCGCCAATCTCCCGAGCAATCCACCCCATTCAGCGGTTTGATCCAAAGCCCTGACTCGCAGTCGCTCCTGACGTGGGAGAGCGGAACGCGAAGCGCTTTACTGTGGGATCTGGCCACACTGCGACAGGCTCGTCCCATCCTCCGTTCTCTGGACGCCCCGATCCACCAGGCGGTCTTCCGCAATGACGGCAAGGTCCTTCTCGTGGCCTGCCCCGACGGGAGCGCGCGGCTCTGGGACCTTACCAAGGACGAGGAGATCAACCCTGGTCTTCGTCCTCATCACGGTTATCCGCTCACCGCCGTGGCCTTCGACCCCACGGGACAAAGGGTGGTGACCGGCTGTCAGGATGGCACCGTCGGCATTTGGGATGTCATCAACGGAAAGCTTCTCGTCAATATGCGCGGGCACTCAGGCGAAATTGCCGCCGTGACTTTCAGCCCCAACGGTAAAACTCTTCTCACGGCAAGCCATGACGGCTCCGCGCGGTTCTGGGACACCGAGTCGGGAATTCCGCTCGGGCCGCCGTTGCGACACGCCGAAGCGGTCCACTGCGTGGCCTTTCATCCCAACGGCCAGAGCATAGCAACGGGCACTCGAGACGGCAAAGTCCTGCGTTGGCTGGTGCCGTCTCCTCCCGAGCCCGGCAGCGTGGATGAAATCCGAGTGCGAATCGAAGCCTTGACGGGTTCCTGGCTCGATTACCAGGGAGCCGTCCACACGTTGTCTTTCGAGCAGCGCAAAGCACGCGGCTTGTAAGCTCGCAGGATGACTTCGGGCCCGAACTTCATGTGCAACTGCGGGCCATGGCTCCAAGCTTGCCTGTTCAGGATCAGGCCGTCCGTTCGATATCGCCCGGGCGGCTGATCTTCATGAGTCCCGACGCCGCCCAACGGCTAGAGAGAGGTCAACTACGGGCTTTTGACATCTTTTGATATCCTACAAATTAAAGATTCATGCGATCGTTCTCATCGATGAGCGCCACCCTTGACACTTTGCAACGGCTTTCCCATCATTGGTCTTTGGCATCAGACGCGACCTCCTTGCCTCACCACACCCCACAGAGGCTGATTTTTCGTGGAAGTGCGATCCTCCAAAGCATGGCCTCAACCCTCTCGCCGCTGGCTTTGGCCCGTGGCCTTGGTGTTGTTCAGCCTGATCTCAGGGGGTGAGGTCTCCGCCTCTTCCGTCTCTTCATCGGAACGGTTTGACCCGGTTGAGCATGCCCACTCGTGCAAGTGCGGCACGCGATGCCGAGGCGCTTCCTGTTGCTGCGGCCCTGCCAAACCCGCTTCAAAACCACCGAGCTCGAGGCCCATCTCTGAGCCGCGCGGCAACGATCAAGGGCCGTGCCTCAACGCGGGGCCCTGCGGCGACCCGGGGCTGCCTAACAGCCCTTCGGTCGAACCTTTGGACAAAGCCTCGGCTCTCGCAAGGCTGAGCCTGCTATCGCCAGACCTGTCAGGTCAATATCTCCGCGCTTCTTCGCGCTGCTTGCTCCCGCCTCGGCGAGCCACTCGCCTCGATGATCCTCCGGAATTGCTGACCTCGGCTTAACTTCAAGCTATCGGCATTGTCGTTATCGAACCCTCTGCGCACCACGTGCGCAGAGGGTCAGGCAACGTCCGTCATGAAGTTTTCGACGGTCCACGTGCACCGCGGCTCTATGGGTCGTTGGATTTACGTTGGTCCACGTACCGAGATCAGCATTCTAGGAATATGAGATCATGAAACGCCGAAGCGCTTTTACTTTGATCGAGCTCCTGGTGGTGATCGCGATCATCGCCGTCTTGATCGCCTTGCTCTTGCCGGCTGTGCAGGCCGCCCGCGAAGCAGCGCGCCGATCCCAGTGCGCCAACAATCTCAAGCAGGTCGGCCTGGCTCTGCACAACTACCTCGCTGCCCAAGAAGTCTTCCCACCCGGACTGCTTTCTCGCAAAGATCCGACGACAGGGGACAACACGGGACCCGGTTGGGGCTGGGCCTCAATGATCTTGGCTCAGCTCGAGCAATCCAACGTTTTCAGCGCGATCAACTTCGCTCTATCGATCGAAGTCCCGGCGAACCAAACGGCTCGTTTGACCAAGATCAATACGTTCATTTGCCCTTCCGACGCTTCGTTCCAACCGCAATTTACGGTGGTGGACGCAAGCACCAGCAACACGGCGCTCGGAACTCCGATCTGCGATGTGGCATCGTCTGATTATGTCGGCTGTTTCGGCAAGAGCGATCCGTCCAGCCTCTATCCCTACAGTCCCACTGACAATCCTCCGGGCCGGGACAACGCCGAAGGCCTCCTTTTCCGCAACCGCTCCATCCGCCTCGCCGAAATCACGGATGGGACAAGTCAGACCCTGGCGGCCGGCGAAAAGAGCCAGAACCTGGCCAGGGCGACCTGGACCGGGGCCATCACCAACGCCGCAGTCCCGATTACCGAGCTCCAGGCCGAAGATGGTCTGTCGCCTGAAGGAGGAGATGCCCTCGTCGTCGCTCATACCGGCGAACTCGATGGGCCCAACTCCAGGCCCGCGCATGCCGACCAGTTCTGGTCGCGCCATCCCGGGGGAGCGCAATTCGTTTTCGCCGACGGCAGCGTTCGCTTCATCAAAGAGAAGCGCCCGCTCGCGATCTTTCAGGCCCTGGCAACGCGCCAAGGGGGAGAGGTCGTCTCGGCCGACTCCTACTGAACCTACAAATAGCCTTTCATTACAGGATATCGTGAAATGCGTCGACTTCGAGGATTCACGCTGATCGAGCTACTCGTGGTGATTGCGATCATCGCGGTCTTGATCGCCTTGCTTCTTCCTGCCGTACAGGCCGCGCGCGAGGCGGCGCGTCGGTCCCAGTGCACGAACAACCTCAAGCAATTGGGACTTGCCCTGCACAACTACCATTCCACCAACAACAGCTTTCCTGTTGGCTTTCTTTACCCGACGGTCACCACGGGGCTGCCGGTCCCCGCGCTGCACTATCGATGGTCGGTACTCGCGCAGATGACTCCGTACCTCGAGCAATCGAGCGTCTATAACGCACTCAACATGAACTTCCCGCTCGCCGCGGGACCGAGCGGCGCCTATGGCGCGGGACCTTGGACGCCGTTCTCGGCGAACACCACGGCGACCTCGACCAAGGTGAACATCTTTCTCTGCCCCACCGACGGTGCTTCCCCACCGACGGTGCTGCCGGGGGGTGTCCTCTCGGGGCCAAGCAACTATCACTTTTGCACGGGGGATGGCTCTCCCTTGAGTGCGAATCCGGGGGATGCCGGCCTCACCGTTCCCGCCAACGGCGCGTTCGTTCTCGGACGGCCCCAGTCGATCGCCACGATCATCGACGGGTCGAGCGGCACGGTCGCCGCGTCCGAGCAGCTCATCGGACCAGCGGCAGGGGGAGTGTCGACCCAATCCAGCGCGTCTCCTTTTCCTCAGGATGTCCGCCGGGCCGCCGCGATCAGTTCCACGCCGCTTCCCAACGACTCCACCGTCGGCTGCAACAACAACGTCACCGGTTGGAGGCTCGATAAAGGCTTCGGCTGGTGGGATGGCGACTATCGCAGTTCCCTCTACAACCACTTTCTCGCCCCCAACTCCAAGCTTTACGACTGCTGGCAGGCGAGTCCCCCCCACAACCCGGCCCTCAAGGCCGCTCGTAGCAATCACCCTGGCGGCGTTAACGTTCTCATGTGCGACGGTCACGCCCAATTCATCAAAGACTCGATCAACCTGAACGCGTGGCGAGCTCTGAGCACGCGTAGCCAAGGCGAGGTTGTCTCGGCCGACGCTTTTTGATCATGATGGAATTGTCACCCGGGACGCGTCTTGAGCGTCCCGACGCTTTGGGAGAGCTTGGTCATCACATGAAACGCACCGGTATCGCCTTCTTCGCCCTGGCCTTCGCGTGTCTTGGCTTCTTCTACGCGTGGGTCAAACTCAGGGCCGACTCCGATGAATCGAACGCCGATGAACCGGCGATCATTCGTGGTACAACCCAGAAACACTTTGTCACGCCTGCGATGCTCGCCTCCAGCAGCAAGATGGCCGAGCAGGTGGCCCCCGGATTCCAGAGCGAGGCAACCGACGGCAAAGGCTATCGCCTGGAAACGCTGGTCAACGAGGGCCCGCTCGTTCTCATCTTCATCAAGGACGGCTGCCCTTGCAGCCTGGCCGCCCAGGTCTATTTCAACCGCCTTCACAACGCCTACGGATCTCGACTTCCGTTCTTCGGCGTCTTTGACGGCTCGGTTACGAAGGCCAAGGCCTGGGGGCAGGGGAGTGGAGTTGCCTATCCCATTCTCAGCGACCCCGACTTGAAGATCGTCAGCAACTACAAGGCGGAGAATTCCACCTACGTGGCGCTCATCACCAAGGGGGGGACGATCGAAAAGCTCTGGCCGGGCTATTCGACCGAGATGCTGAAGGACCTGAGCAATCACGTCGCCAAGCTGGCCGGCGTGGAACCCAAGACCGTCGACCTGGCCGATGCCCCCGAGGAAATGATCTCAGGGTGTCCGTACGACCTTTGACAAGCGCCTTGACGATCCGAGGCCGATGAGAGGGGCCTCACGCGCGCGTTCGGAAATATTGCCTATTCCGAAGCGAGGTGAGCCCCTTTTTCGGCCACGGATCGCTTCATCAAAAAGACCAGCGGTATCAAAAACAGAGCCAGCACGGTGAACGCCCAGAAACAATCGAAGTAGGCGAGTGAGAGGGCCTGCTGGCCACGGAGGTTGGAGACGGATTGCCAGGTCGCCGAGTTCGCCCATGCCGGGTCTCCCGTCATGCCCAGGAACGTGGGCTTGAGGTTGTCGACCGAGGCATTGAGATTGGGATTGAGCGGGTCGAGCCACTCTCCCAGACGCTCGACATGAAACTGCTCGCGTCGATCGCGCAAGGTCTTGGCGACCGAAGTCCCTACACTCGCCCCTTCGTTCCGCAAAAGGGCGAACAAGCCGACCGCGGCCCCTCGGAGTCGGGGGGAGAGAGACGCATAAGCGGCCACGTTGAGAGGTGTGAAGAGAATCGAGAGACCCACGATCTGAACCACGCGCGGCCAGACGACCTGCCCAGGACTGATGAACAGATTCATTCTCGACATCCAGAAGCAGCCTGCCGCCATGACCAGTGCCCCGACGGCAATGAGGCCGCGCGCGTCGTACCCCCGGCTAAGCAAGCCGACCACGATTGGCAGCATCATCAGCGAGAAAAGGCCGGCGGGAGACAACACCAGGCCGGCATGAACCGCATCGTATCCAAACAGGGTCTGGAGCATGCCGGGCAAAGTCGTGGTCGACCCGAATAGCACACCGTAGGCACAGAAGATGATGATTGCGCTCGCCGCGAAGTTGCGGTCGGTCAGCGGGCGGAAGTCGACGACGGGATTTTCCACCCGTGTTTCCCACCAGACGGCCAAGGAAAGCCCCAGCACAACCCCCGCAACCAGCACATGAACCCGGTAAAAGGGGTCGCCGAGCCAGTCCCATTCCTGCCCCTTGCTGAGAACGATCTCCAGGCTGGCGAGGCCCAGGACGATCAATCCGAGTCCGACGTAGTCGAATCGGATCGGCTTGCTAAGGAACTGCGCCCGCTGCGCCTTGAGATAGGGCGGATCCTCAAGCACTGCGCTGCACATCGCCAGAGCGACAAGGCCGGTGGGAACGTTGATGAAGAAGATCCAGCGCCACGAGTAGTTGTCGGTGATCCAGCCTCCCAGCGTGGGCCCGAGAATCGGGGCAATCAGCGTGGCGACGGCAAAGACCGTCATCGCCGAACCCTGCTTCTCCTTGGGAAAGGAGTCGAGCAAGACCCCCTGCGTGCAAGGCTGAAGACCGCCGCCGGCAATCCCCTGGAGGATGCGAAAGAGAATCAGCGATTCTAGATTGGTCGCCATGCCGCAAAGGAGCGAGCTGATCGTGAAGCCGAGCACCGAGAGCAAGAAGTAACGGCGACGGCCGAGACACGTCGCGAGCCAGCCGGAGAGGGGCAAGACGATCGCGTTGGCGGCGAGGTAGCTGGTGATGACCCACTCGCTATCAGTCGCCGCCGCGGAAAGCCCTCCCGCGATATAGCGAAGGGCGACGTTGGCGATCGACGTGTCCAGCACCTCCATGAACGTGGGCACCGTCACGGCGACCGCAATCAGCCAGGGGTTGACGGCGCGAGGGATGGCCGTCTCGGGGGGTCCGTTGCCTGCCATGGCGAGCCTCCGTTACTTGGAGCTATTGGAACCCGACGAGGCCGGCCGCCAGAGATCCTGGAGCCGCTTGCCGGCTCCCGTACCCTTGGCAAGTTCTTTGATGTACACGTAAGGGGTCACCGAGAGGCCGACGAAGAGGGTTTCTTTTTCGGGATCGTAGTCTTCCAGCTCGATACGAACGGGAAGGCGCTGAACGACCTTGACGAAGTTGCCCGTTGCGTTTTGCGCGGGCAGGATGGCCAGGGTCTGGCCGGTCCCCATCGTGAGGCCGGTCACGCGACCTCGGAAGACCTTGCGAGCCCCGTACATATCCGCCTCAACCTCGGCTCGCTGCCCGATCCTGATGTCCCCAATCTGCGTTTCCTTGAAGTTGGCATCGATCCAGACTTCGGTGAGTGAGCGCAAAGACATGAGAGCCTGACCCGCTAGCACGTTGTTGCCCGGGTTGACGTTTCGCCGGGTGACCACCCCATCGATCTCGGCACGAACCTGGCAGTAGCGGAGGTCGAGCTCGGCCTTGGCAAGGTCGCGCTGAGCTTGAAGTTGCTTGGCCACGGCCTGCCGAACAGCGGGAGTCTCGGGGACGATCCCCTCGATGATTCGGTCGATGTTCCCTTCTTTGTCGCGGCTGATAAACTGCTCGATCGCTCCCTTAGGGGTTTGGGTTGCCGAGACCAAGGGGAGGCCTAGTTGCGCCAGGCTCTGGCCCAGGTCGGCGAGCGCTTCACGGACACTCGAGAAGTTCTGGTTGAGGTCCGGGGGAACCTCGGAAAGTTCCCCCTTCTCAGGGCGAGGCGGAAGACCAAGAGAGACCCGCGTTTCGTAGACCTCTTCTTCGGCCTGCTTGGCCAGGGCTTCCGCCACGCGTGCGGCCTCGCGGCGCTGGTCGAGTTCTTCTCGCGCGATCGCAGCTCGATTGAAGAGCGCCTGAGCACGGTTGAGGTCGGCCCGTGCCCGGTCGAAGGTCGCCTCCTTGCTTCGCAGCGTCGCGACGCGTGCTCGGAGTAGAGCGACGTAATTGTCGACCCGCTCCATCGAGGTCTGGAGTCTCCATCTCTGGCTGCGCAACAAACCGAAGAGGCTCCGCACCTGGGCCTCGGCGGATTTGAAGTCCGCGTCGGCATTCACCACGGCAGCCTTCTTGATATCCACCTGCACCTGATATGGCTCTGGATCGAGCTCGACGAGGAGGTCCCCCTTCGACACCCGCATGTTGTCGTCCACCAGCACGCGGGCAACCTGTCCCGGTACGCGAGGAGCAACGAATGTACTATGACTGTTAACATAAGCATCATCTGTCGAGACCGTTTCGAGCGCCCTGGTCAAAATGGGAGCGAGATAGAGCCCCGCTCCCACCAGGACCGCGAGCCCTAAGACGCCAAAGATCAGGCGCCGCACGGGGGATTTGCGGGCCGGAGCAACGGCTCCCAGGGGCACATGCGAGGGGCTGGCCGCGCCGGGATGATCGTTCGCGGCCGGAATAGTTTCGGCCGCTAGTCCTTCGGGCGTCTTCTCAATTGCACTCATGTTCGCTCTCACTTTGCGGGATGGCCACACCGAACGGTCGTCGTGATCCCCGGACACCCACCTGTTGCTTCCCGATTTCTATTGGGCCTCAGGTTTGCTCGATCGAGGAGGCACCGCCGAAAAGAGAGGGAGAAGCCCTTCCACCATTGTGGGATGGGTCAGAACCATGTCGCGCAGAGCGGTGTAAGGAAGCCCGGCGCTCATGGCAAGCTGGACGGTCGTCATGATCTCGCCGGCCCCTTCTCCAAACATGGTAAAGCCCAGAATGCGATCGCCATCCGCTTCGATAAGTGCTTTTATGAACCCTCGCGTCTCGGAGAGGGTCCGCGCGCGAAGCACGTCCAGCATGCGAATCTTGGCGAGCCGATATTCCACGCCGCGAGCCTTGGCCTCCTTTTCACTCAGGCCGATGTGAGCGAGTTCCGGATCGGTGAAGAGGCAAGAGGGAACCTGGCGGCCGGTCGTCACCCGGTTGCCTCCGGAAAGGTTGTCTTGCACGACGCGGAAGTCATCGAATCCTATGTGCGTAAACTGGGGGCTTCCCGCGCAGTCCCCGACGGCCCAGACATCCTCGGCGGTGGTTTTGAGCCGCTCATCCACCTTCACAAAACCTCGATCGTCAATCTCCACGCCAGCGAGATCAAGGCCGATATTGTCCGTGTTCGGGACCCGGCCGCTCGCCGCCAGCAGGTGGGTCCCCTCGATTGCCATTTCCCTGCCCGCCTGCGTTACAAGCAGCCGTACAGCTTCGCCCGATTGCCCCTCGACCTCGCTGACGCTCGTGTCCGTGGCGATCTCGATCCCCTCATCACGGAAGAGTTCATGGAGGGCCTCGGAGACGTCTTTGTCCTCGCGATGGGCGAGGGCGCTGTTACGTTCGACGATCGTCACGCGGCTACCCAAACGCCGGAAGGTCTGGGCAAGCTCCAGACCGACGAAACCACCCCCCATTATCAGGAGATGAGCTGGAACCTCGCCGAGTTCGAGAGCCTCGATGTGGGTCAAGGGGCGAGCTTCTTGAAGTCCTGGAATCGTGTCGATTCGTGCGCGTGAGCCCGTATTGATCACGACGACCTTGCCCCGAAGGCTACGGGTGCCGCCGTCGAGCAGAGCCACCTCAATCGTCTTCGGCGCCACGAAACGACCGGTTCCCATGACGAGTTCTGCGCCACTCGCCTTGTACTTGCCCTGGTGCAATGCGATCAAGCCGTCGACCATTTTTCGCTTGCGATCGCGCACCGTGGCCATTTCGACTTTCCAGTCCCCCACGGCGATTCCAAACTCCGCGCTTCGCCGAAAATAGGAGACGACCTTCGCGCTATGAATGAGGTTCTTACTGGGGAGACAGGCGATGTTCGGGCAAGAGCCTCCGACGTAGCGGCGCTCCACCACCACGGCACGCTTCCCTTGCGAGGCTTGCGTCCAGGCGATGAATTTGCCAGCTTCACCACTACCGAGGACCACCACATCATAGTCTTCTGCGTCGGCCATTGTTCCCCCTTTAGTCGAGTTCTACCCCACAGGCCTCCGTCGTTCTCAAGCCCTCGCCGACCCCCGCGCAGCTTCATCAACACTTGCAATGTCGGCGATGGGCCGGGAACCATTCTCTCAGAGTGCGAACCGGCCGAAAAAGGAGAAGCAACCCTCTCTGTACTGGCCGATCCGCAGTGCTATCCGGAGCCAGGTCTCGTTTTGAACTCTCTTGTGATACGCCTCGGCAATGGCTTTGAGCGGGAGCATCCCCACGGTTGGCCATCCCCTTCTAACCGCCAATCTGAGGTTGAGCGAAGGGTCCAGACGGCTCACCCCGAAGCGGACCAGATTCCGCTCCGCCGACGATCATGGCATCTCAAGGAGCAAGCCCATCGGAGACGCAGCCTTACTGCGGAATGCGGTAGTCGAACAGAGTAGGCTCCTCCAAATGGGAGAAGCTCGTCCGCCGAGCCCTCCGCTTGACTGTGGATATCATGGTGTGCCCCAATCTCGCTGGCAAGTGGCGCCTTCTCCAAGCCCCGAACCAGGGCCGCCACTCGAATAGGAAGCCTCATCGGTGGAGAGCAAAACCCCAACCGGACTCCCGCCAGGGACAGGCAGGACCGGCTGGGGTGGCGGACGGACTCGTAGTACAGAGAAAGCCCGGTAACTCCGGTGTACGGAAGGGGGCTGAGTTCAAGGAGATCGCCGCTGAGAAAAAAGACAGGGAGGGTGATGAAACCTACCAAGTTCCCGCTTCAAACATCCAAGATCCAAAGGTAACGATCCACGGAGTTCACACATTGATGTTTAAAGTCCATGCTCTCTCGTCCGAGAGCCGGATGCCGGCAATCCGTGCGTCCCGGGTCGACGAGCAGAGAGCGGAAAACTGAGTGTCAGCTACCGCGCCATTCCTCAACTCGACTCTTCTAAAAATTGCAATTCGGGAAATTTCAATCGATTCTTAAGCTTCCTGGCAGGTTTCTCTTTCAAATGGTCGAGAACGAATTCGTTAATATATTCTATCGTTATTGCGATTTGGCGGTGTCCATCGAGGCGCACGATGCCTAGCGTACGCATCACGCCCATCAAGAACGGGCTCTTCAATAGCGCTCCGTCGTCGGAAAACCCGTGGTGAAGAGCGCCTCGAATCACGATTCTCAACCTGCGGTCGCCAGGTAGTTGATCGTAAATCGAGACAGAACTGCAGGACCGTGGCACCGCCGAGTGAGTGGCCGAATGCCCCGACGCGTTGCATATCGAGTCGACCTCGAAACCGATCTTTAGGATCGGACGTGTTCATTTGTTCGAGCTGATCGAGCGCAAAGCTCATATCGGAGCTCCAAGCCTGAACGAGCTTGTTGGCGAGTCGCTCCTGCTTTGAACCGCTGAACAAATCCGCGTTATTTCGAGAAGCTCTAGCGATCACCCTACCATCGGCGAACACCACCACCGAACTCCGATAAGGCGCATCGAAACCTACGACCACAAAGCCGCGACTGGCGAGATCTTCGGCAAGGCACGTATAGCCCGTCACCAAGCCAGCAAGCCCCGCTCTCATTGGGCAGCACGGGATACGAGCGCTGCTGAGGTGATAGCTCCGCGTCGCGAATACTATGCGTGCGGACTCGAGACAAATCTCGCGTCAGGAATTGGCTGATCAGGGTTCCTCTCTGGCGTTCGACCGCCGTCCGCCATGGCGCGGGCAAATAGTCGTCAGCCGACGGAGGCGGAACATGTGGCGTCGTAGGATACCAAATCCAGGCAAAAAGCTCCCACCTGGTACCAGCCCGCGGAGCCCGCGCGTCCTCATGAGCGGCATCGCTCCAAACGTACGTCGTGCGGCCAACCGCAAATGGGCCGGCAGGCATAGGTAGCATTGTCTCTTTTGCGTGGTCCAGCCATAGCAATCCGAGCAGAAGTGTAATCCCAAGAATACCCAATATTGCTAATGAAAATATTCACTTGAATATTCAATGAGCGTGCCGATTTTTAATCATGGGATGCCTCCAAGGCATCTGCAATGATGGATGATACAATTGATGTGATGCATTCAATCGCTTCGAAGGCGACGTTCGTCGACACGTTCTCCATTTCGTATTTCTACAGATGATATGATTTCCGGCCTTGTGACTGCAATTTCCGTCAAAGAGCACGCTTTGCAATACAAAGCTAGGCATAGCATCGCGATCCAAAGGCGATCTGTCAAAGCCTCGAGAATGGGTCTGTCATCGATTCCTGCGAAGTAGAATCACGACCGTCAGGTCGGAACGCATGCTCATCTACTGTCTTATGGCAGCCGATCCAGGCAAGATACCACCAACCGGTTCTCGCTGATTCTATTGCGAGAAATTCCACACAATCACAAATTTCCTACGCCTATTATTCACGATTTTATCCAAAACTGGCCCCCTATCAGGGCGCTTTGAAGTTTGAATCGTTCCCCAAACAGGTGACAGGGCAAGAACTTGAGAACGATGATTTGAAATCGACTGAATCTCACATTAAATTAGTTTATTGTGAACAATGGGATTTCGCCTGCATTCAAGCTCGAAGATAAACTCCAATTTATTTGCTGACCTCCAATCCGCTTCGAAGATAAGATCCAGTTTATTTGCCACTTTTCTCTCCAAAGGCCAATCATCACCTCGTAGCATGACCGGCGCCAGAACTTGGGCCCAGATCGATCATTCTACCGAGGAAGCGCGAACATGAAAGCGTGCATTGCACTAACCCTCACTTCTGTCTTGCTCCTGGCTTCGGAGGCTGGCCTGGCTAAAGGCCCACTCGATGGATATGAGCAGGTTCGCAAGATTGCGGTTGGTGGCGAGGGAGGTTGGGATTTCTTGGAGGTCGATGCCATCAATCGGAAACTCTACGTTTCGCGAAGCACTCGTGTCATCGTCCTCGACCTCGATAGCGAAAAGGTCGTCGGCGAGATCCCCGAAACGCCAGGCGTTCATGGAATCGCCTTTGTCCCCGACCTCAATCGTGGCTTCACCAGCAACGGTGGTGACTCGACGGTGACGGTCTTCGACCTCAAGACGCTCAAAATCCTTGGAAAAGTGAAGGCCAATGGCCGTCCCGACATCATCACCTTTGAACCGGTCACTCGACGGGTTCTCTCCTTCAACCATGGCTCGAACGACGTCACTGCGATCGACCCGGCCGAGATGAAGGTTGTTGGTACCCTCGCTGTCGGCGGAGTCCCGGAACTGGCCGTCTCCGACGAGAAGGGCCATGTTTTCGTCAATCTGGAAGATACGAGCGAAATTGTCGAGTTCGATGCGCGTACATTGAAGATTATTAAGAAGTTCTCACTCGATCCCGGCGAAGGTCCGACCGGCCTCGCCTTCGACCCTAAGCAGCGAAAACTCTTTAGCACGTGCGCCAACCGCAAGCTGATTGTCTCCGACGCCGATACCAACAAGGTTGTTCAGGTCCTGGAGATCGGTCCAGGGCCAGACGGCTGTATCTTTGACTCGGAACGCAAGCTGATCTTCAGCTCCAACGGCGGCGACGGCACACTCACCATTGTTGGCGAAAAGACGCCAGGCCAGTATGAGGTCCTTGCCAATATCAAGACGCAGGTGAGTGCCAAGACCATCGCGATGGACCCCAAAACCCATCGCCTCTACCTTGCGGCCGCAACGCGTATTGCCGCACAACCTGCTACGCCTACCCCAGCCAAGAAGGGCGCCCGCCCACGCTACGAGCCCGGTTCGTTCCTTGTCCTGGTCGTCGGCAATTGATCTTTAACGCGATCAACGCATTGCGCTCATGGGAGATTATTCTTAGAGGAGTCCAGGATCGGTTGGAAGATCGCGACGATCACCAACCGGTCCTTTCCTCATGACGGACACTCGTCATCGGCACCCTTCGAGGGCTTCCTCCGGCTCGGCCAAGGACTAGGTCGATGGCTTCTCTTCCGTCGCAAACGCTCTCCGTATAGATGAATCAGGCGGGCTTTCGATCAGGTCCATGTAAATTCCCGCACGAAGTTCGCCGCCCCATTTCACTCAAAGTGTTCAAGGGGACGCCGCAGGTGAGCGAAAGGTATTCTGTCTCTTTCATTGAGTATGAAGTAACCAAGGATACGCCAAGGCAATTCCGTACAGAACATCGCTGCAGATAACCCCTGCATACCTCGCCAGTATCGGACCCGTCGACGTCAACGACCATTGCAGAGCCAACACCACGTCTAATTAGGAATCTCCTAAAGCCAGAGGAGATCCAAAGCGAGGTTCAGCAAAATACATTTCATCAAAATGATTGCGTATTTCTCCCATTCATTTCACTTTCTCTAAAATCATAATCTTAACGCTTCCATCGGGAAAGAAAGTGCCATTGATGCGCCGAAACACCTCGCCAGCAAGGCGACAATCAAGTGGACCAACTTCTTGAATGAGACGAAGCCCGTCGAATCAAGTGTCGCTGCATTCGGGAGTTTCGCAAATTCGCTGTCTTAATAAGCGGCGTTAACGCATATCCTTTCTACCAGCCTTAGTGTTCGGGAGGCTTCTGGCAGCCCGTCCATCGCTCACTTCCGCCGAAAGCACATAGGCGATGATCAAATACTAATATAGTCCCCCGATGGGAGAAAGCCGTCTGAATCGAAATCGAGCAAACGATCAAATTGCTTACTGTCCTGAATGAAGAAACTGGGAGAGGAAGATTCGTGGTGTGATGTCCTTGAGGTGGAAATCCACGATAGGATTCTCTTAGCTTTATCGGGAACTCGGTCACAAATCCATTCTGGCACCGGTACTATTGACGATAATAGGGTCGATTTCCATTGCGAGAAAGGGGCACGGGTATGCTCGCCTCTCCACGGGAGTGATGATGGATGCGCCCGGTTACCAATCTTCAAACGCGAGCATCGCTTCTCTGCCGACTGCATCGCAGCCCCGATGATCCGGCTTCCTGGGACGAATTTGTTCGCCAATATGGTCCCTCAATCTACACCTGGGCGCTGAATTGGGGGCTTCAAAGCGCGGACGCCGAAGACGTTGCCCAGGCCGTGCTCATGAAACTGGCGATCAAGCTTCGGGAGTTCGAATACGACCCGACGCGGAGTTTCCGGGCGTGGCTCAAGACCCTCACGCACCATGCGTGGCGAGACCATGCCGATCGTCATGCCAGGCCGGATAGCGGGAGCGGAGATGACGCGGTCTCCTTCCTTCTCGAACAATCCGAAGCACGCCGTACCCTCGCCGAATGCCTGGAAGAGTCTTTCGACCTGGAGTTGCTGCAAGAGGCGATGCAGAGGGTACAACTCCGGGTCGAACCACGAACGTGGGAGGCATTCCGCCTGCTGGCGTTCGAAGGCTGGTCGGGGGCCGACGCCGCTCGGCACCTCGGAATGAAACCATCAGCCGTCTTTGTTGCCCGAAGCAAGGTCCAGCGGATACTCCGCGACATCGTTGCGATGTTGGAATGCGGCGAATGGGGTTCCGCCGCCCATAACCCAGCCGAACCTCTTGTGCCTGATCCATCGCAAGAGGCTTAGTCGTTCGCTCCCGTCGAAGAACCGGCGAGCGCGGTACCGGGCGAAGAGGCCCGCATAACACTCGGTCAGGATGAATGATCGGGATTGATGCATCCGGTAGGGGTGACTAATCCCATCAACCACCGGGGTTTGCGGCGACCCGGGCCGTCACGCGGCTGCTCGGGGGCGTCAACGGATGCGTGCAAACCGAAACAACACGGACAAGGGTTCGGCACAAAGCTGACTGGCGGAGGATTAGATTTCGGTCGCCCAGGGAGTAATTATCATTGGGGGTTCCCATACGCGACGACCCGGCGGTGTCAATAGATCATGCGAACGTGTCCTGATAAAGCAACAATGTCCCGTTTGCTCGACGATGATCTGGACGAGTCGCAGCGAACGATCGTTGAAGCCCATATCGACAACTGTGCCTCTTGCCAGCGAGAGCTCGATCGGCTGATTCGTGATGAAGCCGAAGCGACGCAGCTCTTGAGGCGCATGTTTCGGCTGCGGCCTGCTCTTGCCACGCGTGGGCCTTCGGAAGACTTTGTCGATCGAATCGCGCGACGCCAACCGACCGCACGCGAGTTCCGAGATGGAGGGGGTGTCTCTAGCGACGCCTGGCCACACGTTGCTGGGTACGAAATCTTGAGCGAGCTGGGCCGAGGTGGAATGGCCATCGTGTACCAGGCCCGACACGTCGACCTCGGCCGCCTGGTCGCTCTCAAGATGCTTCGTATCGGCCAGCGGCATGACGCGAGTTCTCGGAGTCGACTTCAAGAAGAGGCCCGGACACTCGCGAGGCTGCGCCATCCCAACATCGTCAAGGTGTACGACATCGGCGATCATGAGGGACAACCGTTCTTCTCCCTGGAGCTGGTCGGGGGAACAAACCTATCGCGCTGGATGAATGGGCTCCCGCAAGATTCGAGGCTGGCGGCCCAGATCGTCATGAGGGTCGCGATCGCGATCGACTACGCCCACCGCAACGGCGTCCTGCACCGTGACCTGACACCGGGGAACGTTTTGATTGGCGACGCCCCGGAAATGGAGGCTCAGGAGAGCGGCTTCAACCTCGCACCGGAGTATCTGACCTTCGCTCCATTGATCAAAGTCTCTGACTTTGGCCTGGCCAAGGTTCTCGACGAATTGGGGACTCGGGTAACGCCCCAGACAGAACCGGGCTTGGTTGTGGGAACACCCCAATATATGGCGCCCGAGCAGGCGCGTCTGAATGGCGAAGCGATCGGCCCGGCTACGGATGTGTACGCCCTGGGCGCAATCCTTTATGAATTGTTGACCGGCCGCCCTCCCTTTCCGACCGAAGCGCCGCTCAAGACCCTTTACCGGGTGGTTCACGATGAGCCTTCGCCACCGTCACGGCATCTACCGCGGTTATCGAAGGACCTGACAACGATCTGCACGAAGTGCATGGAAAAAGATCCCGCGCGGCGGTACACGACGGCGGCGGCCGTTGCGGAAGATCTGCGGCGGTACCTCGCCCATGAGCCGATCCTGGCCCGTCCGATCGGTCCCGTGGGGCGATTAATCCGATGGGTTCGACGGAAACCGTCCTTCGCAACCCTCCTGGCCACGACCGTCGCCGTCACGATCACGGCGTTCGTGGTGATTCTCTGGTTGTGGTGGGACGCTTCCACAGCCCGTGGGCAGGCCGAAACCCTCGCCTCTCTCGAAGCTTTGGCGAACCTGGCGGCCTCGCGACAGCGCGACAACGCAACGAAGGCCAGGGCTGAATCCGATCGCCTCGCCGCGGAGCTACTCCTCGACGAAAGCCTGAGCACCTGCGCGCGGGGGGACATGGACCAGGGACTCTCCGGGCTGGTTAATACGCTGCGAAGTGCCGAAGCCGCGGGCCTGAATGACTTGCGATCGGTCTGCCTCGCGAACCTGGCCTGCTGGGATCAACAGCGGATCACAGTCTCGGCGACTCCACCGCTCTCGTCGAGCGTGACCTCGGTCGCATACAGTCCCGACGGCCGGAGAATCCTCTTCGGTCAATGGGCCAACCGAGGCCTGAAGCCAGGGGGTGGGGTAGCGCGGTTCTGGGACTCGGAGACGTGGCAACCCACCGGGCCGGAACTCGAACACGCTAGCTCGGTGATCTCGGTGGCCTACAGCAAGAATGGCCACGTCGCGACCGGCTCGATCGACGGCACCGTCCAACTCTGGGACGCGACCACCGGCAAACCCCTTTGTCCGCCCCTGAGCGAACTGAAACTTGTCACCACGGTAGCCTTCAGTCCTGATGGAGCGCTCGTTGCCGCGAGCGGTAATTCCCGGGCCTCCGACCATGAAGGAGAAGTGAGACTGTGGAACGTCTCCACAGGCCGTGCGACGGGCCCGGTCCTGAAGCTCGCGGGGATCGTCGACACCATGACCTTTGCGCCGGACGGACAGGCAATCGTCACGGGTTCGCGGATCCCGGCATCGGCGACGGCGTCGGGTAGCAGCGAAGTTCGCCAGTGGGACGTCGTGACGGGACAACCGATCGGACCCAGTCTCATCCACACGTCGATGGTCCGGACAGTCTCCTGCCACCCCGAGGGGACACTTCTCCTGACCGGTGGCGATGATCGGGTGGCCTTGCTCTGGGACCGAAAAACCGGCAAGCGGGTTGGCCAACCGCTGCTCCATCCCTACACCATTCGCTCGTCGACGTTTGCCCAGGATGGAAAGTCGGTACTCACGGGAGGAGGAGACCTGCTATCAGGCGCTTCGACGGGTGCGGGACAAACCCCCTACGCGAACGAGGTCGCCGGGGCGCGGCTCTGGGATATCAAGGGTGGAACACTCCTTCTACCTCCGATACTTAACTGGGAAATTGTCTCAGGAGTCGCGATCCACCCCGATGGCCAATCCCTGGCCCTGGCGTGCCGGTCGGGTCACATCCGCAGGTTCCGGTTCGGTTCCCGGCGCCCTGAGGGAGAGCAAAAGTACCCATTCCTGCTCTCCGACCTGAAGTTCAGCCCGGACGGCACGCGACTCCTCGTGGCTGGCGGTGATCCGGCGAAATCGACGGGACAGAGCCAGATTTGGAACGCCGAGACGATTCGTCCCACCAGCTCTCCCGTCGAATATTCGAGCGCCTTTACCACGTGCGCCTTTACCGCAGACGGCTCGGGATACGCGATAGGAGACTATCATGGGGTCGTTCGTGTCTTTGATTCCCTAACAAACCAAAGCATAAGTTTGCCTTTGAAACATCCGGGTGGACTCGATTCCCTCACGTTTTCCCCGGACGGGCGATTGCTACTGGCTTTCGCGGACTCATCGATCGCACGACTCTGGAACTGGCGAACCGGAGAGGTGGTCTGGGATAATCCTCAAGCCAGTACCACGAAACTGGTCCGCTTTAGCGCCGACGGCAAGACGTTGTTGACAGGAGGAGCAACGGGTGTCGCCCGCCTCTGGGATCTCGCCACGGGACGACTGATTCGAGAGCTACCTACCCGAAAAGAGCGACTCATCCTGGGCACCTTCAACGCGGCCAACCGCCTGGTGTTGCTCGGCGATACAACGCAAGTCGCCCGTTGTTGGGACGTCACCACCGGTGCCCCGTACAGTCCCGAATTGAAACACGATTTCGACGTGGTCTGGGACGGCGGATTTCTTAACCACGCGATGAACGTCTACACCGTTGCTGGGTCTGGATATGGGAAGAATGGATACGTCTGCCTATGGGACGCGAAAGCGGGCCGTTTGTGGAAACAGCTCCCATTCTCCGTGAACGTGAAAAGAGTCGTCATCGACCATGACAGGCGGATGCTGGTAACGGGGGGCTGGGCCGGCGGAGTTCGCCTCTGGGATAGCCTTACCGGCCGCCAGATCGGTCCCGAGTTACTCCACGTGGGCAACGTGCGTGCGATCGCATGCGCCCCGAGCGGTCGAAGAGTCGCGACGATGGCCGAGGACGGGACACTTCGGATCTGGCAGATTCCGGCGCCCAGGAACGGAACCCACGACGAGATCGTACGATGGCTGAACGCGCGGGCGGAAGAAGGGCGCTAAAGAAATACCTCGGCCAGCGTCCCATGAAGCCCGTGCCTCAGGGAAATCGCCGGAACGTGTAAGCCCCTACAGACAGTCGCACGAACAGCGCGGCCCCCGCGAGGATTCGCCGCTCTGGATCGCTCCCCCATATCCACGGCGGTATTCCCAAAAAACTAACTCCGTGACGCCCGCCGGAAGTTCCTTGAGCCGGACGCCTCTTAAAGAAGAGTCTTGCTGGGGGGTGCAACCCGGTCAACGGCGCCACGCTTGCCAAGGGCGTTTCGATCAGGCGAGCCATAGAGCCAGGCGACGAACGCAAGTGCTCGTCTACCATCGCATGTGCATTTCTGCCCGACGGCACGAAAATCTAGCTCCCTCCATGCCGCCGGCTGTCACCATACGGCATGAGCATCTGAATTTGTTAGTCGTTTAGAAAGAGGCCTGACCACTTGAATGGCCTCACGAAACACCGCGGATTTTTTGTTCGGCCTCCGTTAGATTTCGAGCGTCACCCCCGTAACTATGTTGGCCGTTCTTCGAACGTCGACGGTTTTCTCAACATTGAGAGACGGCTGAAGGTCGTGCGGCATGCCACTCGGCATGTCACGAACAAACGTTTTTAAGTAATACATGAGACGGCTTGGAAATCAGCCAAGGCTTTTCTGAAAGCCCTGTGAAGCCGCCCCTCATCTTTCATTTCCATGAACAGAATCCAAAATAACGTTATGACGACATCCTCGAAGTCGATCTTAATCATTCAAGAAGACTTAGCGACCCGGCGCACTTTGGAGGTCCTCTTCCGTCATTGCGGATGGACCGTGGCGACAGCCTCCACGGTGATGCAAGGTCTCAAGCTTCTCCAACGCGAGCCTCGTTACGTTATCCTGGATCTCGTGCTCCCCGACGGCCATGGTGAGTTGATTATTCGAACCGTGAAAATCATGAATCCGTCGGTGCACATCATCGTCACCACGGGCTGCAATGATCCGTCGCGTCTCACGACCGTGGATCAACTTGCACCTCATGCCTTGCTTCACAAACCTCTCGATTTCTCCAAGATCTTCTCGGCCATTGCTGAATCCGAACTCCTGGCCTCTACCGCGTCCACAAAGCCGCTCAGCGCCGATGCGAGGCCGGCTTACCGTTCAGGCATCACGGGAAGCGGCATCTCCCACGGATTCGCCCAAAACTAGAGGAGTTCTCAGGTGGGTCACACTCGGACGTATCAAAAACCTGCGTCGTCATAAACGAGCCAGCTGGGTGCCTCGGGGGGCTCCACCCACCTCGACAGCCTCTGCCCTTTGGTGGCTTCTACAGAACTCTGTCTTCCTCACTCTCACCAGGTGTGAATTAACGACTCTCGGCTCCAAGATTCCGGATCCCAGGCCAAGGAGGGCAACGCACGACGAGATCTCGCCATGGCTCAAGAAGAGGATGAAACAGGATCGAGGAAGGAACCTCCTACACGATTTGACAAGCCCCCCCACGAAATCCCCATCTCTGGGAAATGGCTGAAAGCCTGCCAGAATGCATTGGTTTTGCTGCTCTTCTTGCAACTCTCGCTTGTTCTTCAACTACGGCATGATCTCATGAGAATCATGGTCACCAATCAGACCACCTCGCTACGGCCGAAGCACTGGCACGGGAGGCTTCATGATCTCAAGACTTCTCTCGGCAGTCGCGACCGCGATCCTCGCACTCGTGAAGGTCGCCGACTTGCTGCAACAACAACACTTTCCCGGACACCGACTCGTTTGACACCTTCCACCCCGCAAGTCCTTTGGTCCGCGCACCTCGGCGTCCCCAATCAAAATGTCCTTCACGAGCGTTTGATTTCCGGGGAGGGCTCAGGGCTTGGGCCGTCTCAAGGAAGGCCGTTCGACGCACAATCGCTTGTCGTTCCCGTTCGGGTTCGTCGAGAAGGGCATGACAACTCTCTCGAGGCGCGGAGAAGAAACCACCGATCCGTCCAACGGAGCCCGCATCTCGCTCAAGCGAGCGACAGAGTGGCGACCCATGATGCCCCCCTTTTTCACGGGGTCTTTCTGGGAACCAACTATTTCTCTCATTTATTTATCCTATATCGATAAAACCGTAGATTCGAGCGCAAACCCCAAAGGAGCGCTCATCACCTGAGCTGCCACGAGAATCACGGTGGATTTTCGGTCGACCTCACGAAATTGCGAACGCGGCTCTCGTCACGATCCTCGTCGAGCGTTGAGCATTAAGCGCTCGATCATACTCTCTATCGGGACCGAAGCATGTTGGATGTCATTCTCTACGGATACGACCAGCAGGGCCGCCTTACTCTTAAAGAGCGCTCCGTCGCGGCTCTTCGCGAGCTTGCCGTCGATTTCTCCACGTCCGGGCCCACGGAGTGGCAATGGGCCGAGGTGACTGACTCTACAGCCTTAGGCCCTCCTCGAATCGTTCGGTATTCCGCCGCTGAGTTACGAGGGATGATGGTAACGTCAAGCCGGTCACGCTGGCGTCATCGAATTGAGCCTCGCCCGCAATGCTATCGGCCTCACTATATGGAAGGGTCGGATTCCGGCATGATGTGACGCCAGCGAACTTCCTACAGTCTTTTGTCGCGCAATGGAGTGAGAAAACACGTCTACCTCGCATCGATTATTGCGCCAGGGCATCCCCGGACAACCAGGCTTCATCCGATCGTGCGTTCCAACGCGTCGGATCGAGAGACACCGCGTCGCTCTCTCCCCCCTCCCACCTCAGCCTTGCAAACGGCCGGGAGACAGGCTCTTGATGAGAAAAGAGAGGTGGCAATGGATAAGCATGCTTATCCATTGCCACCCACGCCATCGACGACTAGATAGCCAAATTCCATACATGCAATAATTCAATTATATTGATAATCTGTGTCACGAGGCGCGGATTCGGAGGTTCCGGAGGCCCGTACCGCGCGACGGGAACCCTCTCACATCGACTTACCATCTTTCTCCCTTCGAGCGACACCCTGCCAATCTTTCGGACGTTCCCCATATTGCTAGAGCCGCTAACGCTTCGGTGGTGCACACCAGGCGGCGCAATTGCGAGAAGCCGAGTTTGGCGTGGGTAGCCGGCCGGCCGACTTCCCAGGAGGCAGGCTTGGGATACGTCGATGCACAACCCGCTTGAGAACCGCCTTAGCCATTCCCCATCATCGTGAACAACGGCGATCTTCTCCCTCAACAAACCGGAGATATACCACCAGAGCAATTCGTGTGACGCGAGGGAGTTACGATGATCCGTCGAAGAGCGTGTCCTGAAAAGGACGCGAGTGAAAGGACATCCTTTTGTAGGGCGGCCCCGCAAAAAACCACAACCTGGGTCCTAGCTCTCGATTTTGCGCTCCGATATAGTGCCCGAATGCTCGGCAACTCATTCTCGCGAGACTTCGCGCGCACCTTCGATGTGCTCATCGTCGGCGCAGGGGCAACCGGTGCGCTGGTGGCCCTGCGGATGGCGGCACACAGGTTGACCGTGGCCGTCCTGGAGGCCGGGCCGCGGTTCAGCGGACACACGGCTTTGCAGAACACAGAGGCGAACGCTGGTAAGATCATGTGGTCCGAGCCCCGCAACTTTGTCGGCTCGGACTTCGTGATTCCGAAAGCGGGAACGGGCGTCGGCGGTGGCACTTTGCCATGGCTCGGCGTCGTGCCTCGGTTTCATCGTGAAGATTTCCGCACCCTCTCCACGGAAGGGGTGGGGGCCGATTGGCCCATTGGCTACGACGATCTGCGGCCGCACTACGAGACGGTTGAGCGCGAGTTCGGTGTGGCGGGAGAGTGCGGGCCTTTCGCGCCGGAACCTTACACGCTGCCAATGCCTCCGCATCGCATGAACTGGCATGCGCAGTTATTGGCTCGTGGTGCGCGTAAGCTCGGCGCGCATCCTTTCGCCTCCCCCATCGCCATCAACTCGGTGGAGCGGGACGGTCGGCCGGCGTGCATCTCCTGTGGTTGGTGTGGGTCGGGTTGTCCGACAGGTGCAAAGGCTACGGCAGCCAACACGTATCTGGCCAAAGCGGAGAGGCTTGGGGCTCGGGTTATCAGCGAGGCATTTGTTCATCGGATCAACTACGATGGCGCGAAAAATCGCGTCACCGGCGTCAATTATCTCGATTCGCAGCGCCGCGAGCATCGCATCAAGGCGAAAGTTGTCGTGCTCGCAGGGCATGCCATCGAAACACCTCGGCTCTTGCTGTTGTCTGCACAGGGGACGTTTCCCGAGGGACTCGCTAACTCGAGCGGTCTTGTCGGGAAAAACTTCATGAGCCACCCGACGTGGCAGGTCTTCGGCACCTTCGATGAACCCGTGAATGCGTTCAAAGGGATGCAGATGGGCCACGTCATGGTGCAAGATTACTACCGCCCGAGCCCGCGAAACTCGTATGCTCGCGGTTTCATCTTGCTTAGCTACATGATGACGCCGATCACGTTTGGCAATCTGAGCGGCTTGATGTTTGGCCAGGAATTGAAGGACTTTTTACACGAATATACGCACTCGGCCGCGTGGTGGGCTCATGCGGAGGGTTTGCCCGACGAACGGAACACGATCACGTTGGATCCGCACTTGCGTGATGCGCGCGGACTGCCCGCCGCTCGCGTGGCTTATCAGTGGGGCGACAACGATGTGAAACTCGCCGCCGCCGCCCGCGACAAGGCCGCCGACATGATGACGGCATCCGGGGCGCGAAAAGTTCACATCGGCCTAAACTACGGAGCGCATGCCATGGGCTCTTGTCGCATGGGGCGCGATGCGAAGACATCTGTCGTGAACGAGTTCTGCCAAGCACATGATGTGAACAATCTTTTCCTCTGCGATACAAGCGTGTTCGTGACGAGCGCGGGGGTCAACCCCACACTCACGGCCATGGCGATCGCTGACCGCGCTGCGGGGCACATTCTCGAAGCGGGGCGACGAGGGGACCTGGGTGGGACATGAACGAACCCCTCATCACTCTCGATGATATCGGCGTGCTCGCGGCGCTTGCGGACGGCATCATCCCGGCCGACGAGCGAGACGCCGGCGCGGGGCTGGTCCATGCGGGACCGAGCATCGCCGAGCGCATGCGACGAAGTCCACTAGCCCACATCTACGTTGAGGGGCTACAGACGACTCGCGGCTTCGCACACGAGTTGTTCGGCCGGGACGTGTGCGAGCTGAACTCCGCTCAAATGCGCGAGCTGCTCACCACGCTCCGCGATCAGTCCCCCGCGTTCTTCCGCCAGTTGCGTGCGGATGTGTGCGCGCTTTATCTCAGCGATGCAGGGGTGTGGCAGCGTATCGGCTTTCCCGGGCCATCGTCGGAGAGCGGCGGCTACCCGGACTTCGATCAACCCCAGACGCGGACAACACCATGAAAACGCTTCCTGACTTGGTCCCTGCCGCGCGGGCGTTTCTCGCCAAGCCTGCGAAGATGCTCATCGGCGGCCAGTGGCGAGAAGCCGCCAGTGGCGAGACTTTACCCTCTCTCGATCCCGCAACGGGCGAGACACTCGCTAAATTTCCCGCGGGGGGCGAAGCGGATGCTGACGAGGCTGTAGGAGCCGCCCGTCGCGCATTCCCCATGTGGAAGAAGGTGACGCCCTACGATCGCGGGAGGCTTCTGCAAAGAGCCGCCTCCCTGATCGAAAAGCATGGCGAGGAGCTTGCGCAGCTCGTCACGATCGAGAACGGCAAACCCATTGCGGAGGCCAAGCGCGAAGTCGCCACCGCCGTGAGCTGGACAGAGTATTATGCGGGCTGGACCACCAAGTTGCTTGGCGACACGATTCCGCTTTCGCTGCCGGGGCAGTTCCTGAATTACACCACACGCGAACCACTCGGCGTTGTCGCAGGGATCACGCCGCCGAACTATCCGCTCACGATGCCACTCTACAAAGCCGTGCCCGCGCTGGCCACCGGCAACACGATCATCATCAAACCGTCGGAAGACACGTCGCTCGTCGCGCTGCGGCTGGGGGAGATCTTCTGCGATGCCGGGTTGCCCGATGGGGTGTTCAACGTGGTTACCGGCCTCGGTGAAACTGCGGGAGGGACGCTCGCGAATCACGACGATGTGGACAAGATCACCTTCACGGGAAGCACCGAAGTGGGGCGCATCCTCGTCCGCGCTTCGGCGGGCAACCTGAAGAAGGTGTCTCTTGAACTCGGCGGCAAATCGCCGAACATTGTCTTCGCCGATGCCGACCTTGAAGCCGCTCTCAAGGGTGTGTTCATGGGCATCTTTTTTTGCCAGGGCGAGATCTGTTCCGCCGGATCCCGTCTCTTCGTCGAGCGCAGCATCCACGACGAGTTCGTTGAACGGCTCGGCGATATGGCCCGCTCCGTCAAGCTCGGTCATGGGCTCGATGCAACGACGAAGATGGGGCCGCTGGTCTCGCAGGAACAGCAGCAGCGCGTACTCAACTACGTGCAAATTGGCCGCGACGAAAACGCAACCGCCGTGGCGGGGGGCAAAGCTCCGCTCGGTGAGCTGCAAGGGGGATTCTTCGTCGAGCCCACTGTCTTTTCCGGCGTCCACAACCAAATGCGTATTGCGCGTGAAGAGATCTTCGGACCGGTCGTTTGCGCGATCCCTTTCGACGACCTATCCGACGCCGTAACCCAGGGAAACGATTCCCCCTTCGGCCTGGCGGCCGGCGTCTGGACACGAGACATCCGGAAAGCGCACCAGGCGGCCGCCGCGCTTGATACCGGCACCGTTTGGGTGAATTGCTACAATGCGTTCGACAACGCCTCTCCGTGGGGCGGTTTCAAACAGAGCGGCTGGGGTCGCGAAAAGGGTCCTTACGGCCTCGACCTCTTCACCCAGATCAAGTCCGTCATCATCAACTACACATAGTCAAGATTCTGGTGTGGATTCGTTGCAAAGACCAGGTCACCCATACGATCGCCGGAATCGATCGATCGCTTTAGAGGGGGCCATCGCCAGGCCGGCTTCGACAGGGCCTGCGTTGACCTCGAGCCCCGAACCGGTCTGACCTGCGAGCGCGGCGAGCTGAGCGTGACCACACGTGATGTCGTCGTCAACGTCCGCGGTCTGGGATGAGAGCCTTTGCGCGCGCTGAAGCGAGACGACCGTGCCGCTACTCAAAAGGGGTTCCTTTCATCGACGCACGGATGCCCATGAAACCACGATCGATGAGAGCGACAAAGACCGAATGAACCGCGTCGTGAGCCTCCCCCTGTCGTTGGCGGCGCTGAGCCTCAATGTAGGCAACGCACCAAACCGTGGTCACCGTGGCCGCGATGAGATGCGCCTCGGGAGAGGGATGCGAAACACCGACCGAGTCGGCGATCATTTTGGCGAGTCCGTTCACAAACACGTCACGCTGTTCGCGCGCACGGGATCGAAGTGTCTCGCTTTGCTCAACCGCACTCCAAAAGCTTGAGACCCCATCCGTAAACTTCGTGAAAGGGTGTTTCTGCTCGATCAACTCATGAACAAGCCGGTACAGCACTTCAATCGGTGAAACGCCGGACGGGCGCTTCGCAAGGGCGGTCCGCACGAGTTCGTGGCTTTCGTCCTCGCGATCGAAGAAGAGATCTTCCTTGCGCGGGAAGTAATTGAAGACGGTCATCTTGGCGACGTTGGCCGCTTTGGCAACGTCGGCAACCGTCACGTTGTCGAAGCCGCGCTCGATGAATAGGCGCGTCGCGATGTCGGAAATCGCCTGACGCGTGGCCCGCTTCTTTCGCTCTCGCAAACCGTCTTCGTTCGACATGGAAAATTATACCCTAGACAATCTTGTACTCGGTACAAAATTGCGTTACAACTCCCCTCATGGAAAATAACATAAGCATGACCGACGTCCTGGTCGCGGGTGCAGGGCCGACCGGGTTGATGCTCGCAATCGAGCTGGCCACTGCGGGAGTGAGAGTCACTGTTATCGAGCGGTTGGCCGAACCGGACGAAACCATCAAGGCGGGGGCGATGGGCGCCCTGGCCGGCGAGGCGCTGGAGCGTCGAGGGTTCGGCCCCACGATCGACGCTGAAGAGCGCGCCATGGTCGAGTCGATGGCGACAATGCTCAAGCAAACGGGCAACCCTGCGAATGTACCGGTGAACCCCCTGCGAAAGATCGGCGGTCATTTCGCAGGATTGTTCCTCATCGACCAAACCAGCCAGCGCGAGCCGGAGCGGCGGCTGCGCGGCGTGAAGCAGCAGGCTCTCGAGCGCATGCCTGTCTCTTATACACATCTAGATGTGTATAAGAGACAGGGCCAGCGCGAGCCGGAGCGGCGGCTGCGCGGCGTGAAGCAGCAGGCTCTCGAGCGCATGCTGGGGGAGCGGGTCCGCACCATGGGAATCGATGTACGGCGCGGTCATGAAATCGTTGACTTCCGTGAACTTGCCGATGGGATCGACGTCGAAGTCTGTGGCCCCCAAGGAATATTCACTCAGCGATGCGCCTACCTGGTGGGATGCGACGGCGGCCGCAGCACGGTGCGCAAGCGAGCCGGCTTCGAGTTTCCTGGAACCGAACCCACACTGACCGGCCACCAGGCGATCGTCGAGCTCGATCATCCTGAACGGCTCCTGCCGCTGGGCTGGCGGCGAACGCCGGCGGGCATGATGGCTTTCGGGCCCATTCCCGGCCGAATTTTCGTGGTTGAATTCGACGGCCCTCCCGAGGACCGCAACGCTCCGATCACGGTCGAGGAGGTGCAGAAGAGCCTCCGCAATGTAAGCGGGGCCGATGTGATGATCACGGCGATGAAATCGGCCACGCGGTTCACGGACAACGCCCGGCAAGCGACAACCTATCGCCTGGGGCGCGTGCTGCTGGCCGGCGACGCGGCCCACGTTCACTCGCCTTTCGGTGGGCAAGGGCTCAATCTCGGCATTCTCGACGCGGTAAACCTGGGATGGAAGCTCGCCGCCATGGTGCACGGAAGAGCGCCGGTCGAGCTCCTCGACACCTACACCCAGGAACGTCATCCGGTCGCCGCGCGCGTGCTGGCCAATACTCGCGCGCAGGTTGCCTTGATGCGCCCTGACGTGTTGACTACCGCACTGCGCGAGATCGTCACTGAGATCATGGATCTCGAGGAGGGAAATCGGTTCTTCGGCGAAATGATGAGTGGTATCACCATACGATATCCGCTCGGCGATTCTCATCCCCAGGTGGGAAGGCTCTGCGGAGATCTGCGCCTCACTCTCGACGACGGGGAAACCACCCTATTTTCGCTGATGAGCCAGGGGGGAGGAGTGCTTGTCGACGCGGCCGATGGCACTGCCGAACGCATCGCTCGCGCGTGGTCACCGCGCATTCAGACCGTGCGAACGCAAGGCGGCACCTCGATGTTCGTTCGCCCTGACGGCTGCATCGCCTGGGCGGATGACGACGGGCGCACGGAAGGCCTTGCCGCGTCGCTCGAGCAATGGCTCGGCGTGCGGGAGCAAGCTTCCCATGCATAACGAGACTCTCTCCGCCGACGGAACGAAGGTGAGCTATTTCCTCGAAGGGGAGGGCACTCCGATCGTCATCGTGCATGGCAGGAGCCAGCACGCTTCGGAATGGGCACAGGTTGCAAGCCACCTCGTCGATCGCTTCGCGGTGGCTCGTGTCGATCGAGCACTTTATGCGAAGGCGCGCCCCCTCACGCGGAACCACCTGAAGGTGTGAATGAATAGAACGCTCGTCAGACAAACGCCAATGCCGCGCCCATGGGCGCGGCATTGCGGGTTGTGAAACAAATCAAGCTGCGTGGCCTGAGACTTGAAGCCTCTCCCAGGGATAGCAAAGCCTCAAGAAGTCGTTCAGGCCATTGCAGGCCGGCTCTCATCCAACCGCCGCGTCGTGGCGTTCATCGCAAATCTGAGGGCGGGATCTTGCACACGTTAACCCGGATATTTCATCCGCCTTTCGGACGGCAATACATAAGCTATCTCCGCTCTGATCGCGGTCGGCTGGTCAGCTCGCCGACCGCGATCGGCACACCTTCCCCCTGACCCCCGTTCGCGGGCCGGCGCCGCAACCGCGCTCACCACGGATTCAGCCCCCGTCCACCGTGGCAACTGCTGCCTGCTCGGTCAGCCGTGCGTACACCGCTCGGAACGCCGCCTGGTGCGGGTAGCTGCTCGCCAGGTGGAACACCACACGACGCGCGCTGACCAACACCCGCGCCGCCACTTTGAACAGCCGCAGCCGGATCGTACCCACCTGCGCACGCGCCAGCTCCGTCCCCACAAGCGCCGTTCGCCGCAGCGCCTGCACCAGCACGTACGCCGCCGAACTGAGCAACAACCGGAACTGGTTCGCCAGAAACCGGTGGCAACTTGTGCGGTCGGCGAACAGGCCCAGTTGCTGTTCCTTGATCCGGTTCTCCATCTCCCCCCTTTGGCAGTACACCTCGTCATACAACTCTTGAGGATCGCCCGGCACGTTGGTCACGATGAAACGCGGGTTGGCCCCTTGGGCGTTGTGCTCGGCCTTGACGATCACCCGTCGGCGTCGGTCCCAGCTCCCCGCGGCGTACCCGAACGAGCCGAAGAGCCTCTGCGGCTGGCCGGTCGCCTGGAACTGCCGCTCGGCGCGAGCGATCTCGTCGCACGCTGCACGTTGCAGGGTCGGGTTCCTGGCCAGACCGAGCACGTAGCCGATGCCGTGGGAGTCGCACCATCGCATCAGCCGCCAGCGGCAAAAACCGCTATCAGCCCGGATCGTGATCTTGACCTCAGGCCAGGCGGCGCGGAGCGTCCGGACCAGCAGTTTGAGCACGGCGCGGGCGTGCCTGGCCGCGTCGATGTTGCTGGGGCGGAGGTAGGCCACGAGCAGTTCGTCACCGCAGAAGACGTACAAGGGCAGGAAGCAGTGATGATCATAGTAGCCGTGGAAGAAATGGCCTTCCTGCTTGCCGTGGGTCGGATCGTCGGTGGCGTCGAAGTCGAGCATGAGGTGCTGGGGTGGCTCGGGATGGGCGGCGATGAACTGGGTGAGAAGGACGGCGGCGATGTGGATCAGGGTCTGGCGGTCGATGCGGTTCTCGAGGCGGCAGATCGTCGGCGGAGAGGCAAGAGTCACGTCCGGCTCGGGGGACTTGCCGGAGGCGAGTTGGAGAGCAGGGTCGGCGCGGAGGGTCTGGTGGTCGTTGAGATCCTCATAGCCCAACGCGAGAGCGACGATCCGCTGGGCCAGCATGGCCTTCTGATCGTGGACGATGTAGAGGGGATGGCGCGGGTCGGGGATGGCCGCGTCGAGAGCGTCGAAAAGTCCGCTGCGGTCGGCGAGTTCGCGAAGTAGCAGCGCGCCGGCATCGGTGGTAAGGCGGCCGCCCTCGAAGTCGGCGACGACGGCCTTGCGACCGAGGGTAGAAAAGAGGAGTGGCTGGAGGTTACAGTCTGTCACGCGATGGCCTTATGGTTGGAGGGCTGGGGCTGTGTGTTAACCCAAACCCTACAATGAGTAAGGCCATCGCGCCATTTCAAATCTCGTCCGCAGATGAAATATCCGGGTTAACGCCCTGATCGACGGCCGGAAGACAATCAATGCGTCGTCGCTCGCGAGTTGGCCGGTGGCGGCGGTGGGGGCATTGTCGAAGCGGGAGGAGCGGAACGAGGTGGAGGATTCGTGGCTGATTGATGCAGCGCGGCAATCAGGCTGGGGGCTCCCAGGGCGGTCATCAGGTCGGCCTGGGCCTGGGTGGCCTGCCACAAGGCATCGAGTTCGGCGTTCTCGAGCTGGATCAGACGCTGGCGAGCTTGCAGCAGCTTGTTGACGTCGGTCTCGTTTTCCTGGAAGAGCCGCTCGAGGCGACGCTCCTGGAGCTTGAGAGCCTCCGTCAAGCCCGTGGTCTGCGAGACCAGGCGATTGGCGTTGTTCCACTTGGCGACGGCCGCTTTGACCTGAGTGACGGTTCGCTGCTCGATTTGCTGGAGCGCGACCATGGCGCGACGGTGGTCGGCCTCGCGCTGGCGGACGAGCGGAGTGCCGTTGTTGATGTAGGGCAGGGGGGTGATGAAGACGAAGCCGTAGTAGAGCGTTCCGCCTTGATCCTTCTCGATCTGGGGACCGACGATCGGCGTGGGGATTCGGTCTCCCTTGGCCAGCTTGACGGCCGCACAGGCCCCGTTTACCTGGGCCCGGGCCACCTGGATCTCAGGGCGGCTTTCCAAGGCGAGCTGAATCAGGGACTGGTCGTCGACCTCGGGAATGTTACGCGGCAGGATGAACTCGCCGAGGGGTTCCGCCGTCGCCGCGGTTTCGGGGGTGCCGATCTGGTTGCGGAGGTCAGTCAGGGCATTGGCGTAGTCCTGCCGGGCGACTTCCACCTGCTGGTGGGTCGCCTGCTTCTCTACCTCGGCCAGGGCCACGTCGCCGGCCTGGACCTGGTTGGCCTCAAGCCGCTTTTTTAACGAGCCAAGGAGGTTGTCGTTGAAGCTGGCCAGGTCGCGTGCGACGCGAAGCTTCTCGCGCCGATACGCCGCGGTCTGGAAGAAGCGGTACGTCTGGACCATGGCCAGCAACTCAGCCTGAATCACTGTCCATTGCTGCTGTGTGAGGGCTGCCTTGGCAATCGAATAGCGGTGGGTGGTCTGGTGTCCCAACTCGATCGGCTGTCGTAGCGAGATATAAACAAAGGCCTGCCCCGCGTGGTACCCATGACCGGTCACGTCCGGCGACAGGGTGTTGGGGCGGATGTCCATCCAGAGAGTGGGGTTGAGGGTGGTCGGAAAGTGCCGGGCGACTTCCACCGACTCCGGCGTCGCCACGTTGCTGTTCCGCATGGTAACCAGGTCGGGATTACTGGTGATCGCGCCGTAAAGGGCGGCTTGCAGGCTCAGCGACTGGCTTCCGACCCCCATGGGGGACGCCGCATCCGAGTTGACCGAGGCGGCGGGAAGAGCCAAGGCCGCCGGCTCGGTTAACGCGGGCTGATCGGACGAGCCAACCTGGGTGCGCTGAACCCTGAAATCGCGGGGGGGGTTGTTGCGGGGTGGAGTCACACCACGAGGTCGAAGACCGCTGGTCGTCGCATCGCGAGAGACAGTTGGTGGAACTCCAAAGATCGCGGGAGGATCTGCCTGCGCCGAAGTTCCCACAACCCACAGAGAAACGGCGATGAATACACGCATCGGACACGCATCCTGCGGAGAGATCTTAGGCGTTGCCGCCCTCGATCTTGATTCAGCCTTGGTCGCCAATCCTGCGCGACCCCATTCTTGCTCACTCTTAGGTGCTTTCCCACATAAGAATCGGCCGTTCGATCGTGGGATGCGCGTGGCTAAAAAAGAATTTATCGAATGCAATACGCGGGCTGGGCATAACACTGCTATCTTATCGTTGATCTTCATCGTACCCCGGGGCTGCCGAATTTAACGCTGCCCATAAGATTTGGGAAAAACGCCATGTCCCCGCGCCGTTGGACGCCTTCGACCGCCGTGTTGGCCGGGCTGTTGACGTTGGCGAACGTCGCCGGCTGCCAACCCGCAACGACTCCGGCTGTCGCGTCCAAGACCCCCGCACCCGCCAAGGTCGAGTCTCCGCCCAAGGAGTCTGACCTCTCGACAATCAAGCTGACGCCCGAGGCCGAGAAACGGCTGGGCATTTCCTTGGTCGCCGTGGAAAGAAAGCCGGTCGCACGCACCAGCACCTACGGCGGCGACGTCATTATCCCTCCAGGCCGACTTATCAACGTCACTTCGCCATTCATGGGAACCCTCAAGGATCCCCGAGGATCCGCGGGTTCGATTCCCGGGCGCCACGTGAAAGAAGGGCAGGCGGTCTTCGTTCTCGTCCCCATTCTTTCTCCCGAAGCCCGCGCCACGATGGCCCCTTTGTTGAACGAGGCCGACGGTCAAATCAAGCAGGCGACGGAGCAGGTGGGAATCGCCAAGGTCGCGCTGGATCGCGCCGAGAACCTCTTCCGCGACCACCAAGTGGGCAACGCGGCGGTCATCGACGCCAAGGCCCAATACAACCTTGCGCAGACCACGCTCAACAACGCCAGAAGCCGCCGCGAGATCCTCGCCAGAGTGGCTGACGACGCCGAATCAGGCTCGCCCCACAGCCAAACCATCACGTCGCCAGCCACCGGCATTCTCCAGAACGTGCAGGCTCGCCCCGGTCAGAAGATCGCGGCTGGAGCCCCTTTGTTTGATGTGGCCAGCCTCGACCCGATCTGGGTCAAAGTTCCCGTTTATGTGGGGGACTTGAGCCGAATTGCCGAGGATAAAAACGCGGGGGTTGGAGGCTTGGCCGCTGCTCCGGGCGCCGGCATTCGCGAAGCCAGCCCGGTTGAGGCGCCTCCGTCGGGCGATCCGCTAGCCGCGACGGTCAACCTGTTTTACGAAGTCGAGAACAAAGACGGGTCGTTTCGCCCCGGTCAACGTGTAGGGGTGACTCTCCCCCTTCGAGGAGACGAGCAAAGTCTCGTGGTTCCCCGTTCGGCCCTGATCCGCGACATCCACGGCGGTTCCTGGGTCTATGAAAACACCGCCCCCCACACCTACGCCCGGCGCCGCGTTTCCGTCGACCGCATCGTCGACGATATCGCGGCTCTCGACAACGGCCCCAAGCCCGGCGCCCAGGTCGTCAGCACGGCCGCGGCCGAGCTCTACGGCACCGAGTTCGGCGGGGGCAAGTAACTCTACTTCGTCGCAGGAGCGGGGGTTCGTGGAAACCGTTCGATCCTACCCTGGAATCTCGATTCGAGACTCCCCCATCCATGGCAAGGGGGTCTTCGCCACCCAAACGATTCCGGCAGGGACCGTCGTGGTCGAATACCTGGGTGAACGGATCAGCCGCGATGAGGCCGAAAGACGCGAGGCTCTCACCGGACCCAATGGAATCACCTACATTCTTGAATACGACGCACGCTTATTCATCGACGGAGCGGTGGGGGGGAGCGAAGCTCGCTTCATCAATCATTCCTGCAATCCCAACTGCGCGATACGTCGAGACGAGGGGCGGGCGTACTTCTACGCGACGCGAACGATCCAGGCGGGAGATGAGCTTTCCATCGACTACGCCTTCGACCCTGACGACATCCAGACCCCCTGCGATTGCGGCACTCCCGAGTGCCGCGGGTTGTTGAATCAAACGGCGGCTGAGGCAATTTCTCCTTGCGGTTCAAGGGAAACGCCGAAGCACTAAGCCAAGACAAAAACCGGTGGGCGTGGCTCACTCTTCCCGATGGAGCGGCGCCGGCTCCTCATCGATCGGCGCAAGATGGTTTCGATCACGGGTTCTCCAGAGATCCCAAGGACTTCCCGAGGCTGACTGATGAATTGGCTTGTATCCACGTCGCTCCGCCTGCGGGTCATGGTCCTGGCGCTTTCGATCGTGCTCATGGTCGTGGGCATCCGCACGGCCAACCGGGCACCGCTCGACGTCTTCCCCGAGTTCGCGCCGCCCTTGGTGGAAATTCAGACGGAGGCGCCTGGGCTTTCGACAGAAGAGGTCGAGAGCCTGGTAAGCGTCCCGCTTGAAAACGCCCTCAACGGCACGATCGGTCTGAAGACGATTCGGTCGAAGTCGGTGTTGGGGCTGTCGTCGGTGGTCCTGATCCTGAAGGAAGGGGCCGACCTGATGGCCGCGCGCCAGGTGGTGCAAGAACGGCTATCGGTCGAGGCCCCCCGGCTTCCCGCCGCGGCCCGGCCGCCGGTGATTTTGCCGCCGCTCTCGTCGACCAGCCGTCTCCTCAAGATCGGCGTGACGTCGAAAACATTGTCGCAGATGGATCTTACGCTTCTGGCCAAGTGGACGATCCGACCTCGACTCATGGCCATCCCCGGCGTGGCGAACGTGGCGATCTGGGGCCAACGCGATCGTCAGTACCAGGTTCTGGTTGATCCCGACCGGCTCCGGGCCAACGCCGTCACGCTCGATACGGTCGTGAAGGCCGTGACCGATACGGCCGCCGTCGGCGCGGGGGGGTTCGTCGACATGCCCAATCAGCGCATCGCTGTCCGGCACCGCTCCCCTCTCGAGACCCCCGACGACCTCGCCCGCACCGCCATCGCCTTTCGTAATGGGGCTCCGCTTCGGCTCGGAGATGTCGCGGACGTCGTCATCGGCTTCCCCCCTCCCATCGGAGACGCCGTGATCAACGATGGCCCCGGCCTGCTCTTGATCGTTGAGAAGCAGCCAACCGGCAATACCCTTGAGGTCACGCGCAACGTCGAGAAGGCCCTCGAAGCCCTCAAGCCCGGCCTCAAGGAGGTCGAGCTCGACCCCACGATCTTTCGCCCCGCGACGTTCATCGAGCGGTCGCTCGATAACCTGTCCGAGGCCATGGTCGTCGGCTGCGTCCTGGTCGTATTGATCCTGATCTCCTTCCTCTTCGACTGGCGCACCGCACTGATCAGCCTCACGGCCATTCCGCTGTCGCTCATCGCGGCGATGATCGTCCTTGTCGCCTGGGGAGCGACGATCAACACCATGGTGCTGGCCGGCCTCGTGATCGCCATGGGAGAGGTCGTCGACGACGCCATCATCGACGTCGAAAACATCGTCCGCCGACTTCGCCAGAATCGAGCCGCCGGCAGTCCGCTCTCTTCCTACCAGGTTGTGTTGAACGCCTCGTTGGAAGTCCGTAGCGCGGTCGTTTTCGCGAGCCTGATCGTGATCCTCGTCTTCTTGCCCGTCTTCTTCCTGGACGGACTCGCCGGGTCGTTCTTCCGCCCCCTGGCCCTGGCCTACGTCCTGGCGATTCTGGCCTCACTATTCGTCGCGCTGACCGTGACCCCTGCCTTGTCCTTGATGCTTCTGACCGGAGCTACCGAACGTCGCCGTGAATCTCCCCTGGTGCGTCTGCTCAAGGCAATCTACCGGGCGATCCTCCCCTTCATGGCCAAGCAACCGGCGCTTGCCATCCTGATCTTGCTTGCCGCCTTCGGCGCAACGTTCGTCTCGGTCGCGAACCTTGGCGAAGAGTTCATGCCCAACTTCCAGGAAAATGACTTCCTGATGCACTGGGTCGAGAAGCCAGGAACGTCGCTCGAAGCCATGCGGCGGGTCACTGAGAACGTCAGCAAGGAGCTTCGCTCGGTCCCGGGAGTTCGCAACTTCGGCTCGCACATCGGTCGCGCGGAGGTCGCCGACGAAGTCGTTGGACCCAACTTCACGGAGCTTTGGATCAGCGTCGACCCGAAAGTCGATCACAACCAGGCCATCGCCCAGGTTCAGGGCTGTCTCTTATACACATCTAGATGTGTATAAGAGACAGGGATCAGCCTGGACGAGAAGGCCGATTATGACGGCTCGGTCCGCAAGATCCAGGAAGTGATCGACGGCTATCCCGGCCTGTTTAAAGACGTGCTGACATACCTGAAAGAGCGTATCAAGGAAGTGCTGACGGGCGCCGGCGCAACCGTCGTCGTGCGGATCTTCGGACCCGACATGACCGTCCTGCGCGAGAAGGCTCAAGAGGTCTATGATGCGATGAAAGGCGTCGAGGGGGTTTCGACCCCCAAGGTCGAGCCGCAAGTCCTCGTACCACAGCTCGACGTTCGCCTTCGCCCTGATGCCGCAGCCCGCCTCGGCTTGACCCCCGGTGATGTCCGACGATCGGCCACGACCCTGGTCAAGGGAACCAAGGTTGGCGAAGTCTATCGCGACCAGAAGATCTTCGACGTCTTCGTCTGGGGAAACGAGCGGATCCGCAACGACGTGGCTGAGATCAAGGATCTACCCATCGAGACGCCGCTCGGCACCCACGTTCCCCTGGGAGACGTGGCCGACGTGGCGATCGTCGCCGCCCCCAACGAGATCAAGCGAGAAGGAGCCTCACGCCGAATCGACGTTACCTGCAACGTCGAGGGGCGCGACCTGGGAAGCGTGGCTCGTGAGATTGAGGCGAAGGTCAAGAAGCTGGAATTCCCCCGCGAATATCACCCCGAGTTCCTGGGTGAGTATGCCGCTCGTGAAGAGTCGAGGCGCCGCCTCATGGCCCTGGCCGCACTCTCTCTCCTTGGCGTTTTGCTCGTCATCCACGCGGACTTCCGCACGGTCCGGCTCTCGGCCCTGGTCTTCCTG
>BFBZ01000129.1_pt1 | contig 106636 bp, 103 predicted proteins | sample 1888401 | NCBI WGS metagenome assembly BFBZ01 (sample SAMD00112614, study PRJDB3348) | symbiont metagenome | host: Chara braunii
CACGAGCTTCAGAAGGCCGCGGCGCGAATGATTGTCCTTGCCGTGGGTCTTGAAATGCTCGGTCAGGTTGTTGATGCGTTCCGAAAGGATCGCGACCTGCACCTCGGGCGAACCAGTGTCGCCTTTCTTGGTGGCGTTCTTCTTGATGAGATCCGCTTTACGTTCTGCGGCAATCGACATCGTCAAACTCTCTCGTTGTTGCGACCGGAGGCAGTGAGCCCGGTCAGGTTGAACACGCGCTTGGGGATGAGTTCGCCATTGCCAAGTTCGGCGAGGGCCAGAAGACGGCCTCCGACGGTGACATAGACTGTGCCGTTTGAATTTGGCGCATCCCGTCCGCGCAATAAAACCGCCTGGCCCATGTGGAGCCTTGCGGCATCAGCCCGTGTGACGGCCAGTGCCGGGATGTCGTCCAGCGCGGTCTCAACGGGCAGTAGCGCGTCGGCGAGGTTCCCCTCGCCGGACGCGGCTCTATCGCATAACCCCTCCAGTTCTACCAGAGGAATCATGTCCGATTCGTCGAATGGGCCGCAAAGCGTGCGCCGGAGCGCGCAAATATGGCCGTAACAGCCCAGAATCCGGCCCATATCGCGGGCCAGTGCCCGGACATAGGTGCCCTTGCCGCATTCGGCCTCGAAGGTCGTTCGGCCGCCTGTTTCATGGGCAACGAGCGTTAACTCGTGAATTTCAACCGGACGCGGCTGGAGGGCGACAACCTCTCCGTCGCGGGCGATGTCATAGGCGCGCTCGCCCTGCACCTTGATCGCGGAATATTGCGGTGGAATCTGCTCGATGGTTCCGGTGAATTGCGGAAGCAGCGCGCGAATGGTCTGTTCGTCAGGGCATGCACTGCTGGTTTGCGTGACGCGGCCTTCGGTGTCGTCGGTGTCGCGCTCTTCGCCCCAGCACACCGTGAAGCGATAGCGTTTGCGGCCGTCCATCACATAGGGAACGGTTTTGGTCGCCTCGCCGAGAGCGATGGGCAATCCGCCTGTCGCCAAAGGATCGAGCGTGCCGGCATGGCCCGCGCGCTTGGCGCTGAACAATCGCTTCACCACAGCGACCGCGTGGGTCGATGTCATGCCGATCGGTTTGTCCAGAATGACCCAGCCATGCACGTCGAATTTTTCACGGCGCGGCTGCTGTTGACGCTTTTCGCCGCGCGAATCCGGCGAAAAATTATTTTCGCGCGACTCGTTCGCATCGCCATTTTGAGGCGCGATTGCGCTTCCCGGAGTCGTCACAACCATCACGTTTCGTCCGAATCTGTTTTGAGGTCGCGCTGGACCGCAGGCGTTCTCAGTAATTTCTCGATCCGTTCCGCTTCATCGAATCGCTCGTCGGCGCGGAATCGGAGATCGGGTGCGAATTTCAGGTTAACGCGATGCGCGACTTCGCCGCGCAGAAACTTCTTGTTGCGCGCAAGAGCCGCGATCACTTCATCGATGTCACGTCCGCCGAGCGGCATGATGTAAACGGTCGCGAGCTTGAGGTCGGGCGACATGCGCACTTCGGGCACCGTGACGATGTGGCCGCTTAGCGTGTCGTCATGCACCCCGCCTGCGCTCAGGATGTCGGACATGGCATGACGGATCAGCTCGCCGACGCGCAATTGGCGTTGCGATGCACCTGATCCGGCGCTGCGCGAATATTCTTTTTTGCGATTGGCCGCCATGTTCAATCCAGGGAAAAAGTTGTCATGCCCGGGCTTGACCCGGGCATCTATCTCGCTTTGAAAAAATTCCAACCTTGCTTGATGGATTGCCGGGTCAAGCCCGGCAATGACGAGGAGAATTCACCGCGCCTGTAAGACTTGGACTTACAAGGAGCGTTGAATGGTCTCCACGCGATAACATTCGATCACGTCGCCGACGCGCATGTCCTGATAGTTCTCGAATGCCATGCCGCATTCCTGTCCGGACTGCACTTCTTTGACTTCGTCCTTGAAGCGTTTCAGCGTCGAGAGCTTGCCTTCGTGCACGACGACGTTGTCGCGGATCAGGCGCACATTCGCGCCGCGTTCCACGGTGCCGTCGGTGACGCGGCAGCCGGCGATCTTGCCGACCTTGGAAATGTTGAACACTTCGAGGATCTGCGCGTTGCCGAGCATGGTTTCGCGCAGCGTCGGCGCGAGCAGGCCGGACATCGCTTTCTTCACGTCGTCGACGAGGTCGTAGATGATGTTGTAGTAGCGGATTTCGATGCCGTTGCGCTTGGCGGTCGCGGCCGCTTCCTTGTTGGCGCGGACGCTGAAGCCGATAATCGCGGCATTGAAGCCTTCGGCGAGCGTCACGTCGGATTCGGAAATGCCGCCGACGCCAGCGTGAAGCACGCGTGCGGCGACTTCATCGGTGCCGAGTTTTTCCAGCGATCCGAGAATAGCTTCGAGCGAACCCTGCACGTCGGCTTTCACGATCAGCGGGAAGTCCTTGCGGCCCGTGGTCTTGAGCTGCGACATCATCTGTTCGAGCGAGCCGCGCATGCCGCTCGATGCCGACAGCTTCTCGCGCTTCTGATGCGCACGGTAATCGGTGATTTCGCGGGCGCGCGCTTCATTCGGCACAACGGCCAGACGATCGCCGGCTTCGGGCGGTCCGTTGAAGCCGAGAACTTCGACAGGAACAGACGGACCTGCCTCTTCGACGGTTTCGCCCTGATCGTTGATGAGCGCGCGAACGCGGCCCATCTCGGCACCAGCAACGATGATGTCGCCGACGCGCAGCGTGCCGCGCTGAACCAGAACGGTCGCAACCGGGCCGCGGCCGCGATCGAGCTTGGCTTCGATGACGGTTCCTTCGGCGGGGCGATCCGGATTGGTCTTGAGATCGAGCAGATCGGCTTGCAGCGCGATCATCTCAAGCAGCTTGTCGAGATTGGTTTTGTTCTTCGCCGAAACCTCGACATCGACCACTTCGCCGCCGAACGATTCGACCTGCACTTCATGCTGCAACAGTTCGGTGCGCACGCGCTCGGGCTTGGCATCCGGTTTGTCGATCTTGTTGATCGCAACGATCATCGGCACTTTCGCGGCCTTGGCGTGATTGATCGCTTCGATGGTCTGCGGCATCACGCCGTCATCGGCTGCGACAACAAGAATGACGATGTCGGTGACTTTCGCGCCGCGCGCGCGCATCGCCGTGAATGCAGCGTGGCCGGGCGTATCGATGAAGGTGATCTTCTTGCCGCTTTCCGGCGACGTGACCTGATAGGCGCCGATGTGCTGGGTAATGCCGCCGGCTTCGCCACTGACGACATTGGCGTGGCGCAGGGCGTCGAGCAGCGATGTTTTGCCGTGATCGACGTGACCCATGACAGTGACGACCGGCGCGCGCGGCGTGGTGTCAGTCGCGTGATCGTCGGCAACGTCGAACAAGCCTTCCTCGACGTCGCTTGCCGCAACGCGCTTGACGCTGTGACCCATTTCCTCGGCGATGAGCTGCGCGGTGTCCGCGTCGATCACGTCGGTGATCTTGTGCATCGCGCCCTGCTTCATCAGCAGACGTATTACGTCCACCGCGCGTTCGGTCATACGGTTGGCGAGTTCCTGAATCGTGATTGCTTCGGGAATCACAACCTCGCGAATCAGCTTTTCCTTCGGCTCGTTCGACGCATGCCCCTTCAGGCGCTGGGTGCGCCGGCGGAACGATGCAATCGAACGCTCGCGAACGTCGTCGGCATTCAACGCTGTCGAAATGGTCAGACGCCCGCGTTCCTTCGCGGGACCGGGCTTGTGAGTTGTCTTTGGAGCGGCCGCAGGACGGATAACGCCTCCCGGACCGCGACGAACCTGACGCGGGCCTTCATCGTCGTCCGCTTCCGCCGCGACGGCACGACCCGGCCGCAGAGGCGTAACGGTGGCAGACTTAGTTTCGCTGTCGCCGAAACGTTTCTTGGCTTCGCGTTCGGCCTTCGCCTTCGCCTCTTCGTCGGCGCGATGGCGGTCTTCCTCAGCCTTGCGGCGAGCTTCAGCCGCTTCGCGCTCCTGCTGTTCCTTGTATTCCTTGGTGTTGCGGCGCGCAGCTTCCGCTTCCGCAATACGGCGCTCTTCTTCCTCGCGGACCTTTGCGTCGGCGAGAGCACTGGCGCGCGCGGTCTGCTCGTCGTCAGTGAGGGTTCGCAGCAGAACGCCGCCGCGCGCTGTTTTCGCCGGCGCTTTCGCGGGAGCTTTTGCCGGCGCTTCCTTGGCAACGGGGGCGGGGGCCGCCTCGACTGCCGGTGCCGTCTCGCCCGCAACGCGGCGCTTCGTCTTCTTTTCGACGACGACCTGCTTGGAGCGGCCATGACTGAAGCTCTGGCGCACGGTGCCGGTCTCTATCCGCGGTTTCAGCGACAGAGTTTTGGTACCGACGCCCAATTTTTTTTCGCCAGAGTCTTTATCGGCCATTCAACAGTCCAATCCGTTCATTTCGCTCGCATGCCATCGTGCCGGTGCGCCCGATGTTCGATTCAAGTCTCGTTTCTTATCGCGCCGCTCACCTTGTCGCCTGCCGTCATCCGGTACCGGATGAGCATCTGGCAACGAGTTAAGAAGGTCTTGCTTGCCGGGCCCGCGAGCAGGGCAGCATGTACCACATTTGCCCGCCCAAGTGCCAAATCCAATTCATCCTTGGTCAGGACACTGACGACCGGAAAACCAGCCGAATCCGGAGCATTTGGCGTAACAGCGCCTCCGAATTTGGCGTTCAGCTTGCGGATTCCGTCCGGAGCACCGTCCGTGGCGTGAATCAAAGCGACAGCCTGTCGTCCATCGATTGCGGCCTCGACCTTCGCAAAGCCTGAAACGACCTGTCCGGCTTTGCCTGCCATGGCGAGCGCGTCGATGAGGCTTCTTACAATCAGCCGGTCGGTATCGTCGGCCAGCGTCCTGGAAACCTTGAGCTCCCGCTTGAAGCTCTTGGCGAAAACACCGCGCTTCGCTGCTTCGGCGACGGCCGAATGCGACAGTGAAATCCACAATCCGCGTCCCGGAAGTTTTCGCTTGAGATCGGGAATGACCTCGCCCGAGGGCGAAGCCACATAGCGGATCAGATTATCGACGCTCGCAACCTGCCGCGTGACCGCGCACATCCGCTCGACCCCGGACTTGGTCCGGGGTCCCTGATCGAGATCGGCGGGATCGGCGACTGCGAGCATGCGCGAGGCATCTCCTTACGCCGTCGGTTCTTCGGAGGCCTCGGCCTCCTCGGCGGGCTTCGCCAGATCCGCTTCGGTGATCCATCCAGCCGCAAGACGCGCCTGCATGATGAGGGTCTCGGCGTCGTCGCGCGAGATTTCGTTGGCATCCAGGAAGCCCGGATGCTTGGTCGTCTCGCCGTCCTTGCGCTCGATCCAGCCGGTCAGATCGTCGGTTGCACAGCCGGCCAAATCCTCGACGGTCTTGATGTCGTTCTCACCGAACTTCACCAGCATCTTCGAGGTGACGCCCGGCAGGTCTTTCAAAGCATCTTCCACGCCGAGTTCCTTTCGCTTGGCTTCGAGTTCAGCTTCCTGCTGATCGAGATATTCGCGTGCGCGGCTCTGCAATTCGGCTGCCGTCTCCTCGTCGAAACCTTCGATGCTCGTCAGTTCGCGGGGATCGACTAGCGCCAGATCCTCGATCGAGGAAAAGCCTTCCGATGCCAGCAGCTGACCGACCACTTCGTCCACATTGAGTGCTTCGACGAATACGCGGGTCGAATTCTCGAAGTCGGCCTGACGGCGCTCCGATTCTTCCTGCTCGGTCAGGATGTCGATGTCCCATCCGGTGAGCTGCGAAGCGAGACGCACGTTCTGTCCGCGCCGCCCGATGGCAAGGGATAGCTGGGTATCCGGCACGACGACTTCAATACGTTCGCGCTCTTCGTCGATCACGACCTTGGCGACTTCGGCAGGCGCGAGCGCGTTGACGACGAAGGTTGCGATGTCTTGCGACCACGGGATGATGTCGATCTTCTCGCCCTGCAACTCGTTCACGACCGCCTGCACGCGCGAGCCGCGCATGCCGACGCAGGCGCCGACCGGGTCGACGGATGAATCGCGCGAGATCACGCCGATCTTTGCGCGCGATCCGGGGTCGCGGGCCACAGCCTTGATCTCAACGATGCCGTCGTAGATTTCCGGCACTTCCTGCGCGAACAGTTTCGCCATGAATTGCGGATGCGTGCGCGACAGGAAAATCTGCGGACCGCGCGTTTCGCGGCGCACGTCGAACAGATAGGCGCGGACGCGGTCGCCGTTGCGGAACACTTCGCGCGGAAGCATTTCGTCGCGGCGGACAATCGCTTCGCCACGGCCGAGATCGACGATCACGCTGCCATACTCGACGCGCTTGACGATGCCGTTGACGATTTCGCCGATGCGATCCTTGAATTCCTGATATTGGCGATCACGCTCGGCCTCGCGCACCTTCTGCACGATGACCTGCTTGGCGGATTGCGCGGCGATGCGTCCATATTCGAGCGGCGGCAGCGTATCGGCAATCGTGTCGCCGACCTGTGCGCCCGGATTGGCCTTCTGCGCGTCCTTCAGGGAAATCTGGTTTGAGGAATTCTCGACCGCCTCAACCACGAGCATGTGACGCGACAGCGCGAGCTGGCCGGTCTTCGGATTGATCTCGGCATGCACGTCGGTCTCCGAGCCATAGCGCGCACGCGCGGCTTTGGCGATCGCGTCTTCCATCGCCGAGATGACGATGCCGCGGTCGATCGATTTCTCGCGCGCAACCGCGTCTGCAATTTGCAGCAATTCAAGTTTGTTGGCGCTGACAGCTGCCATGGCTCAGTCTCCTTCGTGAGTGTCAGTAACGCCTGCGCGCTTTTTGGCTTCGGTGGCGAGGCGATGGGCTTTGGTGTTGGTCGGTTTCGATTTCGGTTTGGGTTTGAAACTCTTCTTCAGGTCGCGCTTTTCGCGCGCCATGCGCGCGTGAGGCGGCGGTTGCGGCACGGCACCGGATTGTTCAAGCTGGTTTCGCTCGGCATCGCGGCCCCGGCGCATGGATTCTGCGATCAGTGCGTTAGTCAGAACGAGGTTTGCAGCTGCAATGTCTTCGATAGGCAGCAACGATTCAATTTCCTGCGCGCCTTTGTGATCGGGCTTGGCGTCTTCCCGCGCGATGCGCACATTTGCGCCCTCGACGCTTTGAATGATTCCGCGGAAACGCTTGCGGCCGTCATGCGGGTTTGCCATTTCGATCCGCACGAGATGCCCCGCGTAACGCTCGAAGTCCGATTTGCGAACCAGCGGCCGGTCTATGCCGGGTGACGAAATCTCCAGCCGGTAGGCGCGCTGCACGGGATCCGCAATGTCCATCACCGGCGACAGAGCCTTGGAGATGGCTTCGCAATCCTCGATCTGCATCGAGCCGTCTGGCCGTTCCGCCATGATCTGCACCGTGCAGCCGGCTTCGCCCGAGATTTTGATCCGCACCAGCCGGTAGCCCATGGCTTCGAGAACCGGAGCGGCGACCGTCGCGACACGCGCACCGAGGCCCGGCTCAACCACAAGGCGCGGTTCAGCCAGAAGCTCGTTGAGTGTGTCGGCTCCCGCAGGAGCGCCGGTCAGATCGGTCATCGTCAGGGTCAAAACGGGTCTTCGGTTCGTGGTCGGGACGAACAGGAAAGCCTGCTCAAGTAATAAAAAAGAGCGGGTCCCGAGGGGCCCACTCTCCTACGCTGTCGTATGAGAATTGATTGTTGGAAGGAATATAGCGTTTTGGGCCCCCAGCGGCAAGGCGTCAGAGCCGATTTTAGCGGTGTTTGAGGCCTGTTCCGGCGGTTTAGCTAACCCTTCTTTCACCTCGGACCCCTAGATTGGCGCCAAGCTCCTGACCTGGTGGCGACTGAGACAATCATGGCAGCAGCCTTCTCCCTCATTCCGGAACTCGACGAAATCGTCAAAAACGGCACGCCCAAGAAGCGTGCGGAGGCGATTGAGCGGATTTCGGGCCTGTTCCTGAAGGGCGCCGAGCATTTCGAAGCCCAGCATGTCGAGTTGTTCGACGACATCCTGATCGGCCTGGTTCCCGCAACCGAGATCGATACGCGCATCAGTCTCGCCGAACGGCTTTCGACACTCGAAAACGCGCCGCCGACACTCGTGAAACAACTGGCGCGCGAGGACGAAATTCGCATCGCTGGCCCGATCCTGAGCAAATCGCCGCTGATCGACGAGCCGACGCTGATCGATATTGCGCGAATGAAGGGGCAATCGCATCTCGCCGCCATCTCGGAGCGTTCGGCACTCTCGACGTCAGTGACCGATGTCATTCTCAGGCGCGGCGACCGCGATGTCGTGCGCACGGTCGCCGGCAACGCCGGAGCGCAGTTTTCCGAAAGCGGCTATTCGGGGCTGGTGAAGCGTGCGACCGACGACGGAATGCTGGCGCTTGCGGTGGGACAGCGCGACGATATTTCGCCAAACCTTTTGAAAGAGCTGTTGTCGAAATCCGTCGATATGGTTCGGCGAAAACTCTTCGACATCGCCAAGCCAAAACAGAAAGCTGCCATCAACAAGGCGATGGTCGAGATTTCCGGCGCGCCGAAAGCGCAGCTCGTCACCCGCGACTTTGCGCCCGCGCAGCGCGCGATCCTCGCACTTCATCGCGAAGGCAATCTCAACGAGGCGGCTCTCCTGGCGTTTGCAAAGGAGCACAAGTATGAGGAGGCCGTCGCGGCGCTGTCGGCGATTTCCGGCATGCGGCTGTCGACTGTGAACCAGCTCGTGCTCGGCGACCGCTACGATCCGATTTTGATTCTCGGAAAATCGATCGGTCTCGACTGGGCGACCGTGCGCGCGCTTGTTGTGCTGCGGCTCGGTCCGGGCAAGATTCCGTCAGGTCCGGACATTGAAGAAGCGCGCGTCAATTTCGAGCGGCTGTCGCAGGCAACCGCGCAGCGTGTGCTGACGTTCTGGCGCACGCGCGACAAGACGAAAACGGTCTGACCTCTACACCCTCTTGAAAATCAGATAGGCCGCCTTGCGGCCTTCACGGTCGGCTTTGCGGCCATAGCGAGTCATGGTGTAGCCATCCCAAGGCAGGCGCCAGTCGTCGGCTTTCGCTGCCGTCCAGAGAAAATCGCGCGCACGCTGCATATGAGAGAGTGTCCAAGCGCAATAGCTGTCGATGTCGCAGACGAAGCGGAATTCGCCGCCGGGTTTCAGCAGCCTCGCCATTGCTGCAATTGTCGCATCCTGAACGAACCGCCGTTTCCAGTGGCGCTTCTTCGGCCACGGGTCGGGGTGAATGAGATCGATACGTGAAAGACTTGACGGAGGAAGCCACGCAAGAAGTTCGGCGGCATCGCCGGCAAACAGCCGGACATTGGCGATGTTGTGTGTCTCAATCTGCGTGAGAATCTTCGCCATGCCGTTGACGTAGGGCTCGCATCCGATGAATCCGGTTTGTGGATGGGCGCGCGCTTCGGCGATCAGATGCTCGCCGCCGCCGAAGCCGATTTCGAGTCTCGCATTGTCGACGGCGGAGCCGAACAGCGTCTTGATATTTCCATCGCAAGGACGAGCGATGTCGAGTGCCAGCCGCGGCAGCAGCGTTTCAATCAGACTGGCCTGATGAATACGAAGTTTGTGTCCCTTGCGGCGGCCGAAAAACGAACCGTGGTTGCGGTCGCTGCGGGATGTTTGTTCGTCCGACATGGTTCAGACATGTGCCGCACTTCCGCAGCGCGCGCACGCGGAATTTTCAGCGCCGGCCGGGAGTTTCCCGCGACGCCATCTGCTCGACGAGATCCACAATGCTGCGGCGGAGTTTGGGGTCTGCAATGCTGGTGAACGCGCGCGCCAGCGCAAGGCCTTCGGCTGTCGCAAGGAAATCCGACACATAAGTGGGCGAGGGCGCTTCGCTCATGCCGCCATCCACCATTGCTCCGGCGGGTCCGCCCTCGAACAGGAACGACACCGGCACCTGAAGAATTTCCGCAATCTGTTGCAGGCGGCTCGCGCCGATGCGGTTGGTGCCCTTTTCGTATTTCTGCACCTGCTGAAATGTCAGCCCCAGCGAGTCGCCGAGTTTCTCCTGACTCATGCCGAGCATGATCCGGCGCATGCGCACGCGGCTGCCGACATATTTGTCAACAGGGTTTGGCGCCTTCGCCGTCATCGAAAATCTCCACCAAGCGCAGTTAAAATAAGAACTCGTTATCGCGGACTATCCGGCGGGAATACGCCTTCCTGTTGGAGAAGGTCAAACGGATGCCGGAAATTCGATGAAAAACTTGGGTTAAGTCCGAGTCCTCGATCCGCATGCTCATACCGGCCCGCCGCTTACCGCCCAAGGTTTCATAACCGAACTATCCAGGCAACTACGCCGGTTCAGAAACTTGGTTTCACCATGCGCCTGCGAATGATGAGCAGCAGTGTCATTGCCACAAAGATAACGACCGGAATGTCTCTAAATCGAACGTAAGGCGCCGGTTCGCCGGCTGCTGGTAGACCAGAATCAAGTACACCTTCGACGCCAAGATCGAGACGCGAGACAATCCGTCCCATTGAGTCGAACACGGCGGAAATTCCCGTGTTCGCTGAACGAACGAGGGGCAGGCCTTCTTCGATGGCTCGCAGACGGGCCTGTTGCAGGTGCTGGTAGGGGCCGGTGCTGATGCCGAACCAGCCGTCGTTGGTCAGATTGACGATCCAGCCCGGACGATCGTTGCCCGAAACGATGTCGCCTGGAAAAATCGCTTCGTAGCAGATGAGCGGAAGGACACGCGGCGCTTTTGGCAAGGCTATCGTGCGGCGGAGAGTTCCGGGAATAAATCCGCCGGCGACCTTCGTCAGCTGTACGAAGCCCAGCCTCTCCATCGCGCGCTGGAACGGCAGATATTCGCCGAACGGAACGAGGTGCAGCTTGTCGTAGACCGACAGGATCGTGCCGTCGTGATCGATGGCGTAGATTGAATTGTACGCGCGCGTAATTTGAGTGTTCGGCGGCTGGTCCGGCGGACGGATCGCGCCGGTAATTAAAACCGTGCCTTCGGGCAGAAGGTTCGCAATCTGCGCCATCGCGTCCGCTTCGCGCGCGAGGAAAAACGGAAACGCGGATTCCGGCCAGATCAGAATCGTCGCATCGCGAACGCCGGTCGATTGCGGTCCTGTCGCGCGGTCGGAGAGCGAGATGTATTTGTTCATCACCTCCTGCTTGGCCCCGTAGTTGAATTTCACGTCCTGCTGCAAATTAGGCTGCATCAGCCGCAATTTGACATTGTCGACGAATTTCGTCGGATTGGATTGCAGGCGGAGCACGCCGAACGTCCCCATTGCGGCAAGCAGTGCGAGCGACAGCGCAAGCGGCATCCACGGACGGTGTGACTTCGCGCGATCATCGATCAATGCGGCGGGACTGGCGGACACCGCGATTGCGATGAACGTCATCCCCCACAGTCCGACCAGCGATGCGCTTTGCGCCAGAGCAAGCGGCTCGGTCAGTGCATAGCCCAACGCATTCCAGGGAAATCCCGTCAGGATATGTCCGCGCAGCCACTCGCTGATAGTGAGCGCGCAGGCCAGCGCGAGAATGCGCGAGGCGTCGCCGGTCCAGATGGCCCGCGCGAGCCCGAAGCCGAACGCCATGAAAATCGCGAGTCCGGCCGGAAGGCCCATGACCGCAATCGGAAGCAGCCACGCGAAGGTCTGCGCATCGACCAGAAACGCGTAACCGACCCAATAAAGTCCGGCCAGAAAAAAACCAAACCCGAACCACCAGCCGCTGAGTGCGGCGGCGAGAATACCGCCGAGCCGTCCTGCGCCGGCCCCGTCAATCAGCCAGACGGCCACCGGCATCGTCAGAAACAAAATCGGCCAGGCATCGAACGGCGCCATCGCCAGCGCAGACAGCGCGCCGCTTGCGAACGCGATGAAGGTTCGCTTCCATCCCCAGGCGAGAACGATTTCGGATGCAATCGCGCGCAACGATTTCATTTAAGGCCCGTGCGATCGCTGGGCGCGCCGGTTGTTGGCGCAGGTTGCGCGTTCGCAGCATCGGCTGCGGCCTCGCGGCGGCGCGTTTCACGGTGCCGCAGATTGGACCGCTCCTTGTGGGTTCCAATTCTGACACGCTTCACGCGCCGCGGATCGGCGTCGAGCACCTCGATCTCGAAATCGCCCGGTCCGGAAATCACTTCGCCGCGCACGGGCAGCCGTCCGACCTGCGTCACAAGATAACCGCCCAGCGTATCGACGGCCTCCTTCGCCTCGCCGATGTCGAACGCTTCGCCGATTTCGGCTTTCACGTCTTCGAGGCTCGCACGTGCGTCCGCGATGAACGAACCGTCCATCTGCTTCTCGACGGAGGGCGCTTCGTCATTGTCGTGCTCATCGTCGATCTCGCCGACGATCTGTTCGACGATGTCTTCGATCGACACCAGCCCGTCGGTGCCGCCATATTCGTCGATCACAAGCGCGATATGCACGCGCGTCGTTTGCATCTGCGCGAGAAGATCGATTGCCGGCATCGACGGCGGCACATAGAGCGGCTTGCGCATGATGTCGGCGTCGGCCAGCGATACTCCGAGATTGACGGACTTCAGATCGAGACCGGCTGGAAACGGCTTCTTGCGCTTCTCATTGACTGCCGGATCGACTTTCGCTTTCGATGTCATGAAACCGAGCAGGTCGCGGATGTGAACGAAACCCTCGGGATCGTCGAGCGTGTCGTTGTAGACGACGAGCCGCGAATGCGCCGCGCTCTCGAACAGGCTCATCAGTTCGCCGAGCGATATATCGCGCTTGACGGCTACGATGTCTCCGCGCGGCACCATGATTTCGGAAATCCGCCGGTCGTGCAGGCCGAGGATGTTGCGCAGCATTGTGCGTTCGATGGCGGAAAAGCTGGTCTCGTCCGGCGTCGTCGCATCGAGCACCACTTGCAGATCCGCGCGCGCCGAGCCGGGCTTCCAGCCGAACAGCGTGCGCAGAGCGCGCATCAGCCACAGTTCTGACGATGGCCGCAGGACCTCGCCCTGCTGCACGGGAACAAGCTGGCCTTCGCTGCCCGTAGTTTGCGGTTTGTCGGAATCCTGGTCGGGCACCTAGTTCACCTGGCCTTCGATTGCGTAGGGGTCGGGAATGCCGAGCTGGGAAAGAATCCGCCGCTCGAGTTCTTCCATGACTTCCGCGTCGTCATCCTTTTCATGGTCGTAACCGATCAGGTGAAGGAAGCCGTGAATCGCAAGATGGCTGAGGTGATTTTCAAACGGCTTGCGTTCGGCGTCAGCCTCGGCGCGCGTCGTCTCATAGGCAATGGCGATGTCGCCGAGCATGCGCGGGGCATCGTCATCGTCGCGAGGGCCGGCCGGTTGCAAGGCCGGAAACGACAGGACATTGGTCGGCTTGTCGATGCCGCGCCAGTTCTTGTTGAGTGTTCTAATTCCATCGTCATCGGTGAGCATGATCGCGAGTTCCGCGTCGAAAGTTTCCGCATCGACGATTGCCGCCGCGGCTTCGATGGCACGATGGATGATGGCCTCGGCATCGCTTGCATCCTGCCAGCAGCCGGCAGTGATAAGAACTTCGGTTTCGGGTGCATTCGGCAAAGCCATCGGTCGCGGTCGTCTATGCTCGGTTCGATCTGATGATTTCAACGCGTCACGACTTCATTGGACCGGACGGTTTCGGCGCGCCTTCGTAGGCGGCGACAATGCGCGCCACCAGTTCATGACGAATGACGTCTGCGCCCGTGAACTTCACCTGCGCGATGCCTTCGACGCCGTCGAGCAGCCGTGCGGCCTCTGCCAGACCTGACGGCTGTCCGTTCGGCAAATCGACCTGACTCGGATCGCCGGTGATAATCATGCGGCTGTTCTCGCCAAGCCGCGTCAGAAACATCTTCATCTGCATCGATGTGGTGTTCTGCGCTTCATCGAGAATGACGCATGCATTCGTCAGTGTGCGGCCGCGCATGAACGCAAGCGGCGCGATTTCGATCTCGCCGCTCTGAAGCGCGCGCTCGACGATACGGGAATCCATAAGATCGTAAAGTGCGTCGTAGATCGGCCGCAAATACGGATCGACCTTCTCGCGCATGTCGCCGGGAAGGAATCCGAGCCGCTCGCCGGCTTCGACCGCAGGCCGCGACAGGATGATGCGGTCGACTTCCTTGCGCTCGAACAATTGGCACGCCTGCGCAACGGCAAGCCACGTTTTGCCGGTGCCGGCGGGGCCGATGCCGAACACCATTTCGTTGCGCTTGAGCGCGCGAATGTAGGAATCCTGTGCGGCGGTACGCGCCCGCACCGGGCGCTTGCGCAGATTGATTTCCTCGAACTGGGATTTGGCGGATTTCGGATCGAACTCGAACAGCGATCCCTGCGCGATGACAGCACGTATCGCGCCCTCGACATCGCCCTGCGCGATGTCCTGTCCGCGCATGGCCTGCTCGTAAAGCATCTCGAGTACGCGCCGCGCGGCGTCGCAGGCATCCTGAGAGCCGGCGATGGTGATGTGATTGCCGCGCGAGTCGGCGACAATACCCAGACGGCGCTCGATCAGCGCGAGATTCTGTCCATACGGTCCGACGAGCGACGACGCGGCTCCATTGTCGTCGAACGCGACGACAATCTGGGTCTCGTGCTGCTTTTGAAGATCGCGGTCGTTTTTGCGGCCAGGGACGAGGGTCGGTGAATCCGATGCGCTTTTTGGCAAGGGTTCAGGCTCCGTGGCTCATTGCGGGCGAGAAATTTTCGTTGCCGGTTCGCTGCGGCGGCACTGACGGCGCGAGCGTGCCGATCAGGCTGTAACGGTCGAGGCTTTCGATGGCGACGGGAAGGACGCGGCCGACAATGTCCGGCGACGCGTAAACATGAGCGGGCTGAAGATAGGCCGTGCGTCCGACGATCTGGCCCTGATGACGCGCATCGCGCTCGAACAGCACGTCGACCGTCTTGCCGATCGCCGCAGCGTTGAAGGCAGCCTGCTGGCTGTCGATCAGCCCTTGAAGCCGCGTCAATCGTTCGTCCATCACGCGTGTCGTGACCGTCTCCTGCATATCCGCAGCCGGTGTGCCCGGCCGAGGCGAATACTTGAACGAATATGCGCCAGCGTAACCGATTTGCTTCACCAGCGCGAGTGTTGCCGAAAAGTCTTCCTCGGTCTCCGACGGGAATCCGACGATAAAATCCGATGAAAATGCAATGTCTTCGCGCGCCTTGCGGAACCGGTCGATGGTCCGGCGATAATCGGCAGCGGTATGTTTGCGATTCATGGCCTCAAGAATTCGATCCGATCCCGACTGCACCGGAAGATGCACCAGAGGCATGACGGCCGGAATATCGCGGTGTGCATCGAACAGCGCATCGTTGACATCGCGCGGATGGCTCGTCGAGTAGCGCAAGCGTAGGATTCCGGGAATTGCGGCGAGGCGATGCAGCAGCGCACCGAGTGAGGAAGGCTTTCCGTTTTCGCCTTCGCCGTGGAAGGCGTTGACGTTCTGCCCAATCAGCGTGATCTCGCGCACGCCATTATCGACGAGACGCTTCACATCGTCGACGATGCGGGCGACAGGACGGGAAACTTCCATGCCGCGCGTGTAAGGCACGACGCAGAAGGTGCAGAACTTGTCGCAACCTTCCTGAACGGTGACGAACGACGAGATGCCGCGTGCGCGAATTGCATTCGGTTTCGGTTGCGGCAGCGAGGCGAATTTATCTTCGACGGGAAATTCGGTCTCGATGGCGCGGCCTTCAGCCTTTGCGCGCTTCAAGAGTTGCGGAAGATGATGATAGCTCTGAGGGCCCACTACGACATCGACAGCGCGCTCGCGCCGGATGATCTCGCTGCCTTCCGCCTGCGCGACGCATCCGGCGACGACGATCCGCATATCGCGGCCGTTGCGCGCGGCTTCGCCCTTGGCCTCGCGCAGCCTTCCAAGTTCGGAATAAACTTTTTCCGAAGCCTTCTCGCGAATGTGGCAGGTGTTGAGGATCACGAGGTCCGCGTCGTCCGCGCTGGACGTTTCCACGAATCCTTCCGGTGTCAGCGTGTCCACCATGCGCTGTGCATCGTAGACATTCATCTGACAGCCGTATGACTTGATGTGCAGCTTGCGCGGCTCGGTCATCGTGAGGCGAGGATGTCGTGGATCGGCATGGCGCTCAGATATAGCGCAATCGGGCCGGAATCTAGCCGCTAGAGGCCGAATGTCCCGAAACGGCTCAGGATTTGTCGTCTTTTGTATCGTCGAGCGGCACGCAATACAGCTCCAGCCGGTGATCGACGAGTTTAAAGCCGAGCTTGCGTGCGATTTCCGCCTGCAATTTTTCGATCTGTTCGGAGGTGAATTCGATCACCTTGCCGTCGCGCAGATTGATGAGATGGTCGTGATGATTGTCGCGCATCTGTTCATAGCGCGCGCGGCCCTCGCGGAAATCATGACGCTCGATGATGCCGGCATCCTCAAATAGCTTGACCGTGCGATAGACGGTCGAGATCGAAATCTTGTCGTCCACCGCCACGCAGCGTGCGTAAAGTTCCTCGACATCGGGATGGTCGTGCGACTCGGCGAGCACGCGTGCGATGACGCGGCGCTGCTCCGTCATCCGCATGCCGGTCCCCGCGCACCGCTTTTCAATGTCTGTGAGGCTGCCGGCTGGCACGGATTTCAATGCGGTCATGGCTCGATGTCCCTTGAACCCGCCTGTTTTGCCACCGGGTAAGGCTTACGACAAGTCTCGCTGCATCACGACGGCGTTCAATTGATCGCCGCCGGAGTCCTTATAGTAGCGTTCGCGCCGTCCCACGACGCGAAAACCGGCTCTTTGGTAAAGCGAGCGGGCGGGGCGGTTATTTTCTTCCACTTCGAGGAAAACAGTCTTCAGACCATGACCGGCCAGATGACCGAGATGCGTTCGCAGCAGATCGCGCGAATATCCCCTGCCGCGATATTTCGGAGCGACGGCAACCGAGAGAATTTCGGCTTCATCGGCGGCGATGCGCGATACGATGAATCCGATCGTGCTGTTGCCGCGGCGCAAACGGTGCGCCAGCGAATTTCGCTCCACTAATATCTGTTCAAATTCGTCAGTACCCCAGCCGCGATGAAACGACTCGCGATGCAACTGCGCCAGCCGCGGCGCATCGCGCAAATTCGCAGGCTCGACCGAAACAGAGGCGGTTGCGAAAAACTTCGGAAACAGGCGCGAGGGAAGATCGGCGAGCCATATCGTCAATGAAGACATCAGCGATGCGATCATGCCGCTGTCACCGTTTTGACGATCCGGCGCGCGCGAGATCGGCAGTTGTCTTGGCGTCGGGCGCACGCAGATAAAATGGCTTTGCGGGAGATTTTGCAGCGTCTGTTGCGGCACCCACCCATGCGACCCAGGCGATGTCAGGACCGGGCTGCGGATCGATCCGCGACGGTGCCGGCATTTGCGGCGGCCACCTGTCGGCCAGCATTTTCGCCGCGTTGCCGACGATGCGAACCGCGCCGAAGCGCGCCGCGCGGAACGTTTCTTCGATGGGGACGAGTCCCGGCCGCATCAATGTCGCGCCGTTGCCCGACACCGCCTGGAAGTAAACATTGTCATGACGCGCATCGATCGCGGCGACGATCGGCAGATCGCTCTTCTCTGCGACGAGCGGAGCGACATAGGCCGACAGGGTCGTGACCCCGACAGCCTCTTTGCCGGCGGCGAGAGCGATGCCGCGTGCGGCAGAAATTCCGACGCGCAGTCCGGTGAAACTGCCGGGGCCGGTCGTGACGGCGATGCGGTCGAGATCGAGATAGGTCACGCGTGCCTTCGTCATCACCCGCGCGATCGCAGGCATCAGCGCCTCGGCATGCCCGCGTTTCATCGGGAGCGATTCCTGCGCGAGAATCGTTTTTGCGTGGCTGTCCAGGACGGCGGCGGCGCAGTTATCCAGCGCGGTATCGATAGCAAGCACGAGCATTATGAAACCGGTCAAAGCAAAGCTGTTCGCGCAACGTGCCGCCGAAACGCAAAAGGGGCAAGCACTTCAGCGCCTGCCCCTTTTGAAAACGATCCGCAATACCGGATCAATTCGTCGGCCGGACCTCGACCACATCCGGCAGAAAATGCTTCAGCAGGTTCTGGATGCCGTGCTTGAGCGTTGCGGTTGACGACGGGCATCCGGCGCAGGAGCCCTTCATGTCGAGATAGACAATGCCGTCCTTGAATCCGCGGAAGGTAATGTCGCCGCCGTCGCTGGCGACAGCCGGGCGAATGCGGGTTTCGAGCAGATCCTTGATCGCATCGACGGTTGCCGCGTCTTCCTTGTCGAAGAATTCTTCATCGTGCACGGCGGCGTCGGGCTGCGCACCGTCCGCGAGCAGCGGCGCGCCCGACATATAATGTTCCATGATGGCGCCGAGGATCGCGGGCTTGAGATGCTGCCAGTCGCTGCTGTCCTTGGTCACGGTTACGAAGTCGGAGCCGTAGAACACGCCGGTCACACCGGGCACGGCGAACAGGCGATCCGCCAGCGGCGAACGTGTGGCGGCTTCCTTGTTGGCGAACTCCATCGTGCCGTTGTCGAGCACGGTGCGTCCGGGAATGAATTTCAGGGTGGCGGGATTCGGGGTCGCTTCGGTCTGGATAAACATCGGTGTCTCCGGCACATCGCCGGTTCAAGGCCGGCGCGAACGGTTGAAAGTAGGGTTCCCTTAGCAGATGGCGCCGAAAAAAGCACGATCAAGGGGCAGCGAGCGCCCATCCATTAAGACAATGCATCCATGTCTGCATCGCTGAGATTTCCGGGCACGATGGCAAGCGGGATCGGAAATGTGCCGGCGGTATTGGCGAGCATGGAAATGATAGGGCCAGGCCCTTCCGCGCCGCCGCTCGCGGCCAGAACCAGAAGCGCGATATCAACGTCCTTGTCGATTACGTCGAGAATCTGCTCCTGAGGCTCGCCTTCGCGAATGACCCGCTCCGGCGTGATCGCGGCGATGCCGTTGGCGCGCGCCGAGGCACGGTCAAGCGCGGCATTGGCGCCTTCTTCGGCTTCGGCGCGCATCACCTCCGCAACGCCGAGCCATTGCTGATTGCGGTCCTCGGTGTCGATGACGCGCAGCATCACAACGCCGCCGCCGACACGCACCGCCCAGCGGCTCGCGTAATACACCGCACGGTCGCATTCGGCGGTGTCGTCGACGATGACGAGACATTTCGGCTTGTGGCCTTGCTCGTAGCTTCGGCGCTGGCTGCTCATGCATGTCCCGGATGATGAACGAACACGGTGGCGATGCTGCCACGCGCCGGGCCATGCCGACAAGGCGCGCGGATTGCAACTTCTTGCGGAGTTCAGGATTGCGGGAACAATTGGCCGGCGCGCAGCGGCTTACGCCTTGCGGATGAATCCGACGATGTCTTTCACCGCGTTCATGGTTTCGGCGGCGATTGCGCGCGCACGATTTGCGCCATCGACAAGGACCGAATCGACATAAGCGGAATCCTGCGAAAGTTTCTTCATCTCCGCGCCGATCGGGCCGAGCTTGTGGACCGAAAGATCGACCAGCGCGGACTTGAAACCGGAGAATTGTCCGCCGCCGAATTCCTTCAAGACATCTTGCTTCGATTTGCCGGAAAGGGCCGCGAAAATGCCGACGAGATTGTCAGCCTCGGGCCGGGACTTCAGGCCATCTTCTTCGCTCGGCAATGGCTCGGGGTCAGTCTTGGCCTTGCGGACTTTCTGCGCGATGGCGTCGGCGTCGTCGGAGAGATTGATGCGCGAGTAATCCGACGGATCGGATTTCGACATTTTCTTTGCGCCGTCACGCAGCGACATCACGCGCGTCGCCGGGCCGGTGATGAGCGGCTCGGGCTGGGGGAAGAACTTTTCCGCAAAGCCGTGCGCTTTGATTGAGTCGGCGAAGTCGTTGTTGAACTTCTGGGCGATGTCGCGCGACAGCTCAAGATGCTGCTTTTGATCTTCGCCCACCGGCACATGCGTCGCGCGGTAGACGAGAATGTCGGCAGCCATCAGGTTCGGATAGGCATAGAGACCGACCGACGCGTTCTCGCGATCCTTGCCAGCCTTCTCCTTGAATTGCGTCATGCGGTTGAGCCATCCCAGCCGCGCCACGCAGTTGAATACCCACGCCAGTTCCGCATGTTCGGCGACCTGGCTCTGGTTGAACACGATATGCTTTTTCGGATCGATACCGCTGGCGATGAACGCAGCCGTCACTTCGCGGATGTTGCGCGTCAGTTCGGCCGGATCCTGCCACGTTGTGATCGCGTGAAGATCGACAACGCAGTAGATGCAATGATGTGTGTTTTGCAGTTTGACGAAATTGACGATGGCGCCGAGATAGTTGCCAAGATGCAGATTGCCGGTCGGCTGCACGCCGGAGAAAACAAGCTCTTTCGTCATGGTCGTCATTCCTTAGCCCGGTGGAGAGGCTGGATTTATAAGGAGCGTCACTTGCCACGCGCGTCCGGTCCGCGCAAGTCGCCTGCGCGCAACGCGATCAACGCTTCGCCCCAGTTCACGACCCCGATCAGGTCGAGCAGCAGGCCATAGAATGAGATACCCGCCGCGACAAGCCCGCCGAGAATGGTGAGCTGGGCCATAAAGCCCGCATTCGCAACCACGGGCGCGACGAAATACACCGACGTCACCAGCATCAGCCCCATCGTGGCCGCGCAGATGGCAATGCGCGGCAGCCGATGCAACGCCGTCGCATCGACGGAGAAGCCGATGGTTGTGACGCCGCGCCAGCCGAGAATCGCAGCGCACGACCACGCGCCGAGCGAGATACTTGCAGCAACGCCGTTGGCGCCGAAGCTGCGGCCGATCAGCAGGCCTGCGACAATCGCAACGGCGATGCCGGCGAGTGTTGCGTAAAGCGGTGTGCGGGTGTCGTCGCGCGCGAAGAACGCCGGCGACAGAACTTTTGTCAGAACGTGCGCCGGGAGGCCGACGGCAAGAATCGACAGTGCCTGCGCCGTTGCCGCCGTGTCGGCGGCGGTGAAAGCGCCGTGCTCGAACAGTACGCGGATGGCGGGCGCGCTGAGCACGATCAGCGCGAGCATTGCGGGCATGACGAGGCCGATGGCAAGTTCGAGCGATCGCGATTCGGCGGTCATCAGCGCCTGACGATCCCCGCCCTGAACCGCGCGGGTCAGTTCGGGCATCAGCACCGTGCCCATCGCGACACCGACAATGCCGAGTGGCAGTTCGATCAGGCGATTGGCAAAATAGAGCCACGACACCGCGGCCGGAGACGCAGACGCGACGATTGCGCCCGCAACGATCAGAAACTGCGGCCCCGCATTCGCGATCATGCCGGGGATTCCCTTGCGGAAAAATCCGCGAATTTGTTTGTCGAACGACACTCTGATCGGGGTCGCGACCCCCGTGCGCCACGGCCTGCGCTGAATGAGGATCGCCGTTTGCAGACATCCCGCCACGCCGACTGCGCCTGCGATGATTGTGGCGGACATCGCGATGTCGTGACGCCACACAAGCAGAGCGGCGATGACGGCAATGAGCGTAACGTTGAACAGGATCGGCGAAATCGCCGTCAGCACGAAGCGATGCTCGGCGTTGAGCACGCCCATCATCACCGTGACCGGTCCGACGAATGCGAAATAAGGCATCATCAGGCGCGCATCTGTGATCGCCAATTGCAAAGGCTCACGCCCTGCAAATCCCGGCGCGAGCAACGCGATCACAAGCGGCATCAGCAGCGTCAGCACAATCGCGATGCCGATCAGAATGAGACTGACGCTTCCAAGTACGCGTCCCGCGAAGGCTGCCGCAGCGACCTGTCCCTCGGTCTCGCGCACGCGCAGATAGCCGGGGATCAGCGCGGCGTTGAGCGCGCCTTCGGTGAGCGAGCGCCGCGCAACATTGATGAACTGAAAGGCGACCAGAAACGCGTCCGCGACCGGACCCGCGCCGAGCAGTGCTGCGATCATCGAATCGCGGACAAAGCCCAGAATTCGGGAGGCCAGCGTTCCGGTCGAAACGGTCAGGATGTGGCGGATCATGCAGCTATTCTTGACGTATGGGCGTGGGCTGTGCGCTTGCCGGTAGACGCAATGTCGTGATAGGTCGCGGCCTCAATCCATCAAATATCAGCTTCGGCGACACAGCGCCGCGTCCTTCAGGAATATCATTAATGGCGGCAGCGACATACGACGTTCTCGGGATCGGCAACGCGATTGTCGATATTCTGGCGAAGGCCGGCGACGATTTTCTTGTCAGTCACGGCATGACCAAAGGCGCGATGGCGCTGATCGACGAAGAACGTGCCACCGCCATCTATAAAGCGATGGGCCCGGCCACCGAGATTTCCGGCGGCTCGGCTGCGAATACCATCGCGGGCCTTGCGAGCTTCGGCGCGCGCGCAGCTTTCGTTGGCAAGGTACGCGACGATCAATTGGGTCACGTCTTCGGGCATGACATCAAGGCCGCGAATGTTGCGTTTGAAACCCCGGCGGCGAAGACGGGCACTGCGACGGCGCGGTCCTATATTCTCGTCTCGCCGGACGGCGAGCGCACCATGAATACGTTTTTGGGCGCGGCGCAGGATTTGTCGCCGGCGGATGTCGACGCCGGCCAGATCGCTGCGTCGTCCATCGTCTATCTCGAAGGCTATTTGTGGGATCCGAAGGACGCGAAGGACGCCTTCCTGAAAGCCTCCAAGATTGCGCATGACAACAAGCGCATAGTCGCGCTCACATTGTCGGACGCGTTCTGCGTCGGCCGCTATCGCGACGAGTTTTTGAATCTCATCAGGACGAAAACCGTCGATCTGGTTTTTGCCAACGAGGCCGAATTGTCGTCGCTTTATCAGAACGACAATTTCGATGCGGCGCTGGCCCAGTTGCGCAGCGACGCGAACCTTGCCGTCGTCACCCGCAGCGAAAAGGGCTGCGTCGTCGCCGCCAAGGACAAGGTCACTGCGGTGCCCGCGTTTCCTGTGAAACAGGTTGTCGATACGACCGGCGCAGGCGATCTGTTCGCCGCGGGTTTTCTGTTCGGAACCGTGCGCGGCATGACTCACGAGCAATCGGGGCGGCTGGGCGCACTGGCTGCCGCCGAAGTGATCCAGCATATCGGCGCGCGGCCGCAGACATCTCTCAAAGAGCTGGCGCAATCGCAGGGATTGCCGGTTTGAACCGGAAGCGCAGCCGATACGACGAAGGTGTAAGAGCGGCGCGGGATCATTCCATGCGCTCTGCCGTTGAAATGCCGGTTTGAGACGCCACGTAGTCTACCTGATATCCACCACATTTAATTGAATGAATGCGATGGGGCATGAGTGCCCCGGAAGGACACGATGATTGCGGCCTGGAGCGAGTGGAAGCGTTACCCGAAAATTGCGCGCGGCGAGATGCTCGTGGCGCCGGCAGGTCCGGGAATTTTTGAAGTCAGGCACGTCTCGTCGGGCGCGTTGTTCGCGTTTGCCGATACAGGCAATCTTGCCGAGGCACTCTCGAATCTCGCATTCAGATCGAAATCGCTGCTGTCGTTTTTCGGGCGGCGAAATCCGCTTGCGCTTCCCGATCTCGAATTCCGAACGCTGTCGACGGCGTCGCGCGCCGACGCCAAGATCGCGGCCGAGCGCGTGATCGGCCGCCGCGAAGCCTATATGAGCAGCGTCGCCTGATCGCGTTCAGCGTCCGGTGAACTTAGCGGGACGCTTTTCAAGAAACGCCGCAACGCCTTCCTTGAAATCTTCCGCGCGGCCGGCTTTGACCTGCGACTGTTTTTCCATGTCGATCTGCTGCTCGTAAGAGTTTTCCGGGCTCTCCCAATAAAGACGCCGGATCAGCGACAGCGCGACCGTCGGCCCGTTCGCCAGATCGTGCGCGAGCTTTCTGGTTTCCTCGGCGAGTGAAGCATCGTCGACAACGCGGTTGACCAGTCCCCATTCCAGAGCTTTCTCGGCGGGCAGGCGTTCTCCAAGCAGCGACAGTTCGATGGCACGCGCGCGGCCGATGAGACGCGGCAGAATCCATGTCGAACCGCAATCCGGCACGAGGCCGATGCGCCGGAAGGCCTGAAGGAAATAGGCCGAGCGCGCGCAGATCACGATGTCGCCCATCAGCGCGAAACTCATGCCCGCGCCTGCGGCCGGGCCGTTGACCGACGCAATCAGCGGGCAATGCAGGTCGCGCAGCCGCCGCAGGAACGGATGGAACGCCGTTTCAAGCGCGGCGCCGGCATTCCGGCGAACCGGATTTTGCTCCTTGTTGCGGCCCTGAAGATTTGCGCCGGTGCAGAATGCCTTGCCGGCGCCTGTCAGAACGAGACAGCGAATCTGTTCGCGCTTGTCGGCAACCGTATCGAGCGCCTCGCTCAGGCCGCCAAGCATATCGACCGAAACCGCGTTCATGACCTCCTGATGATCCATCAGGAGCGTTGCGACGTTGCCGTCGATTTCCAACCGGCACTGGGTGAACTGCATGGACGTATCCTCGTTTGTCAGCGGCATCCTTACGCCGCGCTTTCGCGCGCGACTATCCGGCAACATTTTCAGACTGTAAACGGCGGCGCGCCCACGCCGGTGAACATCAAGTCAGCCATGCATGCGGTTTTGCGTTTCGCATGGCGAAAGCCGCGTGACTGAGTCGAGACGCTTTAATCTGGCAGCGGAATGAATTCGTGCTCGCCCGGCACATGCTCGAAGCGGCCCGCCTTCCAGTCGGCCTTGGCCTGTTCGATGCGGTCTTTGGACGACGAGACGAAATTCCACCAGATATGACGCGGGCCTTCCAGCGCACTGCCGCCGAGAAACATCATCCGCGTTTTGCGCAAGGCCTTCACCGTGATGCGGTCGCCGGGACGAAACACCAGAAGCTGCGGCGCCGAAAACTTGTCACCGGAAATCTCGATCTCGCCGTCGACGACATAGATCGCGCGCTCCTCGTGATCCGCATCGAGCGGCGCGGTCATGCCGGCATCGAGCGCGACTTCGACATAGAACCAGTCGGAAACCATTTCGACCTGCGAGGAAGCGCCAAAGGCGCTGCCTGCGATGATGCGCGCGCTCAATCCCTTATCATTGACAGTCGGCAGACTCACCGCACTGTAATGCTGAAACGACGGCGCGATTTCCTCCTTTCCGGCGGGCAGCGCGATCCAGCTTTGCAGGCCGAGCATGCTCTGGCCGTTGGCGCGCTGAACGTCCGGCGTGCGCTCGGAATGCGCGATGCCGCGGCCCGCCGTCATCAGGTTCATCGCGCCGGGCTGAATTTCCTGAATGTTGCCTTCGCTGTCGCGATGCATGATCGAGCCGTCGAACAGATAGGTCACTGTGGCTAGGCCGATATGCGGATGCGGGCGCACATCCATGCCCTTGCCGGCGACGAACTGCACCGGGCCGAAATGATCGAAAAAGATAAACGGCCCGACCATCTGCCGCTTGCCGTGCGGCAGCGCGCGCCGCACCAGAAAGCCGTCGCCGAGATCGCGCGTGCGCGGCACGATCATCAGTTCCAGCGCGTCGCATGACGGCGCATCGCCGAGGATCGGATCGTTCGATGGCATCCAGCTCATGACAGACCTCTTTCAGTTGGCCGGTGTCTCGACCACATGCAGCCGCGACGGCAACGCCTTGCGGACGGTGGACGATGCGGCGATCTGGCCTTTTTCGGCGAAGGCCTCGTGATTGCTTTCGATGTCGCCGAGCGCGTAGAGATAATTGACCATCAGTCCGTATGACTGGCGCATGCCGTTCGGCGACTGGTCGCCGAGAAAATTCAGCCGCTCAAGCCGCGCGCCGTTGCCGAGATGGAAGCGTGCGACGGAATCCGCCGGCTGCCCGCGCGAATTCTTCGCCTCGAGAAAATAATACGCTGCCAGCGGCAGCATTGCCGCCTTGACCCGCTCGGCCGCATCGGCGTCGTCGAACCAGTCAGGCCTGTCGAGTTCGTTCAGCGCGCTTTGAGCGGCATCGTCGATCAGCGGCGAATTGTCCGCGCGCTGGCGCTTGAGCCACGCGGCAAAGTTCGGCACCGGCGACAGCGTGACGAAGGTATGCACGTTCGGCAGTTCGCGTTTGATTTCTTCCACCACCTGCTTGATGAGGAAGTTGCCGAAGGAAATTCCGCCGAGACCTTTCTGCGTGTTCGAGATCGAATAGAACACGGCGGTCGTCGCATCCTTCGCGTCGATCGGCGCGCGCGTCAGATCCAGGAGCGGCTCGATCGAAGCGGGAATGTCGCGTGTCAGCGCAACCTCGACGAAGATCAGCGGCTCATCGACAAGCTGCGGATGGAAGAAGCCGTAGCAGCGCCGGTCCGGCGGCGCGAGGCGCGCGCGCAGATCGTCCCAGTTGCGGATCGCGTGGACCTGTTCGTAGCGGATGATCTTTTCCAGAATGTTCGCCGGCGTCGTCCAGTCGATCTTCTGCAACACGAGGAAGCCGCGGTTGAACCACGACGCGAACAGATGGACGAAATCGCTGTCGACATATTTCAGCTGCGGGTGATTGGCGGCATGCGCCAATAGCGCCTCGCGCATCCGCACCAGCGATGCCGTGCCGCCCGGCGCGAGATTCAGCCGCCGGATCAGTTCCTGACGGCGCGGCTCGGCGGCTTTCAGAAGTTTCTCGACCGCGTCGGGTGACGCGTTGGAATCGCGGACGGCGTCGAGCGCCTTGTTCAGTTGCAGCATGTCGGGGCCGAACAGATCGGCCAGCGCCGTCAGAAAAGCGAGCTTGTTCTCTTCGGTCGCCGCCGCGTAACCGGCCAGCAGCGAATTCGCCAGCGCCACGCCGGTTGCTTCGCCCCGCCGCGACAGCAGCGTCTCGCCGAGCGAGATCAGCTCGGCCTTAGTCATCGGCGGTGCGGAGAGACCGAGCAGGCTGCGGCCGCGCTCGGTCAGCGTGTTGAGCAGCCCGCCGAGAAATCCGGAAGCGCGATCGAGGTTTGTCGGCATCGGCAAAAATCTCCCGGCCGCGTTCGTGGCGGCACACCGGCAGATTAGTCAGTGATTGCGACGGATTCTAGAACAAACGTCCACGACTTTCGTGGTGCGTCAGACGTCCACATTCGCCGCGAGCGAATTGTCCTGAATGAATTCGCGGCGGGGCTCGACGATGTCGCCCATCAGCTTGGTGAAGATGTCGTCGGCAGCATCCACTTCCTTGACCTTCACCTGCAACAACGAGCGCGCGTTGGTGTCGAGCGTCGTCTCCCACAATTGCGACGGGTTCATTTCGCCGAGGCCTTTGTATCGCTGGAGCGCCACACCCTTGCGCCCGGCATCGGTCACGGCCTCGAACAGGCTGACCGGGCCGTGGATCGGCGTTTCGGTGTCCTTGCGGCGCAAGGTCGCGCTGCGCGGATAGGCCTCCTGCAATTTGCCGGCATATTCGTCGAGCTTGCGCGCGTCGGCTGAACCGAGGAAGGCGTCGTCGATGATGGCGACATCCTTCACGCCGCGCACGGTGCGCTCGAAGAAGTAGCCTTCGCCTTCCTTGAAACGGCCTTCCCAGCCGCGCTCGACCTCGTCGGCCAGTGCGTCGAGGCGCTTGGCGATATAGTCGGCGGCGGCATTTGCCTTCGCCGTGTCGCCGTAGATTTCCTGCCGCAACACGCCGGCAATCGCCGCTTGCTCCACGACGCTGCGATTGTAGCGGGTGTGAAGATTGTTGAGGATGTTGCGGATGACGCGCGCATCTTCGAGCAGCGATTGCAGGTCGCGGCCCTTGCGGTCTTCGCCGGATGCGAGCTTGAGAACGCAATCGTCCAGGCCCGTCTCGATCAGATAATCTTCCAGCGCGCGCTCGTCCTTCAGATACTGCTCGGACTTGCCGCGGTTGACTTTGTAGAGCGGCGGCTGGGCGATGTAGAGATAGCCGCCCTCGATCAGCGACGGCATCTGGCGGAAGAAGAACGTCAGCAGCAGCGTGCGGATATGCGCGCCGTCCACGTCGGCGTCGGTCATCACGATGATCTTGTGGTAGCGCAGCTTGGACAGATCGAAATCCTCGCGGCCGATGCCGGTGCCGAGCGCGGTGATGAGCGTGCCGATCTGCTCCGATGAGAGCATCTTGTCGAAGCGCGCACGCTCGACATTGAGGATCTTGCCGCGCAGCGGGAGCACCGCCTGGAACTCGCGGTTGCGGCCCTGTTTCGCCGAGCCGCCTGCGGAATCGCCCTCGACGATGAACAATTCGGACTTCGCAGGATCGCGTTCCTGGCAATCGGCGAGCTTGCCGGGCAGCGAGGCGACATCGAGCGCGCCCTTGCGGCGGGTGAGATCGCGCGCCTTGCGTGCGGCTTCGCGCGCTGCGGCGGCTTCAATCACCTTGCCGACGATGGTTTTCGCTTCAGCCGGATGTTCCTCGAACCAGGCTTGCAGCGCGTGGTTGACGATATTTTCTACCACCGGCCGCACTTCGGACGAGACCAGCTTGTCTTTCGTCTGCGACGAGAATTTCGGATCGGGGACTTTGACCGACAGAACGGCGGTGAGGCCTTCGCGGCAATCGTCGCCCGTCAGCGCGATCTTTTCCTTCTTCGCCATCGCGTCGGCATAGCTCGTCACCTGACGCGTCAGCGCGCCACGGAAGCCGGCCAGATGCGTGCCGCCGTCGCGCTGCGGGATGTTGTTGGTGAAGCAGAGCACGTTCTCGTGGTAGCTGTCGTTCCACCACATCGCGACTTCAATGCTGATGCCGTTCTGCTCGGAGCGCATCATGATCGGATTGGGCACGACCGGCTTCTTGTTGCGGTCGAGATATTTGACGAATTCCTCGACGCCGCCCTCGTAATGCAGTTCCTCGCGCTTCTCGACCGCGTGGCGCATGTCCGACAGAAGGATGTTCACGCCGGAATTGAGGAACGCGAGTTCGCGCAGGCGATGTTCGAGCGTGGCGAAATCGTATTCGACATTGGTGAACGTGTCGGTCGAGGCGAGGAACGTCACTTCGGTGCCGCGCTTCCCCTTGGCCTCGCCGACGACTTTCAGCGGGGCTACGGATTCGCCGTGCTTGAACTCGATGTAGTGTTCCTTGTCGTTGCGCCAGACGCGCAGCACGAGCTTTGACGACAGCGCGTTGACGACGGAGACGCCGACGCCGTGCAGACCGCCGGAGACCTTGTAGGAATTCTGGTCGAATTTTCCGCCGGCATGGAGCTGCGTCATGATGACTTCGGCCGCCGAGATGCCTTCGCCCTTGTGAATGTCGACGGGAATGCCGCGCCCGTCGTCGCGCACCGTGACCGAATTGTCGGGATTGAGAATGACCTCGACGCGCGTGGCGTGACCGGCGAGGGCTTCGTCGATCGCGTTGTCGACGACTTCGTACACCATGTGATGCAGGCCCGAGCCGTCGTCGGTGTCGCCGATATACATGCCCGGACGCTTGCGGACCGCGTCGAGACCCTTGAGCACACGGATCGATTCGGCGCCGTATTCCGCACCCGGATTCGCAGGCTTATCCGCGCTTTTTTTGCGGGCTGACTCGGTCATGAAGGGGCCTTTACGGATGGTCGAATCGGAAGTGCCGAAATTGCTGTTCCGATTGTCAATTTGTGACACGAAAACAAGGCAGCGCCTAGGACAAAGTGGGTTGTCTCAAGTAACTGAATAAATGGGATTTTTCGGCTGTTTTTCAAGGCGCGCCGGAGCCGATTCCAGCCCTGTGGAAAACCGCGATTCCTGTGCAGATTCGGCGCCGGTTCCGGGGCTGTTTTCGGCCGTCAGGCCCGGCGCGAAACTTGGCCCGATTCAACGCCGAAAATATCCGCGCCGAGATCGATGTCGGTGAAGGCTGCGGGGTCGGCGCCGGTCATCCAGACCTGTGCGCCGAGCTGCAATAGTTCGTCGAACAATGCGCTGCGGCGATTGGGATCGAGATGGGCGACGACTTCGTCGAGCAGTAGTAGAGGCGTGATGCCCGTCATCTCGGCGACGAGATTGGCGTGAGCGAGCACGAGACCGATCAGAAGTGCCTTCTGCTCGCCGGTGGAAGCGTCTTTCGCCGGCATGTTCTTCGGCGCGTAGATCACTTGCAGGTCGGTGGTGTGCGGGCCGCTGGTGGTGCGGCCTGCGGCGGCGTCTTTCGCGCGGTTGTCGCGCAGAATGTCGCGGTAGCGATCCTCGACCGCTGTTGCTTTTTCGGTCAGCAGCGCGTTTTCCATCCAGCCGTCGAGGGCGATATGCGCGGACGGAAACGCGGACTTGGCTTCTCGCGTCCCAAGCGTTGCGGAGAGCCGCTGCAAGGTCTGTCCGCGCTGGGCGGCAACGGCAACCGCAAGCTCCGCCGTCTCGCGCTCGATGGCGTCGCACCAGTGGGAATCGAAATTGCGATCCTCAAGCAGGCGATTGCGCGAACGCAGCGAGCGATCCAGCGCCGAGACGCGGCCCGAATGTTCGCTGTCGATGGCCAGTACGAGCCTGTCGAAAAAACGCCGGCGCTCGGATGCTGCGCCCAGAAACAATCCGTCCATCGCGGGCGTGAGCCACACCATGCGCAGATATTCGCCGAAGGCTGCGGCGGAGGAGACCGGTTCGCGGTCGATGCGGTTGCGCCGCGCGCTCGATGCGCCCTCAGCACCCGGCGGCTCGATGCCGGTTCCTAATGTGGCGAGACCGACTTCGCCTTCGATTTCGGCGGAGACAGCCCACGAACCGTCGCCCTGAATATCGGCGACATCGTCGAGCGTAGCGCGGCGCAGCCCGCGTCCCGGCGACAGAAATGAAATCGCCTCCAAACAATTGGTCTTGCCCGCGCCGTTCGGGCCGACCAGCACGACGAGATCGCCGCGCGTTTCCACGCTCGCGGTGCGGTAGTTGCGAAAGTGATTGAGGCTGAGGCGCAGAATGCGGGAGACGGTCATGGATATGTTTTTGTCCCCTCGCCCCATAGCCCGTCGAAGACGGGCGTGAACGCCCTTGTGACGGGAGAGGGTGCTGAGTTGCGAAGCCGCGAAGCGGGTGAGGGGGCTACGTTGTGCATCAACCCCCTCACCCGGCACATTGTTCGCTGCGCTCTCAATGCGCCACCCTCTCCCACAAGGGGAGAGGGGAAGAAAGGAAACAGACCCAGTAGCTCATGCGAAGATGATGGATTGCCGGGTCAAGCCCGGCAATGACAATCTATGTGACGCTACACCCGCATCGGCATCAGGACGTAAAGCGCGCCCTTGGAATCCTTGTCCTGCACCAGCGTCGGCGAGCCGGGGTCGGCCAGGCGCAACACCGCGACCTCGCCCTCGATTTGCGCAGCGATATCGAGCAGGTAACGCGAGTTGAAACCGATATCGAGCGCGTCGGAGGCGTATTCGACTTCGAGTTCTTCGGTGGCGCTGCCGGAATCCGGATTGGTCACGGACAGCACGAGCTTGCCGGCCGACAGCGCGAGCTTCACCGCGCGGCCGCGCTCGGAGGAAATCGTAGAGACGCGATCCACCGCGTTCTCGAAATCCTTCTTGTCGACGATCAGTTCCTTGTCGTTGTTCTGCGGAATGACGCGTCCGTAATCCGGGAAGGTGCCGTCGATCAGTTTGGACGTGAGAACGACATCGCCGATGGTGAAGCGGATCTTGCCGGTCGAAAGCTCGATCTTCACTTCCGCATCGTTGTCTTCGATCAGCCGCTGCACTTCGCCGACAGTTTTACGAGGTACGATGACGCCCGGCATGCCGGCGGCACTTTTCGGCAACGGCAGATCGACCTGAGCGAGGCGGTGGCCGTCGGTTGCGACCGCGCGCAGCGTCGCGGATTTCGCCGAGCCTGCGGCATGCAGATAGATGCCGTTGAGGTAATAGCGCGTTTCCTCGGTCGAGATCGCAAACTGCGTGCGATCGATCAGCCGCTTCATGTCGCCGGCGGCGAGCGTGAAGGAATGCGTCATGTCGCCGGCGGCGAGATCGGGGAAATCGCTTTCCGGCAATGTTTGCAAAGTAAAACGCGAGCGTCCCGCGCGAACCGCCAGCACCGAACGATCGCCATCGCCTTCCAGCACGATCTGCGATCCATCCGGCAGCTTGCGGACGATGTCGTAGAACATATGCGCGGGAACCGTGGTCGATCCGCCGCTGCCGGCTTCTCCCGCGAGCGTTTCGGTCACTTCGAGATCGAGATCGGTGGCTTTCAGGCTGAGGCGCGATTTTTCAGCGCGGATCAGCACGTTGCCCAAAATCGGAATCGTATTGCGCCGTTCGACCACGCGATGGACGTGACCGAGCGATTTGAGAAGTTGCGCGCGCTCTACGGTGACTTTCATGGCTCTCCCGCCCGATCCCCAGCCTGCATTGTCCGGATGTGCCGTGCGCTGCCGTGATCGGCGCGCACCGGCGACTGCCGCCCGCAGCCGGCCAAAACGAGGTTCGTCCGGTTCCGCAGGGGAGCGTAAAGTGGCGTGGATGAAGGCGGAGTGCAAGGGCGGGAAACGCGACTGAGCCGCGTTTCCCCGCTTGTTATTCCTGCAACTGACGCTTCAGCAGTTCGACTTCTTCCGACAGTGACGCGTCCTTTGCGACCAGCCCTTCGATCTTGCGAACGGCGTGCAACACCGTGGTGTGGTCGCGTCCGCCGAAGCGCCGCCCGATTTCCGGCAGGGACCGCAGCGTCAGCGTCTTCGCAAGATACATCGCGACCTGACGCGGACGGACGACATTCGCCGTGCGCCGGGACGACAGCAGATCCGAGCGGCTGACATTGTATTGCCGCGCCACCACCCGCTGAATGTCCTCGATCTTGACGCGCTTGGGTTCCTGCGGGCGGATCAGATCGCGCACTTCGCGTTCCGCCATTTCCAGCGTCACGGGCGTGGCGTTGAGTTTCGAGTGCGCCAGCAGGCGATTGACCGCGCCTTCCAGGTCGCGCCCGTTATGCGTGATGGCCTTTGCCAGATATTCCAGCACCGGCTGCGGCACATCGAAGCTCGCATGATGCGCGCGCGCCGCATTGACGCGCGATTTCAGAATGTCGAGCCGCAGTTCCTCGCCGAGCGCCGCTATTTCCACGACAAGCCCGCCTGCAAGGCGCGACCGCACACGCTCGTCGAGGGCTTCCAAATCGGATGGCGGACGATCCGCCGCGATCACGACCTGACGGCCCGCATCGATCAGCGCGTTCAGCGTGTGACAGAACTCGGCCTGCGTCGATTTGCCTTGCAGAAATTGCAGATCGTCGATCACGAGCACGTCAATGCCGCGCAACGCTTCCTTGAACGCCAGCGCCGTCTGCGACTTCAGCGCGGCGACGAAGCCGTACATGAACTTTTCGACGGTGAGATAGAGAACCTTGCGGTCGTTGGAATTGCCGGCCCAGGTCACAGCCTGGAGCAGATGGGTTTTGCCGAGGCCGACACCGGCGTGAATGTACAGCGGATTGAACATCACGCTGTCGCCGCGCCGTCCCTCGGCAACCTGACGCGCGGCGGCATGCGCCAGCGTGTTGGAGCGGCCGACGACGAATGTGCCGAATGTCAGACGCGGATCGAGCGGCGAGCCGCCGAGCGCGTCATGGCTTGCGGAAACCGGCGCGGTTGCCGCGATCCGCAACTCCAGCGCCGGACGGCTGTCGATGCGCTCGATACGGCGCTCGTCGAGCTGAGTCTTGGCGTCCTTCACCGGCGGCATGCAGCGCGATACGCTGCGCAGCGTCAGATCGATGCGCTTGATGCCGGGAAGCTCGGCCTGCCAGCAGCTCAGCACGAGATCGGAATAATGCGCCTGAATCCAGCTTTTCAGGAATTTGGTCGGAACCGACAGCCGCGCGCCATCCGGCCCCACGCCTTCGAGATCCAATCGCGCGAACCAGCTTGTGAAGACTTCCTCGCCAACATTGCTGCGAAGACGGTTTTTCACGCGTGCCCAGACATCCTGGTCGTTGTCTGCACCCTGTTCCAATTTTGCTGTTGCTGTCATTGTCGTTGTGACTTTTCTGATTGAGTTGCCGATACGGCGGTGCCGCCGCGTGCCGATTGCCGCGACCGTCGCAAGCGTCATGTCCCCAAATCGGCAGACAGGTCCTCGGCGGCGTTCATGGCCGCGGACAGATCTGCGTTCCTGGGAGAAAGACGCGCTGCGAGGTCAGCGCATACTCGACGGCGGAGGAAAGCCGTGAAGCTCCGACAAGGAGCACGCATACGAATGCAGATTGCAGATTGAGGGTGCTGGATGCTGCTGCAAGCTCTCTGTCGTAGGCATAGGTGTCCCCCTCTCACCGCGCTGTCGCCGCGGCAAGTTGTTATCGAATGAATTGTTCAAGTTCGAATGGCGTCGGCCTGACGAGAAACGCTTCAGCCTCGGCTCATCCTGCCCGTCTAACCCGTAAACCCATCGTCCCGGCTTCCGCCGATGAAAAGTCGCCGCTCCGTGCCGCTCTCTTCTTGCCGCAGCGTTTGCAAAAACCGCAATCGCCGCCAGAGAAATTCAGACACAGAACCCCGATCCCACGAATCGTGCAGGCTCGAAACAATTCCATCGTCAGGAAAGCATCGCTAACGCACGCATCGTCGCCGACTTGTCCGCCTGCCCGAGATACTCAGACCGCCCTGATCTGAAGAACCGCAAGCACCGCGATGAACTAGAGATAACAGAGCTTTCCCGGCCCGCAACGAAATTGATTTTGCCGGGATGCGCGAATTTTCAACTTGGGCGCTTCGCAAATCGGCGCGCCGATTATGACAAAATGGCAAGGTTTTGAATCTTCGCACAGATTCGAATTGTCTTATCGGCGTCACAAAACGCGCGATCGTCTAAAATAAATTCATAATTCAGTAACGATCCGTGATCGGCGCGGCTGGTTTTCCAACTAGTGCTCTTCGCTATGCCGATAAGTCGCTACCAAAACGAAAGTATTTCTGTCCGGCGAAACAGGGGAGCTTTTTGCAGAGCGGATTTATTTCCTTCGCGTCCAATCGCGCGGAAAAGTTCGGGCTTGCGTGCCGCGAAAAATTCATGAAGCACTTTGCAAAACTATTTTATGCCGCCGCGCCGCCATGTCTGCCCGAATTTTCTTCGGGATTGGCACAGGTCTGTCATAAAAAACGAAAAAGCCCGGCGTTGCCGGGCAATTTTGACTGCGCAGAGACGCAAAAATTATTTTGCGAGCTTGGCGATCTGGTGCGTCAGGCGCGAAACCTTGCGGCTTGCGTTGTTCTTGTGAACGATGTTGCGCTGCGCTGCCTGCATCAGTTCGGGTTCCGCGCGTTTCATCGCTTCCAGCGCCGCCTTGCGGTCGCCGTTCTTGATCGCTTCTTCGACGATACGCACCGCGCCGCGCATCTGGGTGCGGCGGCTCTTGTTGACGATGGTGCGGCGGGCAATTTTGCGCGTCGCCTTCTTGGCGGAAGTGGTATTTGCCATTTCTCTTCGTCCTTCAGACGGCTCTTTTGCCGCTTCGACCTGAATTCGCACGCGTTTAAGTGTGCGATCAACTGATGCCGAACGACATCGAAGCCGACATTGGTGAATTGGAATGTTCCCGGGAACGCGTCCGGCCGAAAATCCAGATGCTCTTCCGAAAGAACAGCGGCGGCAGGATTGCGCCCGCCGCCAATTGCGGGTTCTTATAGGGTCGCCGGTCTGGACCGTCAACGATTTCCCGGCCATTTTGGCGTCGGTTTTAGCGCCGATCGGCCCATTTCGCGTTGAATCCGGTGCTTTTGTGGAGCTTCGGCACCGGCCTCGCGGTATGCAGGCCAGCCTTTATATGAGAGACGCAGAACAAACGAGGGTGAACGATGATCCGCGGGTTTTTCCGGCTGATAGGCCTGATCTTGATGGTGCTGGCGTTTCTGTCGCTGGTTTACGACGGTGCGCGGACAATCGCCGATCAGACCCTGCGGCTCACAAGACTTGGCGAATTGTGGAACGACATCAACCAGGCGAGTCAGCAGGCGGCCCAGCGCGCGGTCGAAGGAGTGTCGCCGTTTCTCTGGAACAGCATCGTGAAGACGATCCTCAATCAGCCGGCATGGGCCGTTCTTGGCATTGTCGGTATTCTGCTGCTGCTGCTGTTCCGTCCGGGCAAGCCTTTGATCGGCTATTCGCGGCATTGAACGCGGGCGCGTAACGCTCTCACATCCTTGGCGTAGATACCTATATGCTTCGCGACACATATTAGAGTGAGCGATTTAGAGTGAGCGATCGAGTCATAAAGGAGTGAGCCATGCTGTTCTCACGCAAACCTCTCGACATTCCGAGCGCCGCAGACGCGCTGCCCGGCCGCGCAACGCCGCTGCCGACCGCGCGCACGCATTTCGTCAATGGTCATCCGCTGAAGGGCCCGTATCCGGCCGGCGCGCAAAAAGCCGTGTTCGGCCTCGGCTGCTTCTGGGGTGCGGAGCGCAAATTCTGGGAACTGGGCGACGGCGTCTATGTCACCGCGGTCGGTTATGCCGGCGGTTCGACCCCGAACCCGACATATGAAGAGACCTGCTCGGGCCGCACCGGCCACACCGAGGTGGTGCTGGTCGTGTTCGATCCGAACAAGGTGTCCTACGAGCAGCTGCTCAGGACGTTCTGGGAAAATCACAACCCGACGCAGGGCATGCGTCAGGGCAACGATGTCGGAACGCAATATCGCTCGGCGATCTTCACGTTCGGCGATGCGCAGATGAAGGCGGCGGACGCCTCGAAGGCTGCGTATCGGAAGGCGCTCGCCGCGAAGGGTCTTGGCGCGATCACGACCGAGATCAAGCCGGCCGGCGAGTTCTATTTCGCCGAGGACTATCATCAGCAATATCTGGCGAAAAATCCCGCCGGCTATTGCGGCCTTGGCGGCACCGGCGTGTCGTGTCCGATCGGCGTCGGCGTGACGGCGTAAGCCATCGAACTCGCAATTGTCATTGCGAGGAGCGTGAGCGACGAAGCAATCCAGTTCTTTTAAGATGGATTGCTTCGCTTCGCTCGCAATGACGACGAAGGAAGCGGTCGTTTACTTCAAATTCTTTGAAAAGAACGCAGTCGTTCGCTGCCACGCCAGATCGGCGCTCGGTCTGTCGTAGCTCGCGCGCTGGTCGCAGCTGAAACCGTGCTGCGCGCCGGGATAGACATAGACTTCGATCTCAGGCCGCTTTGCCTTGATGGTCTCGACATCGGCCAATGAAATGCCGCTGTCCTTCTCGCCGAAATGCAAAAGCGTCGGCACTTTCGGCTTCTGATCGGCGAAGCGCACGATGGTGCCGCCATAGTAGCCGACCGCCGCGCTCAATCCGTTCAAACTCGTCGCGGCTGAGTAGGCGACGCTGCCGCCGAGACAAAAGCCGACGATGCCCACCGGTCCAATGCTTTTCACCGAATTGATCGCAGCCTGCGTGTCGCGCAGAAAGGCGGCCCAATCGGGGTTGGCGACGAATTTGCGTGCGACTGCGACTTCCTCCGGCGAGTAGCCCGACTGGAAATTCGGTTCTGCGCGATCGAAGATGGCCGGCGCAATCGCCACATAGCCTTCTTTGGTGAAGCGGTCGCAGATATCGCGGATATGCGAATTGACGCCGAAGATTTCCTGAATGACGACGATGGCGCCTTTCGGCTTCGCCGCCGGATCGGTGAGATGGGCCAGATAGGCGCCGGGCTTGAATCCGTCGGACGCGGTCAAGGAAATCAACTGTCCCATGCGTAATCCATTTTCAGCAGTTCGATTGAGGGATGACATCGATGGACGCCGCAGCGTCTGTCAGTTCTTCCACATCCAGTTGCGGCTCCAGTCGGCCTTCCAGCCGGTGAGCCGCCCGTCGCGGAATTGCAGATAGAGCGGATCGTGGCGGAAGGTGAAGCCGCTGCCGCCGACATCGCGGATGGTGAGGAAAATTTCGCTGCCGGGCGGGCCTTCGACATAAACAAGAGGCGTGCCGAGCGCGGCGGTCGCTTCATCCGGCGTCATGCCGGACACCAGCGGTGTCGTATTCGAGAGTGTCGTCGTGAAAGGCGGCGACGAAATTTGCTGCGCAGCGGCATGAGTTGGGTTCCACGCAGCGAACAGGACAGCAGCCAGGATTAAGCGGCTTTTAAGTTTGTTTTTCATATGCTGATTTTCGCCGGTTCAGATCGTGACACAAGCACTGGCCGATCACATCACGGCGACAGGCCGATGAATGTGCGCTGCACAACGCAGTCTTGCTATCACGATTTTCTTTTTCGACCGATTCCAATTTGCGTTGCCACGCCCGGAAAAGGCGCTCATCCTGAATACGGTTCGTCATTTACTCGGTGGGTGGCGCGCGCATACCTCGACGTGAACATCGCCGTAAGCGATGGCATACACCGGCAGGGAAAGAGACGATGGCTACTCTCAGCATTAACGGAAAAAACGTTTCCGTCGATGCGGCGAACGATACGCCGCTGCTTTGGGTCATTCGCGAACAATTGCAAATGACAGGAACGAAATTCGGATGCGGCGCAGGCCTCTGCGGTGCATGCACGGTTCATGTGAATGGCGAGGCCGTTCGCTCGTGCCAGACGGCGCTCTCTGACGTCGCCGGCAAAAAGATCACGACGATCGAGGGTCTCAGCGCCAAGGGCGATCATCCGTTGCAGAAGGCCTGGATTGCAGAGCAGGTGCCGCAATGCGGTTACTGCCAGTCCGGCCAGATCATGCAGGCGGCATCATTGCTGTCGAAGAACTCCAATCCGACCAAGGACGAAGTGATCGCGCACATGGACGGCAATCTCTGCCGCTGCATGACCTATTCGCGAATCCAGAAAGCCGTCATGCGCGCTGCTGCCGACATGCGCACCGCGTCCAACGCTCCGGCAGATCGGAAAGCAACATGAATAAGCACATCAAACCCGACTCTCAGAAGTCGCAGAGCGTCGAGCTCAACCGCCGCTCCTTCATCGTCGGCGCATCGGCCACCGGCCTTGCGCTCGGCTTCGCATCCATGCCCGGCGACGCGTTTGCCGCCGCCGGCAGCTTTGAACCGAGTGTCTGGTATGCGATCGGCCAGGACGGTCTTGTGACTGTGACATGCGGCAAGGCCGACATGGGCCAGCACATCGCCTCCACAATGGCGCAGATCGTCTCCGAGGAACTCGGCTCGAAATGGTCGGACATGCGCGTTCAGCTCGCATCCAACGATCCGAAATACAACGATCCGGTTCTGGGTGCCCAGATCACCGGCGGATCGTGGTCCACGATGATGAACTTCGACACGATGAGCCGCGCGGGTGCCGCAGGCCGCATCGCGTTGACCGAAGCTGCCGCTGCCATGATGGGTGTGCCTGCGGGCGAACTCACCGTGCGCGATTCCGTGATCTCGCACGCCAAGTCGAAGAAGTCGGTGACGTTCGCCGATGTCGTCAAAAGCGGCAAGGCGACCAAGACGTTCTCGGCGGACGATCTCAAGGCGCTCAAGCTGAAGACGGCCGATCAGTACACGATGATCGGCGTCTCCGTGCCGCAGATCGACATCCCGTCGAAAACCAACGGCACGGCGAAGTACGGCATCGACACTTCCTTGCCGGGCATGCTGTACGGCAAGATCGTGATGCCGCCGGTGCGTTACGGCGCGACGGTGAAATCGGTCGACGACTCAGGCGCGAAGAAAGTGCCGGGCTTCGTTCAGGCGGTGACGCTTGACGACAAGACCGGCACCACGACCGGCTGGGTGGTCGCGGTCGCCAAGGATTACGCATCGGCCAAGAAGGCTGCCGACGCGCTTAAAGTGACTTACGACAACGGGCCGAACGCCAAGGTGTCGAGCGAGTCATTACTGGCCGAGGCAAAGCGCCTTCAGGCCGACAGTGCTGCCGGTCTGTATTTCGTCAAGAACGGCGACGCGGCGGACGCACTGACGAAAGCGGCGAAGACGATGGAGGCGGAATACACCACCAACATCAACATCCACGCTCCGATGGAGCCGATGAACGCCACCGCCGAACTCAAGGGCGACATCTGGCATGTCTACACCGGCAACCAGTTCGCCACCCGTTCGGGTGCGATCGCGGCCGGTGCGCTGGGTGTCGATCCGAAGTTCATCGTGATGCATCAGGCGTGGCTGGGCGGCGGCTTCGGCCGGCGTCTGGACGGCGACATGCTGATACCGACGGTGCTTGCGGCGAAAGCCGTCGGCAAGCCGGTGAAGGTGATCTACTCGCGCGAAGACGACATGACGATGGACTTCTCGCGTCCATTGACGTTCCAGAAGATCAAGGCCGGTCTCGACGGCAACGGCAAGCTGGTCGCGTTCAATCATGACGTGGTCAGCGCGTGGCCGACGAAACGCTGGGGCATCCCGGCGTTCCTGACGCCGGATGTCGAGAAGAAGGGCGCGCTCGACGGCTTCGTCGTCAACGGCGCGGACTTCTTCTACACCGTGCCCAACCACAACGTCCGCACGGTTCTGAACGAACTCGCGCAGTCGGCGACACCCTCGGGACAGTTGCGCTCGGTGGCTCCCGGCTGGACGTTCTGGGCGGTGGAAAGCATGCTCGATGAACTGGCAGCTGCGGCGGGCAAAGACCCGGCGCAATTCCGCATCGACATGCTCGACGGCGCCGGTGCGAATGCCGGCGGCGCGCAGCGGCTGCGCAACACGCTGCTGGCTGCGATGGGCCTTGCCGGTTACGGCACCAAGCAGCTTCCGAAAGGCGAAGGCATGGGCGTCGCCTGTGTGTCGTCGCAGGAACGTGCAACCGCAAGCTGGACGGCGTGCGTCGCGCATGTGGCGGTCGCCGACAGCGGCGAGGTGAAGGTGAAGAAGCTCACCGTCGCCACCGACGTCGGCACGGCCGTGAATCCGGATGGCATCCGCGCCCAGGTCGAGGGCGCGGCACTGTGGGGCATGTCGCTGGCGCTGTTCGAGAAGGCCACCATGAAGGATGGCGCGATCGAGCAGACCAACTTCGACGGCTACACTCCGATGCGGATGAGCCAGATTCCCGAAGTGGCCGTCAACATCATCGCCAACGGCGAAAAGGCAACCGGCGTCGGCGAACCCGCCGTCACGGTGGTGGCGCCCGCAATCGCCAACGCGGTCTACAATGCCTGCGGCGCGCGCGTCCGTGCATTGCCGATCACGGCGGACGCGGTGAAGGCCGGCATGAAGAAGGCCTGATCGCCTTCTCGTCAAACAACAGCGGAGGCATCCACACGGATGCCTCCGTTTTCTTTTGCCGCTACTTCTTGATGACGGGAACGTTCCGCCGCGTCATGAAATCCACCACGCGATCCGGCGTCAGCGCGCGGCCGATATAGCCGAGCTTGGCGACCATGCCGACATTGTAGCGGGTGCGCGGGCGTCTGGCGGTCGCGGCCTTGACGATGACTTTCGCCACGCCGCCGGCGGTGAGCACATCGAAATGTTTCGGATCGAGAAACTCGCGCATTCGCTGCGCGAGGCGCATCCTGAAATAGGCGTAAGCACTGTCCGGGCCGGTGTCGGGAATGTCCTTCAATAGCGTCGCCTCGAAATGCGTTGCGATCGGGCCGGGCAGCACGTTGACTACATCGATGCCGAACGGTTCGACTTCGGGGCGCAGCGCGTCGGTCAGCGCCTCGATGGCAAATTTCGACGCATGGTAGGGTCCGCCGCCGAGAACGCTGACGCGGCCCGCGACCGAACTGACATTGACGATGCGTCCGAAACCCTTAGCGCGCATCGCCGGCAGCACGAGCTGCGACAGCCGCAGCCCGCCGAACACATTGGTCTCGAATTGCAGCCGCAGCAATTCGAGCGGAATTTCCTCGAGCGGGCCGTACTGGCCGTAACCCGCATTGTTGACGAGAATGCCGACCGCGCCGAATTCGCGTTCGACCGCCGCCACGGCCGCGAGACGCGCGGCTTCATCCGTCACATCGAGTGTGAGCGTGCGGCAGCCGAGTGCACGCAGATCGTCGAGCGTGGATGGATCGCGGGCTGTCGCAAACGTCTCGAAGCCTGCTTGGCGAAACAATTTCGCCGCCGCATGCCCTACACCTGTCGAACAGCCGGTGATGAGAACGGGGCCGGTGTCAGAGGGCGTCAGCATGAAGGTTTCGGCTTTACACGGCTCACTGCATACCGGTCATTGCGAGCCAAACCGCTGGCGCACCCGACACGATTCGAACGTGTGACCTTTGCCTTCGGAGGGCAACGCTCTATCCAGCTGAGCTACGGGTGCTTGACCGGAGATTTAGCCGATTGGCAGGACGCGGGCAACGGCGCACGCTGACCGGCCTACTGTGTGTTTCGCAGCACCCACTCGCCGAAGGAATGCCAGGCCGCGCTTTCGCTGATCGGCAAATTGAGAATTTTGAGCGCCACAAGGCAAATGCCGCCGTAAACATAAACCGGATGAGGGCGGCCGCGGCTGCGCCAGTCGAAAACGGCCGCAGCCATGAGCAGCAGACAGGCGACGAGCGCCGGCGCAATCGTGGCGGCAACCGGCGGGGGACCGGGCGGGCCCGGCGGCGCCAGAAAAGTCATGAATCACCGTGCGACCGCCGCATCCAGAATCGAAATCGCGGCCAGCAGAATCAGCCGCTTGTGAGTTTCGGTGTCACGAACTTTCACGATCGCAATCGTGAAAACGACGGCGAAGAACGCGATGCCGCCAAGCGGCACGATCGCGAAGGCTATCCCGGCATCCTTCAATCCGAGTGCGGCGGAGGTTTTCATTGCATTGATGGCGGCCAGCGTTCCGAAGATCGTCATGGCTGTGGCAAGCGAGACGCCGATCATTCCGACCGAACGATGACGGGCGATCTGCCGCGATGTTGCGAGCCATGTCTGAAAAACGAAAAATAGCGACCAGCAGAAGAAGATCATGCCGTGGATGTGCACCACGGGATTGGCCTTGAGTTTTCCTGCGGCAAACGGGACCCAGTAGGTGGGGGCGAAGCCCAGGAAGGCGACAGCCGAACAGGCAATCGCCATATAAAAATAGAACGAGGACGCGCTGGCGCGCGCCGCACTTGAACGATTGTCGATTGAGATTGTCAAAATATCGGCCCGCCAGTGATGCGAACCGACCCTAGTTGAATTGGCCGGTACGCCGCAATTTCAATCGCGACAAAATCACAGGTCTGTCGGTATTTCCGAAGGTATCCCGGTCGCGCGGGATTGCGATCCGTGTCTATGCGACGAGATGCAGCCGCGTTGCAAGATCGGCGACACAGGTGCGGTTGCGGCCCATCGCCTTGGCTTCGTAGAGCACGATGTCGGCCGCGCCGATGAAATCGGCCGGCGACAGATTGGCGGTCGGGATGACACTTGCAACGCCGATACTGACGGTGATGGTGTTGCCCTTCGAGGGCAGCGTCTGCACTTCAAGCCGGATTCGTTCAGCGAATCTTTCCGCATCTTCCGCCGTCATGCCCGGAAGCAGTATGGCAAACTCTTCGCCGCCGTAGCGCGCCCCGCAGTCGCCCGCACGCCGCGCCGACGATGCGATACAGGACGCGATGGCGACCAGCATCTGATCGCCGGCCTGATGGCCGTGCAGGTCGTTGTAGGCCTTGAAGTGATCCGCATCGATCATCAAGAGCGCAAGCGGCGTGCGCTGCCGCAGCGAGCGTTGCCATTCGCGCTCCATCGCGCTGTCGAAATAACGGCGGTTTTTGAGGCCCGTCAGCCCGTCGGTCACGGCCAGCAGCGCGAGCTTTTCTTCGGCGGCGGCGCGGCGGTTCATCTCGCGGACAAGAAGGATAGTGGCGATGGCAACCAGCGACGCCAGCGCAGCAAGAAGGAAACAGATCTTGATGGCTTCCTTTTCCCAGCGGCCATAGATGTCTTTCAGCGACCTTCCGACAATCGTAATCAGCGGCAGCCTGTTGTCCTGCCAGACGTAGAGACGCTCAATCGGATCGATCGAGCCGGATCCGACAAAGAAGCCCTTGTTTTCCACGAGCGCGCGGCTGACGATGGGCCCCTTGCTGAGATTTCTGCCGATCACGTCGAGATCGAAGGGGGTGCGCATGATGGCAACTCCGTCGCGGCGGACCACGGTCAGCGAATCGTCCGGCCCGAGCGTGAGACGGTCGAACAGATTGTGAAAATAGCTGAATCGGATCGAGCCGACGACAGCGCCGCGGAACGAGCCGTCGCTGCCGGAAATCCGGCGGCTCAATACGACCGCATAGGCGCTGCGGTGTACCATTGGCTTGCTGATGAAAAGTCCGGCGTCCGGATTGTCGCGATGAACGGTGAAATATTCCTCGTCGGCAACGTTCCTCGGCTGAATATCGAGGGTTGCGGAATCGACAGTCACGTTTCCCGACGCATCGAAAACTTCAATCGAGCCGAAGTGCTTCGCGGTCGCCGCACGGTCGAAAAGAACGAGCTGCCGGATGGCCTTGCTCATGTTGTCGATCTCGGGCATCTGCATGCCGTCGACAACGGCGCGCAGCGAAAGATCGTAGAGTTCAAGATTGCGCCCGATATCGGCGTCGATGGTGGTCGCAAGATTGGCGCCGGTCTGACGCGCAAGGGCTTCATCGCCGCGCCGCATTTCGAGCAGCACGTTGGCGCATATCGCGCAGAATCCCGCGACGATCAGAACAGCCGTCGCGACCAGCGTTTTTGTCGAAATCTTCATCCGGACGTTTCGAAGATTTGTGATTTCTGAAGGCATTGCCGCTTCCCTGAACGGTAATATCGCGCCTTCAGGTTCACATCCTCTTCAGCCGGGGGCGTTCTTGAAAATCGGCGTTAACGAATTGCTAACGCGGCTTGCGGATCAGGCCGGAACGATGGTTTTCCCGATCGGCCACAGCGCGATGGCGCCCAATTTCAGATGCGCCCACGCGAACGGAATCCCGACGATTGTGATGGCGAGCAGAAACGCGGTGATGAGATGGCCGATGGCCAGCCACCATCCGGCCAGAATGAGCCAGATCAGATTGCCGATGAAACCGAAAATGCCGGTGCCGAAATCGCCCTGGCCGATATAGATGTCGCGCGACACCGCCTTCTGCCCGAACGGAAAGAGAGTGTAAGCGGCGATATTCCAGGCGCCGCGCGCCCAGGGAATGCCAACGATGGTGATCGCCATGATGACGGCGGCGACGGCCCAGCCGATCGCCATCCAGAAGCCGCCCATCACGATCCACAAAATGTTCAGGAAGAGGGAAACCGGGGACATGCAAGCACCTTTGCGTGAAGTCTCCCCATTAAGTGTCGTCGCAATGCGGAAGTTCAATGTCCTCGCCGGAAATTATCATGGTCCGGCGCAGAGACAGGCGGCGCAGGCCTCTGTAATATGCGCGCCGGATCGAAGGCGTGCTTTCGCCGCGCCTCAAGGAGAATCTCGAGGAGAGTATTGATGAAATTGCAATTTGCCCCGCTGTCCGCAGCGATGTTCGGAGCGGCCGCGTTGTTCACGGCCGTAACGATCTCGCCTGCTCATGCGCTGTTCGACAACCGGCCCCAGCGCGCGGTCTGTTTCAACAGCCCCGGCGATTACGGCATCGGGCGGCTCTGCGATTTTGACACCATCGCGCAGTGCCAGCAGACGCAGCAGGGCATCAACGGAAGCTGCGAAGTCAATCCCTGGTATCAGCCGCCTTACGACCCTTACGCGCAGGCGGCACCGGTGCGGCGCTATCCCGGCGGCTCCTACCGCAGCTACTGAGAGGCGTTCGGCGAAGCGGCTTTCATCCCAGGACACGAGCTTTCGATGCCGGTGCCCAATGACAGGGATAAGTTCTACGACAACATTCCGCTGTTTCGCGGATTCGGCAGGCTGATGGATACGGCACTCTATCAGCCGCTGCCGGACGGGTGGTTCGTCGGCGTCGCCGACATCGTGCAATCGACCAGGGCCATCGCAGAGAACCGCTACAAGGCGGTGAACATGGCAGGTGCTGCCGTGATCGCGTCGGTGACGAACGCGCTGGAGAATCGCGACTTTGCATTCGCGTTCGGCGGCGACGGCGCGAGCTTTGCAGTCTCTCCCCATGACGAAGCTCTCGCGCGCGAGGCGCTTGCGGCGACCGCGACATGGGTGAAGGAGGATCTCGATCTGCAAATGCGCGTCGCGCTGGTGCCGGTCGCCGAGATCAGAAAACATAATCTCGACGTTCGCGTTGCGCGTTATGCGCCGTCGCCGAACGTCTCCTATGCGATGTTTTCAGGCGGCGGTCTTGCGTGGGCGGACGCTGCGATGAAGCGCGGTGAATTCGCGGTGACGCCGGCGCCTTCCGGTGCGCATCCTGATCTCACCGGCCTGTCGTGCCGCTTCTCCGAAATGCCGTCCGAACGCGGTCTCATCCTGTCGGCGCTGATCGTGCCCGGCAAAGATTCCAGCGAGGCGGACTTCGGCCGCGTTATTCAGGAGGTGGTGACGCTGGTCGAACGAAGCCCCGGCTCCGGCCGGCCGATTCCCTCCAGCGGTCCTCCGCTGCGATGGCCGTCGGCAGGCGCCGAGTTCGAGGCGCTGGCGACGCGCGGCGGCAAGGCGCTATGGCAGCGTCGGCTTTACGTCCACGCCTTCTCGCTTTTCGCGTTCGTGCTGATGCGCTTCAACATCAAGGCGGGCGGATTTGTGCCGGACACCTACATCCGGCAGGTCGTCGAGAATTCCGATTTCAGGAAATACGACGACGGGCTGCGCATGGTGCTCGACTGTTCGCCCGAACTCGCCGCCGCTCTGGAAAAACGCCTTGCCGCAGCGGCCGCAAACGGCACCATCCGCTACGGCCTGCACCGGCAGAATGCAGCGATGATGACGTGCTTCACGCTCTCGGCCACCCAGCCCGATCACTTCCATTTCGTCGACGGCGCAGGCGGCGGCTATGCGGCGGCGGCGACAGTGCTGAAGGCGAGCTAGCTCTTTTGCAAAGAACTCAGTCGGAGCGCATCGCCCGCGCCGTCGCGCAACAGCGGACAGCTACATCGCGCCGTTGAGGAACGGATTGGTCATGCGCTCGTGCCCGAAGCTCGATCCGGGCCCGTGGCCGCAGATGAATCCGATGTCGTCGCCGAGCGGCAGCAGTTTCTCCTTGATCGAGCGGATCAGGGTCGCGTGGTCGCCGCCCGGCAGATCGGTGCGTCCGACCGAACCGTTGAACAGCACATCGCCGACAATGGCAAAGCGCATATCCTTGTTGAAGAACACGACGCTGCCCGGCGAATGGCCGGGACAGAAATAGACGTCGAAGCTCAACTCCCCGACGCTGACTTTGTCGCCCTCCGACAGCCAGCGGTCCGGCGCGAAATTCCGCACGCCGGTCATGCCGAAATTCTTTCCGCTCTCGACGACGTGATCGAGCAAGTATTTGTCGGCGATGTGCGGACCCTCGATCTGCACCTTCAGCGCGTCGCGCAATTCGGCCGCCCCGCCGACATGATCGATATGACCGTGTGTGATCCAGATCCGATCCACGGTGACGCCGGCCTGCTTGATCGCTGCGAGAATTTTCGGAACGTCGCCGCCGGGATCGATCACCACGGCTTTTTTTGTCTTCGTGCACCACAGGATCGTGCAGTTCTGCTCGAACGGCGAGACGGGAACGATCATGGCGCCGGCTTTGGCGGCGGAATTTTCAGATGTGTCGGTCATTGCGCGAGTTTGCCGATTTTTGCGCCGCCGCCAAGCAAATTGCGGGGAAATCCGATCAAAGCGTCGTCAGGCGACCTGAAGCGCGCTTCGCTCGGTTGCGTCCGATCGCTTTTGCGCCGATTCGAACGGCCGCGGCCGCCCGACGCCATAGCCCTGCGCATAGTCGATGCCGATGCCGCGCAGCGCGTCGAGAATATCGCGGTTCTCGACGAATTCGGCGATCACGCGCTTGTTCATCAGCTTTCCGATGCGCGCGATCATTTCCACCATCGAGCGGTCGATCGGATCGTCGAGCATGTCCTTGACGAAGCTGCCGTCGATTTTCAGGAAGTCCACCGGCAGCTGTTTAAGATAACCGAAGGACGACATGCCGCTGCCGAAATCGTCGAGCGAGAAGCGGAAACCGAGCTGCTTCAATTCCGCGATGAACCGCTTCGCGTTTTCAAGATCGGCAATGGCGCTGGTCTCGGTGACTTCAAAGCAGATCGTGGATGCGGAAACTCCGGTCGCGGCAAGCTGGCTGCGGACATAGTCGGCAAATCCCTCGTCGCCGAACGTGGCACCCGACAGATTGATCGCGCAGGTCGCAATCGGAACGTCGCGCGGCTGTGCCAAAAGCGCGAACGCGTGCCGCAGCACCCGGCGGTCGATCAGCGGCATCAGGCCGTAGCGTTCGGCGGCCGGAATGAACTGCGACGGCATCACGAGGTTGCCGCCCTTGTCGAGGAGACGCACCAGAATTTCGACGTGCGATCCGGCCGGTTCGCTGCCGTCGATGGCGACAATTTCCTGCGCGTAGAGACAGAGGCGATCCTCGGCCAGCGCCTCGTGGATGCGGTGGACCCACGACATCTCGCCGAACCGGTTCAGCATTTCGCTGTCGCCGGCGTTATGAATCTGAACGCGGTTGCGGCCCTTTTCCTTCGCCATGAAGCAGGCGAGGTCGGCGGCGCGCTGAACCTCATCGAGTTTCGCGGTTGCCTGATTGATGTAGACCAGTCCGATGCTGGCCGTGATGCCGAACGATGTGCCGCCGGCCTCGAATTTCAGGTTCTGGATGGTCTCCCGCTGCCGCTCGCCGATGACCGCCGCGCGTTCGATGCTGCAATTCTCGAGCAGAACGGCGAACTCGTCGCCGCCGAGACGCGCGAGCAGATCGCCGTCGCGCAACGTTGTCTTGAGCGCCGTGGTGACTTCGCGCAGCAGCCGGTCGCCTTCGCCGTGCCCGCATGTGTCGTTGATGATCTTGAACTGGTCGAGATCGATGAACATCAGGACGTGGGATGAAACACGTCCGCGTTCGAGATCGCGCAGCGCCAATCCCAGCCGGCGCTCGAATTCGCGGCGGTTGGCAAGGCCGGTCAGTGCGTCGTGAGAGGCCTGCCATGACAGCTGCGAGGCGAAATCCCGCTCGCTCGTCATGTCGCGCAATACGATCACCGCGCCATCGGTGGTCTCCCCTGCGCGCAGCGGCGCGCCTTCCGTCAAAATCGACACCGGCTTGCTGTCGTGCCGGATCAATATCTGCGGATTGGCGCTGGAGAAGCCGCGATGGTCGCGGCAAAGACGCTCGATCAGGTGGTTCTCGTCGCAGCCGGTCTGTTCATCGACAATGCTGAAAAGTGCTGCGGGCGCGAGCCCGATCGCCTCGGAGCCGGACCTCCCGATCAGCCGTTCCGCTGCGGGATTGATGTATTCGACGGCGCCTGCGGCATCGGTGCGGATCACAGCGTCGCCGATCGAGGCCAGCGTGATCTGGGCGCGTTCTTTTTCCGATTTCAGATCGCTCTCGAATTTCTGTCTTTGCCTGATGTAGCTGCGCAGAAAGATCAGTTTCAGAAAGACCAGCATCCCAACCGTCACAAGATTGAGACCGGTCAGAATCATTTTTATCTGGCGCGAACCGTCGCCGAGGCTTTCGGAAAACGCCAGCGCGTGCGGCGTCAGCCGCTCGTTGATCCGCCAGATTTCGGATTTATGCGCGTTGATGATCTCGGCCGGCGCGCCACGCTCTTTGTCCGCGCGCAGCGTGTCAGCCAGTCCGGCGAAACTTTCGAGGAGCGGATCGGTCGCGATCCATCTTTCGATCGACGTTTTGAACGCGGGAAACTCCCTGAAGTACCGATAGAGCCAGATCATATCGCCGATGTCGTCTTTGTGGTTGCCGCCCTGAAGAAAGCCGGCGCGCGCAGCGGCCAGATCCGGCGGCGATTTTTCGAGCGCGCGGCGCGCGTCGAGGTCGCCAAGCGGGATCGCCATGGCTTCCCGATATTTGTCGAAGTGGCGTTGCTCGCCGGTCTCCGCATAGCGGCTCAGAAAGAAAACCGCTTTCTTCTGGCCCTTGGACCACAGGCTCTCGCCGCCGACATAGGCGCGAGCCGCCGACAAAACGTCGAGGCTGATGCCGCACAGAAATGCCTGAAGCACGACGACTGCGATGAAAGGAAACGAAAGACGGAGGAGGCGCGCATTCCCGGACTTGACGGACGTTCTCATTGGACCTGCGGCCTCTCGGGCTTCGTTATCTTCGTCGGGCATTCCCAGTCTGGACCGTTACGCAAGCGCCGATGCTGCGGTCGGAGAGGTCCGATCCGATCCTGATGGCGCGCCCTTAACGTCGGTTGAACATTCCGTGAAATACAACGGCGCGTTGCCGATTGGTCAATTTCTGCTTAACGGGAACCGGCGCGAAGCCTCAGGCGCCGAACCGGTTCGGTGCTGTCTGGCCGGGCCAGAAGGTCAGCCAGGCGCTCAACGCGATCAGCGGTATTGCGACATACAGTTCGCGGCCTTCCGATTGGATGAAGAGGAAGGGAACGACCCAGATCGCGTGATAGCCGGCCAGCCCGAGATCGTGCAGCCGCCTGACGACCAACGACACCGTCGCGGCGATCACGATGACTCCGCAGACAACAACAATGAGAAGGCCGGTCCACCACAGAATGTCGTAGCCGCTTGTGAACAGCGGAACGCATGGAAGCGAGATCAGCATTATCAGAATGGCGATTTGAAGCCCGCGGGTGAAGTAAGGCAGCCGCGCCACGCGGCCGCGAATCGAAAAATATTTTTCAATAAATCTGTCCATCCGAAATCTCCCGGCTGGCGATATTCGATCTTACAACAGCGAGCCGCGCCGGAGAACAAAGTTTTCTCCGGCGCAGCAATCGCTATCGTTTGATCTGCGCTTTCAGCGTGTCCTCGACCACGCGATCGAACGAGGCGGGCTTCGCCGGATTTGCACTCTTGCGCTTTTCGGCAATGAAGGCGTCACGCTTCTGTACCAGCGCGGTCAGTTTGTCGTTCAGCGCCTTGCGGTTCTGCATCTGCTTGTCGATTTCAGCCTGGCGCTTGCCGGCCGGCAGATTTCGCAGGTTCTCCGGCAGATATTCGTCCTTCAGACTAGCGAGTTGCTCGCGGCCCGACGACACATCGCTGACGAGATCGCCGTCGCCGGTGACGGCTTCCGACGACACGCGCGAACGCTTGTTGAGATAGCTCGCCATGTCGGAGGCGGCGGATGGCGCGGCTGCTGCGACTTGTGCGAGCTGCCGGGTCTTGTCTTCGGTGCGCTTCTGCAATTTCGGCGGGCCGTAGGGAATGACTGTGCGGTTGATGTCACGCTGAAGGATGATGATGTCCTCGTCGTAGGGCGTCTCGATCATCACGACCTCGCCGCCGTCCTGCGGAATCGGAATGTAGCGGCCGCCTCCGAGCTGCGCGATGTCCTGCCAGATGCGCGCGGTATCGTTTGCGGTGCCGGCCTGCACCGCGTTGACGATGATGCCGCGCTGCTTGGCTACCGCAAGCGTCACCGGATATTTGGTGTCCTGCGCGTAGTCCATGTGCGGGGGCGCATCGCCGACGAGAAAGACGATGCGGCGCGTGTCGCCGTCCTTGCTCCATTTCAGTTTGTTGACGGTAACGTCGAGCGCCTCGTTGACGCTTTCAGGCCAGTCGCCGCCGCCGCGCGCGTTCAGTGCAAGGAGGTTGCCGTAGATATCCTGGATGTCCGGCGTCAGATCGAATGTCTTGGTGACATAGTCGTCGCCGATGTCGCGATAGGCGACGAGCGCCATGCGAATATCGGCGTCGGGATTGGTGTCGACGATGGTGGTTGCGATCGACCAGATTTTCCGCTTCGCGCCTTCGATCAATCCGCCCATCGAACCCGTCGTGTCGAGAACGAACGCGACCTCGACCGTCGGCTTGGCATCGGCGTGTGAACTTGAAAATATCGGCAGCATGAAAAATGCGAGCGCCAGAATCCGATTCTGGACCCGCGCGGTGATGGCTGACTTCATCTTCCCCTCCAGACAATGAACCGGACAAGCGTTGGTCGCTCCCGGCACGAGAAAGGTTCCGTTGCTTCGCGACGCATCCGCGCCGGAATTGTGTCGGACTGCGTACAAGTTTGGGGCTGGGCAGCGAGTCGCTGTCTGATAGAGTTTGCCGTCATGAATTCACAATTTGGCCATTCGATTCCAAGTCCGTCACCGGATCGCCGCCAATCCGCCACTGCGCTTGAAATCGCGCGCGGCACGGCCAGGCTGTTGCGATCGCTGGGATTTTCCTGCGTCAGCGAATTGCCGCTGCCGTCGGGGCGGCGCGCGGATTTGGTCGCCATGAACGCGCGCGGCGACATCTGGATCGTCGAAATCAAGTCGTCGGCAGCGGATTTGCGCGCCGATCAGAAATGGGAAGATTACCGGATGCATTGCGACCGGCTGTTCTTCGCGTTCACGCAGGATTTGCCGTGCGAGATTTTCCCGAGCGATACCGGCTTGATCGTCGCCGACGGTTACGGCGCGCATATGCATTGCGATGCGCCCGAGCATCGTCTTGCCGCAGCGACGCGCAAATCGATGATCGTCAGTTTTGGAATGCACGCGGCGCAGCGGATGAACCGGCTGATCGATCCGCAGGGACACGCTGAAATTAGCGGATAGTTTCTATTCCGCCGCGATGCTTGCGACGGGGATGAGCGCGCTTTCGAACATGCCGTAGGCAATTTTCGCGCCCTGCACGACGCCGGCGGTGTCTGCCTGCGCGTCGGGATGGTTTTCAAGAATCGTCAGAAACGTCGGCCAGAACCGCTTGCCGAACCCGTGGCGCAGATAGGCGGTCGCGCCCATCGCGCTTGAATCCGGATGTTGTGCCAGACGTGCCAGCATCACGCGCGCGCCCATCCGGGAGGCTTCGAGTACATACACCGCGCCCAGCATCTCGGCGGTGCTTTTGAATTCGAGAACGGGAAGCGGATCGCAGGCGACATCCATCGCGGCGAGATCATGCTCGAGCGAAGGCGCGCAGCGGCCAGTCGCCGACGATGTTGGCGATGCCTTGTTGTTCGAGTGCAGCTTCGAGCGGGAAAAGGGCTTCGGCCTGACCGCGCAGAAAACCCTCGTAATAACGGGGCTTTCCGAGATCGAGCCATGACAGAGCAAGATCGAGTCTGCGGTGAGACGACTTCGTCGCCTCGCTTACAATGTCACGGATCAAGAGGCCCATAATCGATTTGCCCTGATGCAATTCAGTTCAAACGCGACGCAACGAAAACAATCGGTGCTTCTAATGGTTCCGTGTCACCACGATCTCGCGGGTCGGAACAAGGCGGGCGAGCAAGATAGCCACATAATTCTTCGTCACCTGAGCAGGCATCGCGCTCTGTCCGATCATCGTGACATGGGGTGCGCAGAGCGATTTCTCGCGTCCGTCGATGCGATAATCCTCAACGAGACCAGGCTGTTTGGTGGCTTCGAGGCGGGACGAGATATCGATATGCCGCGACTTCCGCATGAATAGAGCGCGGATCAGCCGCGCCCTCTCGTCAGGACTGTTTGCGGCAATAACGGAGCCGGACCGGAAAGGTTCCGGGCTTCTCGATCAGCGCGGCGCGCGTTTTGCGAGAATGCGCTGAAGCGTGCGTCGATGCATGTTCAGCCGCCGCGCGGTTTCCGACACGTTGCGATTGCACATCTCATAGATGCGCTGGATATGCTCCCAGCGCACGCGGTCGGCCGACATCGGATTCGACGGCAGCTGCGATTTTTCCGCGCCACTCGCCATCAGCGCGGCGATCACGTCATCGGCATCTGCCGGCTTCGACAGATAATCGACAGCACCCATCTTCACAGCGGTGACGGCGGTGGCGATATTGCCGTAGCCGGTGAGCACGATCGTGCGCGCGTCGGGACGTTGCGCTTTCAACGCAGAGACGACATCGAGACCGTTGCCATCGCCAAGCCGAAGATCGACAACCGCGAAAGCCGGAGGCGCTTTTCCGATCTGCGTGAGCCCCTCGGACACATTGTCGCAGGTCGTCACTTCAAAGCCCCGTGTCTCCATGGCGCGCGCCAGCCGTTCCAGGAACGCCTTGTCGTCCTCGACAATCAGCAGAGATTTGTCGGTTATTTCAGCGATTTGAGCGGCTGCGGTCACGGTTTTGAGCCTCCTTGTGCGTCCTTAATGATATGGCGTGACATTCGGGCGATGCCAAGGCTGCTTAAGAATAAGACGCGGTTTTAACCTACACCGGAAGCGAGTTGGTGTCGGCGGTCTCGAAGTTGGCCCGCGGCCAGACGATCGTGACCACCGCGCCGTGATCGGGAAAAACGCGGTTGGTGAACGATACTTTTGCGCCGGTCCGCTCCAGCAAAGTCCGCGCAATGAAGACGCCGAGGCCAAGGCCGTGATCTGCGGGCGATTCATCGTTGGCGCGTCTGCGCGTGAGATAGGGTTCGCCGATCCGCTTGAGAATATCCGGCGCGATTCCAGGTCCGTCGTCTGAAATAACGACTTCGACAGTCTCGTCATTCCACCAGGCATTCACTTCGACGCGTTCGCGCGCGAAATCCACGGCGTTCTCCAGCAGATTTCCGACACCATAGAGAATCGCAGGATTGCGCATGCCGACAGGCTCGGCGGCCGGCGCAATGGCGATGCGGACTTTGATGGCGATGCCGAAGTCACGATGCGGCGCGACGGCTTCTTCGATCAATGTCGACAGCGGCATGCGATCGAACGGAGCGCCCTGTGACGACAATTGCGTGATTTTCGCCAGAATTTCGCGGCAACGCTGCGCCTGTTCGCGAAGGGTCTTGAGATCGGTGCGCGCGTGTTCGTCGAGAGGCGCATCACCCGTCAGCTTTTCGAGTTCACGCGAGATCAGAAAGATTGTCGAGAGAGGCGTGCCAAGCTCGTGGGCTGCTGCTGCTGCCAGGCCGTCGATTTGCGTCAGATGCTGTTCTCGCGTGAGGACAAGTTCGGTCGCCGCCAGAGCGTCCGACAGTTTGCGCGCTTCTTCCGTGACCTGAAACGTGTAGAGACTGGTAACGCCGATGGCCAGAACGATCGAGAGCCAGACGCCGATCATATAAGTGCGCGGCAATACCAATGGTTCGTCGCCGTTCCACGGCAGCGGCAGATGATAAAAGCCGAGCACGCTTGCACAGACGACGGCGAGAAATCCCAGAGCCAGCGTGAGACGCGTCGTCAAAGCGGTTGCGGCAATGAGCACGGGAGCGAGAAACAGAAACGAAAACGGGTTCTGCAAGCCGCCGGTCAGAAACAGCAGGCCTGCAAGCTCCGCGATATTGATGGCAAGGAGCGCGCCGGCGTAACGGGGTTCAAGCCGGTGGACCGGATTGAACGCCATTTGTAGCACAAGATTGAGCAGTGCTGACGCTCCAATGATGGCGAGGCAGGGAATAACCGGAAGATCGAAATCGAGACCCTGCGTGACGACAAAAATCGTCACGAGTTGGCCGAGCACCGCAAGCCATCGCAGCCGCAAAACGGTGTCGAGCCGGACATCGCGGCGTGAGGGACGAAAATCCGAAGCGGCAATATCGCTCATGGAGACGACATTAGCGGCTGCCCATGCCGATCACAAACGATGCGGGCGGCCCGCTGGACCTTGCGTGGGCCCTGACATTGGCTCATTGAATCCATCGCATGAATACGTCTCGCGATTTGCCTTCTTCTGCCGGCGCCGCGCCTCCTCCTGCGTCACCTGAGGAAGCGATCAATGTCGCGCATCTGGTCAAGATCTACAAAACGACCCGCGCCGTCGATGATATTTCATTCTCGATTCCGCGCGGCTCAGTGACGGGACTTCTCGGCGGCAACGGCGCCGGCAAGACGACCACCATTGCCATGATTATGGGGCTTGTATTGCCGACATCGGGGCGCGTCAGCGTTCTCGGCTGTTCGATGCCGCAGCAGCGCGACCACGTGCTCGGGCGGATGAATTTTGAAAGCCCCTATGTGGACATGCCCGGTCGTCTCACGGTTCGTCAAAATCTCACGGTGTTCGGGCGTCTCTATGCGGTCGAGAATTTGAAGGACAGGATCCAGGAACTCGCCGGCGATCTCGATCTGACCGAATTCATCGATCGCCCGAGACGCAAACTGTCGGCGGGGCAAAAGACGCGTGTGGCGCTGGCAAAAGCTCTCGTCAATCGGCCGGAGCTTCTGTTGCTCGACGAGCCGACTGCGTCGCTCGATCCCGATACGGCGGACTGGATACGCGGTCATCTGGAAGATTATCGCAGACAATGTGGCGCAACAATTCTGCTGGCTTCGCATAACATGCTCGAAGTCGAGCGGCTCTGCGACCGCGTCATCATCATGAAGCGCGGTCACATCGCGGATGACGATACGCCGACGCGAATTCTTTCCCGCTACAATCGCGCGACGCTTGAAGAAGTATTCCTCGATGTTGCTCGCGGCAGGGTTCAGGAGTCGCAACTGTGAGTCAGCCTGCCGCAATTGAGCGCAATCACTCCGGCATCGCGCTTCATCGTGTTGCAGCGATGGTGTTGCGTCACTGGTATCTGCTGACGTCGTCGTGGCCGCGCGTGCTCGAACTCATTTACTGGCCCGCGATGCAGCTTGTGACATGGGGTTTCTCGCAGGCCTACATCTCGCAGAATTCGAGCTTTTTCACGCAGGCCGGGGGCACGTTTATCGGCGCAGTTATCCTGTGGGACATCCTGTTTCGCGGCCAGCTCGGTTTCTCGATGTCGTTTCTCGAGGAAATGTGGTCGCGCAATCTCGGCAATCTCCTGATGTCTCCGCTCAAGGTGAGCGAATTTCTGATCTCGCTGATGGTGATGAGCATCATCCGTCTGTCGATCGGCGTCATCCCGATGACGCTGCTCGCCATCTGGTTCTTCGGTTTCAACTTTTACGGCCTCGGCCTTGCGCTGGTCGCGTTCTTCTGCAACCTCATTTTTACGAGCTGGTCGGTCGGCATGATTGCTTCGGGCCTCGTTGCACGGAACGGGCTCGGTGCTGAAGGTTTCGCCTGGACGCTGATGTTCATTCTGCTGCCGCTGGCCTGCGTCTATTACCCGGTCGCGGTGCTGCCGCACTGGCTGCAACTTATCGCCTGGGCGCTGCCGCCGACTTATGTCTTCGAGGGCATGCGAGCCTTGCTGATCGACCGTCAATTCCGGGCGGATCTGATGCTGGAGGCACTCGCCTTGAACGCTGGATTACTGGTCGTTTCGGTCGTCGCGTTCCTTGCCCTGCTGGCCAGCGCCCGCAAGCAGGGGTCTCTGATTCAGGGGAATGAATAGTCGGCGCGATATGCGCGGGGCCGGTTCCATACGCCTTAATAACCATTCGCAAGCGATGATCTCCGCATTGACGGCTTGTTGCCTCATGGACAGTATGCTGCGCCGCGAAACGGGACCGGGGAATCATCATGCCGATTGGCGAATTTGGCAGGCCGCCAGGCCTTCCATCCGAGGTCAGCCCAGCACTGACCACGCCCATGTACTGGATGTACGAAATGGGCAAGGCATCGCTGACTCCGGCGCGCGCCGTGGCCGATCTCACAAAACTGATGTTCGAGAACCCGATGAACCCGTTCGCGAAAACGGAATTCGGAAAATCAGTCGCGGCGGCCTGCGAACTGTTCGAGCGCACCACGCGCCGCTACGGCAAGCCGGAATGGAATCTGCCCACGACCGAAGTCAACGGCATGCGCGTGCCGGTCGAGATCAAGACCGTCTGGGAAAAACCGTTCTGCAAGCTGCTGCATTTCGAGCGCAAGCTGACCCAGCCTTTGCGCGAGCCGCAGCCGCGCGTGCTGATCGTGGCCCCAATGTCGGGCCACTACGCGACGCTTCTGCGCGGCACGGTCGAGGCGTTTTTGCCGGCGCATGAAGTCTACATTACCGACTGGTCTGATGCGCGCATGGTGCCGGTCTCCGAGGGCCGCTTCGATCTTGACGACTATGTCGACTATCTCATCGAGATGATGCACGCGCTGGGCGGCAACATTCATATTGTTGCGGTTTGTCAGCCTTCCGTGCCTGTTCTCGCAGCCGTCTCGGTCATGGAAGCGGAGAAAGATCCGTACTTTCCGACGTCGATGACACTGATGGGCGGTCCGATCGACACGCGCAAGAATCCAACTGGCGTGAACGATCTCGCCGCTGAAAAAGGTATCGACTGGTTCCGCAACAACGTCATCACCAAGGTGCCGTTTCCGCAGCCGGGGTTCATGCGCGACGTCTATCCGGGTTTCCTGCAACTCACCGGCTTTGTCAGCATGAACATGGATCGCCACGTCGATGCGCATAAGAAGCTGTTTGAACATCTGGTGAAGGGCGACGGCGATCTCGTCGACAAGCATCGCGAGTTCTACGACGAGTATCTCGCGGTGATGGATCTGACGGCCGAGTTCTATCTCCAGACCGTCGATCTGGTGTTCGTCAAACACGCGCTGCCCAAAGGCGAGATGACCCATCGCGGCAAGCCGGTCGATCCATCTAGGATTCAGCGTGTTGCACTGATGACGGTCGAAGGCGAGAACGACGATATTTCGGGTCTCGGTCAGACCGAGGCCACGCATGGGCTTTGCACCTCGATTCCCGACGCGCGGCGGGTGCATTACGTACAGAAAGGCGTCGGCCATTACGGAGTCTTCAACGGCTCCCGCTTCCGGTCGGAGATCGTGCCCCGGATTGCCGATTTCATGCGATCCTCGGCCCACAGCAAGCCAACTTTGGCGGCCGCCGAGTAGCCGGTTTTCGTGCCGCTAAGCGCGAAAATCCAGATTTCGCGGGCGGATTTGCGATTCGCGCGCCCAGTCCCTGCCAGAAGTAGCTCTAAGAGACTTGAATCATTAGTGTTTTTGGAAGTTCCAAAGACCTGATTCGAGTGCCGGACGGCCTCCCCTGCGGCATCTCCAAATAAGCGTAGAACTGAATTTAAATTCATGTTTCGATGCCCCGGATATTGGGGCCCAATATCTTGGCGCTGCGATATATTGGGCAAATGATTTGTTTTTGCGTCGATAAATTTGATTGGCGGCGGCTATGGCAGACTTCCGGTGAATTATCCCTTCCCGGACCTGCTGACATGGTGTTTCGCGCTCTTCTCTATCGCCGCCCGACCGAACCGCGCACGCTCGCGGTGAAAATCGGTTCGGCCATTTACTCAGTCCAGCTTCGGCGTCACCGCAAGGCGCGCCGCTACACGCTGCGCATTCATCCGACCGCACGGCAGGCGATCCTGACCATGCCGCCGCGCGGAAATCTGGCGGATGCGAAGGACTTCGCGCAGCGTCACGGTGCCTGGATCGCGGCTCGCCTCGGCGGCCTGCCGAAGGCCGCACCCTTTGCACAGGGCACATTGGTGCCGCTTCATGGTGTGCCGCACAAGATCGTCCACCGCGCCGGCGAGCGCGGCACTGTCTGGGTGGAGACGCGCGAAAGCCGCGAGAAGATTTTGTGCGTTGCCGGCGGCGTGGCCCATATCGATCGCCGCGTTCGCGATTTTCTCAAGCGCGAGGCGCGTCAGGAACTTGCCGAAGCATCTCATCGTTATGCCGGAGTGCTCGGCGTGAAGGTCAGGCGGATTTCGATCCGCGACCAGTCGAGCCGATGGGGATCGTGCACGTCGGCCGGCGCGCTGTCGTTTTCCTGGCGGCTTATTCTCGCGCCGTATTATGTGCTCGATTATCTCGCCGCGCATGAAGTGGCTCACCTCGTCGAGATGAACCACTCGGCGCGTTTCTGGCGTGTGGTTGGAAAAATCTGCCCGCAGACCGAGCGCGCGAAAAAGTGGCTCGACACTTACGGCAACGACCTGCACCGCTACGGCATCAGCGAATAGAATTCAGCGCCGTCCGCCGAATACGCGATCGATCAGCCAGCCATCAAGACCAGCCGATGCCTCCGGTTTGACGGACGCCTGCGTCGGCTGCGGACGTGGCTGCGCGTAGGGGTTCGGCGCATTCGTCGCAGGCGGGACGTAGCTCGGATTGGCGTCGCTGACTTGCGGTCTCATCGGCTGAGAGGAAGGTCGGGTATTTCCACCAAACAGCCCCGACAGGAATCCTCCTGGCGAATTCGATCCGGGCAGATCGGCGACGGGCACATTCTGATGCGCGACCTTCATGAAGCGCGTCCACACTTCAACCGGAAGCCCGCCGCCGGTCGCTTTCTTGGTGGGCGAGTTGTCGTCGTTGCCGAGCCAAACGCCGGTCACGAGATTTGCCGTGTATCCGATGAACCACGCGTCGCGGAAATCCTGACTGGTGCCGGTCTTGCCAGCCGCCGCCCAGCCGGGAATATCGGCCTTGCGCGCGGTGCCGGTAACAAGTGTCTCATGCATCATCGTGTTCATCATCGCGACGTAACGCGGATCGATCACCTGCGCCGGCGGATCGGGCGCGCGCGCGAAAAGAACCTTGCCCTCGGGGGTACGGATTTTGTTCACGACATGCGGGGAGGCTATCGCTCCGCCGCTTGCAAAGGCAGCGTAGGCGCCCACGAGTTCGGTGAGAGAAACTTCAGACGTACCGAGTGCGATTGACGCATTCGGTTCCAATTTCGATGCGATGCCGAGACGATGGGCAGTGCGCACCACATTGGCGGGCCCGACTTCGATGCCGAGGCGCACCGCGACTGTATTCAACGACATCGCAAGCGCGTTCGTCAGCGTAACCGGGCCGAAATATTCGCGGCTGTAGTTTTCGGGCTTCCAGCCTTTGACGTCGAGCGGCGCATCCTGCCGGACGGTGTCGGGCGTTAGCCCCGCTTCAAGCGCGGTGAGATAGACGAAAGGCTTGAACGCCGATCCGGGCTGGCGTTTCGCGGTGACAGCTCGGTTGAATTGACTTTCCGCGTAGTTGCGTCCGCCGACCATCGCACGCACCGCGCCGTCCGGTGTCATCGCGACTAGCGCGCCCTGCGATACATTGAATTTCACGCTTTTGGCCGCAAGCTCGTCGATGATCGCGGTTTCGGCAACGCTTTGAAGCTTGGGATCGATGGTCGTCTCGACGACGATGTTCTGATCGATCTGACCGACGAGATCGTCGAGCACTTCACCGATCCAGTCTGCAACGTAATTGATGGTGCCGGCGCCGACCGGTTTCACGGCATAGGACGGCTTGACGATTGCTGCTTGCGCCTGCGTCTCGGAAATGAACTTTGAGTCCGCCATCGCCATCAGCACGGCTTGCGCCCGCTTCTCGGCGCCTTCGGGATTTCTGTTCGGCGCAAGACGCGATGGCGATTTGACGAGGCCGGCGAGCATCGCTGCTTCCGGCAGTGTCACGTTGCGTGCGGACTTGCCAAAGTATCGCTGCGCGGCTGCTTCAACGCCGTAAGCGCCGGAGCCGAAATACACGCGATTCAAATACAGTTCGAGAATTTCTGCTTTGGAATATTTTCGCTCCAGCCACAGAGCGAGTTCGGCTTCCTGCAATTTTCTCTGAAGCGTGCGCTCCTGAGTCAAAAACAAGTTCTTCGCGAGTTGCTGCGTCAGCGTCGAGCCGCCCTGGGAGACGCCGCGATGAAGGATATTGGTGACGGCCGCGCGGGCGATACCGGTCGGGTCGATACCGAAATGCGAATAGAATCGCTTGTCTTCGATGGCGATAAACGCTTGCGGCAGATATTTCGGCAGTTCCTTTAGCGAGACATTCGAGCCGGGCATCTCGCCGCGCGTGGCGATGATGCTGCCATCCATGCCCGCGATCTCGATTGTCGGCGGGCGTTTGGGAATTTCAAGCGAGTGGATCGACGGCAGATGCGCGCCGACCCAGATGACGACGCCGATACCGGCAATGACGCCCCACAGCCCGAGGACAGCACCCCAGTAAAAGAATCTTCCGAAACCGACCCGCGACCGCTGACGGGATTTTTTCTTGTTTCTTCGATTCTGCGCCCGGGTTACGCGCGGTTGCCTTTCGCGCCGTGGAGTTTCTTCGTCCGAACCGCGCGCCGAGGGCTCGTCTTCGTCATTGGTATCGCCGACGCGATCGCGCCGATTGAGCCGGAGCCCGTCCAGCGACGCGCCGATGTCGAACTTCGGCTCTCTGCGGCCACCGCTCTTATTTCGCCCAAAAGCCATTCGCCCGCGCGCCCAGATCCGACCGTTCTGTCGACAAGGCGTGCAGGCTAACGGCGGCGGTTTAAGGGCAGGTTAAGCGGACGTTAACGGTGCTTTACACAGTTACGCGATCAGCAGCAGGGCCAGCGCGACGGCAGCCGGAAGCGCCTGCACAACGATGATCCGCTTGCTGACCGAATAGCCGCCATAGAGCCCGGCCACGATCACGCAGGCGAGGAAGAACACCTTGATCTGAAAGCCGAAAGCAGCCGTCGGATGGATCAGTCCCCACACCAGCCCCGCTGCCAGAAATCCGTTGTAGAGACCCTGATTGGCCGCCAGCACCGCCGACTCTTGCGCTTTTGCCGGCGTGTTGCCGAAGGTCTTCAGACCCATCGGCTTGGTCCAGAGAAACATTTCCAGAGTCAGAAAATAAACGTGCAGCGCCGCCACCAGCGCAACGAGAAAATTCGCAATGTAGATCATGTTTGCCCCCGCGATTGCCGGTCGAGGCTACCACGGCATTCGCGAAGTCACGAGAGGCCTCAGGCCGCCGGTTTCTCGGCAGCTTCGCTATTCGCGAGAAGATGTATCAGCGCGCGCTTGATGGCTGCTTGCCGCGTCGGGGCTGTAATCTGCGCGCCAAGCAGATCGGTCACGTAGAACACGTCGCGCGCGCGTTCACCGAATGTAGCGACGTGTGCGGATGCGATGTTCAGGTTCAGCTTCGAGATCGCTGTCGTCAGCTGATAGAGCAACCCGGTTCTGTCGAGACCGGATACCTCGATCACCGTGAAGCGATCCGACCATTGGTTGTTGATGATGACTTCGGGCTCGACGACGAACGTCTTCAGCCGCGCTTTCGACGCGCTGCGCTTGGCAACGATTTCGGGCAGGCGGAGTTTGCCCTCGAGCACCTCCTCGATCATGTCGCCGATCCGGGTTGCACGGCGTCCCTCATCCTCATCGCGGTCGTATTCGCGCGAGATCGCCACAGTGTCGAGAGCAAGCCCATCGGTTGTCGTATAGATCTGCGCATCGACGATGTTCGCGCCGGTCGATGCGCACGCGCCTGCAATGATCGACAGCAGCCAGGGATGATCGGGTGCCAGAATCGTCAACTCCGTCACGCCGCGTCCTTCGTCGAAACCGACATTGACAGCGAGTTTATGATTTCCCGTTTCGCTCGCCTTGATGAACTTGGCGTGGCGAATTTTGCGTGGCAGTTCGACCTTGAGCCAGTAGGCCGGATACTGGCGCGCGATATAGGCGTCCAGTTCTTCCGCCGACCAATCCGGCATCGCCGCGCGGAATTCGTGCTGAGCGGCAAGAATGCGCTGGCCGCGATTCACTTCGGAGAATCCGCCGGTCAGTACGGGCTCGGTTTCATAATAGAGCGTGCGGATCAGCTGTGCCTTCCATCCGTTCCACACGCCCGGCCCAACGCCGCGAATATCGGCCGTGGTGAGGATGGTGAGCAGCTTCATCTGCTCGACCGATTGAACGACGGCCGCGAAATTCTCGATCGTCTTGAAATCAGACAAGTCGCGGGACTGAGCGACCGTGGACATGGTCAGATGTTCCTCGATCAGCCATGCGATTAACTCGGTATCCGCTGCATTGAAACCGAAGCGCGGACACAGACGGCGCGCGATCTTGGCACCCGCAATCGAATGATCTTCGGGGCGGCCCTTCGCAATGTCATGAAGCAGCGTGGTCATATAGATGACTGCGCGATGTTCGGGACGGATTTTCCGCATCAGATCGCTTGCGACGGCCAGTTCATCGATACCGCCACGCTCAATGTCTTGTAGAATTCCAACACAACGCAGCAGATGCTCGTCCACTGTGTAGTGGTGATACATGTTGAACTGCATCATCGACACGATCTTGCCGAACGCCCGAATGAAGCGGCCAAGCACGCCCACCTCATTCATGCGCCGCAGAACGGTTTCCGCGTCGTTGGACGTCAGGATTTCCATGAAGAGCTTGTTGGCTTCCGGCGTCTCACGAAGCTCCTGCGTGATGAGATTGAGCGACCGGGCGATTACACGCATGGCGTCCGGATGGAAGGCGAGATTGTTTTTCTGCGCGAGACGGAAGATACGGATAAAGTTGACGGGATCGGTCTTGAATACGTCCGGTGCAGCCAAAGTGATGCGGTTGTTGTCGATGATAAAGTCTTCGCTGCCGGGAACGCGTCCGCGCTTGCGTCCGGGACGGAGTCTGCCGATCATGCGGCTCAGCATGGGCGCTGGCTTGGCTTCCTGATCTTCCAGCTTCGCGCAGAGGATTGCCGTCAGATCGCCGACGTCCTTCGCGATCAGGAAGTAGTGCTTCATGAATCGCTCGACGTCCTGCATGCCGGGATGCGAGGTGTAGCCGAGCCGTTGTGCGATCTCCCGCTGCATCTCGAATGACAGGCGCTCCTCGGGACGCTTCGTGTAGAAATGCATGTTGCATCGAACCGACCAGAGGAAATCCTCGCAGCGGCGGAATGTCCGGTACTCCTGCGGGTCGAACACGCCGTTTGCGACAAGTTCATCGGTTGAACGCACGCGGTAGACATATTTTGCGATCCAGAACAGCGTGTGAAGATCGCGAAGGCCGCCTTTGCCTTCCTTTACATTCGGCTCGACGAGATAGCGCGATTGTCCGGCGCGGCGGTGGCGCTCCTCGCGCTCGGCGAGTTTCGCAGTCACAAATTCGGCTGCTGTACCTTGAACGACGTCCTTGTCGAATCGGGTTACAAGTTCTTCGTAGAGACCCTTGTCCCCCGTCAAATATCTCGTTTCGAGGATCGACGTGCGGATCGTCATGTCGCCGCGCGCCTGCCGGATCGATTCGTCGATCGAACGGGTAGCATGGCCGACCTTCAAGTCCATGTCCCAGAGACAATAGAGAATCGCCTCGGCGACCTGCTCGCCCCACGCGGTCTGCTTGTAGGGAAGGATGAAAAGGAGATCGATGTCCGACTCCGGTGCCATCAGGCCTCGGCCGTAACCGCCGGTCGCGATCACGGCCATGCGTTCGGAATCCGATGGCGTCGCGGAATGGTAGACGTGCCGCGTGGCCGCGTCGAAAAGAATTCGGATGACTTCGTCCTGAACTTCGCAAAGCCGCTCGGCGCATTTGCGGCCCTGACGATCTTTCAGAAGGTCCGCTTCGGCCTCAGCGCGCGCAGCCGCAAGCTCCTGCTTGAGCAGTTGCGACATCGCCGAGCGGAATGCATCGCTGCTGCCCGCGTGCTTTTCTGCGAGCACATCGACTTCGCGTGAAACACGAGCGGTGTCGAAGGCCGTCTTCAACGCCGGAGCTGATTTCGTCGCGGTATCCATATTTTCCGAATATCGGACACCTGTGCCGGTGTCATCAGGAATATCGAAATGACGCGCTGGTGGAGAGGCGTCATTTCGCATGGCGCCGACAATAGGCACCAAAGGACGGAAAACCAATCGTGCCGAATCGCCGGATGAGGTCGGACCTCGCGCATTTTTGAGGCAGATGACGCAATCAGCTTTTCGGAAGTTTTGCCCTCAAAGCGTAAAGCGCCTCAAGAGCGTCGCGCGGCGACATCTCGTCCGGATGCAGGGCGGCCAATGCGTCCATCAACTGGTCGGCAGCACTCGGCGGCTGCGGCTCCAACGCCGCGCGGGACGGCGTTGCGAAAAGCGGCAGGTCGTCAGCAAGCACCCTCGCGGCAGAGCTTCGATCCTGTGCTTCGAGCTTTATGAGCACCGATTTTGCGCGCGCGACGACAGAGCCGGGAAGGCCGGCGAGTTTTGCCACCTGTATGCCGTAGGAGCGGTCCGCCGATCCGGGCAGCACCTCATGCAGAAAGACCACATCGCCCTGCCATTCCTTGACTCGAACGGTGGCGTTGAACAGGCGCGGCAATGTTGCCGAGAGCGCGGTGAGCTCATGGTAGTGAGTAGCAAACAATGCGCGGCAGCGATTTGTTTCATGCAGATGTTCGATCGACGCCCATGCGATCGACAGCCCGTCGAATGTCGACGTGCCGCGTCCGATCTCATCCAGAATTACGAGCGCGCGCTCGGTGGCCTGATTGAGAATCGCCGCGGTCTCCACCATCTCGACCATGAACGTCGAACGCCCGCGCGCAAGATCGTCGGCCGCACCGACGCGCGAGAACAGCCGATCGACGATTCCGATATGCGCGAGCCTCGCCGGCACGAAACTGCCGATCTGCGCCATCAGCGCGATCAGCGCGTTCTGGCGCAGGAAGGTGGATTTGCCCGCCATGTTCGGGCCGGTGATGAGCCAGATCTGACCTGATGCTTGCGAAGGGCTAGGTGAAAGATCGCAGCCGTTGGCGATGAATGGCTGGCCGTCTCGCTTCAACGCCTGCTCGACGACCGGATGGCGTCCACCCTCGATGGAAAATTTCAGGGAGTTGTCCACGACCGGGCAGACATAGCCGTCATCAATCGCGAGCTTTGCGAGCGAAACGGTCACATCCAAAACGGCGAAGGCGTGAGCTGCGACGCGCAGATCGTCACCGGCCGTTATGGCGTCTCCGCAGAGTCTGTCGAAGATTTCCAGTTCGATACCAAGCGCCCGGTCGCCGGCATTGGCGATTCTTGCCTCGATCTCGCCGAGTTCGGTGGTCGTGAAGCGGACCTGCCCCGCAAGCGTCTGACGATGAATGAAAGTCGCGTTCAGCGGCGCAGCCATCAATTTGTCGCCGTGTTGCGCGGTCACTTCGACGAAGTAGCCGAGCACATTGTTGTGACGGATCTTCAAACCTTTGACACCGGTCTCGTCGGCGTAGCGGGCCTGCATCGCGGCAACCACGAGCCGCGAGGCGTCGCGCAGATTGCGCGTTTCGTCCAGAGCGGCGTCGAAACCCTCGCGCACGAAACCGCCATCGCGCTTGAACAACGGCAGATCTTCGCCGAGCGCGCGTGAAAATTCGTGAGCAAGCGGGCGAGAGGGTTTCTTCAATGATTCGATTGCCGCGCGGACATCGCGGGGCAGTTTTTCGACACGACTCAACCGCGCCACGGCGTCGTCCGCTGCGAGAATTCCGTCGCGCAAGGCCGCCAGATCGCGCGGGCCGCCGCGTCCCACCGAAAGACGTGCGAGCGCGCGCGACATATCGGGTGCGCGGCGAAGAATATCGCGAAGCTCTTCGCGCAATGCGCTATCGCTGACAAACAGCGCGACAGCATCCAGGCGATGCGAAATCGCGGCGCTATCCGTGAGAGGCGCGGCAAGGCGCTGAGCCAGCAGACGGGACCCGGCCGCCGTCACAGTGCAATCGATCGCATCGAGCAAAGAACCACGCCGTTCGCCGGAGAGTGTGCGGGTCAATTCAAGATTGGCGCGCGTCGCGGAATCGACCGCCATGGTAGCGCCGGTGGCCTCTCGTGACGGCGGCGACAGAGCGGGCCGTTTGCCGAATTGCGTGCGATCGATGTACGTGACGGCCGCAGCCGCAGCCGTAGCTTCAAGCCGCGACATCGCCCCGAAGCCGTCCATCGTGGCGACGGCGAAATAATCGCAAAGGCGGCGCTCGGCTGTTGCGGCATCGAAAACGTCTCGCGTGACGGGGGTCACGGCGGGAAGGGCCCGCAGCGTGGCAGCTAGATCGGCTTCGTTGTAGAGAGTGTCTGTGACAATCGCTTCGTTCGGATTGATGCGGGCCAGCGTCGCGGCAAGCTCGGCGCTGTTGCATTCCGTGACCGTGAACTCGGAAGTCGAGATGTCGATCCACGCGAGGCCGAAGCTGTCATTGCCGGACGAAGCCTTCGCGCGCGCGAGCGCCAAAAGAAAATTGTTTGTCTTGGCGTCAAGAAGTGTGTCCTCGGTCAGCGTGCCGGGCGTGATGAGCCGCACGACATCTCGCCGAACGACGCTCTTGTTGCCGCGCCGCCGTGCCTCGGCCGGGTCTTCCATCTGTTCGCATACAGCAACGCGATGACCCTGGGCGATCAGCCGATGCAGGTAGTCGTCTGAGCGTTCGATCGGCACGCCGCACATCGGAATGTCCTGTCCGAGATGCTTGCCACGCTTGGTCAGCACGATGCCGAGCGCACGCGAGGCGATTTCCGCGTCCTCGAAAAAAAGTTCGTAGAAATCGCCCATGCGATAGAACAGCAGCAATCCGGGATTGGCCGCTTTCAATTCCAGATACTGTTCCATCATCGGCGTGACGCGGCCTGCGGCCTCGGATGAGACAGCCTCATGATCTTGTGGCGCGGGGGGCGTGGAATGTATGGTCATCGACTTGACGTTAGCAAAATTCCGCAGCGCGGTGTCCATGGCGGCGACGTTTTCCCCGCACCTTACGCAACTTGCATGGCAGTATCGCCACAGGCCGGGGGCATTCGAGTTGACGTGTCAACTGCGTGTTCCTACAACCCTTCAGGTTTTCGGGAGAAACGACAATGCGTGATGTTTTTATTTGCGATGCCGTCCGCACGCCGATCGGCCGTTTCGGCGGTTCGCTTGCAAAAGTCAGGACCGACGATCTCGCCGCAGTTCCGCTGAAAGCACTCATGGCTCGCAACCCGAAGGTCGATTGGGGCGCCGTCGATGAAGTTGCATTCGGCTGCGCTAACCAGGCGGGTGAAGACAATCGCAATGTCGCGCGCATGGCGCTGCTCCTTGCCGGCTTGCCGGAAACCGTTCCCGGCATGACGATCAATCGGCTGTGCGCGTCGGGCCTCGATGCTGTCGGCGGAATGGCCCGCGCCATTCGCGCCGGTGAAATCGATCTGGCAATCGCCGGCGGTGTCGAATCCATGACGCGCGCACCGTTCGTTACGGGCAAGGCATCGGAGCCCTATCAGCGCACGGTTGAGACTTACGACACGACAATCGGCTGGCGCTTCGTCAATCCGATCATGAAAGCGCAGTACGGCGTCGATGCGATGCCGGAAACCGGCGAGAACGTGGCCGAAGATTATCAAGTCTCGCGCGCGGATCAGGATGCATTCGCGATCCGCTCGCAGCAGCGGGCCGGTAAGGCCATCGAGGCCGGCTATTTCAAGGACGAGATCACGCCTGTCACCATTCCCGGAGGCAAGGCCGGTCCGATTGTCGTCGACAAAGACGAGCATCCGCGTCCTGAAACCACACTCGAAGGCTTGTCGAAGCTCAAGCCGATCGTCCGCAATCCGGGGACGGTGACTGCCGGCAACGCATCCGGCGTCAACGACGGCGCGGCGGCGATAATTCTTGCATCGGAAGAAGCGGTCAAGAAGCACGGCCTGAAACCGCGCGCCAAAGTTCTCGGCATGGCATCTGCGGCGGTCGCGCCGCGCGTGATGGGAATTGGTCCGGTTCCTGCCGTGCAGAAACTTCTTGCGCAACTTGGACTGAAAATAAGCGACATCGACTTGATCGAGCTCAATGAAGCCTTCGCGTCGCAAGGTATTGCAGTGTTGCGTCAGCTTGGCGTCAAAGAGGATGCGGATTTTGTCAATCCGCACGGAGGTGCGATTGCGCTGGGTCATCCGCTCGGCATGAGCGGCACGCGTCTGGCACTCACGGCGGTTCACGGCATGGAGAAGCGTGGCGGCAAATTCGCGATTGCGACGATGTGCGTCGGCGTCGGGCAGGGCGTTGCGCTGGCGCTTGAGAAGTTGAACTAACGCGGCCCGCGCAAGGCGGAGTACGGCATGACTCTTATCTATCCGCGCAAGAGCAAATCGGTTTTTGCGGCGCCGCTGTCGCCTGCCTACAAAAGCACGGTCAAGCGGGCGCCGACCAAGCCGCTGATTTTGATGCCTCACACGCTGTCCGAATTGACCGGCCCCGTGTACGGGCAAGAGGCCGTGCGTGAAAACGACCACGATCTTACGATCCAGCACAAAGGCGAGCCGCTCGGCGAACGCACTATCGTTCACGGCCACGTCAAGGACGAAGACGGGCGTGGCGTGCCCTATACGCTTCTCGAGATTTGGCAGGCCAATGCTTGCGGCCGCTACATTCACGTCGTCGATCAGCATCCTGCGCCACTCGATCCCAATTTTACGGGAGCAGGCCGCGCCAAGACCGATGCAAAAGGCTATTACAGATTTGTCACGATCAAACCGGGCGCATATCCCTGGGGCAATCATCCGAACGCATGGCGGCCCGCTCACATCCATTTTTCCGTATTCGGGCATTCATTCATCTCGCGTATCGTGACGCAGATGTATTTCCCCGGCGATCCGCTGTTTGCATACGATCCGATCTTCAACTCGGTGACGGATGAAAAAGCGCGGATGCGAATGGTCTCTCATTTCGATCTCGAGAACACAAAACCCGACTGGGCACTTTGCTATCGCTTCGACATCGTGCTCCGCGGCCGCAACGCAACGCCTCTGGATAACGATTGATGAGCGGCATCACTCCTTCGCAAACCGTCGGCCCTTATTTCAAATATGGCCTGACGCCTGGCGGCTCGTATCAATGGAACGATGCGTTCGGCAACGATCTCGTGACGCCCGATGTCACGGGTGAACGTATTCGTATCGTCGGACGGGTGTTCGATGGCGACGGCAAGCCGATCGGCGACTCGATGCTGGAAATCTGGCAGGCCGATGCGCAGGGCCGCTACGCCAACCCGCAGGACACGCGGGCAATTCCGAATTCCGCATTCAAGGGGTTCGGACGCTGTGCGACAGATGCCGACGGTGCATTTTCTTTCTCGACCATCAGGCCGGGCCCAGTACCGGGACCCGGCGGAAAGCCGCAGGCTCCGCATATTCTTCTCGCGGTTTTTGCGCGCGGAATGACGCAGCAGGCGATGACGCGAATCTATCTCGATGGCGAGGCGGCCAACGCAGCCGATCCAATTCTTGCGCTTGTTCCGCCTGATCGTCGCGCAACACTCATAGCCAAACGCGAAGCCGGTGAGATTGCGACCTATCGGTTCGACGTTCACTTGCAGGGCGACAACGAAACCGTGTTTTTCGACGTTTAAGATTCTTCAAGCCCACTCGACGCCGGATTCGGCTGCAAGATCGATCGTGCTTTGCTTGCCGATGTCGTTGAAGTGATTGTCGAGAAATTTCTTTGCCGCGCGCATGCCGGCACGGTGAAGCAACTCGAAGAAATCGAAATCCGTTTTCATTTTGCTGGAGGCGGCAAGCCGCGTGCCGAGGCCGCCGAGATCGATCCGGTGGATGTTCAGCCGCCGGTATTGATCCTTTCCGGTGCCGCGCGGCAATCGCCCGTCATCGATTAGTTGGTTGACGAAATCCATCGTCCGCAATTCTGAAATCAACGCCGAATTGAAAGTAATTTCGTTGAGGCGATTGATGATCTCCGCCGATGTGCGCGGCGTTGTCGTGCGCGATACCGGGTTGATCTGAACGACGAGGACATCTTCCGCTTCCGTGGTTTGCAGAAAAGGAAAGATGGCCGGGTTGCCCATGTAGCCGCCGTCCCAATACGGCACGCCATCGATTTCGACTGCGCGAAACATGAACGGTAGCGCGGCGGACGCCATGACGACGTCGGCGGTAATCTTGTCGCCTGCGAAGATGTGCAACCGTCCGGTGTGAACATTCGTTGTCGAAATATAGAGAGCGAGATCCTTGTTCTTGCCGAGTGCATCGAAATCGACAAACCGCTCGATCAGGCTGTTCAGCGGATTGATGTTGAGGGGATTGAGTTCATAAGGCGAAAAATAGTGCGTCAGTGCCTCGAACCAGTTCTGCACAGGCGCCGACGCGAACGGGATCATAGAGAACAGGCGATCGGTGAGCGCGCGCTGGATGGGGGGCAGATCGCCGCCGGCGCTCGTTGCGCGCCAGAAATCCGCAAGCCGCTTGCGTGCTTCTTCCGGGCCGCCGCGCGTGAGACCGTCGGCGAGCATCACCGCGTTCAACGCGCCGGCGGATGCGCCGGAAATTCCGGTGATCTCAAGCCGGCCGTCGGCGAGAAGCTGATCGAGCACGCCCCAGGTGAAGGCTCCGTGCGACCCTCCGCCTTGAAGGGCAAGGTTGATTTTCTTCGCCGTGCTCGATTTGCGACCACCGGTGAAATTCCACGGTGCGAGACTGTCGAGGTAGGATTTGAGATTGGTCGCCAAGGTCGCGCTGTCCTCTCATTGACCGCACAATCCTAGACCGGCGGCGAAGCGGAAGTGATCCGTACTTCAAAGAACATTGGGGAGATTATTGTGCATTGCAACAAGAAATCTGGCTCTGGAATAATTTCGCTGTCATCTCTCTGAAATATCGAGCGTAATGACACTGACGGAGTTAAATGGTCAGTACATGTCCCAAACGAAACCGGCCTTCCCAGCACCCGACCACGACCACGGCAGATGTGCCGAGGATGCTTTTTTGCACGCCGAGAAGGTGTGCAAGGGGCGAGGGCAGAAGCTGACGCCGATTCGGCGGCATGTGCTCGGCGCGTTGCTGGCGAGCCATCGCCCGCTCGGTGCTTACGAGATCATAGAACAGCTTGCGAAGGACTTGCCGCGCCCGGCGCCGATCACGATCTATCGCGCGCTCGATTTTCTGATGGATAACGGTCTCGTCCATCGCATCGAGAGCCGGAACGCGTTTCTCGCTTGTTCGCACAATCATGACGACACCGCTGTCGTGGCGTTTCTGATCTGCGAGGCATGCGGATCCGTCGGAGAGATTCCATCCGCCGCGATTGCGCGCACGTTCAACGACGCCGCACGGGGCACGGGATTTTCCCCAAAGCTGTCGGTAGTGGAAATCACCGGCACCTGCGCCTACTGTCAGAAGGCTGCGCAGTAATTCCAATTAAGAACATCGGCGGGAAGCCGAACGGAGCTTCATGACAAAAAATCCAACGACGGTCACGCGTGCTGGACAGCCGCTGAACGCGACCGCCATCATGCTGATGTTGATGCTCTGTCTGAGCTGGGGCTTCAATCAGATTTCGGTGAAGCTCGCGCTGCCGGACATTCCGCCGCTGACTCAGGCAGCTATCCGGTCGCTCGGCGGTCTGATCGTCATTCTTTTGATTGCGCGAATTCGCGGTGTCGGAATTTTCAAGCGCGACGGCACGTTGTGGCCAGGATTGTTTGCAGGCGCGCTGTTCGGTCTTGAGTTCGTGTTCATTTACATCGGACTGACGTTCACGAGCGCCTCGCGTGCGGTCGTGTTTCTTTACGTTGCGCCGTTTGTCGTCGCGCTTGGGTCGAAGCGATACCTTCATGAAGAACTCAGCACCATTCAATGGACGGGAATGGCGCTGTCTTTTGCGGGCGTCGCACTCGCAATCGGCGTGCCGCAGCCGTTTGTCGATGCGAAAGTCATTCTTGGCGATCTGCTCGTTGTCGTTGGAGGAATTCTGTGGGCTGCGACGACGCTGGTCGTGAAGTCCACCAAGCTGTTACAGGCGCCTGCGGAGAAAACCTTGGCCTATCAGGTCGCGACATCGGTTCCGATTCTGGCGGTCGGCGCGCTTTTGACCGGCGAAAAATTGACCCACATGCCGGGGACGGTCGCGACGGTGTCCATGATCTACCAGACCGTCTGGGTTGTTGGGATTACATTCCTGATCTGGTTCTTCCTGATCCGGTCCTATTCGGCCAGCAAATTGTCGTCATTTACCTTCATGACCCCGCTATTCGGCGTGATTGGCGGCTATTTCATCATGCACGACAGCCTGTCTTTCGCATTCGGCGGGGCTGCACTTCTGGTCATGGCAGGCCTATATCTGGTAAACCGCCCGAAAGAGGCCGCCGGGGATCCGTTGCTGCCTCCTGTCACAAAAACCTGATATTTGAGCACCATGAGCGATCTGAAAGAACGAGTGAGAGAGATTCCGGCTGGCCCGAAGGGGCGCCATAAGACCGTTCAGGTGATGGTCGGAAACGTGAAAGTCGGCGGCGGCGCACCGATTGTGGTGCAGTCGATGACCAACACGGATACCGCCGATGTTGACGGTACGGTGAAACAGGTCGCGGCTCTCGCGCGCGCCGGCTCGGAAATGGTCCGCATCACGGTGGATCGCGATGAAGCTGCCGCTGCCGTTCCGCACATTCGTGAAAAGCTCGACAAGATGGGCGTGGATGTCCCGCTGATCGGCGACTTCCACTACATCGGCCACAAGCTGCTCGCCGAATATCCCGACTGCGCCAAGGCGCTGTCGAAGTACCGCATCAATCCGGGCAATGTCGGCTTCAAGAACAAGCGCGACACGCAGTTCACCGAAATTGTCGAGATGGCGCTGAAATACGGCAAGACCATCCGCATCGGCGCGAATTGGGGTTCGCTCGATCAGGAACTGCTCACGAAGCTGATGGAAGACAACGCGAAATCGCCCGATCCGATCGATGCGCGCGCGGTGACGCGCGAGGCAATGGTACAGTCCGCGTTGCTCTCTGCCGCCCGCGCCGAGGAGATCGGTCTGCCGAAGAATCGTATGATTCTTTCAGCGAAGGTTTCAAACGTGCAAGACCTGATCTCGGTCTATCGCGAACTCGCGCGGCGTTCCGACTACGCCATTCACCTTGGATTGACCGAAGCCGGCATGGGATCGAAGGGCATCGTCGCGTCGAGCGCCGCCCTCGGTATCCTTCTTCAGGATGGCATTGGCGATACCATCCGTGTGTCATTGACGCCGGAACCGAATGGCGACCGCACGCTCGAAGTTAAGGTTGGTCAGGAAATTTTGCAGACGATGGGCTTCCGCACCTTCGTGCCGCTTGTCGCTGCATGTCCCGGCTGCGGCCGCACCACGTCGACAGTGTTCCAGGAACTGGCCCGCGATATTCAATCGTTCATCCGCGATGAAATGCCGGCGTGGAAGACGCAATATCCGGGCGTCGAGCAGCTCAACGTCGCGGTGATGGGCTGCATCGTCAACGGCCCCGGCGAGTCGAAACATGCCGACATCGGCATTTCGCTCCCCGGTACCGGCGAGACCCCGGCCGCGCCGGTGTTTGTCGATGGTCAGAAATTCCGGACGCTTCGCGGTGAGAACATCGCGCAGGATTTCAAGGCGCTGGTGATCGACTATATCGAGCAGCGTTACGGCGCGAACCGGAAAGCGCCGGTGACAGCTGCCGAATAAATCGCCGACAAACTCAGAGTAAAATACGCCGCTGGTTACAGCGGCGTACTTTTTTCGCTGTTGCTTATGACGGCTTCTTCAAGATCGAGGTTTCGCTCGAGACGGCGCCGGGTCTCGTCGGTGATCTTCCCGTCGCGCAGAAGTTTGTGCAGTTCCTGACGCTCGGCCGTGATGATTTCGCGAATGATGGATGCACCCTGCGTTGCCGGTGTGTGCTGGCCTTCTTCCTTTGGCGGATCAGGGATCGCGCGAACCCGCGTTTCATGCCGCGCCATCAGGAAGCCCGCGAGACTTTCCGACAGCTTACGATTTTCGATGAGATGATCGAGATGCCTGCGTCCCGCATGAACGATTTGCCGCCGCGCGGAGATTTCGGCTTCACGTTCATGACGCTCTTCGGCATGGCCGTGCTGCGATAGCCCCAGCGCCTTCACAAGTATCGGCAGCGTCAAGCCGATGCCGACCAGCGTAATGATGATGACGCCGAAACTTGCAAACAGGATCAGATCGCGGTGTGGAAATTCCTGACCATCGGGAAGCGTGAGAGGCAACGCAAGCGCGACGGCCAGCGAGACCACGCCGCGAATGCCGGTGAAACCGATCACGACGATCGCCCGCCACGATGGCGTCGGGTCGCGCGCGGCAAGCCGCTTGTTGAAATACCGCGTGAGATAGGTGCCGGGAAAGACCCAGATGAATCTTGCGACGATGACGATAATGGATGTGAGCGCAACGGCGGTCAGAATCTCGCTGACCGGTACGGCTTTGGATTTCTCCATCAGGAACCGCATCTGGAAGCCGATCATCAGGAACAGCACGCCTTCGATCAGCCAGATCACGACATCCCAGAAGAAAATACCCTGAAGACGCGTGGCGGCCGGAATGAGCAGAGGCCCGTTCCAGCTCACGTAAAGACCGGTCACAACCGTTGCGATCACGCCTGAGCCGCCGAAATGCTCCGGCACCCAGAATGCGAGATAAGGCGTCAGCAATGACAGCGAAATCTCGACGCGTGGATCGCGCGCCCATTGCCGCAGCCGCAAACTCAGCCATCCGACGGCAATTCCAAAAAGGACCTCGCCGACAAGAATGCCGATGAACGTATCGACGGCAGATATGAACGAGAAAGCGCCGGTGCTGACGGCGAGGACCGCGAAGCGATAGAGGATCAAGGCGGTGGCGTCGTTAGCCAGACCTTCGCCTTCGAGAATGACAAGGATCCGGTGCGGCAACTTGAGCCGCCGCGCGATGGCGAGCGGCGCGACAACATCCGGCGGCGACACGATTGCGCCGAGCACGAAACCCACGCCCCAGGGCAGGCCGAGCACGTAGTGCGCGCCCGCAGCAACGGCACATGTCGTGAAGATGACGCAACCGATTGCGAGCAATGCGATAGGCCGCAGATTCGATTTGAATTCGCGCCAGCTCATCGCGACGCCAGCCGAATAAATCAGCGGCGGCAGCACCAGAAGCAGCACGCCTTCCGGTTTCATTTCGATTCGGGGAAAGCCCGGTGTAAACGCCAGAACGATGCCGACGAGCAGGAAAACGATCGCCGGCGCGAGGTCGGTCTTGCGGGCAAGCGTTGCCGATCCGGCAAGCGCGGTGAGGACGAGAAGAAAAGTCAGAAATGTCTGGACCATCTTGTCAGGCTAACCGATTCCTCAGATCGCGCTAGCGGCGATATTCACCATCAGGGCCAGCAGCGCCGTATTGAAGAAGAACGACGTGATGCCGTGCGCCGTGGCCGTGCGCCGAATGATCTTGTCGGTAATGCCAACATCCGAGACTTGTGCAGTCATGCCGACCACGAAGGAGAAATAAACGAAGTCCCAATAATCGGGGTCGCCGCCGCCCGGAAACTTCAAGCCGTGTGCATTTTTGCTGCGATAATACTCATGTGCGTAGTGCAATGCGAACGTTGTATGGATTGCTAGCCACGACAGGATGATCGTTGCAACCGCGAGCGTGAGTTGCGGTGCTCGCTGCGGCTTCACACCCAATTCCATCACGATTGCAGCGACGCTTGCGAACGCTGCCACCAATGTGAGGATGAGGATAAGAAACCGGCCGTCGTCCTGCAAGGCAGCCTGTCGCCGGATATAGTCGTGACCGCATGAAAAGACGGTTTGATACGCGAGGCACAAGTAAAGCGTGATAGAAATGTCCCACGCCAAAAGAAGACGGGTTGTTAACCGCCACTCTGCGGGCATGAAGACAAGCGATAGAAATCCGATCAGCATTGAAACGAAAAGCCGCGGCCTCGCGTACACGATGCGGATCGCCTTCGGCATTCTTTGGAGGCGCAAAAAAAGATCGTCAACACTCGGCTTCGCTCGGGCCTTCGCCTGTGTCGGCCGGGATTTCATGCCGGCCTAACTTTGCCGCTCGGCGACGAAGCGCGCTGCGGCGCGCAGCACATCGCCCTTGGCACCGAACGGCGCCAGCGCCGCGTCGGCCTGCTTGAGCAGATCGCGAAGCCGCGCTTTCGCTCCGTCGATTCCAAGCTGCGTCACGAATGTCGTCTTGCCCAGCGCAGCGTCCTGACCTGCGGGTTTACCCAGCGCTGCGGCGTCGCCTTCGACATCGAGCAGGTCATCGGCAATCTGAAACGCTTCGCCGAATGCGTGCCCGTAAGCGTCGAGCGAATCGTACTGGGCTTTCGGAGCCTGTCCGAGCAGCGCGCCCGCGATGCAGCCGAATTTGAGAAGCGCGCCGGTTTTCATCTGCTGGAGTTTTGCGACGTCCGGCGTTTCCTTGTCGCCAAAGCGGCCTTCGCCCGCGAGATCCAGCATTTGTCCGCCGACCATGCCGCCAAGCCCTGACATGCGCGCGAGTGCGCGGGTCAATGCGAGGCGCACGCCCGCGTCCTTGTGAACTTCGTCTCGTGTGATGATGTCGAATGCCAGCGTGAGCAGCGCGTCACCGGCGAGGATCGCAGTCGCGTCGTCATATTTCTTGTGCGCCGTTGGCCGTCCGCGCCGCAGGTCGCTGTTGTCCATCGACGGCAGATCGTCGTGTATTAGCGAATAGCAATGAATGCATTCGAGCGCGGCTCCCACCAGAAGCGCGGACTCGCGCGGCACGCCAAAAATCGCAGCACTTTCTACTGCAAGAAAAGGCCGCAAGCGTTTGCCGCCATTGAGGCTGGAGTAACGCATCGCATCCATCAGACGATGCGGCCGCGCGATTTCGCCAGGCAGCATTGCGTCCGACAGCAGGCGCTGAAGCAGCGTCTCTGTGTCGGCCGCCGTGGCATCGAGCCGCTTGGCAAAGTCCTGTGGTGAAACGCCGCTCGTCATCAAAAACTCCAGAAGGTCGATACGAATTCGGCGCGACAATCGGTCATGGCCTCGCCTTCGTCAATTACGCATAAGCCAGATGATGAGGGATTTCGCTAGGGTTGAAGTCGCGAATTCTGCTAGCTAGGGCGCACGGTTTTGTCGGCACCAAAGGCCAAATAAGATGCGGCGAGCGGTTCGCGCGATAGTCATGATCGCTCTCGTGATTGTCGTCCTGCCCTACATCCTGACGCCACTTTATGTCGTTGGGCATCCGGTATCGACACTGATGATTGGCCGCTTTTTGATGGGCGAACACGTCACGCGGAGGTGGGCCGATCTCGATACGATATCGCCTGCGCTGCCGGCAGCTGTCGTCGGTGCAGAGGATGCCAAATTCTGCTCGCATCATGGGATCGATTGGGACTCGGTGCGCGACGTCATCGAGGATGCACAGGATGGTGAAATAGTTCGCGGTGGCTCGACCATCACGCAGCAGGTTGCAAAGAACCTCTTTCTCTGGCCCGGACGCAGCGTCGTCAGAAAGGCGCTCGAATTTCCGCTCGCGCTCTGGATCGATCTTGTGCTTTCCAAGAAGCGCATCCTGGAAATCTATCTGAACATTGCGGAACTCGGTCCCGATGGCCAATTCGGCGCGGAGGCCGGAGCCAACTATGCTTTCAACCGGCCGGCCTCGTCGTTGTCTCTCCAGGAGGCCGCGCTATTGGCGTCAATCCTTCCCAACCCTTCAGCCCGAAGTGCCCGCAATCCGGGGCCTGCTGTGCGCCGGATGACAGGTATTTACATGTCCCGCGCACAATCGGCCGCCGCGACCAGTTGCTGGAGCCGAAATCGCTGATTTCAGCCCATTCTGGCCGTTTTTCTGCATGTTCGCGGTCTAGCTTTCGCCCGTTCCATCCTCTATAAGCGCGGCCTCAATCCGAATTCTGGACTGCTTCCCGCCCGGCGGGTGAGCCTTGATTTGAAGGACGACGACCAATGGCCGTTCCACGCAGGAAAACCTCGCCGTCACGCCGCGGCATGCGCCGCTCGGCTGACGCGCTCAAGAAACCGACCTATGTCGAGGACAAGGATTCGGGCGAATTGCGCCGTCCGCATCACCTCGACCTGAAGACCGGCATGTACAAGGGCCGTCAGGTCCTCAAGGTCAAGAAAGACTAAGACATGATCTCGCCGCCTTCGGGCGGCGTTATCTTTTGCGGATGCGGTCTGTACTATGCAGACACTTTGTGTAGCCAACCACGAGAGAAAGCCGCCCGATGTCGATGATCGGTTTCCCGCTGCTTCTCATCCCGCTCGCGATCTACAACATCTTCGTGTTTCTGATGCCGGGCGTGGCATTCACCGCACCGATCGTGACGGTGACGCTGATGTCGGGCGTGCAGTGGACGCTGACATTTGGAGACGCGCTGATCGCGCTGGCAATCGTTCTGTTGCTGTTTGAAGTTATCAAGGCGTCGCGGCCCGGCACGCGCTATCTCACCGATCACTTGTTGTCGTTGATTGTGTTCGGCGGGGCGACCGCCGAATTCCTGTTCCTGAAGGCGCTCGGCACTTCCGACTTTTTTCTTTTGACTGTGCTGACCGGTGTTGAATTTATTGCCGGTGCAGTGATCGGCCTGCGAAATCGCCGATATGCGGTTCCAGCGTCCGCTCCGCAGCCCGTCAGACATGAGCCAGCCGTTTCATCACCCGCGCCTGCATCAGACAGTGTTGCCGTCGAACAACCCAAGCGCATGGACGCTATCCCACCGGAAACCAAGCCGCCGGAAATGATTTCAGTCTCGCCTGTGACGAAAAATTCTGCTGCCGATTCCAAGATTTCCAATTGGAACATGTCGGATCTGATTTCTGACGGCGATCACACGGCCAACGCAGACAAATCCGGCAAGCCGGACGCGGCCAAGCCCTGATCCAGGCTAGGCCACCAGCGATACGCGGTAGCCGTTCGATCTCGATGTTTCGGTTCTGCGGGCTTGTACGCAACGATAGCCTTGCAGAGCGACCACATTGCCCGCGCGCCGTAATGCGCGTGTCTGTTCCACGCCGGCCGCTGTCGCAATCAGATGGGCGACGAACGGTGCGCTCGGACGCGACGTCCTGAACGGGGTGTTTTCCCTCCCAGCCGCCTGTCCGACAGCCACGAGCGCAGTTCCCGTTTCTATTCGCTCTATTTTCATTTCGGCCCAGCCCTGTCTCGTTTTGGGACGCAATGCGTCCTTTGAACTCAACATCGCAAGGGCCGTGCCGGACATGATTGGCAATGATTTACCGGCTTCCTGAAACTCGGATTGGGCCGGTTTGTCACATTCTTCAGGAACTTAACCTAGGCTGACCGGCTCACGGCGTTTTATTCTTGGATCGCGAATCAGTGCCGGCGTCCCACAACGAGGCGACTTTGACATCCGCCAGCATGCTCAAATCCGATCCCGCTTTGCCGAACCCGACCGAGGCCAACGCCTCCGACATTCTCAGCGCGCTGGGCCACGCGACATTCGATTGGGATCTGGCAACCGGTGCGATGACATGGAGCGGCAATGCCGCGATCGTTTTCAGCGGTCTTCCCGCTGGATCGCTGTTCAGCGCCGATGAATTTTCAAAGCTGATCGAGCCCTCACAAACTGTTCGTTCAGACGCCGCTCAGAATATCGAACTCGGAAGCGAAGGCGGATCGTACCAGATTGAATACGGCCTGCGGGCTACGACATCCGCCGACCTGCTGTGGGTCGAGGAAACAGGGCATCGCGTTCTCCGTGAAGACGGTACGCCCACACGTATTCGCGGAGTTGTTCGTATCAACAATGAACGGCGAGCCCGCGAAGAGCAGTTGTTGAAACTCTCGAAAAACGACCCGCTGACCGGTGAACTCAATCGGCAGCATTTAATCGCTTCGCTTGCGGAAGCGACGGAAGAGACAGCGCGATTCCGCTCTTCGTTTGCCTTCATGCTGATAGGGATCGATCATCTCGCGCGTCTCAACGATGCTTTCGGATTCGACGTTGCCGACGAAGTCATTCTGGAAATTGCAAAGCGTATTCGCGCGCGATTGCGCGGCGGAGATGTCCTGGGGCGGTTTTCGGGTAATAAATTTGGCCTGGTCTTGAAGGACTGCACCGTCGACGACATGAACGTCGCGGCCGAGCGGTTCTTGGCCGGCATTCGCGCCGAAGTTGTACCGACAAAATCCGGCCCGGTTGCTGTTACTGCGACAATAGGCGCGATCAATGCCCCGCGGCATGCGCGCACCGCCGAGGAAACGATGAGTCGGACACAAGAGGCGCTCGAACTGGCCAAGAGCCGCCGCCGCGGATCGATGATGGTTTGGCGCCCGAATGTCGAGCGCGATGCACAGCGCCGCGTGAACATCCGTGTCACCGACGAGATTGTCACCGCGCTGAACGAGCGGCGGATCGTGATGGCCTATGAGCCGGTGGTGGTCACGCCATCACGGCAAATCGCATTTCACGAATGTCTGGTCCGGATGCGGCAGGAGGATGGGCAGTATTCGCTGTCGCCGGACATCGTGCCGGTGGCCGAAAAGCTCGGATTGATCCGTCTCGTCGATCATCGCGTTCTGGAACTGGTCGTGGCGGAACTTGCCGCCGCACCCCAAGCGCAACTCAGCCTGAACATTTCTCCGGACACCACGATGGATTCCGATTGGTGGTCCAGCATCGAATCCCTGATGCGCGCGCATCCGGGTGTCGGCGAACGGCTCATTGTGGAGATCACCGAGACGGTCGCCATTCAGGATCTCGACGATGTTCGCGGGTTCGTCACGCGATTGAAAAATTTCGGAAGCCGGATCGCGATCGACGATTTTGGCGCTGGCTATACGTCCTTTAGAAACTTGCGCAAGCTCGGCGTCGACATCGTGAAGATTGACGGAGCGTTCGTGCAGAATATTACCCGCTCGGCGGACGATCGGGCCTTCGTGCAGACGCTGATCGACCTCGCACACCGGCTTGGCATCAAGACTGTGGCTGAATGGGTGCAGGACGAAGAGTCCGCAACGATGCTGCAAGGCTGGGGTTGCGACTATATCCAGGGACGGCTGACGGGGCTGGCGACGCTTGCGAAGCCTTGGGGCGAGAGCTCAGCCGATCAACCGGTCGTTCAATCCGCAGCCAGCTGAATTCCAACATAGTCACGGGCGGAAAAGCGAAAGGCCGGATTTTCATCCGGCCTTTGTTATTCTCAGGTCTTGCTTTCCGGCTCTTTCGCCATGCGTTCGAGCCGTTCTTGCATCTCTTTCATTTGACGCTTGAGATCGTCGATATCGTCGCCCTCCGGGGGCTCGGTGCTTGTGGGCGGAGCGTCTGCCGTATGAGTGCGCGCAGGTGCACCGAACGGCTTGAACATCGCAAAGGTCTTTTCGAACATTTCCATGTTGCGGCGGACATGTTCTTCGAGCGGCGCGAACGGCGTGTTGCTGAACGTGTTCGTCATCTGCTTGCGGAATTTTTCTTGCTCGCGCGTCAGCGTGTCGATCGACTGTTCGAGATATTTCGGCACGACCATCTGCATGCTGTCGCCGTAGAAGCGGATGAGCTGGCGCAGGAACGTGGTCGGCAGAAGATTTTGTCCCGCCTTGTTCTCCTGCTCGAAGATGATCTGTGCAAGTACCGAGCGGGTGATGTCGTCGCCGGTCTTCGCGTCATAGACGAGAAAATCCTCGCCGTCCTTCACCATCGCCGCGAGGTCTTCGAGCGTCACATAGGTGCTGGTGCCGGTATTGTAGAGACGCCGGTTAGCGTACTTCTTGATGGTAATGGGCTGATCGGATTTTGCCATGAACTCACACATACATACCGAGGGACGGAACCGCCGGCGACCGACCGGGGGCAGCGCAAACAATGCATCGCAATAAAATAAGCACTTTCAGACGGGTACGGCTACCGTTTTGTGCAGCACGGTTAATGTGCGGGCAGGGCAGCAAAGCTGGTCCGCTCAGCAAATGGCCATATTGCCTTTGGCAGCCCGGTCCAAAGCCGCTAGGCTGAGCGCGAGAGCGGAAGCCCGGCTGCCGCGGCTATTCTGCCCATAATCCCTAAGCTTTCGAGCTGTCCATCCAACGGAGATGCCCATGTCGGACGATGTCGTTATCGTCAGTGCCGCCCGTACCCCCATCGGAACCTTCAATGGCGCGTTTGCCAATGTTCCAGCGCATGAACTCGGCGCAGTCGCCATCAAGGCGGCGCTCGACCGGGCCGGCGTCAAGCCGGACAACGTGTCCGAGGTCATCATGGGTCAGATTTTGACCGCAGGTCAGGGTCAGAACCCGGCGCGCCAGGCCGCCATGAAGGCAGGTATCCCGGTCGAGAGCCCCGCCTGGGGCATCAATATGCTTTGCGGGTCTGGACTGCGCGCGGTCGCGCTCGGTTATCAGGCTTTGAAGAATGGCGACTCAGAGGTCGTTGTCGTCGGCGGACAAGAGTCGATGAGCATGTCGCCGCATGCGCAGCATCTGCGTGCCGGCGTTAAGATGGGTTCTGCTGAGCTCGTCGATACCATGATTAAGGATGGCCTGTGGGATGCGTTCAACGGTTACCACATGGGCAACACCGCCGAGAACGTCGCCAAGCAATTCCAGATCACACGCAAGCAGCAGGATGAATTTGCCGTCGGCTCGCAGAACAAGGCGGAAGCCGCGCAGAAGGCCGGCAAGTTCAAGGACGAGATCGTGCCGTTCACGGTCAAGACCCGCAAGGGCGACATCGTCGTCGATACCGATGAAGGTCCGCGTCACGGCGCGTCGCTGGATGCGATGACAAAATTGAAGCCCGCCTTCGACAAGGAAGGCACTGTTACGGCCGGCAATGCGTCGGGCATCAATGACGGCGCGGCTGCGCTCGTGCTGATGACGGCAAAGCAGGCGGAGAAGGAAGGCAAGAAGCCGCTGGCGAAGATCGTGTCGTGGGCGCAGGCCGGCGTCGATCCGTCGATCATGGGCACCGGGCCGATTCCTGCGGCCCGCGCAGCATTGAAGAAAGCTGGCTGGAAACCGAGCGACCTCGATCTGATCGAGGCGAACGAGGCTTTCGCTGCACAGGCGTCCGCAGTTAACAAGGAGCTTGGCTGGGATACCTCCAAGGTCAACGTCAATGGCGGCGCGATTGCGATCGGTCATCCGATCGGTGCATCGGGCGCGCGCGTTCTCGTGACCCTGCTGCACGAAATGCAGAAGCGCGATGCCAAGAAAGGCCTTGCAACGCTTTGCATCGGCGGCGGCATGGGTATTGCGATGTGCGTGGAGCGCGCGTAACGCTTCGGCGCACTGCACAATACAAATACGGAGTGCCCGGCCTCGTGCCGGGCATTTTTTCTTGCGGTCGTCAGATTTGAACGGAATACTTGTCTTCCAAAAGAAACGTCAGTGAGTGAGGGCGCGCGATGGCGAGAGTTGCATTGGTCACCGGAGGAACGCGCGGCATCGGCGCCGCAATCAGCAAGGCATTGAAGGCTGCCGGGTACAAAGTTGCCGCAAGTTACGCGGGCAACGACGAAGCGGCAGCGAAATTCAAGGCCGAGACCGGGATTCCGGTTTACAAATGGGACGTTTCAAAATTCGACGCTTGCGCCGACGGCATCAAGAAAGTCGAAGCCGACCTTGGTCCGATCGAAGTGCTGGTGAACAACGCCGGCATTACCAAGGATGTGCCGTTTCACAAGATGTCACTCGACCAGTGGAATGCCGTCATCAACACAAATCTCGGCTCGCTCTTCAACATGACGCGGCCGGTGATCGAGGGCATGCGCGCGCGCAAGTTCGGACGCATTATCAGCATCTCGTCGATCAACGGCCAGAAAGGCCAATTCGGTCAGGTGAACTACTCCGCGGCAAAGGCCGGCGACATCGGCTTCACCAAGGCGCTCGCGATGGAAAACGCCAAGGGCGGTATTACGGTTAATGCGATCTGTCCCGGCTACATCAACACAGAGATGGTGCAGGCTGTGCCGAAGGATGTATTGGAGAAAGCGGTGATCCCGCAGATTCCAACGGCGCGCCTTGGCGAGCCCGAAGAGATTGCACGCGCCGTGGTGTTTCTAGCTTCGGACGAATCCGGATTTATCACCGGCTCGACCATGACCATCAATGGCGGCCAGTATCTGCATTGAGCTGTCAAGGCCGCCCGGCGGGATGGTTTTCTCGTAAGTTATGACGCGCGCTGCTGCGACACTCATCGGGCTGACCGCAATTCTGATGTGGTCGCTGCTCGCCGTGCTGACGGTCGCGACTGGCCGCGTTCCGGCGTTCCAGTTGCTCGCCATGACATTCGCGATCGGAGCTTGTATCGGTCCGATGACGTGGATATGGCGTGGAACTGCATGGCGCGCGTTGCGGCAGTCTGCGCTGGTATGGGCGGTCGGCGTTGGGGGACTGTTCGGCTATCACGCGCTGTATTTTCTGGCGTTGCGGCTCGCGCCGCCCGCTGAAGCAGGCTTGCTCAACTATCTTTGGCCGCTGCTGATCGTGTTATTTTCGGCGTTGCTACCGGGCGAGCGGCTTGCGTGGCATCACATCGCCGGAGCAATTCTGGGGTTCGTCGGGACCGTTATCCTTTTCGCCGGCAACGGAGCGCCGCAATTTACCGAAAGCTCGATTCCCGGATTCGTCGCAGCTCTCATCGCCGCCTTTGTCTGGGCCGGTTATTCGGTGATGTCGCGAAAGCTCGCAAGCGTTCCGACTGATGCTGTCGCCGGATTCTGTGCGGCGACGGCCGTGCTTGCTGCCGTTTTTCATTTTGCGTTAGAGCCGACGGTCTGGCCGGAAACGCTGACACAGTGGCTTGCAGTTGCCGCACTCGGGATCGGTCCCGTCGGCATCGCATTTTTCGTCTGGGACATCGGCATGAAACGCGGGGACATCCGTGTGCTGGCGGCCGCGTCCTACGCAACGCCGTTGCTTTCGACTGGATTTCTGATCGCCGCAGGCTTTGCAAAACTGAGCGCTGCGCTCGCACTATCCGCGGCGCTTATTGCAGGCGGTGGCTTGATTGCGTCGAAAGACATGGTCCTTCGCACGCGCCGCGCCTAGGCCGCCGGTTTCCATCCGGGCGGGCGGTACTGGCTCTCGGGAATTTGCGCCAATTCCGAGCGTTGCAACTTTCGGGGCGTGAGCCCGTAAAATTCCTGAAAGCTCATAATGAGCGGACGCCATTTGTCGGGATCGATACGGTTGATATGACCTTCCATCATGATTTCCGGGTCGGCGTGAACGCGCGTAGTACGAACTTCAATAGCAACAAGATTGCCGCGCAAGACGTCGTCGTCTGTCGCAACTCCGTGAACATTCACGACCTTGGCCTCCAGTTGCACCGGGCACTCGAGCGCGCGGGGCGCGCAAACTGTGCTGCCCGGCGCTGCTGTCAGTCCGGATATTTCGAATTTATGTTTTTCGTGCCGATAGCCGCGCCACAACTTTCCTGCTGGGACTGGATCGGAGCCAGTCGTGCGTGCGAGCCGGTCGACCGAATTGACAAGATCGGCAGACGGTAGATTCAGAACGCATTCGCGTGTCCGGATCAGGTTCTCCGTCGTTTTTGAGCTTCGTGCCAGCCCGAGCATGCAGCGCCACCCAAGCCACCATACCGACGACATCGGCGCGAGATTGTAGGAATCGTCCTCGTTCGCCGTGCCGATCAGCACAACTGGCGTGCCGAAGTAGAGAATGGCCGGATCGATTTCGACGCTATTTGGTTTGAAAGTCCCGTGCATAAGCTGCTCCTGTGTGTCTCAGCAGAACTTATGCGGATCGGACCAAGGAACCACCCGATTCCAGATTCGATATTCTATTTGGTGGGGGACCATTCGCGTGGCGCCAGTTCGAATTTGTCGAACTCGAACCCTGGCGCGACCGTGCATCCCACGAGCGTCCAGTCTCCGGTGGTTTCGGCGGCCTGCCATGCATGCGCCGGGACGACGGCTTGCGGAGCTTCACCGTTCGCCAAGTCAACGCCTAGAAGAAAATCACGAAAGCCACCTTCATCGTTGATCCGCAGCTTCAACGTGCTGCCCGCATAATAATGCCATACCTCCGCGGCATCGACGCGATGCCAGTGCGAGCGTTCGCCGTGCGCGAGCAGAAAGTAGATTGCGGTTGATGCAGCCCGTTTCCCATCGGCGTTATGGCTATCGCGAAACGTTTCGCGGTAGTGACCACCTTCCGGGTGTGGCTTCAAGTCGAGCCGGGAGATAATCTCCGCTGCGGTCAGGATTTCGCTCACGACTTGTTCTTGCGCTCGCGCAGCTCGCCAAACACCTCGGCCGGGCTCTTGCCCGCCAGACCCACCGCAGCGGCGACCGATGGTACGTCCGCGCGCAGAAAAACGTTCGCCTCTTTCTCGTCGCGGATGAGTGTGGGAATCGTCGGCTTGTTCTCGGCGCGAAGTTTCGCAACTTCTTCGGCGCGAGCTTTGAGCGCCGGATTGTTCGGCTCAATGCCGAGCGCGAACTTGACGTTCGATGCGGTGTATTCGTGCCCGCAATAGACGCGCATGTCGTTGGGCAGGGCGCGCAGCTTTAACAGCGATTCCCACATCATCGGATAGGTGCCCTCGAACACGCGTCCGCAGCCGATTGAAAACAGCGTATCGGCGCAGAACAGCGCGTGGTCGGTATCGAACACATAGCTGATGTGATCGAGCGTGTGGCCCGGCGTCTCCAGAACGCGCGCGGATAAATTGCCGACCTTGACCGTCGCACCTTCCTTCACGCGCTCATCGACGAGCGGGATCGCGGCACCCTTGTCATACGGCGCAACGACGCGGCACTTATATTTGCTTTTTAGTTCCGCAATTCCGCCGACATGATCGGCGTGGTGGTGCGTGACCAGAATGTCGGTCAGCGTCCAACCCTCGCGTTCAAGTGCTTTCACAATCGGCCCCGCTTCCGGCGCATCGATCGAAGCAGTTGCTCCGGTCGCGGGGTTGTGGATGAGATAGCCGAAATTATCGGACAGGCAGGGGAACAGGCGGATTTCGGCGGCCATGACATCTCCAAATAGTAAGTATCGGCTATAGCTAACATGGCTGTTTCGCCGAATGAAACAAGCGTTAACGCTTATTGCGATGCTCTGTGCTTCGTGAGGCTGCATTGCCGTGCAGCGGCGTGTTAGGATGAGCGTTATGACCATTGACGTCATCGATCTTCGCAATTTCTATTCGCAGCGCCTTGGTGTCGTGGCGCGGCGGCTGATCAATCGCGCGATTCACCGGCACTGGCCGCACGCAGATGACATGCGCGTTCTCGGTGTGGGCTACCCGACCCCGTATCTCGGATTGTTTCGCGAAGATGCCGAACGCTGTGTGGCCTTCATGCCGGCGGCACAGGGTGTTTTGAAATGGCCGACAGCACGGCTCACCCTTGCTGCCCTGGTCGATCAGTATCTGCTGCCGTTGCCCGATGCCGCTGTCGATCGGATCTTGCTGGTTCACTCGCTGGAGTTTTCTGACGACCCTGAGGCGCTTTTGCGTGAGGTCTGGCGCGTGCTCGCGCCGTCAGGGCGGATGATGGTGATTGTTCCCAATCGGCGAGGTGTATGGACGCGAATGGATACGACGCCGTTCGGTCACGGCCGTCCATATTCGCGCTCGCAGATCACGCAGCTTTTGCGTCAGACGTGGTTCACGCCGACGGCATGGGGTGAGGCTCTGTTCATGCCGCCGATCCAGGGTGGATGGATTCTCCGCTCGGCGATGGCATGGGAGCGGATCAGCGCCGCGTTGTCGTCACCGTTCGCAGGCGTGCATATCGTGGAAGCGTCCAAGCAGGTCTATCGCGCCATTCCCGCAAGCCGCGAGCGCACACGTCTGATACCGACGATGGAGCCGGTTCTCGTGCCGACGACTTCGCAATACGGCGAGTCGAAGTCAGATTAATCCGGAATTGCGAACGGCTACTCGCTGCCCGGTCCGAATTCGTCGCCCGGTGCCGGTGCACTCTGCCCTTCGGGGCGAGGCCCATGCGGACGCCGGCGCCGGCGATTGTTGAAGCGGTCATCTCCGCCCTCGAACCCGTTGCCATTCGGTTGCGGCTGCGCACCGCCCGTGATGAATGACGGCAGACGATCGACATCGCCTGCATTCTGCATCGCAGGCTGCTGCTGCGGGCGATGATGATCCCGCTGCTCTCGATTGTTATCACGAGGCTGCTGATTGTCGCGCTGCTGATAAGGCTGCGAATCGCGCGGCTGGAATTGCGGTTGCTGCTGTTGCGGCTGCGGGACGAATCCCGGTTCTTGCCCGAAGTTTGAAAAATTTTCGCCGTCGTCGGCATCCTCGGTCTGAACGCTGACAGCTTCGCCTTCAGGGCGTGGCTGCTGCTGAGGCTGGCTCTGACGGAACTGTTCCTGCGCTGCTGCAATCAGGCGAAAATAATGCTCGGCGTGCTGGTAGTAGTTCTCCGCTGCGACCGGATCGCCTGAGGTGCGGGCATCGCGCGCGAGCTGTACGTATTTCTCGGCGACATGAGAGGCCGTGCCGCGGATTTTGATGTCAGGTCCGTTGGATTCGAAAACCCTCGTCATCGGGTTCTGACCGCGACGATTATTGTTGTTATTGTTGTTATTGTTGCGGTTACGCATACGCTTGTTGTTATTCGGACCGTTTCTCATCTCTGCCTTCTATCGATTCGAGATTGTGGTGATCGAAATGCCGGACGCACGGCACATCGCACGCGCGCAAAAAGCCGTTTCGTCCAATTTCAATTCAGGTTTGCCGCAAGTCGCGTTCAACAAAGACGCGTTCTCCAAATGCCCGAAGGCAATAAGCCATCGAGGCCGGAACGATTCAGCTTGCCTTTGCAAGCGTGAAACTCAATTGGGTGTTCAAGCGCAATCTATGCTTTCGTTCGCATCGCGGTCTCGGAGCGGCGTAGCTGTAAGGCCTTCGCGCTCGATTGACCTGCCTTGTCGGAACCTTTTACCCGGCGGGGGTCTCCTTCGAGACCTCTGACTTCAACCCGTATTCCTTAACGGGAGCCATGACCCTTTACCGATGTTGTGGCCGGAACGTAGTCGCTCCGGAGTGATATTCCAAGAGGTTTTTTAGGCCGTTAAACCCTTTAATTCACGGGCTTTTGAGCCGTGACGACGCGAGGAATACCGGCCAGGTCGGTCCTTGGGGACGCCTCGGGGAATAATCCCGATTGAGCCAAAATTTGGCTGACGAGGGCTGCTTGATCGTGCCCCACCTCAACGATCAATCCGCCGCCCGGCAGAAGCAAGCGAACGGCTTGCGGAGCGATCGCGCGGTAGGCATCGAGGCCGTCCATCCCGCCGTCCAGTGCGATGAGCGGGTCGTAGCCGCGAACATCGGTTTCCAGCTTCTCGATGTCGCTGGAGCGAATATAGGGAGGATTGGAGACGACAAGATCGAATTGGCCTGACAACCCGGACGCGTAATCGGACAGCATAAATTTTGCTCTGTCTGCGAGGCCGAGTCTTTCAGCGTTGGCCGTCGCAATCGAAAGGGCCTCCGCGCTGATATCTGTGCCGACGCCAATTGCTTCTGGAATTTCCGCTAGCAGCGAAAGCAAAATTGCTCCTGTACCTGTCCCGATATCAGCAATGCGTACTGCGCCGGATATTTTCCTCCGATCGCGAAAAAAATCCAGCGCCGCTGCGATTATTGTTTCGGTGTCGGGTCGCGGCACAAGCGTCGCTTTGGTGACGAGGAACTCCCGGCCCCAGAATTCCTTACACCCAACAATGCGTGCAACGGGCTCACCGGCCAGTCGCCGCGCGACGAATGTGTCGATTAAATCCGCTTCGTCATGCTCGATCGTTCGTTCGGCTTGAACAGCCAGGCCGGTATGATCGAGTTGAAGCGCGGTGCCGATCAGGGTGCGAGCATCGAGTTCAGGTGAAGCGAGTCCAGCCGATCTCAGACGGGTAGCGATTGTGCGGCGAACGGTATCGACGCTGCGGCCGGTTAACTCGCTCACGAACCACCGCTCTGTTCGGCGAGTTGCGCGGCCTGATGCTCGGTCGTCAGCGCGTCGATCAATTCGCCCAATGCTTCGCCGGATATGACCTGTGGCAACTTGTAGAGCGTAAGGTTGATACGATGGTCGGTGACGCGGCCCTGAGGAAAATTGTACGTCCGGATTCGCTCGGCCCGGTCACCTGAGCCGACCTGGCCTTTTCTTTCGGCTGAACGTTCCGCATCGATGCGTTGACGTTCCGCATCGTAAATACGCGAGCGCAGAATGTTCATCGCCGACGCGCGGTTTTTATGCTGGGAGCGGCTGTCCTGCATATTGACGACGATGCCTGTCGGAATATGCGTGATGCGGATCGCGGATTCCGTTTTGTTGACATGCTGGCCGCCGGCGCCCTGCGCGCGCATGGTCTCGATCCGCAGATCGTCGGGCTTGATCGCGACATCGATGTCTTCGGTCTCCGGCAGCACGGCGACAGTTGCTGCGGATGTGTGAATACGTCCTTGCGTTTCGGTATCCGGAACGCGCTGAACCCGATGGGTGCCGGATTCGAATTTCAATTTGGCATAGGCGCCGCGTCCCTTCACCTCGGCGATGATTTCCTTGTAACCGCCCATCGTGCCTTCGCTGGCCGAAATCAACTCGACTTTCCAGCCCTGCAATGCTGCGAAGCGTTCGTACATTCGGAAAAGATCGCCTGCGAACAGGGATGCCTCATCGCCGCCGGTGCCCGCGCGAATTTCGAGCATGACGTTGCGATCGTCCATCGCGTCTTTGGGAAGAAGCGCGACGCGAATGTTCTGCGCAAGCTCATCGCGGCGCGCTTCAAGATCGGGCCGCTCCGCTTCGGCCATTGAGCGCATATCGCTGTCGGTCTTGGGATCGGCAATCAACGCATCGAGGTCGGCAATCTCCTTTGTAGCAGCACGATAGGCCTTCACCGCGTCGACGACGGGCGTGAGGTCGCTTAGTTCCCGTGTGATGCGAACATATGTCTCCGAATTCACCTGGCCGAGAAGTTCGGCTTCGAGCGAAGCGTGACGGGCGAGCAATGTGTCGAGTTTTGTTTCGGGTAACATCTGGGAATTCTCGAATGACGGTTGGACTTCGCGGCAGCAGCGGTTTCCAGAAGGCCCGCTAGAGCGAAAGTCCTTCGGCCTCGGCAAATTCCATCAGCTTGGCGCGGATCGATACGCTTCCGGCTGGAGCATCGAGCAAGGGCGCGATCGTCGCCGCTGCCTTCTTCGCGTCGAGGTCGAGGATCAAAGCCTTCACGGGGCCATGCGCCGTCGCAGAGAGCGACAGCGAACGATAGCCGAGCGCGATGAGTACGAGCGCGCCGAGCGGCTGCGACGCCATTTCGCCGCACAACGATACGCTTTTCTTGGCGACGTTCGCTTTCGTGGCTATGTCGCGCAAGGCGCGCAGAATCGGCGCGGATAATGTATCGAAGCGATCGGTCACGCGCGAATTACCGCGATCGACTGCAAACAGGAATTGAAACAGATCGTTCGATCCGACCGAGATGAAATCGACGCGCTTGAGGAGTTCATCCATCTGGTAGAGCAGCGCAGGGACTTCAACCATCGTGCCGACATCGATGCGCTCCGGCAGCGTATGTCCGTGCTGACGCAGATAAGTCAGTTCGCGTTCGATGACCAGCTTGGCCTGATCGAATTCATCGACCTGCGAGATCATCGGAAACATTACGCGCAGGTAGCGGCCGGAAGCCGCACGCAACAGCGCGCGGATTTGTCCGCGCAGAAGTCCGGGCCGGTCGAGGCCAAGACGGATGGCGCGCCAGCCGAGCGCCGGATTTTCCTCGACGATGGTGTCCATGTAAGGCAGCGCCTTGTCACCGCCGATGTCGAGCGTGCGGAACGTGACCGGCTTGTCGCCTGCCGCATCAAGCACCGCACGATATAGTGCAAGCTGCTCGCTCGTGCGCGGCAGGCTTTGGCCGACCATGAATTGCAGTTCGGTTCGAAACAGACCGATTCCGGACGACCCTGTGTCATCGATATGCGGAAGATCAATGACGAGGCCGGCGTTAATCATAAGATCGACCGGCTGACCGTCCTTGGTAACACATGGCTTGTCGCGAAGTTCGCGATATTGTTCCTGACGCCGCGCGCGGAAACGAACACGCTCCGCGTAGGCTGATTGAATTTCGTTCGAGGGACGAATGTAGATCGAACCCGACGTGCCATCGACGATAATGGCGTCGCCCGGATCGGCGATGCCTGCGGCATTCGGAACTTCGCCAACGGCCGGAATGCCCAGCGCGCGCGCGACGATGGACACATGCGAGTTTGCTGTGCCTTCTTCCAACACAAGTCCACGCAGGCGCTTGCGGTCATAGTCGAGCAGCGCGGCAGGCCCCATTGAGCGCGCGATCAGAATCGCATTGTCCGGCAATTGCTCGCGCGAGGGTGCATGGTCTTGACCAACGAGCTGTCGCATCAGGCGATGGCCTAGGTCTTCCAAATCATGGAGGCGGTCGCGCAAATATGGATCGGTCGAACGCAACATTCGGGCACGCGTGTCCGACTGAACGCGTTCGACAGCGGCTTCCGCCGTGAGGCCGGTTGCAACGGCTTCGTGCAGCTTGTGCTGCCAGCCCTGATCGTTGGCGAACATGCGATAGGCTTCAAGAACGTCGCGATGTTCGCCGCCGTCAGCGACGTCACCGCGCTCCAGCATACGGTCGAGGTCGGCGCGCAGCTTCGTGACGGCGGCGTCGAGACGCTTCAACTCCTTCGGCAGATCTTCCGCAATGTAGTTTGTGATGACAACGCGGGGTTCGTGCAGCACGACGTGGCCGAGCGCGATGCCGTCGGATAAAACAGCGCCTGTCTTGTGCAGCGAATGACGCGCAGCGGGCTCCGCGCCGGGCTTGGCGATCGACGACAATTCGCCGGATGCGATCATTTCCGCGAGAACCATCGCGGTGGTTTGCAGCGCCTCGACTTCTTCTTCGACGTAGGTGCGATGCGCACGATTCTGCACGACGAGCACGCCGAGCGTGTTGCCGGAGCGCAGGATCGGCACGCCGAGGAACGAGTGGTAGATTTCTTCGCCGGTTTCCGGTCGGTACGAGAACGCCGGATGCGCCTGCGCGTTGGAGAGGTTCAGCGGCGTTGCTTCGCTGGCGACGAGGCCGACAAGACCTTCATGCGCGTTCAGAACCGTCTGGTGGACGGCGTCGCGATTCAAGCCTTCGGTGGCATAGAGTTCGAGCGTGTTGTCGACGCGCAGCACGTAGGTCGAACAGACCTCCGCCACCATGTTGGCGGCGATGAGTACCACGATCTTGTCGAGGCGCTCCTGCGCGCTGACCTGTTCGGCCATCGTCTCGCGGAGCCGTCTCAGCAAGACGCGGGGGCCGCCCAGCGCGCTCCGCATCCGTTGACTTCCTTTAGCTGCCTCTGATTGAGGCTATATCGAATTGAGGCTCATTTTGCCAAGCAAAAGACCTGCCAAGCGACCGGTGGAAAACGTCTTCTGGATTTGTTCGGACAGACCTGATTTGGAGGGCCTGTAGCCTAGCTCGCCGAATGGACGAGCGCGCTGTAGCCATTCCAGACGATCTGAATGCCGATACAGAACAGGATGAAGGCCGACAGCCTCATCAGAACATTCGAGCCGCGTTCGCCCAGGACGGCCATCAGATTTCCTGCGAAGCGATAACAGACATAAATCGTGACTGCGATCGCCATAAGACCAGCGATCGCGCCCCCGGCCACGAACGCAAAATCGGAAATATCCGTGCCCGCTGCCGGCCGTTGGCTGCCGAGCGCGACCGCGACCGAAATCGAGCCCGGCCCGACCGTCAACGGCATGGTCAACGGGTAGAACGAATCAACCGATTCGCCGGCTTCGGCGGCTGTATTCTTCTTGTCGTCCGGTTCTTCGCCCGCATGCAGCAACCGCCAGCCGAACGCAGCCACGACAAGACCGCCGGCAATTCGCACGATCGGCAGGGTGATCCCGAAAAATACCAGGACGTGCGATCCGATAAGCAGGGATCCAAGAAGCAGCAGAAAACTATTTCGCGCGACGGCAGCCGCCGACGATGAACGTTCGGACGATGACAGCACACGCGTCAGACGAAGAAAGATCGGCGCCGTCCCGACCGGGTTGACGATCGGAAACAGCGCCGCATAGACCAGCAGGAATGCGTTGACGGCCCCGCTCAAATCGAACCCCGCTCTGTCAGGCCTGGTCTAGTCCATAAAGCGTGTGCAGCGTCCGCACCGCAAGTTCGGTGTAGGCCGCATCGATCAGCAACGAGAACTTGATTTCCGAAGTCGTGATCGCGCGAATGTTGATGTTGCGTCCGGCAAGTGCCGCAAAGGCCTGTGCTGCCACACCTGCATGGCTTCGCATGCCGATGCCGATCACCGAGACTTTCGCAACGTCGGTCGCGGTATCGAGCTTGGCGTAGCCGATCTTCGATTGTGCCTTGGTGATGGTTTCCTTGGCGCGCGCGAATTCGGAGGCGGGGACTGTGAACGTCAGGTCCGTGGTGCCGGCTTCCGATACGTTCTGCACGATCATGTCGACATTGATCGACGACTCGGCGAGCGGCCCGAAGATCGCAGCAGCTACGCCCGGCTTGTCCTGAATATTTCGGATGGAAATCTGGGCTTCGTCTTTCGAGAAGGCGATGCCGGTTACGACCTGGCTTTCCATGATTTCCTCCTCGCTGCAAATCAGCGTTCCCGGCGGTGTGCCGTGTGGATCAATATCTTCCGGCTTGTCGAAACTGGAGCGCACGAACACCGGCACGTTATGAACCATGCCAAGCTCGACCGAGCGCACCTGAAGAACCTTCGCGCCGAGCGAGGCCATCTCCAGCATTTCCTCGAATGCGACCTTCGCGAGGCGCTTGGCCTTCGGCACCACGCGCGGGTCGGTGGTGTAAACGCCATCGACATCGGTGTAGATGTCGCAGCGGTCGGCGTGGATAGCCGCTGCAATCGCCACCGCCGACGTGTCCGATCCGCCGCGGCCGAGTGTCGTGATACGGCCGGTCTGTTGGTGAATCCCCTGAAAACCGGCGATGACCGCGACTTCGTTGCGCTCCTTGAATCGCTTGATGATCTCGCCGCCGTCAATGCCGGCGATACGGGCGGACGCATGGGCCTCGCTTGTGTGAATCGGAATCTGCCAGCCTTGCCATGAGCGGGCCTGAACGCCGAGCGACTGCAATGCAATTGCCAAAAGCCCTGACGTGACCTGTTCGCCCGACGCAACGATGGCGTCGTATTCGCGCGCATCATGCAGCGGCGACGTCTCGGTTGCCCATGCGACGAGCTCGTTGGTCTTTCCGGACATTGCGGACACCACAACGGCAACGTCATGACCCGCATCGACTTCGCGTTTCACATGACGCGCGACGTTCTTAATGCGTTCGATATTTGCGACGGACGTGCCGCCGAATTTCATCACAAGGCGGCCCATAGCGTCGGCGCGGTCCCGTTTCGTCAAATTGTTCTGATCCCAGGGCCGCGCAAATTGCAGCACGGCTCCGAAAAGGCGGCTATACATACCCACGCGGCCGCGGGCAGGCAACACGCTTCCGGCCGATATCGAGGGCCAAAATGGCGCGTTATATCGATCAGATCCTACAGCCCGGCGAGAAGGTGCTGTATTCGACAACCCTTCACGGCATCATCTACCTGCCGGCGATCCTGTGCTGGCTTGTGGCCGCTGGCTGTTTTGCCGCAGCAGGGCTGATGCCGCCATTGTTGATCGCCGCCGCTGTTTTTGCCGTCATCGGGCTTTTCATGGCGATGAGAGCATGGTTCCAGCGATGGACTACGGAGACAGATGTCACGAACATGCGTGTCGTCCACAAGGAAGGCTTCATCAAGCGCCGCACGTTCGAGATGAGTTTGGACAAGGTCGAAAGCGTGGATGTCGATCAGAGCATTCCAGGCCGCATCTTCGGCTGGGGCGACGTCACCATTCGCGGGGTCGGCGAAGGCAAGGAAGTCATCAAGTTCATCGGCTCACCCATCGAATTCCGAAATCACATCACCACGCAATGAACGCCGCAGCTCCAACCACCGTCGATCCGGCCGAGATCGCCAAGTTCTCCAAACTGTCGGAGACCTGGTGGGATCCAAACGGCAAGATGAAACCCCTGCATGCGATCAATCCGCTGCGGCTTGCCTACATTCGGGATGCGGCGTGCCGGAAGTTCGACCGCGATCCCAAGAAGCTCGATTGTCTATCGGGCTTGAGAATACTCGACATCGGCTGCGGCGCGGGCTTGCTGTGCGAGCCCCTGACGCGGCTTGGCGCGCAGCTTGTCGGCGTCGATCCGTCTGCGACCAATATCGAAGTTGCGAAACTGCACGCGGGCAAATCCGGCCTCGCCATCGACTACCGCAACACGACCATCGAGGAAATGCCCGACGACAAATTCGACATCGTGCTGGCGATGGAGGTCGTCGAGCACGTTGTCAGCGTCGGCGCGTTTCTGGATCGCTGCGCGGCGCTGATGAAACCCGAGGGGCTTATGTTGGTCTCCACGCTCAATCGCACATGGAAGAGCTTTGGGCTAGCAATTGTAGGCGCTGAATATGTATTGCGCTGGCTTCCGCGCGGCACGCATCAGTGGGACAAGTTCGTAACCCCCGATGAACTGGTGCATCACCTGTCCCGCAATAGGCTCGATGTTACCGAGCAGTCCGGCGTGGTCTACAATCCGCTGGCCGACAAATGGCTTTTGTCGTCCGACATGGACGTGAACTACATGGTCATCGCGGAGAGGGCGATCTAGCATCGCCGGCATTTCGTCGCGCCGGTTGACGCTGGCGCGCCTATGATGATTTCTCCTTTTGTCTCTCTCCGGTCTCTCGATACGCATGACACCATCAACATGGCTCTGGATTCCCTTCACCGTGATGGGCGCGGCCGGCCAGGTCGTGCGCAACGCCATGCAGCGCGGGTTGACCGCAAAGCTCGGCACGCTCGGCGCAACGCATATCCGTTTCCTGTTCGGATTTCCGTTTTCGCTGATTTTCCTCGGCGGAATTCTGCTTGCAGGCGGCGACAGACTGTCGTTGCCTGAAACCGGCTTTTGGCCGTGGCTTGTCATCGGCGGCATGTCGCAGATTGTCGCAACTGCTTTGATGCTAGCTGCAATGAACGAGCGGTCGTTCGTCGTGACGACTGCCTATCTCAAGACCGAGGCCATTCAGGCGGCGGTTTTCGGCTTCGTCTTTCTCGGCGATCGGCTGACGCTGTTGAAAGTCGCCGCAATCGTCATTGCGACCATCGGCGTCGTCATCACCGCGTTGCGTCCCGGCGGCGCAAAAGGATTCGGCAATTTGCGCCCAACATTGCTGGGGCTGTTGGCTGCGGCGGGCTTTGCATTGTCGGCGGTCGGGTATCGCGGCGCGATTCTGAACGTGCCGGGGGTGAGCTTCGTCACCGCCGCAAGTTTGACGCTGGTAGCGACGCTTTTAATGCAGAGTATCGTGCTCTCGGCGTGGCTGATCGTGCGCAAGCCGGGCACGATGACGGCGATTTTCCGCGAATGGAAGCCATCGATGTTCGCGGGCTTCATGGGGGCGTTTGCGTCGCTGTTCTGGTTTCTGGCCTTCGCGCTGACGGCGGCGGCGAATGTCCGCACGCTGGCACTTGTTGAGGTGCTCTTCGCGCAGGTGGCTGCTTATTATTCGATGAAACAGCCGCTCTCACTGCGTGAGCTTGTCGGAATTGCGCTGATATTGATCGGCGTCGCGATGCTGGTCGCGGTTTAGCGTTTCAATGCCAGAACAATGGCGCCTGCCGCGATCAATCCGATCCCGAGCCAATTGCTTCCGCTTGGCCGTTCCCCGAGAAACACAAACGCGAACAGCGCCACGAGCACCACGCTCAATTTATCGATCGGCGCGACGAGAGTTGCGGGGCCAAGTTTGAGCGCCCGGAAGTAACACAGCCACGACGCGCCGGTCGCGAGGCCGGACAGGATCAGGAAAATCCACGTCCGCGCCGAAATCTCGCCCGGAGCGCGAAATTGCCCGGTCGCCGCAAGCAGCAATGCGAAACTCATCAGCACAATGGTTGTGCGGATGAAGGTCGCGAGATCGGGGTTGATGTCTTCGACGCCAACTTTGGCGAAGATGGCCGTGAGCGCCGCAAACGCCGCCGACAGCAGCGCCCATACGAGCCAGGAACCTTGCCAGGTTGCGAGCGATTCCGACGGCATCAGTTGCGGTCGTCCGGCAAAATCGGGAGCGGAGCGACTTCGACGCCTTCCTCGACCAGCGACTTCGCTTCTTCCGCCGACGCTTCGCCATAAATCGCGCGGTGTTCGCTTTCACCGTAATGCATCTTGCGCGCTTCTTCGGGAAATTTCTTGCCGACATTATCGGCATTCTTGACGACGTGATCGCGCAATTCGCGCAGCTTGGTCACAAGCTCGCGCTCCTGCGGCGACATTACGAGTTGATTTGGCGCGGCTTCAGGAGTTGCAACCGGGGATTCGACAGGCATCGACTTCCTCTTGCCCGCGATGCGCGGCGCCATGATTGCCTTCTCGACTTTCGCAGAATTGCAATGCGGGCACGTCACAAGTCCGCGCCTGGTTTGCGCGTCGTAGGCGGAGGAAGATTGAAACCAGCTTTCAAACTCGTGGCCGCGCTCGCAGCGCAGCGCGTAGCGGATCATGCCGATCCTCGTACGAGGTGCAGATGTTCGGGACCGGCCTTCGGATCGGCCAGACCGAAACGGCGTCCGTGCTGCAAGGAGGGAATACTCTTACGTACTTCGACGACACGCGCCGGATCGACCTTTGCGAGTACAACCCCCGGCTCGATGCCGCCTTCGGCGAGGATTTCACCCCACGGATCGATGATAAGCGAATGACCGAATGTCTCGCGCTTGTTCTCGTGCGTGCCGCCCTGAGCGGCCGCAAAGATGAAGCAGCCGTTCTCGATGGCGCGGGCTTTCAAAAGAGTGTGCCAATGCGCTTCACCGGTCTTCTTGGTAAACGCCGCCGGCACGGTGATGAACGATGCGCCGGCTTCGGCAAGCGCGCGATAGAGCGCCGGAAAGCGCACGTCGTAGCAGATCGTCAACCCGATGCGGCCCCACAGCAGATCGGAGATGACGGCGGTTTCGCCCGGCTGATAATTCGCCGACTCGCGATAGCTTTCGCCGCCGCCGAGATCGATGTCGAACATATGAATCTTGTCGTAGGTAGCGAGGATATTTCCGTCCGGTGCGATCAGGAAGGAGCGGTTCACCGCACGCTCCGGCGTCGCGCGAAGCGCCAGCGACCCGATGTGCAGATGAATTTTCAATTCTTTCGCCAGATCGCGATAGGCTTTCAACGATTTGTCGTCTTCCTCGGTCGCCAGCAGTTCAAACAGCGCCTTACGGTTTTCCTGCATGATGTTGCTGACTTCGGGCGTCAGCACATAGTCGGCGCCTTTTGCCTTCGCTTCGCGGATCAGCTCGATGCCCTGTTTGAGGCTTGTCTCCGGCAGCAGTCCGCTGCGCATAGTGACGAGGCCGACGGTGAATGGCGTTCCGGTTGCGTTACTCATGTTGAAACCTTTTGTCCGGCCAGCATGCCGTCGAGTTTGCCTTCGCGGTCGAGCGCGTAGAGTTCGTCGCAACCGCCGACGTGAACCTTATCGATAAAAATTTGCGGAAACGTCGTGCCGCCATTGGAACGCGACAGCATTGGTTCGCGGAAGTTAGGATCGATTGCGACGTCGTATTCGGTAAACACGACGTTCTTGCGCGACAGCAGCGATTTGGCGGCGCTGCAATAGCCGCAGCCGGGCCTCGTGAAAATCTCGACGTTTGCGGACATGACGCGCCTTAAGTGAACGGTCTTGGGTTTACGGAAGCGTCCAAATTATATGGGTGGCTTGAAACTGTCCACAACCCGCGCGAAAACCAGCACGTCCACCGATGCGGCCCTGGCGCGCAACAATGCGCGGGCGCAGGCGTCGGCAGTCGCACCGGAGGTTAACACGTCGTCGATCAGCACGATTTTTCGCCCCTGAACGAGCGATTTCTTCTCTGGCGGCACCTTGAACGCGCCCTGTACGTTACGGGCTCGTTCGGATTTGGACAATCCGATCTGCCGCTCGGTGGTGCGGGTCCGTTGCAGTGTGTCGGGTAGCACCGGAATACTCATCGAATGGCCGATGATTTTCGCCAGTGCGCCGGATTGATTGTAGCGCCGGCTCCAGCTTCGCTTCCAGTGCAGCGGCACCGGTACAAGCGCGGCCGCATTTTCCAGAACTTCATGTCCCGCGCGCGCCATCCAGCGGCCCATCGTCGGAGCCAGATCCGTGCGATCCTGATATTTCAGCGCGTGAACCATCGCACGCGCGACATCGTCGTAACGCACGGCGGCGCGGGCGCGAGAGTACGCGGGCGGTGCGGCGATAGCTTCCATCGACAGGAGGCCGGGGCCGGGGTCATACACGAAGGGGATGCCGAGGCGTTCGCAATACGGCCGCGCGATAAACGACAGTTTCGACCAGCATTGCGCGCAGACGCCTTCGCCCGACACAGGCTCGCGGCAGGAGACGCACAAAGTGGGAAGAGCAATGTCGAGTGCGAGACGTGGAATGGATGTCGGGACGGCGCGGCAGAAATTCACCGCGTAACGGAACGGTTTTTGAAACCAGTTCGCCCGTTGCGGGATTTCATCCAGCGCAGACATGACGTACCTCCGCCGTCAACGCTAGCCCCGCACGCGGTACCGCTCAAGCGCGACGATGATAGGCGATTGTCAACACCTCTGTTGACGAGTACCAAAACGCATGTCCAATCACGCGCCGCCGCGTCTGTTCGATCTCGTACTGCTGAGCAAACGGCAGGATCGGGCGATCGAACTTGGTGTGGAACCATTTCTCTCGGATCGTGTAGCTGAGGATTTGGCCGACCGGCTCAACGCCGTAAATCGAAAGTTTGTTGGTGTCGCGGATATTGGAAGTCCGGGTTCCGCGTTCCGAGCGCCATCAAGGGACAAGCTCGGCGGTGTGCGAACTTATCATTATCTGCCGAAGTCCGATGACGAGCATTTGCAACTCGATCTTGGCTCGCTCGAACTCGCTGTCTCCTCGCTCGCGCTGCAATTTGTGAATGATCTTCCGGGCATGCTTGCACAAATCAAGCGGGCGCTGAAACCGGACGGCCTGTTTCTCGCGGCCATCGTCGGCGGCGAGACGCTGACGGAGTTGCGGCAATCTTTTGCAGCGGCCGAATCCGAAATCGAAGGCGGCGTATCGCCGCGCGTTTTCCCCTTTATCGACCTGCGCGACGCGGGTGCGTTGTTGCAGCGCGCAGGGTTCGCGCTGCCGGTGACGGACGTGGATCGCATCATCGTTCGTTACGACAGCGCCTTCGCGCTGATGCACGATCTGCGAAAAATGGGCGCAACCAACATTCTGATCGAGCGCAGCCGCAAGCCGCTGCGCCGCGCGACCTTGCTGCGGATGGTTGAAATCTATCGGGACAAATTTTCCGATCCGGACGGACGTATCCGCGCGACATTCGACATCGTCTGGATGTCGGGCTGGGTGCCGCATGAGAGCCAGCAGAAGCCGCTGAAGCCAGGCTCGGCAAAGGCAAGTCTGGCGGATGCCGTAAAAGGCATCAAGAAAAGCTAGAGCAGCAAATCCGTCAGATGCGCGATCAGAGGAATGTCCGCTGGCGGCATCGGATAGTCACGCAGCTTGTTTGCGCGCACCCATGCGAGTTGCTGACCTTCGCGCGCGGCCACTACGCCTTCCCATTTGCGGCAGACATAAAGCGGCATCAGCAAGTGGAAATCGTCATAAGCGTGGCTCGCGAATGTCAGCGGCGCGAGACATGGCTCCTCGATAGTGATGCCGAGTTCTTCCTTCAATTCGCGAATGAGTGCAGCTTCCGGCCGCTCGCCGGCATCGACCTTGCCGCCGGGAAATTCCCACAGGCCAGCGAGCGTTTTGCCTTCGGGCCGCTGCGTGATCAGCACGCGGTTGTCCGCGTCAATCAGCGCGCAGGCGACGACCAGAACGGTTTTCAAGAGCGATAGTCGCCGTTGATGGCGACATATTCTTTAGTGAGGTCGCAGGTCAGCACGCGGTCGCTGCCTTTGCCCATGCCCATGCCAACCTTGATCTGGATTTTCGGCTGCTTCATCAGCGCAGAAACTTCCTGCTCGTTATAGGTTGGATCGCGCGCACCTTTGGTGGCAACGCGAATGCCGTTGAACGAGATCGCGAGCTTGTCGCGATCCGCCGGTTCGCCCGCCTTGCCGACGGCCATCACCACGCGTCCCCAGTTGGCGTCTTCGCCTGCGATAGCTGTTTTGACGAGCGGGGAATTGGCGATCGACATGGCGACCTTGCGCGCCGATTTCTTGCTCACCGCGCCTTCGACGATGATTTCGACGAGCTTGCGCGCGCCTTCGCCGTCGCGCGCGACCTGTTCGGCGAGATTTGCCAGAACGCCGTGAAACGCTTTGGTGAATTCCTTCAGCAGCGGATCGCTGGCGCGCTTGATCGTCGGCGCGCCTTTGTCTTTCGCAGCACCTGTCGCAAATGCGAGTAGCGTGTCGGATGTCGATGTATCGCCGTCGATGGTCACGGCGTTGAACGTGTCCTCGACGCCAGTCTTGAGTAGCGATTGCAAAACCGATGACGATAGCGGCGCGTCGGTGAACACGAAGGCCAGCATCGTTGCCATGTCGGGCGCGATCATTCCGGCACCCTTGGCTATGCCGTTGATGCGGACTTTCGCCTTTCCGAGCTTGACCGTTGCGGTTGCGACTTTCGGAAACGTATCAGTCGTCATGATCGCGCGCGCGGCATTGTTCCAGCCGTCGGGCACTACATTCATTGCAAGCTGCTGCAACACGCCATCGAACTTCGTCGCATCGAGCGGCTCGCCAATCACACCGGTCGAGGCGAGGAAAATTTTGTTCGGCTTGCTGTCGGTTGCTCGCGCGGCGATGTCAGCCGTCTGCTTGGTCGCTTGTCTGCCGGTCTTGCCGGTGAACGCGTTGGCGTTGCCGGAGTTGACGACGAGCGCGCGGGCCTCGCCGCCCTTGAGTTTGTCGCGGCACCAGTCGACGGCGGCGCTCGGGCACTTCGATTTTGTGAATACGCCTGCCACCGCCGTGCCTTTGTCGAACAGCGCCAGCAGCACGTCGGTGCGATCCTTGTAGCGAATGCCCGCAGCCGCAGTTGCCAGACGCACTCCGTCGATCTTCGGCATATCGGGAACGTGTAACGGGGCGAGCGGGGAAATGGCGGTGGACATGACAGAATCCTGTTTCAGGCGTGGCGCATCAAACGCAACGCGGGTCCGTTCCGCAAGACTCAAGTGCGGAATAAAACAAAAATGCCCGGCACTTGGCCGGGCATTCGGATCGCCAGGACGACAATCGTGTGACGCCAGTTACTTCTTTGCGGGCGCAGCCTTGCTGTCTGACTTCGCGGCGTCCGGCTTCTTTTCGTCAGCCTTGATGTCGAGCCGCTCGATCTTGGCAGCGGCACGCAGCTTGGTGACATAGTCTGCCTGCGCCTTGCGGACGACAAAGGTCGAGACCTGCTGCTTCACGTCGTCGAATGCCGGCGGCTTGCGGTCGCGCTTTTCCTCGACCTTGATGACATGCCAGCCGAATTGCGATTTGACCGGATCGGAAATCTTGCCCGGCTCAAGCGAGAACGCCACGGCCGAGAATTCCGGCACCATCTGTTCCTTGGTGAAGAAGCCAAGATCGCCGCCATCGGCAGCGCCCGGATCTTTCGACTTCTTCTTGGCGAGTTCGGCGAAGTCGGCGCCCTTGTCAAGCTCGGCTTTTATCGCCTTCGCTTCTTCCTCAGTCGGAACGAGGATATGCCGCGCGCGCACTTCCTTCTCGCCGGAGACCTGCTTTACGGCGTCTTCGTAAACTTTCTTCATCGCGTCGTCGGTCAGCGCCGCCTTGCCTTCCTGTGCGAGGAGGCTGTCCATCAGGAGGCGGTTACGCGTGAAAGCGAGACGGTTCTTGAAGTCGGCGGTATCGGCGACCTTTTTTTCTTCTGCGGCCTTCGCGACAATTTTCATGTCGATGAGGAATGCGATCAGGTTTTCGCGGCGCGCCGACGGCTCGAGTTGCGCCAGCGACGGCCCCAATTCTTCCTCGGCAACCGCCAGGTCACTTTGCTTGATTTCCTGACCGTTCACTTTCGCGATCACAGTGTTGGGATCGGGCGCCTTATCCTGTGCGAAGGCCGGCTGGCCCAATGTCAAAGCGGCCACGAGACACGTTGCCGCAACGGATGCGGCGAGGCGGGTCTGAAAAGCGGTCATGGAAAGTCCTTTTAGGTCAACAACGGGGTAGGCGGGATGGCCGGGACACTCGCCCAATCACCCTCGTTAAGCAACGCGAAAAACCCGCCAAATTCATGAATTCCTTGACAGGTTCGCGCGTTGACAAGGGTTTGGGCCAGCCATATCTCTCACGCACGGTTGGCCCAATTCTGGAGCGCGTTAGCGTGCCGGTGGGGCGAAACCCAAGCCGCCGCTCTCATTCCTTTTCAACACCGTGGCCGGTAATTGACACACGGCTGCAACGCCGAACGCAGGACAGGACTTTCTTATGATCGGCGCGCTTGCCCGCAAGTTTTTCGGTTCCGCCAACGACCGCCGCGTCAAAGGCTATCAATCCCGTGTCAATGCCATCAATGCGCTCGAGCCTGAACTTGAGGCTCTTTCCGATGACGCGTTGAAGGCCCGCACCGCCGAATTCCGCCAGCAGATCGAAAACGGCGATACGCTCGACGAGCTTCTGATACCCGCATTCGCGACCGTCCGTGAAGCCGCCAAGCGCACGCTCGGCCAGCGCCATTTCGATGTGCAGCTGATCGGCGGCATGGTGCTTCACGAAGGCGACATCGCCGAAATGAAAACTGGCGAAGGCAAGACGCTGGTCGCGACGCTCGCCGTTTATCTCAACGCGCTCGCTGGCAAAGGCGTGCACGTCGTTACCGTGAACGACTACCTCGCCAAACGCGATGCCGAGTGGATGGGACAGATCTACAATTTCCTCGGCATGACGGTCGGCGTCATTGTGCATGGCCTCGACGACGCCCAGCGTCAGGCGGCCTATGGCTGCGACATCACCTACGGCACCAACAACGAATACGGTTTCGACTATCTGCGCGATAATATGAAGTATCGCCTCGAGGACATGGTCCAGCGCGGGCACTTCTACGCCATCGTCGACGAAGTCGACTCCATCCTGATCGACGAAGCGCGCACGCCGCTCATTATCTCCGGCCCACTCGACGACCGTTCGGATTTCTACAACACCATCGACACCTATATTCCGAAGCTCACCAAGGTCGCCGACTACGAAGTCGATGAGAAGCAGCGCACGGTGGCGCTGACCGAAGACGGCATGGAGAAGATCGAGACGCTGCTGCGCGATTCAGGGCAGTTGAAGGGCGACTCGCTCTACGACGTCGAGAACGTCTCCGTCGTCCATCACATCAATCAGGCGCTGCGAGCACATTCGCTGTTCACCCGCGACAAGGACTACATCGTTCGTGAGGGCGAGGTCGTCATCATCGACGAATTCTCCGGCCGCATGATGCCGGGCCGCCGCTATTCGGAAGGCCTGCATCAGGCGCTGGAAGCCAAAGAACACGTCGC
>BFBZ01000019.1_pt53 | contig 106453 bp, 104 predicted proteins | sample 1888401 | NCBI WGS metagenome assembly BFBZ01 (sample SAMD00112614, study PRJDB3348) | symbiont metagenome | host: Chara braunii
TGCGGATGAGTTAATCCATTTCATCGTAGAATGGAACGTCCAAATCATTTTTAATAGTGTTCTTGCGCAAAACCGCTATGATGAGGCAGGAGGGGCTAATCAATATGGCCTTGGGCGGAGCGACGATGGACGAACGGGTGCCTCGCGATTTCGAGACGCTGCGCGCAACGATCCTGGAGCGGCGCGCGAGCCTGCCAAAGCGCATCGCGCAGATCGCCGCCTATGCGCTGGACAATCCCGACGACATCGCCTTCGGCACGGCCGCCAGCATCGCCGCCTCCGCCGGCGTCCAGCCCTCGACCCTGATCCGCTTTGCCCAGCAGCTCGGCTTCGACGGTTTCACCAGCCTGCAGCAGGTGTTTCGCGAGCGCCTGCGCGAGCGCAATTCCTCCTATGACGAACGGCTGGCGGCGCTGCGTGCCAAGGCCGAGGAAGGCGCGGGGCACCGGGCGATCTTCGATGGCTTCGTCGCTGCCGCCAGCACCTCGCTCGGCGACATTTCCCGCGCGCTGAACGATGCGGATTTCGAAGAGGCGGTCGCGCTGCTGGCAAAAGCCGAGACCATCTATGTGCTGGCCAAGCGCCGCTCCTATCCGGTCGCCTCCTACATCGCCTACGCGCTGGGCAAGCTCAAGATCCGTAACCAGCTGGTGGAATCGGCGGCGGGGCTCAATGCCGAGATGATCAGCTTCGCGACGCCGCGCGACGCCGTCATCGCCATCAGCTTCTCGCCCTACGCGCCCGCCACCATCGAGGAGACGCGCTCGATCGCAGAACAGGGCGTGCCGATCGTGGCGATCACCGACAGCTCGTTCTCGCCGCTCGCCCAGTTCGCCAAGGTCTGGTTCGAGGTGGCGGAAGCCGATTTCGGCGGCTTCCGGTCGATCTCGGCGACGATGGCGCTCGCCATGGCGCTGACTGTCGCCGTCGGCGAGAAACGGCGCGACGCCGGACGCAGGCGCAAGGCCTGAGCATCACGGCGCTGATGTTTTTCAATCCGGGAATGCTCATTCCATATTGACTGTGGATTGGAATTATTATTTCATATTGACGGCATCACGCCGCCACTCGCGCGTGTGCGCAAAACGACGCTGCTCTGCACAACAAGGCCGATGGGAGGTTCGAATGAGCGAAGCCGTGGAAGCGAAGTATCCGCCGCTCGACGTCATCACGATCGGCCGTGCCTCGGTCGATCTCTACGGCCAGCAGATCGGCTCGCGTCTGGAGGATATTGCTTCCTTCGCCAAGTCGGTCGGCGGCTGCCCGGCCAATATTTCCGTAGGCACGGCGAGGCTCGGGCTACGTTCGGCGCTGCTCACCCGCGTCGGCGACGAGCAGATGGGCCGCTTCATCCGTGAGCAGCTGCGTCGCGAGGGCGTCTCCGTCGGCGGGCTGAAGACCGATAAGGAGCGGCTGACGGCGCTGGTGCTGCTTTCCGTCGAGAGCGAAGGTGTCTCGCCGATGATCTTCTATCGTGCCGATTGCGCCGACATGGCGCTGGCGCAAGAAGATATCGACGAGGCGTTCATCGCTTCTGCCCGCTCCGTCGTCGTCACCGGCACGCATTTCTCGCGGCCCAACACCGACGCCGCGCAGCGTAGGGCGATCCGCTTGATGAAGGCCAAGGGCGGCAAGGTGGTGTTCGACATCGACTATCGCCCGAACCTCTGGGGCCTCGCCGGCCATGCCGAAGGCTTCGAGCGCTACGTCAAGTCGGACCGCGTCTCGGCGCAGCTGAAGACGGTGCTGCCCGATTGCGACCTCATCGTCGGCACGGAAGAGGAGATCATGATCGCCTCCGGCACCGACGATTGCCTGAGCGCGCTGAAGACGATCCGTTCGCTGTCCTCGGCCACCATCGTCCTGAAGCGCGGCGCCAAGGGCTGCATCGTCTATGACGGCCCGATCAGCGACGACCTCGAGGACGGCATCGTTGGCAAGGGCTTCCCGATCGAGGTCTACAATGTGCTCGGCGCCGGCGACGCCTTCATGTCGGGCTTCCTGCGCGGCTGGCTCGGCGGCGAAAGCTTTGCCACGGCCGCGACCTGGGCCAATGCCTGCGGCGCCTTTGCCGTGTCGCGCCTGCTCTGCGCGCCGGAGTACCCGACCTTCGAGGAGCTGCAGTTCTTCCTCAAGCATGGCAGCAAGCATCTGGCGCTGCGCAAGGACGAGGCGATCAACCATATCCATTGGGCGACGACGCGCCGGCGCGATATTCCTTCGCTGATGGCGCTGGCCTGCGACCATCGCGTCCAGCTGGAGGATGTGGCCGCCAGGGTCGGCGCCGATGCCGCGCGCATTCCCGACTTCAAGGTGCTGACCGTCAAGGCGGCGGCCAAGGTCGCCGCCGGCCGCGACGGCTACGGCATGCTGATCGACGAGAAATACGGCCGCGACGCGATGTTCGAATTCGCCCGCCACCCTTTCGCCTGGCTCGGCCGTCCCGTCGAATTGCCGGGCTCGCGCCCGCTGCGCTTCGAGTTCTCGCAGGATATCGGCTCGCAGCTGGTCGACTGGCCGGTCGACCACTGCATCAAATGCCTGTGCTTCTACCATCCGGACGATCCGGAAGCGCTGAAGACCGAGCAGCAGCAGAAGTTGAGGACGCTGTTCGAGGCCGCGCGCAAAGTCGGCAGGGAACTTCTTGTCGAGATCATCGCCGGCAAGCACGGCAAGCTCGACGAGACCACCATTCCGCGCGCGCTGGAGGAGCTCTACGCGCTGGGCATCAAGCCCGACTGGTGGAAGCTCGAGCCGCAGGCTTCGGCCAGTGCCTGGGCAAAGATCGAGCAGGTCATCGTCAAGAACGATCCATGGTGCAGGGGCGTCGTGCTGCTCGGTCTGGAGGCGCCGCAAGACGAGCTGGTCGCGGCGTTTGCCGCAACGAGCGGCGCGCCCATCGTCAAGGGATTTGCCGTCGGTCGCACCATCTTCATCAACGCCGCCGAACAATGGCTTGCCGGCAAGATGTCGGATGACGAAGCGGTGGCCGACATGGCCTCGCGCTTCGAGCAGCTGACCGAGGCATGGCTTGCCGCGCGCGGCCGTAAAGCAGCATAGGAAGACGGCATAGGGAAGCCGGGAGGAAACGACAAATGATCAAGACCGTTCGCCTGACGATGGCGCAGGCGCTGACCCGCTTTCTCAGCCGGCAAATGACCGAGATCGACGACCGGAAGGTGCCGATCTTCGGCGGCGTCTGGGCAATCTTCGGCCATGGCAATGTCGCCGGCGTCGGCGAGGCGCTCTACCAGCTGCGCGACGAGCTGCCGACCTTCCGCGCCCATAACGAGCAGGCGATGGCGCATGCGGCGATCGCCTATGCCAAGGCCAACTTCCGCCGCCGCTTCATGGCGGCGACCAGCTCGATCGGCCCCGGCGCCGTCAACATGGTGACGGCGGCCGCCCTTGCCCATGTCAACCGGCTGCCGGTGCTTTTGCTTCCCGGCGACGTGTTTGCCAACCGCCTGCCCGACCCGGTGCTGCAGCAGGCCGAGGATTTCTCCGACGGCACGACGAGCGTCAATGACTGCTTCCGCCCCGTGTCGCGCTATTTCGACCGCATCACGCGGCCGGAGCAGATCATCCCGGCGCTCAACCGCGCCATGCAGGTCCTGACCGATCCAGCCGATTGCGGCCCGGTCACGCTCTCGCTCTGCCAGGACGTGCAGGCGGAGGCCTACGACTATCCCGACAGCCTGTTTGCCGAGCGGGTCTGGACGCCGCGCAGGCAGCGCCCGGATCGCCATGAGCTCGCGGCGGCCGTCGCGGCGCTGAAGGGCGCGAAGAAGCCGCTGGTGATCGCCGGCGGCGGCGTCCTCTATTCGCAGGCCTCGGGCGAGCTCGCCAAGTTGGTGCAGGGCGCCGGCATCCCCGTGTGCGAAACGCAGGGCGGCAAGTCCTCGCTTCCCGACGACCATCCGCTCAACATGGCGGCGGTCGGCGTCACCGGCACTTCAGCCGCCAACCGGCTGGCCGAGGAGGCCGACGTGGTGCTCGCCGTCGGCACCAGGCTGCAGGATTTCACCACCGGCTCATGGGCGTTGTTCAAGAATGCCGGCCGCACCATCATCGGGCTGAACACCCAGGCATTCGACGCCGGCAAGCATTGGGCGCTGCCGCTGGTTTGCGACGCAGCCGAAGGGCTTTCCGAACTCGGCGCCGCGCTGAAGGGCTGGAAGGCGCCGACCGCCTGGACCGACAATGCACTGAGCGGCAAGAAGGAATGGCAGGCCGCCGCCGCCAAGGTGACCGCCTCGACCAACGCCGCCTATCCGTCCGACGCGCAGGTGATCGGCGCCGTGCAGCGCGCCATGGGTTCGGGCGTCACCATGCTGCATGCCGCAGGCGGCTTGCCTGGCGAACTGCACAAGCTCTGGCAGGCCGGCGCGCCGGGCTCCTACCATGCCGAATACGGCTTCTCGACCATGGGCTACGAGATCGCCGGCGGTCTCGGCGTCAAGATGGCCAAGCCCGACCAGGAGGTCGTCGTCATGGTCGGCGACGGCTCCTACCTGATGCTCAATTCCGAGATCGCCACTTCGGTGATGCTGGGCCTCAGGCTCACCATCGTGCTGCTCGACAACCGCGGCTATGGTTGCATCAACCGGCTGCAGATGGCGACCGGGGGCGCCAATTTCAACAATCTCCTCAAGGACTCCCGCCACGAGGTGATGCCCGATGTCGACTTCGCCGCGCATGCGGCAAGCCTCGGCGCGGTCTCCGAGAAGGTGGCCTCGATCGCCGAACTGGAAACGGCGCTCGCCCGGGCGAAAGAGAACAGCAAGACCACCGTGCTGGTCATCGACACCGATCCTCTGGTGTCGACCGAAGCCGGCGGTCACTGGTGGGACGTCGCCGTGCCGGAAGTCTCGGCGCGACGCGAAGTGAATGCCGCGCGCAAGGTCTATGAAGAAAAGCGGCTGATGCAGAATATCGGAGATTGACGCTGGTGAAGCCAGGCTCCCTACCTCCCCCTTGTGGGGAGGTCGGACCGAAGGTCCGGGTGGGGGTTGGCGCCGCACCCCCCACCCCGCTGCTTCGCAGCGACCCTCCCACAAGGGGGAGGGTAGGAACGGAACTGACATTGGAGTGATGACGTGAAAGCCAAACTGGGCATGTCCCCTATCGCGTGGTGGAACGACGATCTGGTGGAATTGAGCGATGACGTGTCGCTGGAGGAGTGTTTGCGCCAGTCGCGCTCGGCCGGCTTCACCGGCATGGAGATGGGCCGCCGCTTCCCCAACGACCCGAAGGTGATGCTGCCGATCCTGAAGGAGGCGGATGTCACGCTCTGCGGCGGCTGGTTCTCGGGCACGCTGGTCAACGAGGATCTTTCGAAGAACAAGGATCGCATCCAGCCGATGATCGACCTGTTCAAGGCCGTCGACGCGCCCTGCATCGTCTATGGCGAGGTCGGCCGCTCCATCCAGGGCGACCGCTCCAAGCCGCTGGCCACCAAGCCGAAGCTCTCCGACGACGAGATGAAGGCCTATGGCCGTCGGGTCACCGAATTCGGCGAATGGTGCGCCGACCAGGGCATGCCGCTCTCCTATCACCACCACATGGCGGCGGTCGTCGAGACCGAGCCGGAACTCGACGCCTTCATGCGCWRTTCCGGCGAAGGCATCCCGCTGCTGCTCGATGCCGGCCATCTCGTCTTTGCCGGCGGCGAYGTGCTGCGYGCCATCGACAACCATCACAAGCGCATCAACCACGTCCATGTGAAGGACGTGCGCATGAGCGTGATCGACGGTCTCGACCGCGCCAGGCAGTCCTTCCTCGATGCCGTGGCGCTCGGCGCCTTCACCGTGCCGGGCGACGGGTCGCTGGATTTCGGCGCGATCGTGCAGAAGCTGTCTCTTATACACATCTAGATGTGTATAAGAGACAGCTATGAAGGCTGGTTCGTGGTCGAGGCCGAGCAGGATCCGAAGAAGAACCCGCCGCTGAAGATGGCTGAGGTCGGCCACAAGGAACTGATGCGGGTGATGACGGCCGCCGGCTACACGGTGGAGACGCAAGGCTTTCCAAATGCCTGACCGCTGGATTCGCCGCGACAGGCGGCGTATCTGAGGGTCGGTTTCGCTGGACCTCGGATGGCGCGATGAAAGACTATGAGCACCCGTTCTTCCGGCCGCTGTGGCGGCGCGTCGCGGTCGTCGCCGTCTGCCTGATCTGGTCGGTGATCGAGTTCGCTTCCGGTACGCCCTTCTGGGGCGTCATCGCGCTCGGCTTCGCCGGTTACGCGGTGTGGCAGTTCTTCTACCTCTACAAGCCGGTCGAGGAGGCCAAGCCTCCGGCCGAGCCGAAGGAATAATCTAAGGAGCTCCGCGATGTCGAAACTGCTCGTCAAGGCCGACAAGGGCCACGGCCATGTCGCTCACGTCACGCCGCAAAGCGCCGGCTGGACCTATGTCGGTTTCGATCTCCACAGGCTGCGTCCCGGCGAGACGGTATCCGGTAAGACGGGCAACCGCGAGGTCTGCCTGGTGTTCATCACCGGCAAGGGCGAGGCCTCCGCAGGCGGCAAGGATCTCGGCCTGCTCGGCGAGCGCATGTCGCCCTTCGAGGGCAAGCCCTGGTCGGTCTATGTGCCGCAAGGTGCCGACTGGTCGGTGACCGCCGATACCGAGCTGGAGCTCGCCGTCTGCTCGGCGCCAGGCCTCGGCGGCGGCCTGCCGGTCCGTGTCATTTCTCCGGACGATCTCGGCCAGGAAGTGCGCGGCAAAAGCACCAATACCCGCTACGTCACCAACATCCTGCCCGAGGGCAAGCCGGCCGACTCGCTGCTGGTGGTCGAGGTCATCACGCCCGGCGGTCACACCTCCAGCTATCCGCCGCACAAGCACGACCAGGACAACCTGCCGGCCGAATCCTATCTCGAGGAGACCTACTATCACCGYCTCAACCCGCCGCAGGGCTTTGCCTTCCAGCGCGTTTATACCGATGCCGACAGAAACGGCGTGCGCGACCTCGACGAGGCGATGGCTATCGAGGACGGCGACGTCGTGCTGGTGCCGAAGGGCTATCACCCATGCGCGGCCTGCCACGGCTACGATCTCTATTACCTCAACGTCATGGCCGGCCCGAAGCGRACGTGGAAATTCCACAACGCGGCCGAGCACGAATGGCTGATGAAGGCCTGATCGGGCAGWTCGGGTGAAGCCGTTGGGCCAGGCGGGAAAAATCGTCGGCTAAGGACCRCAAGGCTGGACTTGCCTTCGAAAACCCATGAAAGCTTCGTCAATCCGTCATGGAAATCACCTATGGCAGCGGGTCTGATGCATGTCGCCCGAAGCACTGAGCGGTTTTGGGACAACGGCTTGCCCAAAAAAAGACTTGAGGCGCGTTGCACCGACCCGTCGGGCCGACGTGCCTTGACGAGGACGCTTGATGCGCTACGCCATCTACTTCACCCCGAGGCAGGACGAGCCGCTGGCGCGGATCGCCGCCAACTGGCTGGGGCGCGACCCGTTCGGTGGGGCGACGCGGCCGGTCGAGGCGGTGGGTGATTTGTCGGCCGCCGAGGTCGCCTTCCACACGGCCTCGGCCAGGCGCTACGGGTTTCATGCCACGCTGAAGGCGCCGTTCCGGCTGGCGCCGAACGAGACGGAAGCCTCGCTTCGCGCCGCGCTCGACCATTTCGCCGAGGCAACGCCGCCGGTCGTCGTTSCGCGCCTTGCTGTCGGCCAGATCGACGGCTTCTTCGCGCTGGTGCCGGAAACCCCGTTTGCACCGCTGAACAGCTTCGCCGGCGAGGTCGTGCGCGCCTTCGACCGCTTCCGCGCGCCGCTGACAGAGGCCGAAATTGAGCGGCGAAGCCCCGATTCGCTGAAGCCTGACGAATTCCGCAATCTCTGCCAGTGGGGCTACCCTTACGTCTTCGACACCTTCCGCTTCCATATGACATTGTCCGGGCGGGTGGGGCCACAGGAAAGCCAACGTCTTCGCGCAGCAATCGATGGCTTGTTCGCGGACGTGCTGCAGCACCCCGTGTCGGTGGACGCGCTGACATTGTTCGTCGAAACCGAGCCGGGCGCGCCGTTCATGGTGCTATCCCACCATGCGCTAGGCCGCCGCCCGGCCAGGAAAATCGCCTGATTTGGACTGCCTGAGATCAAGGACTGCCTGAGATGACCGCCGAGACCGTTTTGAACAACGCCCGCATCGTATTGCCCGACGAGATCGTCGAGGGCTCCCTGGTGCTGCGCGATGGCCTGATCGCCGCCGTGGAACCGGGGGCCGTTCGCACCGGCGAGGACATGGGCGGCGACTACATCATCCCTGGTCTCGTCGAGCTTCACACCGACCACCTCGAAGGCCATTACGCGCCACGGCCGAAGGTGCGCTGGAATCCGATCGCCGCCGTGCTCGCCCATGACGCACAGGTGGCGACGGCCGGCATCACCACCGTGCTCGATGCCTTGCGCGTCGGCATGGACGAGGACGCCGACCTCACCTCCGACGACATCCGCAAGCTGGCCGACGCCATCGAGGACAGCGTGCGCGAGGATCGGCTCAGGGCCGATCATTTCATCCATCTGCGCTGCGAGGTCTCGGCGCCGGACTGCCTGAAAGCCTTCGCCAATTTCGAGACCGACGAGAGGGTGAAGCTCGCCTCGCTGATGGACCACGCGCCGGGCCAGCGCCAGTTCGTCAACCTGGAGACCTACGCCTACTATTACCAGCGCAAGTTGAAGCTGTCGGATCCCGACTTCAAGAAATTCTGCGAGAAGCGGATGGAGGAATCGGCACGCAATTCCGGTCCGAACCGCGTCTTCATCTCCGCCGCCTGCCAGGAGCGCGGCATCGTGCTCGCCAGCCATGACGATGCGACCACCGGCCATGTCGAGGAAGCCGTCGAGCAGGGTGTGCGCGTCGCCGAGTTCCCGACGACGGAAGAGGCGGCCAAGGCTTCGAAGGCGGCTGGCCTGGGCGTTCTCATGGGCGCGCCGAACGTTATGCGCGGCGCTTCGCATTCCGGCAACGTCTCGGCCCGCGCGCTTGCCGCCGGCGGCCTGCTCGACATCCTGTCATCCGACTACATCCCCTTCAGCCTGATTCAGTCGGCCTTCTTCCTCGGCGATGTCGTCGAAGGCATATCGCTGCCTCAGGCGGTCGCCATGGTGTCGAAGAATCCGGCCGAGGCCGTCGGCCTGACCGACCGCGGCGTCATCGAGCCTGGCCGCCGTGCCGACCTGGTGCGGGTGCGCGTCGACGATCACGTGCCGGTGGTCCGCACTGTGTGGCGCCAGGGCCAGCGTGTCGCATGATGGTCTCGGCTTTGATCGAACGGGAACTTGCCGAGACCCTGCCCATCCGCAACGGTGTCTTCGTCGCGGTCGTGGGCCCGAGCGGCGCCGGCAAGGACACGGTGATCGGCTATGCAAAGTCGCGCTTTGCAGACGAGTCGCGGCTCGAATTCGTGCGCCGCGTCATCACCCGGCCGAGCGATTCGGCCAGTGAGGATCACGATACGCTGGCCGACGCCGCCTTCGCCGAGGCGGAGGCCGACGGCGCCTTCGCCATCTGTTGGGACGCGCATGGCCTTCGCTACGGGCTGCCGGCCGATGTCGACTGGGCCGTGTCCAACGGCCATATCGCCGTGGCCAACGTCTCCCGCGCGGTCATCCCGGCGCTGCGCGAGCGCTACGCCAACCTGGCGGTGGTCGAAATCACCGCGGCGCCGGAAATCCTTGCCGAACGGCTGGCGGCGCGCGGCCGCGAATCGCGCGGCGAGGTGCTTGCCCGCCTTGCGCGCGGCACCAGCGTGAAGCTTTCGGGGCCGGACGTGACCTCCATCGACAACAGCGGCGATAAGGAGACCGCCGGCGAGCGCTTCGCCGAGGTGCTGCAGAAGGCGATGGCCTTCTCCGATCTGTCGGACATGATCTGAGGTGTATTGATATTCAGGTGAGGCCGGCCTGCAAATGGCGACTTCCTGCGCTTCCGGTGCTCACGTACTCAAGTACGCTCCGCTCCGGTTCTCGCAACTCGCCATTTTCGACTCGGCCTGACCTGAATCTCAACACACCTTCGCGCCCCAGCGCCGCCTCACTTGTTGAAGTTCGCGATGAACTGCTTGAACTGCGGCGTCGGCGGCCTGGCGAACATTTCCTTCGGTTCGCCAACCGAATCCACCTCGCCCTTGTGAAGGAACATCACCTTGCTCGAGACGTCTCGGGCGAAACCCATTTCGTGCGTCACGACCAGCATGGTGCGCCCTTCTTCGGCGAGCGAGCGCATGACGCGCAGCACCTCGCCAACCAGTTCCGGATCGAGCGCGGATGTCGGCTCGTCGAACAGCATCACCTTCGGGTTCATCGCCAGCGCGCGCGCTATTGCCGCGCGCTGTTGCTGTCCGCCCGACATGTGCGGGGGATAGTAGTTGCGACGCTCCCATATGCCGACGCGCTTCAGCAATGCCTCGGCYTGCTCCAGGCATTCGGCGCGAGGCCGCTTGAGCACATGCGTCGGCGCGGCRACAAGGTTCTCGAGCACKGTCATGTGCGACCAGAGATTGAAGCTCTGGAACACCATGGCGAGATYGGCCCGGATCCGTTCGACCTGGCGGATATCSGCMGGCGACTGGTGGCCGTCCCGGCCTTGCTTCATCCGGATGAGCTCGCCGTCYACGCGCACTTCGCCGGAGTCCGGGGTCTCCAGGAGGTTGATGCAGCGCAGCAAGGTGCTYTTGCCGGAGCCCGAGGASCCGAGGATCGAAATGACATCGCCCTTGTGGGCTTCGAGCGAAATGCCCTTGAGCACCTCGTGGTCGCCGAAGCACTTGCGCATATCCTTGACRCTGATGGCSGGCGTCTCSTCGRGGGACGAYGCTGCTTTCGCSGCAGCGGCAAGACTTGCCGGCATCACAACACCTCCGGGACGGGTTTGATTAGCTGGGACTGTTCTGGTGGGGGACGCAAATGGGGTGAAAGCAGATACTCGACCCAGGCGAACAGCCGCGCGATCGACAGGTTGAGAAGAAGGTAGATCACGCCGGCGCAGGTAAGCACCTCGATCGGTCGGAACGTGTCGTGCTGGATTTTCTGCGCCGTTCCCATCATCTCCATGATCGTGACCACGGAAGCGAGCGCGGTCGCCTTCGTCATGAGGATGATTTCGGTCGAATAGGCTGGCAGGGCCAGCCGCAGCGCGATCGGCAGCGTCACGACGCGGAAACGGGTGAACGCCGACATGCCGAAGGCCTTGGCCGCCTCGATCTGGCCGACAGGCACCGCCCGCAGCGCACCGCGGAAGATCTCACTCTCATAGGCTGCCGTGTTCAGGGCCATCGCGAGGATCGTGCAATACATCGGATCGCGCAGGATCGGCCACAGGATCGGGCTGTGGCGGACAAAATCGAACTGCGAAAGCCCGAAATAGATCAAATAGAGTTGCACCAGCAGCGGCGAGCCGCGGAAGACGAAGACATAGGCTCGCGTGAAATATTCGCCCAGCCTGTAGCCCGACGCCCGCAGCCAGGTCAGGCCGCTGGCGATGACCAAACCAATGGCAATGCCAAGAAACCAAATCTCAAGCGTCAGGGGCAGCGCCTTGAGCACGCTCCATATGGTGGAAAGGTAAAAGTCAAAGTCCACCACAACCCCTCATTTCGGCCGCGTGAAACTGCGTGACGTGTAACGCTCGGCCTTCTCGAAGATCGGCGTCGAAACTGAAGTCATGACCAGATAAAGTATGCCCGCGACAGTGTAGAAAAGCAGGGAGTGATGGGTCGAGCGCGCGGCCTTGTTGGCCGACAGCATCAGTTCGGCCACGCCGGTGACCGAAATAAGCGCCGAATCCTTGATGGTCAGCTGCCACACATTGCCGAGCCCCGGCACGGCCAGGCGCAGGACCTGGGGCACTATGACAAGACGAAAACGCAGGAAAGCCGACATGCCATAGGCGCGTGCCGCTTCCAGCTCGCCGCGATGGATCGCCAGGAACGAGCCTCGGAAGACTTCCGCCTGATACGCGCCGGAAATAATGCCGACCGCGAGGACGCCGCCCAGGAAGCTCGGCATGTTCAAAATGTCTGTCGAGCCGATCGATCCGGTGGATCTGGCCACGCCCGTCAGGATCTGCGTGCCGCCATAATAGAAGAGATAGATGATCAGCAGTTCCGGTTCGCCGCGGAACACGGTTGTGTAGCTTTCGCCGACGAATCTCAGCCCGCCGCGATGCGAAAGCTTGGCAGCCGCCACCAGCGACCCCAGCGCCGCGCCGATCAGCATCGAGACGACGGTGACGGCCAGGGTCCATGCAATGCCCCAGAGCAGTTGCACGCCCCAGCCCGCAGCCAAAAGCTCATAGGCCGTCGACAACTGATCCAGCAGACTGTTGAGAAACTCCACGTACGCCTCCTCCGGGCGACGAGACACGCATCGACCTCACCTCAATGCAAAACGGGAGCAGCCTTGGCTGCTCCCGYTRCGACATCACTTGGTAATGTCGATCTTGAACCAGTTCATGCTGTATTTCGACACCGAGCCGTCGTCGAGAGCGGCCTTGAGGGCCTTGTTGTASATGTCCTGCAGGTCCTTGTCGGTCTTGCGGAAAGCRGCGCCGATGCCCGGTCCCAGGATCGGACCGCCCTTGAACTGCGGCCCGACGAATTCCAGGTCCTTGGCGTCGGGCTTGGCCAACGTGCCGAGGAAGTAGGTGGTGTCGGCAAAGGCCACGTCGATGCGGCCCGCCATCAGGTCGAGGTCATGCTCGTCGGTGGTCTTGTATTCRTGGACRTTGGCGACGTCCTTGAGATACTTGTCGCCAAACGTTGCCTCRGTGGTCGAAACCTGCAGGCCGATATTCTTGCCGGCGAGTTCCTTGCGAAGMGTGTCGAGCGCGGCCTTGGATTCGGCGTCGTCCTTGGAAAGGTCGATCATCTTGCCGCTGTTGGACAGCTTGGCCAGCGGGCCGTTCTTGTCCGCAAGGAAGGCCACCGGCGAAGAGGCATAGGGGATCGAGAAGTCGATGGTCTTCAGGCGCTCCTCGGTGATCGACATGCCGTCCATCACGATGTCGAATTTRCCCGCCGTGAGGCCGGGRATGACGCCGTCCCAGTCCTGCGCCACGATGTTGCATTCCAGCTTCGCGCGGGCGCAGACGTCGTTCAGCACGTCCACCTCGAACCCGACGATCTTGCCGCTGGCRTCGGTCTGGTTCCAGGGGGCGTAAGAGCCTTCCATCGCGACCGTGACGGTCTTCCAGTCCTTGGCCATTGCCGGGGTCGAACAGGTCAGCGCCAGCGCGGCAAGTGCAATCCAACGTGATGATGTCACGATACTTCCTCCCATATTTTGTTCTTGGACACCTGTGACGCTCATTGCTAGCGCAGCGCAGATTCGCCGACAAGGGCTGTTTCTGCCCACGCGCTTCGCTGCAGATCACCATTAGTTCAGGATGCCAGCCTGACGAGCGTGGCTACTCAGCCGGCGCGCCGGCGACATTCCGGCGCGTCGCCTCCATCATCCGGCGCCGGGCGCGGAACACGCCCCATTGCTGGTCGACCAGCACGCCGATCAGGATCACGCCGCCCATCACCGCGAAGTTGAGCGAGGAGGGGATGCCGAGCAGGTTGACGAGGTTCTGCAGCTCCTGCAGCAGCACCGTGCCCAGGATCACGCCGACCAGCGAGCCCTCGCCGCCGCGCAGCGAGAAGCCGCCGAGCACGGCCGCCGCGATCGCGTAGAGCTCGTAGAACTGGCCGTGGCTGGCGGGCGAGATCGAGCGTGTGTACATGGCGAAGTAGATCGCCGACAGCGCCGTCAGAACGCCGCAGATGACATAGGCCGCAATGATCACCCGGCCTGTGCGGATGCCTGAATACTTCGCTGCTTCCTCGTTCTTGCCGATGGCGTAGAGATAGCGGCCGAACACCGAGCGGTGCAGAACGACCCACATGACGACGGCGATGACGATCAGCGCGATGAAGCTGTTCGGCAGGCCGTAGGAGCGCCCGGCGGTCAGGAATTCGAGCGTCGGGAAATTCTGCCCGAAGGCGAAACCGGCGGTGCCGTCGGCGGTGTAGAACCGCGCCACGCCGCGATAGATCAGGAGGCCGCAAAGCGTCACCACGAAGGGCTGCAGTTTCAGCCGCGTGATCAGCCAGCCATGCACGAGGCCGATGATGGCGCCGAGCAGCAGGATCAGCACGAAGGCCAGCGGCCAGTCCATCTCGCGCACGGCGATGAAGTCGATGAACAGCGTGCCGAGCAGCGCGATCAGCGACCCGACCGAGAGTTCGATGCCGCCGGTGATGATGACGAAGGCCTGGCCGATGGAAAGGATGCCGAACAGCGCCACCAGGTTTGAGGTGTTGGCGAGGTTGATCGTCGACAGGAAGCGCGGGTTGATTGCGGTCACCACCGCGCCGACCACCATGATCAGGATCAGCAGGCCGAGGTCTTTCTTGCTCATTGCATTCCTCCCACGGCATGCGCCAGCCTGGGCTTCTTGCCCACCGCCAGCAAAAGCACGTTCTCCTGGCTGAAATCGTCCCGGTCGAGAATGCCGGAGATCTGCCCCTCATGCATGACCGCGATGCGGTCCGAGACGCCGATCACCTCTTCCATGTCGCTGGAGATCATCAGCACCGCTACGCCGGCGTCGGCCAGCGCACGCATCAGCCCGTAGATTTCCGCCTTGGCGCCGATGTCGATGCCGCGCGTCGGCTCGTCGAGGATCATCACCTTCGGGTTCATCGCCAGCCACTTGGCCAGCACCACCTTCTGCTGGTTGCCGCCCGACAGCGTGCCGGTCCTGGTCAGGACCGACGGCGCCTTGATGCCGAGGTTCTTCTTCTGCTTCTCGGCCGTGGCGATCTCCGCGCCGGTCGAGACCAGCGATCGTTTCGCATGCGCCGGCAGGTTGGGCAGCGAGATGTTCTCGGCGATCGACAGGTCGAGCAGGATGCCGGTGAGCTTGCGGTCCTCCGGCACCAGGAAGATGCCGTTGGCCACAGCATCGGCGGCGGAGGTTGCATTCAACGCCTTGCCATCCAGCGCGACATCGCCGCCGAGCCGCTCGTCGATGCCGAACAGCACCCGCGCCAGTTCGGTGCGGCCCGAGCCGACCAGCCCGGCCAGGCCGAGGATCTCGCCGCGCCTGAGCTCCAGGCTGACCGGCCGATCGGGATAGGCGCTCGTGCGCACGGCATTTGCCGACAGCGCGACGCTGCCCGGCGCGCGCGCCGCTTCGCCGGCCTTCTCGCGTTCCTTGAGCATGCGCCCAATCATCAGCCTGACCATCTGGTCGTGGTTGATCTCGCTCTTCGGCAGCGTCCCGGCCAGGGTGCCGTCACGCAGCACGACGACGCGGTCGGCGACGCGCTCGATCTCGTGCAGCCGGTGCGAGATGAAGATGACGCTGATGCCTTCCGCCTTCAGTCCCTTGATGACGTCGAGCAGCTTTTCGGTCTCGGCGATCGGCAGGCTGGAGGTCGGTTCGTCGAGGATCACCAGCCGCGCCTTGATTGACAGCGCCTTGGCGATCTCCACCATCTGCTGCTGCGCCAGCGACAGCGAGGCGACCGGCGCGTCGGCCGAGAAATTGGCGCCGACGCGCTTCAGCAGCGGCGCCACCATCTCGCGCAGCTTCGCGCGGTCGACCAGCTTCAGCGGCCCGCCGCGAAGCGGCTCGCGGCCGAAGAAGATGTTGGCGGCCACGTCGAGGTTCTCGAACAGGTTGAGTTCCTGGTGCACGAAGGCGATGCCGGAGCCGATGCTGGCTTCGACGGTCAGCCCGTCATGCGCGACGCCGTCGACGGTGACGGTGCCGCTGTCCGGCCGCGTCACACCGCCGAGGATCTTCATCAGGGTCGATTTGCCGGCACCGTTTTCGCCGACCAGGCCGATGACCTCGCCCGGTCTCACTTCCATGGAGAACCCGTCCAGCGCCACGACGCCGGGATAGGTCTTGCGCACGCCTTCCAGGCTCAGGAACGCAGTGGATCGAGCGATGGATGGGTCGGAGTAGTTCATCGCGCCATAGTTCGTTGCGCTTGCCAGCAGCCGGTGGACAACAGACTGACGGGCCTCGCGAGGCCCGTCAATACAGACGCCGGCTCAAGGTCCGCTTCGAGCCGGCGCAACGGCTTGCCGTCTTACTTGCCGGCCATCGCCTTCAGATTGGCGGCGTAGGCGTCGACGTCGTCCTTGCCGATGATCTTGGTCGGGATGATGATCAGGTTGTTGGCCGGTATGCCCGCCTTGTCGCCCTTGAGATAGGCGGCCATCAGCTTCATGCCCTGATAGGCCCATTCGAACGGCTGCTGCACCACGGTGGCGGCAACCGTGCCTTCCTTGACGCCGCCCAGCGTGATCGGATCGTCGTCGAAGCCGACGACGGTGATCTGGCCGAGCTTGCCCGCGTCGCGCAGCGCTTCATAGATGCGCGGCGTGTTGTAGGAATAGAAGCCGACCATGCAGGTGATGTCGGGGCTGGCGACCAGCGCGTCCTCGACATTCTTCTTGGCGCGCGCCTGGTCGATATCGTCGCCGCGCACGTCGACCAGCTCGATCTTGGTGCCGGCGAGCCCGTCCTTCATGCCCTGAATGCGCTCCTTGGCGTTGTCGGCGCCAAGGAGGCCGACAAAGCCCAGGCACTTGCCGCCGTTGGGCATCGCCTTCTTGGCGATCTCGGCAGCCTGCTTGCCGGCATCGACGTTGGACGAGCCGATATAGGCGACGCGCTTGGTCTGCGGCGCGTCGCTATCGGTGGTGAAGAGCGCGGTCTGGGAGGCGATCTTGTTCAGCCCGTCGGTCGAGGTCTTGGGGTCCACGGCGGAGACCATGATGCCCTTGACGCCGGCCGTCACCAGGTCGTCCATCAGTCGCTGCTGGATGGCGACCGACGACTGCTCCGGATATTTGAGCTCGAGATTGTAGCCGGGCAGCTCGCCCTGCGCCTTCTTCACCCCGGCTTCCGCGGCCTTCCAGAAGTCTGACGCGCCGTTGACGACGAAGGCCAGCGTCGGCTTGTCGTCGGCGCGCACGATGGTGCTGGCCGACAGGCCGAGAGCCAAGGCCACTGCTGCGACGGATGCGTTACGGATCATGGATTTCATGGTTCAACCTCCCTTTTTGAAACTCATCGCGGATGTCTCGGCTGCGGCCCGGACGCCCTCCTCCTCCAAGGGTATCGCCCGGCAGGCTGGCAACTGGTTCGGGACCGATCCAGCCGCGACCGAAACACTAGACACTGATTTGCCGTACGTAAATAGTCCGATTTGTCTGACATTTTCGTGAGAGCGTGGCGCGCCTCTCCGGCGCCTGGCCGGCCGTCTGGCGCGCTCTTCTCCCACTTGCCGCTATCGACCGGAAGCCCGGCCGAGCGGGCGGCCAGTTGACAGTAGAACGCTCGAGGCTATTAGTAAAGAGTATTAGTTATGATGCCTGGATGAGCCCATATGCGGCGGCGGAGAGGCAGGCTGCGGGCTCACGAAGGAGGAAGAGGAATGACCCGCGGGCAAGCCCGCCGCCGCGCGGGATTCCCGAATTTGTCAGTTTTGCTGACCTTATGGGCTGTTTCGTTATCATGCGATGCGACTGGCGCCCAAGGCGTCGAGTATGATAATAGTTATAAGCAAGGCGCGTTTTCGATAAACGTGTTGGGGCAATGCATCTTGCCGTCGCCGCCGGTCTTTGCTTAAGAGCCGGCAGGGTTTGGGAAACGACCATGAGCGAACCGACGGAACTGCGCGATCCTCCGGAGACATCCCGGCGCCGCAAGCCGTCCGCCAAGCCAAAGGGCCGTGTCACCATGACCGACATCGCGCGCGCCGCCGGCTGCTCGCAGGCGACGGTCTCCTTCGTGCTCAACAATTCGCCGGGCATCCGGCTGTCGCAGCAGACGCGCGACCGGGTGATCGAGGCAGCTAAAACGCTGGGTTACTCGCCGCCGGTCTTTTCCGCCCTGCGTCCGCCGGTCGCGCCGTTCGAGGGACTGGACGGCGTCATCGGCTTCGCCGTCGACCAACTCGCCACCAGCCCCGAGGCGGTGGTCGCCATCGAGGGCGCGCGCCAGGCCTCGTGGAATGCCGGCAACGTGCTCCTGGTGGCGCAGACCATGGGCGACGCGGTGATGGAGCCGCGCGCCGTCCAGGCGTTGACCCGGCGCGGCATCTCGGCGCTGATATACATGACCATCTTCACGCGCGAGATCACGGCGCCCGACTTCCTCTACGGTCTCGACATCCCGGTCATCCTGCTCAACTGCTACACCGCCGACTACGCCTTCCCGGCGGTGGTGCCCTCCGAGATCGCCGGGGGCCAGAGCTCGACAAGGCATCTGATCAGCCATGGCCACCGCCGCATCGCCACCATCACCGGAGAACCCTGGATGCAGGCGGCGCAGGACCGGCTCAAAGGCTATCGCCGGGCGCTCGCCACCGCCGACATTCCGTTCGACCCCGATCTGGTGGTCGAGGGCGACTGGTCGGCAAGCGCCGGTTACGCCGCGACCGTCAAGCTCCTGGCGCTGAAAGACCGCCCGACCGCCATCTTCTGCCAGAACGACCGCACGGCCATCGGCTGCTACGAGGCGTTAAAGGAAGCGGGTCTGCATATCCCGCAGGACATTTCCGTCGTCGGCTACGACGACGAGGAAATCGCCCGCCATTTGTTTCCGCCGCTAACGACCTCGATCCTGCCGCATCTGGCGATGGGCCAGTGGGCGATCGAGCAACTGGAGACGCCGCCGGCGCCGGGCCGGGGCCGCTACCCCATCACCAAGCTGGAATGCCCGCTGGTGGAGAGGGAAAGCGTTGCGACGGTGAAGGGAGCGGCCGGATAAGATCCCGCGAAACCCGCGATCGTATTGATCCCGCAATTGTATTGACATTGTCGTGACGTGCACTAGATATCCAGCATTCTGCCAGGAGGATTTCGATGGCGCAGTCCAGTCATGCGGGCCGAAAGCACGACGCGGCGCGGAAGGATGACGTGATTCAGATTCGCGCCTCGGCGGGGACGAAGGCCATTCTTAGCCGCGCCGCCAGCCTGCGCGGCCAGAAACTGTCGGAATTCATGCTGGACAGCGCCCGCAGGCAGGCCGAGGAGACCATTCTCGACCAGCGCGCCTTTTTCCTCGATCCCGATGCGCATGAGAAATTTCTGGACATGCTCGACGCTCCGAACAAGCCGGTCGAAGAGCTTCGCGCGCGCATGACGCGAAAGCCAGCCTGGGAGCGCTGATGGCCGCTGGCGGTGGACAATCGCAAGGGTTGCGGGTCCGCCCTCCGGAACGGCTGGCCGCCGGCCATGACATCTCCGGATTTCTCAACGGCAGACATCCCTCCCTCGATGAATGGCTGCGCAACCGCACCCTCGCCGTCGAAGGATTGTCGGCCCGGACCTATGTGGTCCGCAGCGCGGGCGCAAATGATCGCGTTGTCGGCTACTACGCGATCTCGACGGCGATGGAAGAGCGGATCGCGCTGCCAAGCGCGAAGCTGCGGCGCGGCATGCCGGAACAGGTCCCCTTGCTGCTGATAGGCCGCTTGGCGGTCAATCAGGCATTCCAGGGAATAGGGCTTGGCGGTGACCTGCTTTCGGATGCGTTGCGGCGCTGCCTGGCAGTCTCTGAGATCGCCGGGGTTCGCGCCGTGGTGGCGCACGCGATCGACGATGCTGCGATTACCTTCTACCAGCGTCATGGTTTCATCCTGTCGCCGCTGGGCGAGAGGGTCATGCTGATGCCGATCGAGACGATCCAGGCGCTATTCTTGAAAGTTTGAGGCGGCGGCCAGGCGCGTCAGGAGCCTCWCGGCTTGGCAGGAGGTCGGGCGAGAGTTAGCTTCGTCTGGTCGAGGGGAGGCCTGGATGACATCGATCTTCACCGTTCACGAAGCGTCCGGCTATGAGCAGCTCATGGGCCGGTGGAGTCGGCGGCTGGCGCCGCTTTTCATCGACTTCGCGGGTCTGGCAGCCGGCGAAAATATCCTCGACGTCGGCTGCGGCACCGGCAGCCTGACCTTCGAGCTGGCGAAATCCGCCGATCTTGCCGAGATCCAGGCCATCGACTTCTCGCCTGTCTTCGTCGAGGCCGCAAGGCAGCGCAACACCGATCCGCGCGTCGCCATCCAGCAGGCCGACGCGACGGCCCTGCCTTTTGCCGACAATGCGTTCGATCGCGCGCTGGCGCTGCTCGTGCTCCATTTCGTGCCGGAGACTGGCAAGGCGGTGGCCGAGATGCGCCGCGTGGTGCGGCCGGGCGGCGTTGTCGCCGCCGTCGTGTGGGATCACTACGGCGGCATGCCAAGCTTCCGCATGATGGTCGACACGGTGGCGGCGCTCGGCGAAAGCGGCCGCCAGCTGCGCACACGCTATTGCTTCCAGCCGATGATGCAGCCGGGCGAAATGAAGCGGACTTTTGTGGATGAGGGCCTGGACGACGTGACCGAAACCGAGCTGATGGTCCGCATGGATTACGACGAGTTCGACGACTACTGGGCGCCGATCGCAGCCGGCGAAGGTCCGCTCGGAAAGTACATGACGACGCTTGATGCTGCCGAGCGATCGCACGTCGAAGCCGCCGTCCGCGATGCCTATCAGGCCGGTCGCCCCGACGGTCCCAGGTCGTTCGCCAACGTCGCTTGGGCTTGCCGAGGCATCGTGCCTTAGTTCCACGATAGCGCGAACCGGTTTTCCGTTCCGCAATTGCGGAAACAAACGTTCAGCGCGACCGCAGCTGCTGGCGCACCGCGTCGCGAAAACTGCGGAAGCTGGGGAATCCGAGAAGCGTCAGCAGCCTGATCAGCGTCGTGGTGGGAAGGCCGGTCGCCTCGGCCATGCCGGCCGCAGTCATGAAGGCAGCGTCGGCCCACCGGCTGCGCAGGAAGTCGCCGAGCGCCGGATGCTTGRCGACGAGTTTCGGCTCGCAGGCCAGTGCCGCGACCAGCGATGGTGGTGGCGCCGGCCTCGCGGACCGTGTCGGCGTCGGTCGGCGAAACGCCGGCTTGGGCGTGAGCAACTCGACATGTGCCATTGGTCGTCCCAAATCGCGCTAAGCCAGGTTGATGGCGACGTTGCGCAGCAGCGCCACGGATTTGCGCATGCCCTCCATCGGCGACAGCATCATGTCCTCATGCTCGATGGAGAGCACGTCGTCATAGCCGGCCTGCTTCAGCGCGGTGCAGAACTGCCGCCACCAGGTCTCGCCGTGGCCATAGCCCAACGTGATGTAGTTCCAGGCCCGGTCGGCATAGTGGTTTGGCGGGCGCGCATCGAGCACGCCGTCGATGGCCGCCGGTATGGGTTCGACACGTGTGTCCTTGGCGTGAACATAGTAGATGGCCGAACCAAGCCTGCGCACGGCGGCAATCGGATCGGCGCCCATCCACATCGGGTGGCTGGGGTCGTAATTCGCGCCGACCGTTTCGCCGACGGCGTCGCGTAGCCGGAACAGCGTCTGGACGTTGTAGACGGCCTGGTGACCGTGCAGTTCCAGGCACAATTTGCGAATGCCGAGATTGTTGGAAAACGTCACCAGATCGCGCCAGTAGGGAATGATGCAGTCGTCCCATTGGTAGCGCTGGATGTCGGCGCATTCGGGCGGCCAGTCGGTGATGATCCAGTTGGGGTTGGCATCGCCCGGCCCGCCCGGAAGGCCGGACATCATCACCACGCGGTCTATCCCCAGAAGGCTCGCCAGCCGGATCGTGTCCTCGGTCACTTGGCGGTGCTTCTTGCCTTGCGGTCCCGGATGCAGCGGGTTGCCCGAGCAGTTGAGCGCCGCGATCGTCAGCCCGTGGTCGCGGACCTTGGCGACGAATTCGGCGCGGGTCGCACCGCTGTCCAGCATGGCCGCGAGATCGATATGCGGCGCGGACGACCAGTTGCCGCAGGCGAACTCCAGCGTCTCCAGGCCGAGTTCGGCCGAGGCGCGCAGCATCTCGTCGAAGGACAGATTGCCCAGGCTGTCGGTGATCATGCCAATCTTCATTCCGGGGCTCCTAGAGTATGATGCCGAAAAGTGTGAAGCGGTTTTCGGACGACATCATGCTCTATCTCTTTGATTGAGAGACGGATTCAGATTTCAGGTCGAACAGACCTGAAATCATCCGGCTCTAGTTGACTTCGGACCATCCGCTCAGAGCCTCACAGGCTCGAACCTGCCGGACCTGGCGGAGGCAAGCGCCGCCTCGCAGAGGATCATGGCCTTGCGGCCGTCGCTGGCCGTGACGGCCGGCCTCCTGCCTGTTTCGACGCAATCGATGAAGTGGTCGATCTCGGCTGCGTAGGACTCGGCGTAACGTTCGACGAAGAAGTAGTAGGGCTTGTCGCGCGATATGCTTCTGCCGCCGTACATCTCCACCGAGGTCGGCAGCCGGTTGCCGGCTTGCAGCATGCCATCGGCGCCATGCACCTCGATGCGCTGGTCGTAGCCATAGGCGGCTCTGACGCTGTTGTTGATGTGGCACTGCCGGCCGGACGCGGTTCGCAGGATGAACATCGCGGTGTCGTAGTCTCCGAGCTTCCTGTATTGCGGCGCCACCAGCGAGGAGCCGGTGGCGAAGAGCTCGACCGGCTCCTCGTCGAGCAGGTTCCGCGCCATGTCGAAGTCGTGGATGGTCATTTCGCGAAAGACGCCGCCGCCGCCGGCCAGCGCTTCCTCGGTTTCGGGTTCGGGGTCGCGGCTAGTGATGATGACCTGCTCGACGGCGCCGATCTCGCCCGCGGCAAGGCGCTCCTTCAGCGCCCGGAAGCTCGGATCGAAGCGGCGGTTGAAGCCGATCTGGAACGGCACGCCCGCCTTCTCGACCGCGGCCAGGCACTCGTCGGTGCGCTTCAGATCGAGATCGATCGGCTTCTCGCAGAAGATCGCCTTGCCTTTCGCCGCCGCGGCCATGGCAAGCTCGGCATGCGTGCGCGTCGCCGAGGCGATGAACACCATCTTCACGGCCGGATCGTTCATCACGGCCTCTGTGTCGGCGATCTCGGCGCCGGTGGCGGCGGCGACCTCCGCGGCTGCTGCGCGATTGGGATCGACGATGTAGCGCAGCCGCACCCTGGGGTGGCGCGCGAGGTTGCCCGCGTGCACACGCCCGATCAGCCCCACCCCGAACAGACAAACATCCATCATGCGTTCGACTTTCCTGTCAGGCCGCGCCTTTCGCGGAACGGCCGGTTCATCTCGCCCMGAGCGGCTTTCATTTCACCGCGCCCATGGTCAGCCCGCGCACCAGGTGGCGTTGCACCAGGAGCGCGAAGAAGACGATCGGCAGCGCGCCGATGACGCCGGCCGCCGCCATCGAGGCCCAGTCTGTGTCGATGCGGCCGATCAGCGTCGCGGTGCCGCGCGGCATGGTCATGGCGCGCGGCGTCGCCGTCAGCGCCAGCGCGAAGAGGAATTCGTTGAAGGTGACCAGCACCGCGAAAATGGCGGTCGCCGCCAGCCCCGGCGCGGCCAGCGGCAGCGTGATGCGGCGGAAGGCGCCGAAGCGCGAATCGCCGTCGACCATCGCGGCTTCCTCGAGATCGACCGGGATCTCGCGGAAGAAGCTCTCCATCATCCAGACGCAGAAGGTGACGTTGAAGGCGGTGTAGGTGGCGATCAGGCCGAGCCAGCTGTCGAGAAGGCCGAGGCTGAGCATCAGCAGATAGACCGGGATCAGGATGACGACCGGCGGGATGATGCGCAGCGTCAACAGGAACAGGCCGACCTTGCGTTCGGCGGCGAAAGGCAGGCGGAACCTGGCGATCGCATAGGCGCCCATCGCGCCGACGACCAGCGCTATGGCGACCGAGAAGAAGGTCACCACCAGCGAGTTCGTCAGGTAGGAACCGAACTGCTTTTCGGTGAACAGCCGGACGTAGTTGTCGAGCGTCGGCACATGCGGGTAGAGCGTGCCTTCCTGCGTGATCTCGCGGTTCGATTTGAGCGAGGTGGAGACCAGCCAGTAGATCGGCAGGAGCACGACGGCCAGCACGAAGATGGTGGTGAGGATGCGCGCCAGACGGGTGCTCATGAGGCGTCGATCCTGCGCAGCAGCCTGATGGCGCTGAAGGCGAGCGCGAGCACGACGAGGCCGATCGTCACGAACAGCGCCGCCGCGTATCCGGTCTGCTGGAACTTGAACGCGGTGTCGTAGCCGTAGATCGATATCAGCCTCGTCGCTTCGCCCGGCCCGCCACGCGTCAGCACGAAGACCTGGTCGAAGGTGCCGAAGGCATCGATGGTTCTGAGCACGATCGCCACCGCCAGCACAGGCCGCATCATCGGGAAGGTGAGATCGGCAAAGACGCGCCAGGCGCCGGCGCCGTCGACGCGCGCAGCCTCGAACGGCTCGTGCGGCAGCGATTGCAGACCGGCAAGCAGGATCAGGAACATCAGCGGCGTCCATTCCCAAACGTCGAGCACGACAAGGCCGATGAAGGCGTTGAGCGGATTGCCGAGGATCTGCACCCCGCCGCCGCCCATGGCGACCGAGAGCGCCGTCAGCATGCCGGCGTCGCTGGCGTAGATCAGGCGGAAGACGATGGCGACGACRACCGGCGTGATCACCATCGGGATGATGAGCACCGTCCTGAGCAGGCGGATGCCGCGAAACTCGCGCAGGCAAAACAGCGCCAGCGCGAAGCCCAGCACCGCCTCGAACGACACCGACAGCGCKACGAACTTCACGGTCACCCAGAGCGCGTTGAGRAAYTGCGCATCGCTCCACAGGTGCAGATAGTTCTGGAAGCCGGCATCGGCCACCGGCGAGCCGTAGCGGTAGACCCTGGTGCTGGCGCGCAGGCCRTCCCAGAGCGGATAGACCAGCACGCCGAGCACGATCGTCAGGCCCGGCGCCAGCATGAGATATGGGAGGGCGAGGTCGAGCCCCGCCCCCTGCAGGCGATACTTGCGTGCCYGCGTCGCGCCTTGCATCAGTAGTAACCGGCCGTGGTCAGGTAGTCCTTGACCTGCTTGGCGGCCGTGTCGAGYGCCGCGCCGCCACCGGAGCCTGCCTGCAGCGCCTTGTTGAGCTCGATGCCGAGCAGTTCCTCGACCTTGGCCCAGTCGGGCGTGCGGGGTCTGGGCAGCGCGCCGGCGTCGAGCTGCTGCAGGGCGACCGGGATCAGCCGGTTGCCGGGCTTGGCGATGCCGAAGGCGCTGCGCTTGACCGGGATCGAGCCCGCTTCCGAGAGCCTGGCCTGGGTTTCGGCGCTGACATACCACTTCAGGAACTCGATCGAGTTCGCCTTGTTGGGCGCCGATTTCGGCACGCCGGCGATGAAGATGCCCATCTGGGCGATCGCCTTCTGCTGCTTCGGCACGACGCCGAAATCGAGCTTGCCGGCCACCTTGGTTTGCGAGGAATCGTCGGATTTCAACGCGTTGCCGGAGTACTGGATGATCGCGCCCGCGTCGCCGCCGAGAATGGCGGCGCCTTCCTGGTCGGAGTCGAACTCGACCACGCCACTCGGTGCGTTCTGCTTCATCGCGCCGACGAAGAAATCGGCGGAGGCCTTGCCTTCGGCCGAATTGAAGATCGGGTTCCACTTGTCGTCGAAGAAGGAGCCGCCGAACGACAGGAAGATCGGATACCAGCTGGTGACGATCGGGTTGCCGGAGACGCCGCGGAAGACGACCGGGTACTTGATCTTGCCGGCGGCGACGCCTTCCTTGCCCTTGGCGATCACCTCGTCCCAGGTCTTGGGCGCGCCGCCGGCGAAGACGTCGTTGCGGTAGGTGAGCGTCTGCAGATCGCCGACGAAGGGCACGCAGATCAGCTTCGGCTTGGCATCCTCGAAGCCCTTGACGCGCGGCCCCTTCTGCGGCGGCCAATAGCCCATGTCGATCATCGAGCCGATCCAGTCCTTGTCGGAGCCGTCGATGCCGCCCGCGCCGAGATCCTCGAGCACGTTGGCGGCGCCGAACTGCGGCACCCATGGATCGTCGAGCAGRTAGAGGTCGTACTGGCCGGCGCCGCTCTGGGCGTCGGCGAACCACTTCTCCAGCGTCACGCCGTATTCATCCTCGAGGAATTCGATGTCGAAGCCCTGYTCCTTGGCCAGCGGGATGATCTTCTGCTTGAACGGTGTCAGCCCGCCATCGGCGAAGGCGCCGATGATGACCTTCTTGCCGGCCGCCCTGGCAGGCATCGGCAGGCCGAGCGCGGTGAGGGCCGTGGTGGCGAGCGCCAGGCCGAGCCCGCCCTTGATGACGGAGCGGCGAGTAAGTCTGCTGGAATGCGTCATTTCTCTCTCCCATTGTTGTTGACCCTGTGGACGGCCGTGAGGCCGGCCGAATTGAAGAAGCAGGCGTTCGCCGGGTCGAAGACGACGCCGATGCTCTCGCCGACCGCGCCCCTGAAATCGCGGCCGGCCCTGACCGAGACGTTGCCGCCTTCGAGGCGGACATTGACCAGCGTCTCGTTGCCCATGGGTTCGACGACATAGATTTCGCCGGGCAGCGCGCCGGCTTCGCCCGGTTGGGCGACGCCGCAGTCTTCCGGTCTGAGCCCGATCTCCACGATCTCGGCCAGCCGGCACGCGGCGAGCCGCGTTTGCCCCAGTGGCACGATCCTGGAAGCGACCATCACGCCCTGTTCGCTGAGCGCGGCCGGCAGGATGTTCATCGGCGGGTTGCCGACGAAGGTGGCGACGAAACGGTTTGCCGGACGGTCGTAGATGTCGAWGGGMGGCGCCATCTGCTGCAGCTCGCCGCCATGCATGACGGCGACGAGGTCGGCCATCGTCAGGGCCTCGACCTGGTCGTGGGTGACATAGATGGTGGTGGCGCTGAGGCGTTGGCAGAGCCGCTTGATCTCGCCGCGCATGGTGAGCCGCAGCCGCGCGTCGAGATTGGACAGCGGCTCGTCCATGAGGAAGGCCGCCGGGTCGCGCACGATGGCGCGGGCCAGCGCCACGCGCTGGCGCTGGCCGCCGGAGAGCTGGCGCGGCCGCCGGTCGAGCAGATGGCCGATTTCGAGGATGGCGGCGACTTCGCCGATCTTGGCCTTGCGCTCGGCCTCCGCCGTGCCACGGATCCACAGCGGATAGCCGATGTTTTCGGCCACCGTCATCTGCGGATAGAGCGCGTAGCTCTGGAAGACCATGGCGATGTCGCGGTCGCGCGGCTGCAGCCGGGTGACGTCGCGCTCGCCGATGAAGACCTTGCCGGCGCTCGGCATGTCCAGCCCGGCCAGGATGCGCAGCGCCGTCGTCTTGCCGCAGCCCGAAGGCCCGAGGAGGGCGAGGAATTTGTGATCCGGCACGGCGAGGTCGAGCGATCGCAGCACGTTGAGCGCGCCGAAATTCTTGACCACGTTTCTGAACAGAACCGAACTCATGCCCCCGCCCGTACCTCAGCGCTTCCGCTCGTCGACCGTGAACCCGGCCTTGCGGGCGAGGTCCCGCAGGTTGCGGTAGCCCATTGTGGCATAGGTCAGCGGATGCGCCTTGCCCGGATCCTGCTCGGCCTCCACCACCAGCCAGCCGGAATAGCCCTTGTCGGCAAGGATTTTCAGCAGGCTCGCATAGTCGATCGCGCCGTCGCCAGGCACGGTGAAGATGCCTTCCATTACCGCGCCCATGAAGCTCATGTCGGCCTCGCGCGCCTTCTTCAGGATGGCCGGGCGAACATCCTTGCAATGGACATGGACGACCCGGCCGACATGACGGTGCAGGAGCTGCTCCGGGTCGCCGCCGGAAAAGGCGCAATGCCCGGTGTCGTAGAGCAGCCCGACCGCCTCGCCGGTGGTCTTCATCAGCATGTCGATCTCTTCGTCGGTCTCGACGATGGTGCCCATGTGATGGTGGAAGGCCATGCCGACGCCGAACCCGGCGAAGCGCTCGGCCAGCCGCGTGATCTTCGCGCCGTAAGGCTTCCATTCCTCGGCCGAAAGCTTCGGCCGCTGCGAGATCGGGTCGTGGATGGCGCCATGCCGGCCGCGCGAGGTGTCGGCATAAACGACATGCTTCGCCCCGAGGTCGCGAAGCAGCGTCAGATGCGGGCGGATCGCCTCGAATTCTTCGTCCACGTCCTTCTCGCAGATGCGGCCGTCATACCAGCCGGAGACCAGCGCCAGTCCGTAATGGTCGAGGATGGGACCGAGCGTGCGGCTGTCGCGCGGGAACTTGCCGCCGAGCTCGGTGCCGGCATAGCCCGCTTCCGCGGTCTCGCCGAGACACGTCTCGAGCGGCGTGTCGCCGCCGAGTTCCGGCACGTCGTCATTGGTCCAGGTGATGGGATTGATGCCAAGTCTGACTGCGGTCATTGCTCGCTTTCCGCCCGCAGCCGGATGGCTGCGGGATGTCTGGTCTCGGGAGGAGATGGATTCGTGGAGGCGGAATGCGAACCCCGCCTATGTTCGGCCGGCCGCCCTCCCAAGCGCCTTGCCCCAACGTCATAGGGGGAAGTCTATCCAGCTCTGTCTCCATCGCGAGGGCCAGTTTTAGGGTAAATGAAGGAACCAGTTGTGTCCTTTGCCGGCTGTGGCAAGATGGGGAGCGATGGAAAAATCGATCGTTCGGCGCGAGGCGCCCCCCTCTGCCCTGCCGGGCATCTCCCCCTCAAGGGGGGAGATCGGATGCGCGCCTGCTTTCGCCAATCACGAACCCGGCAGAATTGAGCGCCGTCGGCGAAACCGCCAATCTCCCCCCTTGAGGGGGAGATGTCCGGTAGGACAGAGGGGGGTGCGAAGGAACTCGGCCTGGAAAGCGAGCGTGCTTGGCACGAAATTGCGCACCATCCGTGGTGCGAGATAGTCCATGCGTCCCCTCCACCCCAAGCCCCAGGCCTTTCCGCTCGACATGCTGGCGGTGAGCCGCTCGGACCCCGAGCACCTCTCGCGCCAGCTCTATCACGGCCTTGTCGCCATCATCCGCAGCCGCGTGCTGGCGCCGGGCTCGGAACTGCCCTCGACGCGGGCTTTGGCCACCGAGCTCGGCCTTGGCCGCAACACCATCGTCGCCGCTTACGACCAGCTCGTCACCGAAGGCTACCTCGCCAATCGCCAGGGCGCCCGCCCGGTCATCGTGGACCTGCCCGAAGGCCCGCGCGAAACGCCGGCCGAGGAGCCACCCGTGCCGCTGCGCGCGCCCTCGCGGCGCGGTCAGCAACTGCTCTGCCAGCCCTATCATCACGGCAGGCCCGGGCACGTCGCCTTCCACCCCGGCATGCCGGATGCGGCGAGCTTTCCCTTCGGCGTCTGGGGCCGGCTGGTGGCGCGCCGCGCCAGCCATGGCGGCGAAACCCTGTTCGGCACCTATGACGTGACCGGCCATCCGGCGCTGAAGGAAGCGATTGCCGGCTATCTCTATTCCGCGCGCGGCGTGCGCTGCCGGCCGGAGCAGATCGTCATCACCACCGGCGCGCAGGCCGCCTTCGATCTTCTCGCCCGCCTGTTGCTGGACCCCGGCGACGCGGTCTGGATGGAGGAGCCCGGCTATTACGGCGCCAAGGCCGCCTTCACCGTCGCTGGCGCCCGCATCGTGCCCATTCCGGTCGACCAGGAGCGCGGCTGGCGGCTCGATGCGCCGGGGTCTTCGCCCCGCCTCATTTATGTGACGCCGGCCTGCCAGCATCCGCTGGGCATCACCATGCGCATGGAGGAGCGGCTGCGCCTGCTCGACATCGCCGAGACCTCCAACAGCTGGGTGATCGAGGACGATTTCGACGGYGARTACCGTTTTCAGGGGAGGCCGGTGCCGGCGATCCAGAGCATGGACCGCTCCGGCCGCGTCATCTATGTCGGCACCTTCGCCAAGCTTCTGTTCCCCGCGCTGCGCATCGGCTTCATGGTGCTGCCGCCGGAGCTGGCGGGGCGCATCGTCAACGCGCTCTCCACCACCGGCCAGTTCGCCCCGCTTTTGCTGCAGGCGGCACTCGCCGACTTCATCACCGAGGGCCATATGAGCCGGCATTTGAAGCGCATGCGGCGTATCTACGCCCAGCGCCGCCAGCTTTTTCGCGACATCGTCGCCGAGCGGCTAGGCGACGAGATCACCCTCTCTCCCGCCGAAGCCGGTATCCAGGTGGTGGGTTACCTGAGGCCGGGCATCGACGACATCGAGGTCAGCCAGGCTGCGGCGCGAAGGGCGATCAACGTCTCGCCGCTATCAAAATATTTCCAGAACACCGCGCCGACGCAGGGGCTGGTGCTGGGCTACGCCGCCTGCGATGCGGCGCAGACGAGGGAAGGGGTGGAGCGGCTGGCGGCAGCGATCCGCGAGACGCTGGGGGCCGCGAATCCCTGATCCCAACGCAATTGCATAGGGCAGTGCTGCCTCACCCCGTCCGCTGCGCGGCCACCTCTCCCCCGCTTTGGGTGAGGAGGGATCCAAGCGTCGATCGTCGGCGGGACAGCGCCCCCCTCTGCCCTGCCGGGCATCTCCCCCACAAGGGGGGAGATCGGATGTCGCGCCGGCTTTCGCCAATCTCCAACGTTGCAGGACAAGCGGGGCACCGGAGCTGCTAATCTCCCCCCAAGTGGGGGAGATGTCCGGCAGGACAGAGGGGGGGCGCGAAGGAACTCAACCATGCAAATCCAAGCTTCCTCGCCCCCGCGGAGCGGGGGAGAGGTGGCCGCGCAGCGGCCGGAGAGGGGGAGCGCCCTATGCGATTACCCTCATACGTCCCTCAAACCCCGCGCGCCACAAGGTCGGCATAGCGCTGCAGGTAGAGCGGCCAGCCCTGATCGCCGTCGACACCGTCGCGCACGCCTTCCCAGCCCTGGCCGTGGCGTTCCAGGTGGCGGTGCTCGAGCTCGACGCGGGTGCGCCCTGCCGTTTCGGCGGTGAAGCGCACCTCCCATTCGCTGGTCCTGGCCGGGTCGGTCTCGATCCGCCATTGCGGGCTGATGTCCCAGCTGAGCAACACGCGATTGGGCGGCTCATAGGCCAGCACGCGCGCCCAGCGGCACTCGCTGCCGTCGACGCCGCGGTCGTAGATGTGGCCGCCGACCCGAGGCTCGAACACCGTCTCGGCGATCTGCACGGCAAGCAGATTGTGCTCGGCGGGTTTGAAGCCGCCGAAATCCTGCGTGAAAACCTTGAACGCGCGCTCGATCGGCGCCTCGACCACGACGGAATGCTTCACCGACGCGATGGGTATTCTTGTGTTCATGGTCACTCCTCCGGTGGGGTTTCGACGGCCAGCTTGTAGGCCGCGAGCGTCTTGCTCCAGAACCGGTCGAGCCAGGCGCGCATCTGGCCAAGCCCGTGCGGGTCGATGTGGTAGACGTTGCTGGCGCCCCTGGGCTCGGCGCGGACCAGCCGCGAATCCTTGAGCACCTTCAAATGCTGCGACACCGCCGACTGCGTCACGCTCACCTGCCGCGTAATCTCCGCCACCGAGCGCGGACGCTCCGCGATCAGCTCGAAAATCTGCCTGCGGGTGGTGTCGCCAAGGGCGGCGAGCTGGGCGCTATCAACAGTCATGGCTTATGATAAGTGTAGACTGATGATGGAGTCAAGACGCGAAGGAAGTGGAGAGGTGCGCTGTGGCGGCGATCAGGGGGGAGGGAAACGTATCGTCAAACAGTGGGCGACCATTGACCTGGTGTCGCTGAAAGGTCCGACCCGCCTCCGCATCGTTCGCCGTTCGCGCCACGAAGAGCAAGTCAAAGACTCTTTAGTTGCAGTCTGCTCGTTATTATTTCGTCCAATATACCTTCGAGCTGAGTGTATGGCAGGCAATCAAGCAGTTTGTAGCCGCCGACGGAATTGATTTCCGTCATAAGCCTGCGGAAGACAGATCTCTCAAAAAGCTGTTTCTCTCCATCGAGCGAGGTGGCCAATTTGCGAACGATCGCGCCAAAGAGGTCCGAGCATTGTGATGTGGTAGGTCGCTCGACCAAGTTGGCGCGGACATCAGATCGAAACAGGAATGCGCGAAGAGCCTGTTCGTGATCCATCGAATTGATGCGGGCACATAGATGTGCCATCCACCAGAGACGTGATCCGACGTTGTCTCTTTCGACCTGCCGCTTATCGCGCGCGAAAAAATGCTTTGCGACGTGCTTGGTTGCCGCCTCGTCGTCTGAGGGAATGGGCCACCTGGCCCTAGCGTGCTGGAGCAAAACTGTATGGCTGAGGTAAGCCCACAAACGCTCGTCCCGCGCCTCATACGGACTTAGCTCAGCCAGCGCGCGATAAACCATAGTGCAGTTTTCGACTTCAAAAAACTTGCCGTCGACTGGCGGGTGAAGCGCGGTAAGTGCTCCCTCATCAAATTCAATGTCGTGCTCGAACCAATATGAAGAATCAGCGGAGACCTCACTGAAGCTACCCGTTCGATAAGCGTCAAGATTTATCCTAATATTAGCCCAAAGCTCTTCTAGAGAAGTGGCTCGAAGGAAGCGTATTTTGGTCATTCGCCGTTCTCTCCAAAGAAGTAATTGTCTAGAACGCTAATTGGATGACGCATGAGTTGCTGGGCGATCCAGACCTCGTCATGGCTATTTAAGTCGATTCCCTGATCTGCCATCCTACGTTTGAAAATGTGCGTCCAACGATAATCAAACTCATCCCCCTCGCGCTTGAGGAGACTCAGACACTGCATCACGGCGGCAAAATAGATAGAGTTTATCAATATGGCACGATTTTCCTTCGTATTCCGAGCGGCATCTATGCGTGCTTTGAGAGCTGGACTGACGGCAATTTGAACTTTGTCACCATCCGCTTGGACCTGCCATTCATTGTCGGCGATATTGTCCCGCTTTACCATTGAGAAGCAAGAACTAATGGGCTTGAAGGCGTCGCGATCGATGTAGATCGACTGAGGCTGATCAAGCGCAAGGACGGCGCCATTTGGAAACGAAAAGGGCCCGGGACCAAACTCCTCGTTGATCCACGGGCATTCAAAGTCGGTGATTGCAGACGAAGCGATTATGTATGGGTAAATTAGTAGCTCTCCGCGCAACTCGCCGGCAGAGAAAGTTTCGGTAAAGCTCGGTTGCTTTTTAAGAGAAGCTTTTCGGAAATATGTGTCGCGACAAGCAAAGACTACAACATAGTGAGCTACTCCGTCAGCGACCAACTTCTTTATCTCAGGAACACTAAGAGCGAAATCAATCTCCGCTGTAATGATATTGCTACCAGCCGATTCCTCGAAATAGACGGTAGCTTGAATGTCACTGTCTCGATAATCGTCGACCCCTGGGCGAAGCACCGGGTACGGAAAGGCTCGCAACAGATCAAATTGCATTGGCCACCACCCTCAAAGTGCCCTGGAATTCGGTTCCAAGTTCGACATCGATGATGCAGCGTTCGCCAGCGTTCGCCACGATCCCTTCTATGCGACCATCTTTGATAGTGCCGGCGCTAGCGGCATGCACTGACAGAGCATAATTTGTGTCGGCCCCTGAATCCTGCAATTCAATCAGCAGAGTACCAGAAGCGGAAGGGGTGAAAGCTACGCGGCGACGGTTCGGTGCCAATGGCACCGCGCGGACATCGCCAAGAGCTAACCCAGAACTCTGCGTACGCTTAGGCTGGGCTCCTCCGCCGTTTGACGACGGCTGATTGCCTCCGCCGCCATCATTTTCGCCTCCTCCGTTGCCGTCGCCTTCGCCGGGGCCGTCGTGATCGCCATCACCGGTGCCGTCAGCTATCCCGCCTTCCTCGTCATCTACACTTGCCGCACTCGCACCAAACGAGCCGCTACCTAGCTTAGGTTTTATCGCACGTGCTCTGATTACAATCGCGCCAGCCGGATTTTCGTCCCTTCGTTTCGAGATGCCTTCGTCGTCTTCATCTCCAAAGAAGTCCGCCAATTCATCAAGACTTGTTTCTTCACGTACGGGGTCTTTAGCATGACGCATCAGCATATTGCGCACCCAGGCAACAAGTTCACGTAATGCTGTGCGACCGTGCTGGCGGCGATCTGGAGGGAGCCGATCGGGTTCAAATGCATCGTGCCGAGGCGGTTCCATCGCACGAAGCAGGTTCAGCCCTTTCTCAGACTTGCATTCTAGTACCGCTACGAACTCCTTGAAATCTCCAAAGCGGATGAGCCCTGGAAGTGTTTCAGTTATGAGCATGCCGTTGCGCAGTACAGCCACTCGTCTGGGTAGGTTCTCACCGACCAAAATCCGAAGTTCGCATTCCCCCAAATGGTAATTTTCTGATTGTTCGACATGCACTTCAGGTCCGCCTTCGAGTGCGCGAAGGTAACTTGCAACATTGTCAAATTTCTCGGGTTCGCCTGCTTGATCAGAAACTGAGTCCTTAAGACCGGACTCGGCGAGTAGCCCACCGAGTGTCGCAGCACTAATCAGGCTACCTCCCTCGATGCTCACCTCGAGTTCGCCTCGGCTTATGGCGCCGAAGAAATTCTCCACGATGTTAGCAGCCAGCACATTCTGCCAGCCTTTGGTTGGCATAAAGCCAACAATGCTCAGCATTGTGCCTTGCTGACCTTTCAGCTCACCGTCCGGGCTTACTAGCCGCAACCAGTTAGGAATATCGTCACTGAGCGTCTCGACGGGTTGGCACTGCTTGCGTACTCCCCAGAAGCCCGTGCCGCGCCTAGTTCGTTTCTGAGCATCGAGATGCGACATCAAAACTGATTTGCCTTGGACGTAATGGTGAAGCTGACCCTTCTCGCCTGTCCAAACCGTGCTGACGAACACCGTGCGGAGTTCGGATAAGGTAAAAGGGGCAAACTTTCCGATGCCATAGGAACCAGTTGAAGTTCCCACCTTCTTACTTTGACCAGTCGCTTTCATGAGAGCGAAGAAGGGCTTCCCGTTTACGCACGGGCCTTGAAGGCCGGTCGTGTTCGAGTCCCGCAACTGGAGGACATACAAATCCTTGCCGCCAAGTATCTTAGCGGCATCGGTGAAAAACTTGACAGCCTTTTCGCTGTCCTCGCCCAGGGCGGCTTGAGCACATTGGGCAACGGCCTCCCTCAGGTCGACCACCCCGGGGAGACTCTTCACAGGAACTTTGCGCAATGAAACTGCGATGCGCGCTGGAGAACCAATTCTGGCGTCAATTGTATTTTGCGGCACTTCTCTCCCAAGGTGCTGAAGTCGATTCCCCGCAAAGTGCTCTATGCCCGGATCGTTAAACCCATCCCATTGGCCCGAACTGTCTATCGGGAATTCAAACCCCACCGCCGTCATTCAGTACCCCTCTTCTTCAAGTCTGGCTTTGACCTTTTCCGCAAGTAATTTGGCTACAGGCACTGTCACTGCATTGCCAGCCTGTATGTAGCGTTTCGCACGTGGAACGTCGTCGGGAAATGAAAAATCGTCGGGAAATCCCTGAAGCCTAAGGCATTCGTGCTCGGTCAGCTTTCGTAGTCCATGGCTGTTCATGATAAATGGCACGTTGTGCCCACCCAAGCCCATATTGGCGGTGAGTGTCGGGCATACGCCAGGTTCTTTGGCGCGCACTTCGTATTTCCGTAGCTGATACAGGCACTCGCGGTTCGTTACCGTATTGCTGATCATCTTAAAGTACCGATTTTCCCGAGGTAGGTAGTATTCCTCCTCAGCATGGCCGTCGAAGTCAATATAATTGCGCATGTTCTTGGGCGTGGTGTCTTGTTCTGTAGGAAATTCAAATCGGCCACTGCGGAAAGCATCCATAGACAGTGCGACCATAAACAATCGGGTGCGCTGCTGTGGTAGCGCGGTAAGTTCATTTGCGGTAAGTTCGCAGCTGTTCTCCGGTCGAAACCAGTATCCCGCTTTTCGGATTGCCCGTTGAAGCTCCAAAAACCAAGCTCCGCCTTCGCCATAGCGTAGGAACGGCGCGTTCTCTAGAACAAGTACCTTAGGCTTATCTGGGCCGAACTCGCCAATCAGTCGAATAATCTCATAGAAGAGCTTGCCCCGTGGGTCATCGAAGCCTCGCCGTTCACCGGCCTGGGAGAAACTTTGGCAGGGAAACCCGGCGTGAAGGACATCAACGGGCTCCAAACGGTCGCCCGATACAGTGACATCGGTGACGCTCTTAGCGAGAAGGCGAACGTTCGGAAGATTTCGGTGGTAGGTAGCTGTTGCGTGTTCATTGATTTCTACAGCCCACGCGGTGCTGAAGCCCGCTCCTTCGAATCCTAGGCAGAAGCCGCCGATACCCGAGAATAGTGCGCCGCACTTCATGGCTGCCAAAGTTCTATCTCCCGAATGCCGTCCTCGCAGCCCGCTGACCACTGAACCACTAATAGATGCATCTTCATCCACAAGCCCAATTCGCCTTCGGCCGGAGTCTTTCGCGCCTGGTCAGGTAGCTCGGTGGGGGCGAAAGGTCACACCGTTTTCGACGTCAGAACCTGCTCTAACAAATTCGCATTCCGTCGTGCAGCAGAAAAGTTAGGGCCAGAGCTCCGCTATTGGTCAAGAGCCGGCCGATCGTTGAAAAACCGCCAGATCAGGAGTCTAGCCTCTTCAGGATCACGTGTTTGGCACTCCCACATCTCAAGCACTCGCCAACCCTGGGTCTCCAACGCAGCCTTTACCTGCGCGTCGCGTTGCATGTTGCGCGTCAACTTGGGGAGCCAATAATCTTCACGGGTGGTTGGCAAACGCGCATAGCGGCAGCCGCTATGCTGATGCCAAAAGCAGCCATGCACGAAGATTGCCTTCTTGTGACGGGGGAACACAAGGTCGGGGGTTCCCGGAAGATCCTTGCGGTGCAAACGGAAGCGGAGGCCCAAGCTATGGGCGAGTCGTCTGATACGCAATTCGGGTTGCGTCCCGAATGCGCGAATTCTTCGCATATTCTCGCTACGTTGTGTCGGGTCAAGTCGATCTGCCATTGCGATACGGCTTGAGAATATTATTTCGCCTCAGTGTGGATATGTTTGCCCGATTGGAGTCTCTATTGGACATCATTCAAAAACTCCAATTGCAATGTTTTGCTTGGAGATATTAGGCAGATTGACGATATCTGCCACTGTATTTGGCGCACCCGACAAGATTCGAACTTGTGACCTCTGCCTTCGGAGAATGGATAATGGCTTCCGCCGAAACTGTCCATTTCTATCCGATTGCGCGCTATGCCACTGAAATCACAAAACAAATTTGAATTCGGCAAGCGCCGAGGCTACGACAGGGCGGCCGAAACCCTACCCTGCCGTGCTTACGCTTTGCTTACGCGCGGAATCTTTCAAGGAGGCGCCCCAGCATGGCGAAGCTGACCAAACGAACTGTTGATACCACTAAAATTCGTTCCGCGGACTATGTCATTTGGGATGAGGAGTTGCCCGGTTTCGGGTTGCGGGTCTTCGCCTCGGGGAAGAAAAGCTATGTCGTGCAGTACCGTGCTGCTGGCCGGTCGCGTCGGTACACGATCGGCCTGCATGGCGTTTGGACTCCTGAGGAAGCCAGGCGCGAGGCCAAAGTCCTGCTTGGCCAGGTCGCACGAGGCGGCAACCCTGCCGAGGAACGCAAGCTCGATCGAGAGGCGATCACCGTCGAGGAACTCTGCACCCGCTATCTCGAGGATCTGAGGAAGGGCCTCGTGCTCGGCAAGCGCGGGCGGCCTAAGAAGGCCACGACGATCTCCACCGATGTCGGGCGCATCGAGCGCCACATCATCCCGTTGCTTGGCAATCGACGGGTGCGGGATTTGGCCAAGTCCGACATCACCCAGGCCATGAAGGATATCATGGCGGGCAAGACCCGTGCGAACGTGAAGACGGAAAAGCTGCGTGGACGAGCCATCGTGCGTGGCGGAGCCGGCACGGCAGCTCGGACGATCGGCCTCTTCGGCGGCATTCTCACCTACGCGGTCGAACTCGGCATCATCGAGCAGAACCCCGTACATGGCGTTCGCAAGCCGAAGGACAGGATAAATGCCCGTCGCCTCAGTGAGCAGGAGTATCGCACGCTTGGCGACATTCTGCGGAAGGCGGTGGAGGACGGGCAATACGAGACGACCGCGGAAATAATCCGGGTAATCGCGCTGACAGGCTGCCGACGCAGCGAGATTATCGGCCTACGTTGTGGCGAAGTCGATGTTGAGGGCAGTTGCCTGCGACTGACCGACAGCAAGGAGGGAGCGTCAGTGCGTCCGATCGGTCTGCCGGTCCTGGAACACCTTGAGGGTCGCCGCGACGAGGAACAGAGTGCTGAAGACTGCGTCTTTCCCGGCTGGGAGGACGGCATGCCGTTCGGCAGCTTCCCCAGGCAGTGGACGAAGTTGCTCAAGGATACTGACTTGGCCGACATCACGCCGCATGTTCTGCGACACAGCTTCGCCAGCATTGGCAATGACCTCGGCTTCACCGAGGCAACCATCGCCGCCCTGGTTGGGCATTCACGAGGTACGGTGACCAGCCGCTACATCCATACCGTGGACACTGCTCTCATCATGGCGGCTGACAGCATCGCTGGCTACATACAGGGTCTGCTTGATGGCGTCGCGTTCTCCCACACCGCCTATGCGCTCGATCGGGATTCTAGGAAGGCGGCGCTCGCACATTTCCTCGGCGAGCCGACACCTGGAGGAAGGGCCAATCAACGGTCGGCAGCATGATTGGGCTCCTTCCTGCCGAAGCGGCTGCTTTGCGCCTCTATTTTGCCGTTCAGACCACCGTTGCAGCTCCCCGAAAGCTGACGGAGTGCTAAGCCGGCACTAAGGTCCTAACGGGGTGGGGGAGCGGTTACTCCGCCGGTCAGCCCGCTGCCCAACGATAGTAGCTGCGTTGATGTCAACGCGAGCATCCTACGTCAGTACTCCTAGGCTATCCGCCCGCGTGGTCGTTGCCACCGTGCGCGGCGATGAACATGGCGACAGCCGACCGACAAAAGGATTCGATCTCGTTGTCGTCCTCTGCTCTGGCCTCATCGAAGCGTGCGATAATCAGAACATCGGAGCCTTTGAAAAGCGCGGCAAACAAGCGGGCGGACTGGAGAGGATCGGGCACATTCAGAACCGCCTTCGCGTGCAACTGACGCAACAGGGCCTCGATTTGGGCGATGATGTGGGCGGGACCGGCTTCGTAATGAAGCTTGCTCAACGACTTTTGGCTCGTGATGTCGGCCATGACCATGGCTTCGACATTGCGGACATCCGGGCGCAACAGCGTGCGAAGCAGTGATGATCCCACCGCCATGAGCTGATCTTGGGCCGAACCCTCGACGCCTTCAAAAAGGGCCTGTGGTATTAATTGCTGGCAGCGGGCAGCAAACGCCGCGCCAAACAGCGCCTCTTTGTTCTCGAAGTGCCGATAGATGCTGAGCTTGGATATCTTCGCCCGCTGGGCGACCTTGTCCAATGTCGTCGCTTGAAAACCCAGTTCCGCAAAAAGTTCGCCCGCCGTGTCGACGATCGTTTGTCCAAGCGCCTCGTTGGCGGGCCGGCCGCGCCGGGCCGGGGKGTTTTTCTCGGTCACCACAATTCCAGTCCTTGACAGTATCCTAATTATTGAATTACGATACCACGCAGTTCCTAAAATGTGCAAGCCAATAGATAGGCTTCAACCGGACCCAACCGACCTCACTCCATCCATAACACGGAGCTTATCACCATGGATGACGTCATCATCATCGGCGGCAGCTTTGCTGGCCTTGCCGCCGCCCTGCAACTCGGCCGTGCCCGCCGCAAGGTCACCGTTCTCGACACTGGCCTGCCGCGTAACCGCTTCGCCGACCACTCGCATGGTATGCTTGGTCACGATCACAAGCCGCCACTGGACATCCTGGCCGAGGCGCGCCGGCAGTTGGCGCGTTATCCTGCGATCAGTCTGGTCAACGCTCGGGCCGACAAAGTCTCCGGCGGCATCGACGATTTCTCCGTCCTCATGGGCGATGGCGAAAGCCTTGGGGCGCGTCGGCTGATCCTGAGCTATGGCATCACGGACCAGATGCCCAATGTTCCGGGGTTTGCCGAAAGCTGGGGCACGTCCATCGTGTCCTGTCCTTATTGCGACGGCTTTGAAGTCGCCGGCCAGCATTGGGGCCTCGTCTGGTCCGGCCCGCAGTCGCACAATCAGGTCAGGCTGTTCCACGATTGGACTGACAGGTTGACGGTCTTCGCCGATGGTCACGACATCCCGACCGATATCCGGGCCGATCTGGAGCGTCGCAACACACCTGTCCTCGATGGCCGGATCACTGAAATCACCCGTCATGGCGGCCGTAATCCCACCCTCAAGCTCGATTCCGGCCGTGATGTCGCTGTCGACATTCTGTTCGCGCATCCGCGCAACAAGCCGTCCGCCGGCCTGCATGAATCACTGGACCTCGCCACGGCCGCTACGCCCCTTGGCATCGTCCTCAAGGTTGATGAGCGCCGCGAAACCAGCATGCCCGGCATCTACGCCGCAGGCGACCTCACTAACCCCATGATCCCCTCGGTCACCACGGCATCCTGGCAAGGGGCGATGGCGGGCATCTTCGCCCAGCAGTCGATGCTGGTTTGAGAGGAGAGTTTCTCCGGTCCCAATTGGCCAACCCCAGCGGCGGCGCTCCAATCTAAAGCAAGAAGGGAAGTGATCCTCATGACGCTCCAGGTCGGCCCGCTGTCGCGCGTGCTCGCTGATCAGCCCGATGACATCCGCGCCCGCGCCTCGGCCGCGATTCGTGCCGCCTTCGCGAACCGCCCCGGTGAGCGGGCGGTGATGATCAACGGCGCGGCGTGGATCGTCACCGCGCGCAATCCGGCAAGCTGACAAGGATTAGCAGGGGTAGACGCCCCGGCTCGGGTGGGGCGTCTTTGGCCGGTCGACGAGACCAGATGAGGGCGTATTCGTGTTCGGATGCGATTCCGGCATTGCGGTGAGCGCAACGAAGTCGGCGACGGGAATCGGCGCCGCCGGCGGGCTCGGCGCCGTCTTCGAGATCCTGGCGCCCAAGAATCAGGTAGCGCCGCCGATGCTTATTCTGAATGTGCCCGATCCGGCCGACGGCGGGATCAATTTCCTCGTGAACAGGGGCAGGCAGATGACCATGGACTATGCCTTCGCCAACTGCTTCGGAGGCGTCAGCGCCAGCGTGGTGTCTCGCCGCCGGTTTCAAAGCGGTCAGTCTTCTGTCGGCCCCGTTTCAGACATTCAGTCAGAGGCGCTCGCAATCCTCAACGTCGCCGATCAACCTTTGACTGTGCCTGCCGTCAGTCCCGCGACGAACCAGCGCTGGGCCAGCATGAAAATCAACACGACAGGAACTGAAGCAACGACCGCAAAGGCCATGAAATACGACCACGATATCCCGATCGAGTCGAAAACCTGGTTGACCAGCGCAACCTGAAGCGTGCGAGCAGCCACGTCCGGCGCGAAAACTGCAACGGTCACATAATCGTTCCAGGTGGTTATGATGCCCATGACGGCCACCGCGGCGACACCGGGCCTGATCAGCGGCAAAACCAGCCGGGCAACCACCTGCCAGCGTGTTGCGCCGTCGATGAAGCCAGCCTCTTCCACCTCGACGGGGAGGGCCGAGACGAAGTTCTGAATGAACCAGACAGTCTGGGGGATCAGTCGCGCCGACAGGATAACGATAAGAACGGCGCGGTTGTTGAGGAGGCCCATGCGGTCAAGCAGGATGTAGGTCGGCACAAGGAGCGCCACGCCGGGGATCATCGACGTCGCCAGGATCGTCAGCATCAGCGCCTGCTTTCCGCGGAACTGAAGGCGGGCCGCCGCATAGCCTGCGGGCACGCCGACGGCAACGGAAACAATGACCGCGCCCACCGAATACACGACCGAGTTGGTGAGATCGCTCACGAATGTTTCCGTGGTCAGGACGCCCCAATAGGCCTCCAGAGTGGCCGATGTCGGCCAGAAGACCGGAGGATAGGAGACAGCCAGCGCTTCAGGTTTGAACGAAGTTATCAAAGCCCACAGGAACGGCCCGGAGATGATCAGCAGGAGGACGATAGCGCTCAGCCAGGATAGCGCCTTCTGGGTCTTGCTAGCGTTCATGGCTTACCCCGTTGTGCGCCCGCTTGATCGGACGTAGATGAAACCAAGCAACAGGTTCGCCACCAACACGATGATTGAGTAAACCGCGGCGGGGGCGATGTTGACGTTCTGGACGGTGCCCGCAAAGACCTCGTAGCTCCAGGTGGTGGTGACGCCGAGCGGGCCTCCTCCCGTAAGCACTAAGATCAACGTCACGACGGTGAGGTAGAGGATCGCCAGGTTCAGGGCAGTGCTGCCAAGCGTCGGGAGCAGATGAGGAAACGTCACGTAGCGGAACTTGGCGAGGCTGCCGCCCCCATCCATGTCGACCGCCTCGTACAATTCGCGAGGGACAGATTGCAGCGCCGCCGTCGCCATAACCATGACGTACGGAAAAGACCACCATGCCGTGACGATGACAAGGATCCAGATCGCCAGGTCGGGATCGCCGAGCAGGAGGCCTGGCGTGAACCCGAGGCTCGCTACGACATAGTTGACTGGGCCGTAGGACGGGTTGAGCATCCAGAGCCAAAGGCTGGCGACCACACCCATGGATAGGGTCCATGGCAAAAGGGTGATGACCCGAAAGAACGAGGCGAACGAGCCCAGCGCATTGAAGGTGACTGCGGCGTACATGCCAAAGGGGAGGGCAAGCGCCAGGGAACCAAAGACGTAGATAAGTGATGCCACGGAGGCGTCGACAAATTCCTGCGACTGCAGGACGTCGAGGTAATTGCGCAGGCCGATGAAGCCCGTCAATTCGTAATAGTGCGTCTCCTGGAAGCTCATCCAGATCACGTAGACTAGCGGATAGAGTGTCACGACAAGCAGCACGACCACCGCCGGCAAGAACCAGATCAACGGTTGGTCCTGCAATGGACGGCGCCTCGCGGCGCCGTCCATTGCCTGTTCTAGTGTCATTTGTGATTTTTGAGCTACATCCATGCCGGCAGGCCCCCTTGAAGCTTTTCGCTGCTCGGTTAGACGCGCGTAGGCCAGGGTTCAATCCGGCTTGGCCATCGCCTTTTCGTAGCGGGTCTTAACCTCCGTGTAGGCATCTTTCGGGCTAGTATTTTTCAGCACCATACGTTGGAGGGCCTCCCCGAGAGCCTGGTTAAAGGCGGTGAGGCTGAGCGGATAGGATGGCAGGACACCGCGATCAGAAACCAACTTCGCCCACTCCGATTGCCGCTTGCCTGCCGGAGTGTCGAGGTATCCCCCAGCTTTGTAGGCGGATTTCCTCGCAACCACCTCGCCCCCTTCAAGCGCGATCTTCTGGGCCTCCAGGCTTCCGAAGAACTTCAAGAGTTTCCAAGCGGCCTCCTTGTGCGTCGAGTTGGCGTTAAGCGAGACGTCGTAGCCGTACACCGCCTTTTTGCCGTTTGGCTCGTAAGCCGGCGGGGGCGCCCAGGCGAGGTCGTCGCCGGCTCCGCCATTCGCGATCGCGGCGAAGCGATACAGGCCGAACGTTGCGGAATCGATCGTGCCGGCGCGGAGCCCGTCATGGATTTCGTTGTAGCCGAACTGCAGGGCAGCAACTGGCACCTTGCACTTGGTGAACATGTCCTTGATAGTCTGCGCGGCCCGCACGAAGCTGGCTTCCGACACCATGAACTTGTCGCCCGCTTCGTTGAAATAGACGCCGGAGCCCTCGGTCGACATCGAGCTGAAAAGCGTCTCGCCAAAGGCCTGAGCGCCGCCAAGGCCGCCGCTTGCGCCTACGCCAAGCGCATATCCGATCTTGCCCTGCGAAGTGAGCTTCTTGCTGAGTTCGCACACTTCGTCCCAGGTCTTCGGCGGCTGGATACCCGCAGCCGACAGGGCGCTCTTGCGATAGAGGAACAGTGGGATGCGGTAATCTAGTGGCAGTCCGAAGAAGTGGCCGTTGAGCTGGGTCTTTTCGAGAGGCAGCAACCAGTCGGACTGATCGACGCTGTCCTTCTTGATCAAGTCGTCGAGTGGCTGCAAGGACCCAGTTGCAGCGTATTCTGGCAAGCCATAGCCGATCACCTTGATGACATCCGGAGAAGCGGACTTGCTTTTCAGCGCACGCAGGTAAGTAGCCTGCGTAGGGTCGACCAGCACCTTGACCTTGATGCCGGGGTTGGCCGCTTCGAATGCGGCAATGATCTTCGTCTGCGCCGCTGCCCTTGGATCCTTCGTATTCGCCGGGTCCAGATTGCTTGCGTAGACCACTTCGGTCTGATCCTGGGCCAACGTGGATGGCGTGAAGCCCGCCACGGAACCCAAGCAGATCGCTGCCAATAGCAGACGGCGTTGTAGTTGGAACGGCTTCATTCGTTTCCTCCCTGGTGAGCCGTGAGATTTAGCGGTTCAAAAAACCCGCTTGCCTCAAAATGAAAGCGCTTTAATAAATCACTTGCATGCGACCCGGTAGTTGTCAATAAGAGCTGCCTGGAAGTGCGAATTCAGTCCCTCGGCGCTGGAGGAGGTGCGAGATGGCGACCGTTCAGATCCGCGACGTCAGGAAGGCGTTCGCCGCCCTGGCTGTCATTAAGGGAGTGTCCATCGATATCGACGATGGCGAGTTTGTCGTGCTCGTTGGCCCGTCAGGTTGCGGGAAGTCGACGCTTCTGCGCGTGGTTGCCGGACTTGAGAGCATCTCGTCTGGCTCGATCGCCATTGCCGGTAAGGTCGTCAATGACCTGCCCCCCAAAGAACGCGACATCGCGATGGTGTTTCAGAACTACGCTCTCTATCCGCACTTGACGGTTGCCGAGAACATGGGGTTCTCGCTCAAGCTCAAGGGTGCAAAGCGTTCCGAGATATACGACAAGGTCGGAAAGGCGGCGGAAATCCTCGGTCTGGATCAGCTTCTTCAAAGATATCCGCGGCAGCTTTCGGGTGGTCAACGCCAACGCGTCGCAATGGGACGGGCGATCGTCCGCGACCCCCAAGTCTTCCTGTTCGACGAACCACTGTCCAATCTCGATGCAAAACTTCGTGTCCAAATGCGCACGGAGATCAAAAGCTTGCATCAGCGCCTTAAGGTTACGACGATCTACGTCACGCATGATCAGGTCGAAGCTATGACGATGGCCGACAAGATCGTTGTTATGCGCGACGGCATCATCGAGCAGTCGGGGCGGCCCCTCGAGCTCTACATGCGCCCGGCCAATCAATTCGTGGCTGGGTTCATAGGGTCGCCTGCTATGAATTTCATCGAAGGCACTGTCACCGAGACGGGCTTCCGCACCGACGACGCCATCCTCCTTCCGCTGAACAGCATAGCCTCGACAAGGCGCAGGGACTGGTCCGGAAGGCGCGCTGTCTACGGGATCCGGCCCGAGCACCTAGTACAGGCACACAACGGTGCTCCGGCTGTGGTTGACGTCGTCGAGCCCACGGGTTCACAGACCGAAGTTTTCGCCCGCCTGGGCAATGGCAGGATCGTCGCCTCGGTCCCGGATATGGTCGACATCAAGTCCGGCGACCGGATTCTGTTTCGTCCGGTAGAAGGGAGGGAGCACCTGTTCGATACCGAAACGGGCCGGCGCCTGGCATAGGCGGACGCACTCCTATCAATTCCGAGCTTGAAACTTGACAATCGACACTCGTTCAAACAGAGCTATTAAAGCGCTTTCATTTCACTCTCTAACCTGGATCGAAAGAATGTCTGACAAACTGTGGGAACTGAATGTCCCCTACGGCTACCAACCCACTTGGGCCGAGCGCGACAAGTACGACGTGAAGCGGTCGGTTGAAGAAGGACACGAGGTACGCCTGGCGTTGGTCGGCTTAGGTGGCATCGCGGTTGCGAAGCACCTTCCGGCCATCCGTCGCCTACGCGACACCGGGGTGAACGTCACGGTAGTGGCTGGAGCCGATCCAGATGAGAACGTTCGCGCCAAGATAGAGCGGATCCACGGCTTCCGGTGCTTCACCAACGCAAAGGACATGTTCGCCGCGACGGAAATCGACGGCGTTCTTGCGCTTACGGACCCTGGCGAGAACCGCTACGGGGTGATGCAGGAGACCATAGAGCGCGGCATCAACCTGTTCGCCGAGAAGCCGCTTCTTTGGTTCGGCACCAATGAGATGGACCGCAGCATCAGGCTGGCGCGGGAATTGATAGGTCGTGCGCGGCAGAAGAAGCTGGTCTTGATGACGGGGCTGGTGAAGCAGTTTTCTCCGCCATACCAAGTCGCCCAGCAGCTGATCGACCAGGGTGCGATCGGACAAATTTCGATGCTCGCGGTCAAGATGTGCCAAGGCTGGTCCCGGCACATCCTTCTTGAGGGGCAGGCGTGCCACGTCCTGCACATCGTCCGCCGCTTTGGCGGGGATCTCAAGGGTCTTAACGCCTTCGGCTCGAACCGCTATAGCGAGCCAAACTATCCCTACGACAACATCACGGTAAACGCTGAGTTCGAGTCCGGAGCGCTGGGCGCTTTCTGCTTCAACTCTTCGTCTCCGTCGCTTAAGCCGTGGGAGCGCGTTGAGGTCTTCGGCGAGCGCCGTTGGCTCGGCATCGAAGACGCGATGACCATAACGCTCCATGGGAGCGAAGAGGGGCCTTCCCAAGTCTGGTCGCCAGTGTTGCCACACACGCTGATGTTCGATGAGGAGTTCGGCGGCTTCGTTGGCGAGCTTCGAAACTTCGTGCGCGCAATCCGGGGCGAAGAGGTTCCGGCTGTCACCGGAGAGGACGGCCTGGCGGTCCTCATAATCGCCGATATGATCCACCGTTCAATTCGCGAGCGGCGCTATGTCCAACGCGACGAGTGGAATTCGTCGGCGGAAAGGCTTGCGTCATGACCCGGCTCAAGATCAGCTCTTGCAGTGCAAACTACGGACACGCCGATCTCTTCGGCGTGATCGACCGCTTGGCGGAGCTCCAGTATGACGGGATCGAAATCACGGCCATGTACCATGCCCCGCCGGCGGAGACTTCGCAGGATCGCCGCAAGGCGATCCTGAAGCGGACCCGCGATGCTGGGATGTCGGTTAGCGGGCTTCACTTCATTTTCCCGCCTGGCCTGAAGATGGCATCAAGCGACCGCTCGGAGCGCGAGAAGATCGTCGACTATGTCGGCTCCGTCATCGACCTCGCGCACGATCTTGAGGCGCCGATCGTGATGATAGGCGGCGGCGGCATGCGCGCGGCCTTGGACGGCGTGTCCAAGGAGGACGCGATCGAAAATGTCTGCCATTCTTTTCGCGGCTTCGGGGAGCGGGCCGAGAAACAAGGAGTGATCGCCTGCTTCGAAGCCCTCAACCGTTTCGAGACTCAGATTGGTCGGAGCTTTAGCGAAGTTTGCGGCTATCTCGACCGGATCGGTTCGCCGGCAGTGAAGCTGGGCGGCGACACCTTCCACATGAACATCGAAGAGCCTTCGATGTCCGACTCGATCGAGGCCGCCGGGCGGCATCTCGGCCATCTCCACCTTCCGGACAGTCATCGCCTGGCGCCCGGCGGGGGCCACATCGATTTCCCGCCGATCCTGCGGGCGCTCGATAAAATTGCCTACCCCGGATTCATCTCGTTCGAACTGTTCTGGATCGCGCCGGACATTCCCTTCCTCCCGACTTATGAGCTCTGTGATGCCGAGAACGTCAAGGCGATCTCCCATATCCGCAAGCTGGAGGACTCGCTGTGACCAAGTTGACCGGGAGTGAAAAGGTGCTCGTGATCGTCGGGGATGCCACCGAAACGGTGGACACCCTCTATCCCATCCTCAGGTTGAAGGAGGAAGGCCTGGTGCCGGTCGTGGCCGGCCCTGACAGGCGCCGCTACAACATGGTTCTCCATGAAATACCTGAGCGCGGCTGGGATATCACGCGGGAGTTCGAGGGCTATACAATTGAGGCGGACATTGCATTCCGCGACGTGCGGCCGGAGGAGTACCTTGGAATCTTCTTCAGCGGTGGCCGCGCGCCCGAATACATCCGCGAGGACGAGGATCTGATCAGCATGACCCGCTATTTTTTCGATGCGGGCCGGCCGATCGCCAGCGTCTGCCATGGTGTGGAAATTCCCGCTCGGGCCGACCGGGTTCGCGGTCGCCGGATGGCCTGCGTGCCCAAATGCCGTTTCGATCTGGAGGTGTGCGGCGGCATCTTCGCCGAGGAGAACTTCGCCATCGACGGCAACCTTTTCAGTGGCCGGACGTGGCACGATCACGGCTCCTACATCGGCCAGTGGATCCGGGCGTTGAATGAGGAACGCGCCAAGGCGGCTGCATAGACCGCCGGTAGGCACGATGATGCAGGCCGCCGGAGAATGTCGAACGCTGTCAGGGCAGACGGTTCTCGTCGTGGGAGCCGGTTCGGTCGGAGGAATCGGCTTTGCCTGCGCGAAGGCCGCTGCGGATGCTGGCGCGAAGGTTGCACTTGCTGATCTTCCCGGTTCATCTGTCGCCGGATTGGCGGGCCAGCTCGAAGGCGGCCCTCACACCTGGCACGCCTTGGACGCGACAGACCCTGGGGCGGTCGCCAAAATGGTTTCCGCTGTCCAGAGCGAGAACGGCTGCATCGATGCAGCTATCCTTGCGCAAGGAATACTTCGCAACCAGCCGTTCCTGGACATTAGCCTCGACGCCTGGGACTCAACCTTTTCAGTCAACACCCGAAGCGTGTTCCTCGTAGGCCAAGAGGTAGCGCGCTACATGGCCCAGCAGGGCCGCGGAAGGATAGTTTTGGTGGCTTCGAACTCAGGGCGCATTCCGCGTCTGGAGACGGCGGCCTACGGCGCTTCGAAGGCCGCCGTCATTCACCTGGCCCGCTGCATGTCCCTTGAATTGGCGCGGTTCGGCGTCACCGTGAATGCACTCTGTCCGGGCTCGACCGCAACGTCCATGATGATCGAAAACCAGGCTAGGGGCGACCTGTCGCGGCTGGATGGCGTCGTCAAGGGCAGCCTCGAACAGTGGCGGACAGGGATTCCTCTTGGCCGTCTAGCGGATCCTGGAGACCAAGCACGCGCGGCCGTCTTCTTGATAAGCGATGCCGCCAGGCATATCACGGGACAGTCCCTGTGTGTCGATGGCGGCCAGACGTTCTACTGAACAGCTCCGTCGCGTCCTGGAGCAAGGATTCATAACAGCTCTGGAAAAGCGCTTTAATGATTGCCGCACCGTTGAATCAGTAAGGTGTTCACGAGCCCGCGTTTCGAGGAGGGGACATGAAGAACGGTGACGGCGTAAAGCGACGGCGCTCACGTTCGCCAAGCAAAGCGCCTGCACGTTTGAGCGATGTCGCGGCTCTGGCGGGCGTCTCCGCTGGAACCGTCTCGCGGGTTGTGAGCGCTCCCCACCTGGTTGCACCCGAAACCGCCCGAGCTGTGAAGGAGGCGATCGAGAAACTAGGCTGGATTTCTCATGGTGGCGCGAGGGCCTTGGCCAGCCACAAATCAAGGACGATAGGCGCAGTAATCCCGAACCTGTCCAATCCCGTGTTCGCCCAGATGATGCATGCCTTACAGGATCGGCTGCTGAGCGAGCGCTACACCCTGGTTTTGAATTGCTCGGACTACGACCTTGAGAAGGCTCTGATCGGGACCCGCTCGATGCTCGAACGGGGAGTCGACGGGCTTATCCTTCTGGGCGAGAACTTTCCCGACGCCCTTTGGCATTTGCTCGAAGTCCAGAAGGTGCCGTACCTGATCATCTATTCGCACCGCCAAGGCGTCGGACGCTCCTACGTCGGGGTTGATAACGTGCGGGCGGCGCGACAGGCGGCTGACCATGTTCTTGACCTGGGTCACCGGGACATCATGATCCTCTCGCAGGACGCCACCGCTAACGACCGTGTCGCGGCGCGCTTTTACGGCTTTACGGAAGCCTTGCGGGCTCGCGGCATCGTGCTTCCCGCCAATCGGATCGTCTACAAGCCATGGAGCATCCAGGCAGGCTTCGATTTTGCCACCGAAATGATCCAGCGGGGGGGCATGCCGACCGCGGTGCTTTGCACCAACGACTACCACGCGATAGGGGTCCTCAGTGGATGCCGAGAGCATGGCGTGGATGTTCCGGGAGATCTCTCGGTTATCGGATTCGACGACTTGGAAATAGCGGCGTTCTCAACACCACCCTTAACGACAGTGCGTGTGCCTGCGCGGGAGATGGGCGAGAGCGCGGGTCGCGTCATCACTGACTTCCTTGAAAGAGGGTTGCCCCTTCACTCCTCGGAATTCGAAGCCACGTTGGTAAGGCGGCGCTCGACGGCACCCCTCGCGGCGTAACGGATGGGGATCAATAGACTCGCTTCTCGGTCGCCGGGTCGAAGAACACGGCCTTGCTGAGGTTGAAGGCGAGCGGCGTGCTGGTGCCGGGCTGGATCCTGGCATCGGCCCGCAGCCGCGCCACGACACCCTTGCCGCCAAGATTGGTGACGGCAAAGGTGTCGGAACCGGCCGGTTCCACCACTTCGATGTGGCAGTCGGCCGTGGCGATGGCAGAGCCATTGCGTTCGGCGCCTTCCGGGTCGGTCAGCGCTTCAGGGCGCACGCCGAAGATGACCTGCTTGTCCTTGAAGGCCGCAAGGCCGTCGGGCGCGCCGGGCATCGGCAGCACGATCGGCTGGCGCGACTCGCGGTCGAGCACCACCGAAAGCCCGCTGCCATTGGCGTCGATCTTGGCTGGGATCAGGTTCATCGCCGGCGAGCCCATGAAGTCGGCGACGAAGATGTTGGTCGGGTTGTTGTAGATCTCGGCCGGCGTGCCGAACTGCTGCACCTCGCCGTCGCGCATCACGGCGATCTTGGTCGCGAGCGTCATCGCTTCGATCTGGTCGTGGGTGACATAGACGATCGTCGTGCCGGTGGTGGCGTGTAGGCGCTTGATCTCGATGCGCATGTCGACGCGCAGCTTGGCGTCGAGGTTGGAAAGCGGCTCGTCGAACAGGAAGAGCTTCGGGTCGCGCACCAGCGCTCGGCCCATGGCGACGCGCTGGCGCTGGCCGCCGGAAAGCTGGCTGGGCTTGCGGTTGAGGAGATGGCCGATCTGCAGGATCTTGGCGACTTTGTCGATCGCCGCCTGGCGTTCCGCCGCCGGCACGCCGCGCATCTCCATGCCGAAGGCGATGTTTCCGGCCACTGTCATGTTGGGGTAGAGCGCATAGCTCTGGAACACCATGGCAATGTCGCGCTTCGAAGGATGCAAGTCGTTGATCGCCCGGCCCTCGACGCGGATCTCGCCCTCGGTGATGTTTTCGAGACCGGCGATGGTGTTGAGCAGCGTGGACTTGCCGCAGCCCGACGGACCGACGAGCACCAGGAAGCCGCCCTTTTCGAGCTCGACATTGATGCCCTTCAGGATCTCGACACTCCCGAAGCGCTTCTTCAGCCCATCAATTTCCAGAAAAGCCATGGTCGTTCCTTCCGAATGGGTCAGCCCTTGACCGCGCCGGCCATCAGCCCGCGCACGAAATAGCGGCCGGCGACGACATAGACGATCAGGGTGGGGAGCGCGGCGATCATCGCCGCGGCCATGTTGACGTTGTATTCGACGACGCCGGTCGAGGTGTTGACGACATTGTTCAGCGCCACGGTCATCGGCATCGCGTCGCCGGTGCCGGCATAGGCGGAGGCGAACAGGAAGTCGTTCCAGATGTTGGTGAACTGGTAGATGACGGTGACGACGAAGATCGGCATCGAGTTGGGCAGCATGATGCGGCGGAAGATCTGGAAGAAGGACGCGCCGTCGACCTGCGCCGCCTTGATCAGTTCGGTCGGGAAAGCTTCGTAATAGTTGCGGAAGAACAAAGTGGTGAAGCCGAGGCCGTAGACCACATGGACGAAGACGAGATTGACTGTCGAATTGCCAAGGCCAAACGAGAATCCGATCGAGTCCCGCAAGCTTGAGCCGATCCGCCCAAAGTTTCCAAGGATGGTCGCCATCGGCAGCAGCACCGACTGGAACGGGATGAAGCAGGCAAATAGCATCAGCCCGAAGACCAGCGTGTGGCCGCGGAAGCGCCATTTGGTTAGCACATAACCGTTGAGGGCGCCCAGGATCGTTGAGATCAGGACAGCAGGAACCACCATCTTGATGGAGTTCCAGAAGTAGCCCTTGAGGCCGGCGCAAGTGAGGCCGACACAGGCCTGGCCCCAAGCTTTTGCCCAAGGCTCGATCGTCGGCGATTGCGGCAGTGCCAGCATGTTGCCGTTCTGGATCTCATCCATGGTCTTGAACGAGGTCACCAGCATGACGAACAGCGGCATCAGGTAGAACAGCGCGAAGAGAGCCAATAGGCCATAGATTACGACACGGTTCACACTCTTGACACGGCGATTCCGTGTGACCATCGAGGGGGTTAAAGCGGCGCTCATCGCGGCCTCTCCCGGAGTTCCGAATAAAGGTAAGGCACGATGATCGCGCTGATCATCATCAGCATGATCACGGCGCTGGCCGACCCGACCGCCATCTCGTTGCGCTTGAAGGTGAACTCATACATGAAGTTGGAGGGCAGCCAGGCAGAGCCGCCGGGGCCGCCGCTGGTCAGCGCCACGACCAGGTCATAGGACTTGATGGCGAGGTGGGCGAGCACGATGAAGGCCGACAGAAACACGGGCCTCAAGAGCGGAATGACGATGCGGCGGTAAAGCTGGAAGGTGGTGGCGCCGTCGATCTGCGCCGCCTTCATGATCTCGCCGTCGATGCCGCGCAGGCCGGCCAGGAACATCGCCATGATGAAGCCGGAAGCCTGCCAGACGCCGGCGATCACCACCGTGTAGATGACGAAATCCTTGTTCTTGATCCAGTCGAAGTGGAAGCTCGTCCAGCCCCACTGATGCAGCGTCTGCTCGAGGCCGAGGCCGGGATCGAGGAACCATTTCCAAGCGACGCCGGTGACGATGAAGGACAGCGCCATCGGATACAGATAGATCGGTCTCAGCACGCCTTCGCCACGGATCTTCTGGTCGAGCAGGATGGCCAGGAGCAGGCCGAGCGCCAGGCAGATCAGGATGTAGAGGAAGCCGAAAATGCCCATGTTGGTGATCGAGGTGTACCAACTCGACGGCGGGTCGCTCTCGAAGGTCCAGCGCCACAGCCGCTGATAGGCGCGAGCGCCGGTGATGTCGTAGGACGGGAAGGTCTTGGAATTGGTGAAGGACAGATAGATCGTCCAGAGGATGAAGCCGTAGACGAAGACAATCGTCGCCGCGAAGCTCGGCGCCAGAACGATCTTCGGCAACAGGTCCTGCAGCCGCGACCGCACCGACGCGCCGGGCCGGGCGTCGTGCTCCGGTGTCAGCTTGATCTGGGTTTCGGCAACTGTGCTCATCGGCTCATCCAGTACCGGTTAGCGGGAATTGGCCGGCGCGCGCTGCACGCCAGGAAGCAATCCCGGATATTGTCGCGACAGGAGACCTCCCCCGCCGAAGCGGGGGAGACCTGGGTTCAAGCGAACCTTACTTGGCGTCGTCGATCGCCTTGACCAGCTCGGTCACGGCCTCGTCCGAGGTCTTGATCTGACCATGGACGAACTTCGACACGACGTCCTTGTAGGCATTGGAGATGGCCGGCGGCGCACCGTAGGTCAAAGCGAGCGAGCCGAGCAGCTTGCCATCGGCGTTCGCTGCCTTCAGGTCCGCGATACCCTTCTTGCCGCAGACATCGAACTTCTCGTCCGAGACGTCCGTCCGCGCCGGTACGGAACCCTTGATGAGGTTGAAGTCGACTTGGACTTCCTTCGACATGATCGTGCTCGCCAACGCAACCTGCGCCGCCTTGTGGCTCTCTGGAACGTCAAACATGCCAAAGACGTCCGAGAGATAGATCACAGAGCCGTCAGTGCCTGGGAAGCGCTGACACAGATAATCCGTGTCAGCGACCTTGTTGGCCGCGCCGAATTCGCCCTTGGCCCAGTCGCCAATGGGCTGCAACAGAGCTTCGCCCTTGATGACCATGGCTGTGGCGAGGTTCCAGTCGCGGCCGGCGAAGTTCGGGTCCGCGTAAGATACTACCTTCTTGAGGTTGTCGAATGACTTCTTCATCGTGTCGGACTTGAGCGATGCGTCGTCGAGATCGTTGAGCGCTTTCTTGTAGAACTCTGGACCTCCGGTCGCCTCGACTATGGAGTCGAAGAGTACAGCCTCCTGCCAGTCCTGCCCGCCGAGCGCGATCGGGACGACGCCCGCGGCCTTCGCCTTGTCCATGAGAGCGAACAAGTCGTCGAGGCTCTGTGGCTGGGTTCCGCCGACCTTTGCGAGTACGCCCTTGTTGAGCCAAATCCAGTTGGACGAATGCACGTTGGTCGGGACCGCGATCCACTTTCCTTCGTAGGTCGAGAATTTCTTGAGCGGTTCGGGCACTACAGCGTCCCAGCCTTCCTTTTTGGCAAGATCGTTGAGGTCCGCCATCTTGCCCGCAGCCGCGTAGTCCAGGGCGGTGTAGCCGAGCATCTGCGAGGCGTCCGGAGGATTGCCGGCAGCAAGCATCGCCTTCAGGGCCGTCATGGCTGCATCGCCGCCCCCGCCGGCGATAGGCACGTCCTTCCAGGTGTACCCCTGCTTCGCTACGCCTTGCTGAAGCACGGCGACTGCCTTGGCTTCACCGCCGGAAGTCCACCAGTGCATGACGTTGACGTCCTTGGCATCGTCCGCATAAGCGAGGGGAGTCGCGAGCGCCATCATTGCAACGCCGGCTACCAATGTGTTCAGGCACTTCATGTTTCGGGTCTCCTTCCCATTGCTATTAAAAGGCTGCTAAACGTTTATGTTTGCCTGCGACTTTCACGCGCCCTTGCCCATCGAGCGAGGGAACGCGGTCAGTTCATACGATTGGGAAATTGCCTGCGTGCGCAAGCTTCCAGAAGGAACGGCCCATTAGGTGTCGGGCATCAACTGTCATCTGGAAACGCAGCCTAATTCTGGCCAAACGAAGCCATCCGCATTGCTGTGCAGCACTGCTTTCATGCTTCATTTCGCTCCCTTTCCTCCCGTCTGCTAAACGCTTCAGGGACAGTACAGGCCCCAAACAAAACGTTTAGGAATATGCTTGTCATTAACCCCGCTCACGTTCCGAGTCAATGGACATCTCATTGCTGGCTTGATCCCGCTGGGGCGAGTGCAGCGTGTTTAGTCGTTGAGCATTGTCCAACGCGCTTGAGGCTCCGCCGCGCCGCTCCCGGGCATTCCCGGCCGCGGCGGTCTTTGCGGGGTTGCGCGAGTTTGGAGGTCATATGCCCGCTACTCCATTGCGCCGGACGAATGCGATTGGCGCAGCAGGTGGTGGGCGGTGCGCAAGGCCATCGCGGCAACCGTTAGAGACGGATTGACCGCGGCGGAAGTGACCAGGCTGCTGGCATCCGTCACAAACAGGTTAGGATGGTCAAAGGCTCGGCCATAGGGGTCCAGCGGCGCGACGGCGGCATCGTTGCCGATCCGGATGGTGCCGCATTGGTGCGAAGTCGTGTTGCGGTCGAACTGACGCGCGAGCGTGAACTTAAAGCCGGCAGCCTTCAGCCGTTCCGTCATCCGCTTTCTGAGCATGCCATGCGATTTGAGGTTCGATCGGCGCCAGTCAAGTACCAGGCGGTCGCCATCTAGGCGTACTCGGCTGTCGGGGTTGGGAAGATCTTCGCTCATCAGGAGGAAGTCGGCGGAATGGCGCGCCCAAAGGTCCAGAAGCCGTGCTGGAACTGGAAGCTTGGCGATGCCTTTCATCACCTCGCCCGTGACGCGGCCGAACAGCTGGACATGCCCGAGGGGCGGGGCTCCGCGGCTGCCGCCAAGGTAGAAGTCGTTGAGGCCGAAGGTCTTTTGATAGACGCTATCGTTGTTGAACTTGCGGTCGAAAGCCAATAGTGCCGTGAGATTGTGGTTCATGAAGTGCCGGCCCACCGCATCTGAGCGGTTGGCAATGCCCTTCGGACCCGATGCCAGCAGGATCTTTGCTGATCGGACCGCCCCAGCTGCCAGAACGAATGTCTTGGCTCTCGCCCGCTCGACGACGCCGTTCTGGCGATACTCAACTCGAGCGATAGTGCGTCCATCAGGCCCCGGGATAAGCCTGAGAGCCTCAGCTCCGCCCTGAATGCGTACGTTCTTGTGCGCTAGCGCCGGTATCAAGGCGCAAGTCTCGGCGTCCATCTTACCGGAACGGGCGTCAGGAAACGCATCCCAAGGAGTCCTCCCGCCGGCAAGCCAACGGTCAATGTCTACCCCAAGGGGAAGCGATGACGGGTGCAGTCCGACCTCGACTAGCCGCGTTCGAAGCTCGGCGATGGCCGGCTCGTCCGGGACGGGGGGAAAGAGATAGCGCCCCGAGTGTTCGGGTTCTGGGGGATCGCCGCTCAGTTCGCCGCGGACGCGGAATAGCTCTTCGGCACGCTGGTACCAGGGCTCCAGTTCGTCGTAGCGAAATGGCCAGGCTGGCGCGGCCCCCTCGAGGTGTTCCACGCCGTCGAAGTCGCTGGCGCGATAGCGCATCAGGACGGCGCCGTAGAACTTCGTATTGCCGCCGTGGTAGTAGTAGTTGCCAGGCCTGAATGGCTCTCCCTGCTTGTCGTGCCAAAGCTCGTCGGTGCGGAAATGCCCACGCTGGAAGATGGCGCGCGCGTCCCGGTTGTAGGGGTGCGCCGGCAGTTGCTTGCCCTGCTCGATGACCAGGATATTTGCACCGCTCGGAGCAAGGGCGTAGGCCATGCAGGCCCCGCCCATGCCTGACCCGATGATGATGAAGTCGGGATCGTTGCTCATTTTCTCCCTAGAGGACCTTCGCGGCCCGTGGTGGCTCCACGCGCTTGCCGAGGATCGTGAAGCGCGAAGCGCCACCTGCTGCCGGGATGTTGTTGGCGAGGCCATTGACATTGGCGAACGCCAGCGTCGCGAACTTGACCGCCTCCTTGAACTGGGGCGGGATCCCGTATTCATCCGACGTGACGAGATCGAGCGGCTTGAGGTGCTCGGCAAGGCGCTTCATCAGGAAGCCGTTGCGGACGCCACCTCCGCTTGCAATGACCTTCGAGACATGGTCGAGGTCGACCACGTGGCCCCGGATCGAATGGGCGATTGAGACGGCTGTAAACTCCGTGAAGGTTGCCAGAATGTCTTGGGCCGAAAGGGCTTTGTATCGCTCGAGGATCTCCTGCGCGTACTCGGCTCCGAAGTCGCGCCGCCAAGCGCTGCGAGGCACCGGACGCATGAAGAAATCGTGCGAGATGAGGTGGGTTAGCAGCTCTTGGTCGATCGTTCCCTTCGAAGCTTCTTCGCCGTTGGCATCGTAAGACCTGCCCAAGAGCGCGTTGCACGCGTGGTCGAGCATGACGTTGCCAGGCCCGGTGTCGAAGGCCATCATCTTTGAGCGGTCAGCCTGCGCGAACTGGCAGTTGGCGATGCCGCCGATGTTCAGCGTCAGTACCGGCCCGATGTCGCGGAATGCGACGAAGTCCAGATACTGCATGAGCGGCGCGCCGGCTCCGCCAAGGGCGTGGTCGGACGGCCGGAACTGGGTCACCGTCGTCACGTCGCACGTCGCCGCGACGATGGCGGGTTCGCCGATCTGCAGGCCGCAAGGGAAGGGGCCGTCCTGCCAGCGCGCCAGGATATCTTCGCCGTCCGCAAATTTCGACAGTTCGGTAAGGCGCGCCGGCTCTTGATAGATGGTCTGGCCATCGTAGCCTATCACGGCCACTTCTTCCGGCTTTAGGGAGAGCTCGCGCATCAACGCGCGGGCGCAGGTCGCGTAGACCGCACCCGTGGTATAGTTCAAGCGGCACAGCTCGAAGATGCTGAGCTTGTTGTCGAACGCGCGCAGCACATCCTTGGCGACGGCCTCGGGCCAGTCGAAGCTGCTTCCTGCGATGAATTTTGGCCGCGTCGGGTTCCCGTCCTCAGCGATGCCGATTTCGATCGCGACGACGTCGACGCCGTCAAAGGACGACCCGCTGTTCAATCCGATTGCTACGACCATAAACGTTTAGCTCCTCTCGCTGCTTTTCGCACGCCTCGGCGCAGCGTCAGTTACAAAATGTGGCTATTGGCCTTCCGCAGCACGCGTCCGCATCCGCAGGACTGCCTTATACGGAGGGTAGGCTTGAGAACCAATTGTTCGCCGTCTCCCGCGGATGGGTGCTTGAGCTGGCGAATAAGGTACGCGCCCGCGGCCTTGCCGATCGCCTTGATGTCCTGGTCGATGACTGTGATCGGCGGTTCGAGCATATCGGCCCATTCGAACTCGTCGAATGTCACTACTGCTATATCGTCGGGCACGTTGAGGTTCATGCTGCGCAAGGCTTCGAGGGTGCCGTGAAGCAGCACGGTATTGGACGTGTAGAGCACCTGGGGCCATCGCATGCGAGGCGTTTCGATCAGGTACGAGCTTACGGCTTCCCGCGCGGCTGCGCTGGAGTTCGATCCCTCGATCACGTCGACGGAGCTTCCCGCAAGTTCCGCAGCTGCCTCGAAGCCTGCCTGACGCGGTTGCCGGGTGCTCCAGGTTCGTGTGTGCCCAACAAAGGCCCAGCGTTTATAGCCGTGGCCCGCCAAGTGAAGGCCCATCTCGTAGCTTGCCTGGTAGCTGTCGGTGGTAACGGAGAAAAACTGGTCGAACCCTTCCGGCACCGGACAGTCGACGAAGATAAGCGGCACGCCCCAGTTCGAGAGCACGGTCATGTTGGCAGCGCTCAGGGTATAGGTCACAACCACGGCCGCGACCCGCTGCGCCATGATAGACGCTACGAAGCGGTCCTCCCTCGACTGGGAATAGGCGCCGTTCAACATGGCGTCCATGGTCACGCAGTCGTAGCCGTCGTCTTCGATGGCGGCCTCCAAACTGGCCACGAGCACCGAATAGTACTGGTTGGCGATATTGGCAGTCAGCACGGCGACGAGGTTGCTCTGGGGGCTCTTCAGGCTGCGAGCATGCTGGTTGGGCACATACCCCATCTCGGCTGCGATTTCCCGGACGTGCTCGCGTGTCTTCGCGGACACGCCGGCACCCCCGCTCAGGGCCCGCGATGCCGTGTAGATGGAGACGTTGGCGGCGGCGCTTACGTCATGTAATGTGGGTCTATGCTGCACGGGGAAGCGTCCAAAACGTTTAGCATAACTTGCATGCTCTTAGCCAAGCGTCAATAGGCATTGCCGCCCCGAGAACAATGAATTTCCATGCGACGCGATCTCAATTGATCTGACATAATCGGCTGATAGACAATCGACGACGGCGGTCGCGACGAGCTGCCGGCGGCGTTAAGGCTCACATCGATAAAGGGGCAGGGCAGCAAAGCTTTGGATGCTTGCCCCTTGCCCCGGGTGGAACAATTCATGCCACTGTCAGTTGCGTGCATCGGCGGACTTACACTGGATTGGCACGAAGCAGGACCAAGCCGAACAGGCCCAATCCCTGGAGGAAATGCGCTCTATTCTTCCGTGGGCGCTTGGCTTGCGGGCGCCTCGCCTTCGATCGTCGCTGACATCGGGCGGGACTACCCCGTCGAGCTTGTCGACCGAATCGGCGACGCCGGAATTTCCACCCGCTGGCTTCGATATACTGATGACCTTTCCGACCAGGTTCTCTTAAGGAACGAGGATGGCGTCCGGGAAATCAGCTTCATCACCCCGCCCAAGCGGTCGTCGCTGCAGGCGGCAGTGCTTCCGGCCGAAGCGCATGCGGCCATCCACGTCTGTGGCATGCCCGCTCGGGCGCAGGAGAGGGTGCTCAAGGCTTGCCGCGCCGCAGGGGCCGCAACTTCGTTGGACCTGTTCTGCACGTCCGACGGCGATCATATGACATGGGCGAAGGCAGTCGAGCTCGCGCGGCTGGCCGATGCGTTCCTACCCAGCTGCCAGGATCTTGGAGATGCTGCCCTTTCCCGGGCTCCCGAAGATGTCCTCGTAAGATTGGTGGCCGAAGTCGGCCGGCCCACCGTTATTCGCCTCGGAAAGGACGGTTCGATCGGGCTGTTCGGTGGCCACGTCGTCAAGCTGCCCGCCGTGCCGTGTAGATTCGTGGACGCAACCGGAGCCGGCGACGCTTATTGCGGCGCGTTTCAGACAAAATGGATCGAGACGGCCAACCTGCTGACGGCGATGGCCTGGGGCGCCGCTGCAGCCTCCGTGGTGATCGAGGGCCTAGGGGCGATCCATGCGCTCGGCGGTCGCCGGAGGGAGGACGCCAAGCTTAGAGCGCACGGAATCATAGAATTGGCGGATTGCCACGACGTTGCTGAGCGGCTCGCCGAGAGCGCCTCGCTTCAGAACGAAAGCACACGATAGTCGGGGCGGGCGCTGTTGGCTTCAACCATCCTTCCGTTCGGAAGGTCGTTCTCTTCGACTTTCCTTTGCACGAGGCTCTCGTCAAGGCCGAGCGAGCGCCATCGGTCAATGAGCCTCTCTCGCAGCGTAGCTTCAGGAACTTCCACCATCACGGCGACGTCGAAGTGCTTGCGAAGCACGCGCCAGGGATCGTGTTCCAGCAGCAGGTAATTGCCTTCGACGACGATTAGCCTGGACGAGCGCGGGATCAGGCGGGCGCCAGCCCGCGAAATCTCGATGCGGCGGTCGAAAAGTGGAATCGCGACAGCGTCTTCCTCTAGCGCCCTGAGCCTCGAAAGCATGTGATCTAGCCCATGCACATCGAAGGTGTCGGGCGCTCCCTTTCGGTGGAGGCGTCCAAGTTCTCGAAGAAGTAGGTCATCGTAGTGGTATCCATCCATCGGTAGAAGCGACGCGGATCCGTTCGCCCTCGCGTTGATCCCGGAGACCACAGCTTCGGCCATGGTTGACTTGCCGGAACCTGGAGCTCCGGCAATCGCGACGATCGTGCGCTCGCCATAGGCGGCGAGCAGCTTTTCGATAAGGTAGTCGGTCCTGATCAGAGAAACTTCGGTCATTGGTCTCTATTTTGCAGCGCGCCGGATGCTGGCCCACCTTCAGGCAGGCCAAGGCCCCGGCGCTTGAGGCCGGTCCTGCCGACGTTCCTGAAGGCGGACCTGCTTAGCCCTTCGCGAAATGCTCGCTGTAGTACTTGTAGGTTTCCCCATGGAAGTACGCCTTGACGGTCTCCACCGGGCAGTCCTTCTCGACAAAGAGAACGCGTTCCAGCAATAAGACCGGAGCGCCCTTCTTGCACTCGAGGAGCGCCGCCACGTCGCCAGGCGCGGGTACGGCGCTGAACCACTGGGTGACCCGCTCCACGGCGCGCCCGGTCAAACGTTCGAAAAGCTTGTACAGGGAGAGGTTGCCGTCGGTGTAGTCGGCATCGCCCAGCCGCGGGAACAGCACGATGTTCAATCTGGACTCGGCGAAGTAGAACGGCCTTTCGTCTGCGGTCCGGACGCGGCGGACGTTGAGGACCACGTCCCCGACGCCAATTCTCAGCTGCTCTGACGTGATTGGGTCGGCGGGCTCGCGGCTCAGCGAAACCAGGCGGGAGCCCGGCTTATAACCGAGCTGCTCGATTTCCGCAGTCACGCTGTGGAGGTGAGGGATGGTGGCGTTGAGTCTCGGCGTCGAGACGAAGGTGCCTAGTCCGGGACGCCGTTCGACGTACCCCATGCGCCGCAACTCGTCGAGCGCCCGCCGCGCCGTCGTCCGGCTCACTGCGTACTGCTGGGCCAATTCGGCCTCGGTAGGAAGCCTGTCGCCTACCTCAACGGACTTGTCCTCGATCGACTTGACCAGTGTCCTGAATAGTTGCCCGTGGAGGGTGCCTTCGTCAGATCTCGTGAGTTCCACTTACTACCTCTTTGTTCATTTCCCAGGTCGCCGGGAAGGCTACCCGGGTGCGAACAGCCTACTTGACGATCCCGATCTTCCTTCGGTCAAGCGCGATTCCGATGGCGACCACCAGCAGCAAGCCTCGGACTACGTCGTTCCACGATGGAGGCACGCCCGCGATGGTGAGGCCGCTGCCCAGGACGACCAGCGCGGTCGCGCCCACAATCGTCTTCGCTATGCTGCCATAGCCGCCTGTCAAGGGCGTTCCGCCGAGAACCACGGCCGAGATTGCTTCAAGTTCCAAGCCAGTCCCCGTAACAGGAGTAGCCGCTCCGATACGTCCGAGATTGATCAAGCTGGCCAAGCCGACGATCAAGCCGCATAAGGCATAGACTGCCAACCTATATCGGATGAGGTTGATACCGAAGAGTCCAACCACCCGTTCATTGCCGCCTATGGCCTTCAGGTTGTCCCCGAATACTGTCATGTTGTAGAGCACCCAGGCGGCGGCGCACACCATCACCCCGATAATGACGATGCCTGGAAACTGGCCGATCGCATCGAGCCAGGGCGCTACGGTCTCGGCCGATGGGAGGTCGGAGAGGTAGATCGCCTGTCCGTCGGAAGCGATCTGTAGAACCGCCCTCAGTATCACCATGGTAGCCAGCGTGACGATAAAGGAAGGTATGCGCACATACGCGAAGATGAGTCCGTTCAACAGTCCTGCGGCTACCGCCACCACGAGTCCGGCCAACAGGCCGGCCGGGCCAAAACTCAGGGCTCCCGCCGCTGCGGCGTACGCGGCCAGCCCCAAGACGGAGCCCACCGACAGGTCGATGAACCCAGCCGTAATAAGGAAAGTCTGGGCTACGGCGATGACGGCGAGCACGGGAATCTGCTGCGCGATATAGGTCCAGTTCTGGGCCGACATGAAGCGGTCGCCGGCGACCAGCCAGAAAATCGCGATGAGAAGGGCGAGGGCGATGTAGGCGGCGTTGTTTCGGGCGACGCGGACGACGTTGGCTAGCCGAAGCTCCTTGAGGCCCTCGGCAGAATGGGACTGGACGTTTGAACCGATCATCTGATGGTACCTCGAGACCTATAGCGCACCGGAGGTGATGACGCGTGTGAGTTGATCGACATCGCTTGTGCGGACTTCGATGTCGGCAATGCTCCGGCCTTGGTGGATGACGATCGCGCGGTCAGCGACGCGAAAGACGTGATCCAGGTTGTGGGTCACCAGAAGGACGCCCGTGTTCTGTCGTTTGAGATCCTCGATGACCTTCAGGACCTGCTCGGTCTCAGCGATGCCAAGCGCAGCCGCCGGCTCGTCGAGGATGACGACGCCGCCGCCCCAAGTGACAGCACGACCGATGGCGAGCACCTGACGCTGTCCGCCGGACATGCCGTCGACAGCCTTGGTGGGGTCCTGCATCGTCGTAACGCCAAGCGAGGCGAAAACCTCCCTGGTCTTCTTCAGCATCGCCTTGCGGTCCGCGAAAAGGCCATACTTGCGGATCGGGCGGCCCATGAACAGATTGTAGGCCGCGTCCATATTCGGCACCAGGCCGAGATCCTGGTACACCATCTCGATTCCAAGGCGCCGGCTGGTGTTCACGTCATGATGGGTTATCTCCTCACCCTTGACGATCAGTTCTCCGCTGTCAGGGGCAAAGACGCCGGCAAGGATTTTTAGGAGAGTCGACTTTCCGGCTCCGTTCGCGCCGAGGATCGCCACAACTTCGCCCCGCCTCAGTTCGAAGGATGCCGATCGGAGCGCCTTGACGCCGCCGAAATGCTTGCTGAGGTTTCGCGCTACTACGACCGGAATCTCACCAGCTTCCATATTTTCCTCCCGGAAGAAAATTGTGGGCGGCCCGCTGAAGGCGGACCGCCCATGCACTCACTTCACTTCGCGCTCCACGCTTTCTGGAGATTGGCCATGGCGCTTGGGAGATCTGCCTTGGCGTTGAAGGTGAGTGACATGTCACGGACTTGGTCTTTGGTGAAAGGCTGCCCCTTCAGGAAACGATCCGAGTATGCCGCCGCGTTGGTCTTGTCGACGGGTATCAAGTTGAAAAGAGGTTGGCGGTCCTTCGGGTCGTGACCGTTGAGATGATCGAACAGCACGATAAGGCCGAAGCCACCATTCATCCAGTGACCGCCGAGCGTCGAGGTCAGACTGCCGTCCTCAATTGCCTTGATGACGGAGTCGTCATCGTCGGCTGTGGACACTTTGACTTCGTCCTGCCGGCCAGCCTGCTTGATCGCCTGCAGGGCTCCCAGGCCCACGGTGCTGCCGATGCACCAGCAGCCGTCCATCTCCTTCGGGGCGTACCGGGCGAGATAGCGCTCCATCGTAGCGATCGCATTCTCGCGCGACTTAGGCTGCCAGCTCTCCTGAAGGACCGACGTGCCAGGATGCTCATCGATAGCGCGGTGTGCCCCTTTCCAGGCCTCCTCGACCGTCGTGACGCCCTTGGGATCGAGGATCGCGACAATTTTCTTCGAACCTTCGTTAAGCAGGGTCATCATCATGTCGTAGCCCCACTGCTCGTTATTCTGAGTGACCTGGGCGATGAGGAACTTGCCCTTGTAGTCCTTGACGTGCGGCACGACGAGGCGGTCTTCGGTAACGCCGGGGATCTTGGCTTCCTCCAGAAATTTGGCGTCGGCCCGCCCCGCTGCCTGGGTTATGGGATCGAACAGGATACCGTCGGGATGTTGGGCAACAGCACCTTGCATCACCGCTATGTTGGAGTCCTCGGTGCCCTTGTCGGCGACGACGGTCAGATCGATGCCAAGGGCCTCGGCGACGGCCTTCTGGAAATTCACGTTGTTGACGACCCACGGATTGTCCATGGGCTGCACGATCGAGATCACCTTGAACTTCTTGTCCTGAGCGCTTGCCGGATCTGTCGCAGCGCCTCCGAAGACGGCGGCACATAATGCTGCCGTCATAAGGACTCGGCGTGTGGTCTTAAAGTTCTGCATTTCACTCTCCTCCATGTTTTATGACGATGTTTCCTACGGGCCTCCTCCCGGTGCCCAGAATGTCAACCCGGGCGAATGCTGGCCGTCATGCCGGCACAGCGGAGTGTTCCGTCCTCGACGAAGGCGCCAAAGGCGCCCTTGGCGTACATGCGATAGGAAACGGCGAGGCTATCGTTGATGTAGACCTCGATAACCGAGCCGCTCACGAGAAGCTTCAGCGTGGCGGTGCGGGTTAGTTCCGGTGGCTCGAGGAATCCTTCCCACAGGCGCGGACCGTCCACCTCACGCAGTTCTTTGCCTCGTCCCACGAGATCCGCCCAGAAAGTGTCCAACGGCGCGGGCCATTTCTGCAGCGACACCGAGGAGCGGATGCGGTCGAACACGATAGCAAGGCCGCTGAGTTCGCTGTCGGCCCGGACGATGAGTCCGAACTTGGAAGCGCCGGCGCCTGGCTCGAGCGTGCACTGAAAGAGATAGTCGTCCGCTTCGACAGCCAGGAGGCTGTGAGCAAAGCCTTCTTTGGCATTCAGCACAAGTTCGCTGCCAGCCCGCGTCTGCACGCCACCAACGTGCTCGATCGAGACCTTCTGCGAGTAGGAGCGCTCAACTCCGATGGGAAGCCGGACTGTCAGCGTCCCGTCGCTGGCAGCGCGTATTTCGCGGGGGGCCGTGAAGTCGCCACCCCAAAGCCAATTCCCTTCGTCGGTCGCGCCATCGCGGTCATGCACCCAGCCGAAGAAGGCGCGAGAGTCGTTATCGATGGGCATAGACTTCGAGGCGTACCAGCGCCTGCCGTCGAGTGTCTCGCGAGCCAGCACCTTCCAGGGGCCCCTGGAAGAGTCCGAGACACGATACAGGGTCGCTGCGTCTTCTGAAAAACGCGAGTAGACAAGGTACCATCTTCCACCGAGCTTGAACATTTCCGGGCATTCTGGGCAGAAGGTGTTCCCTGGGGCGTAGAACGGCTCCGTTTCGAGCGTCCAGTGATCGAGGTCAGGCGACGTCGCCAGAGCGATGCAGCCGCGCCGCCATCTCGAGCCATCCTTCAGCCTCGCTGCGATAAGCATCCAGTACTGCCCTTCGTCTTCGTTCCAGAAAACGAAGGGGTCACGCCAATCGATGGATTCAAAGTGATCTGTGTCGGGTAGAATCAGCGGGTTGGCGTCGTCCTTCGTAAAGGTCAAGCAGTCCACGCTCTTGGCCCGACAGATCGTCTGCGGCGTGGCCGCGCCAAGCTCGTGCCCGGTGTAGAACAAATGGAACTCGCCGTTCGCCTCGATGACCGACCCTGTCCATGATCCGTTGGCGTCGGGCGCGGTTCCCTCGCCTGGCGGTAGGGCGGCCGCGAGCTCTTCCCATTCCACCAAGTCCCTTGATGTTGAGTGACTCCAAGTCGTCCTAACGCGTTCGGGGAACTTGGAGGTGCCAACCGGAGAAGACAGATGAAAGAGATGGAACTGATCTTTGTGACGAAACGGAATTGCGTCCCCTGCTGCCATTCCTTGCCGTGGACGTCGGTAGATCGCCATCTGCTTCCCGCCATAATGTTGGATTGTTGTAACAAAGGTATATTGGCATAATTGCCACCCGTCAACGATTTTTCCGACGATGGTGATCATTTCGCTGATTTGGCTGCTCAGTGCCGGGCAGTCCGGCGGGGAAGGTGATCCAGAAGATGCAAAGTTTCGGCCCCAGATTGTCGCAGCCATTCTGGGTTATAGAGGTACTCTTCAATACCCGGCAGGCACCCCTGCCGCCCTCCGGGATCATCTGATAGGCATCGTCGCTACGCCTGCTGCCGGTTCACTTTCGGTCGAACGGCACGAGCGGTAAGTGCGGAGAGTTGGCGCGGTTGCAGAACCGCTACCCCTGATGAGCCAACGCCGAAAGGCTACCCAGAACCCTTGTCTTGTCCTTGCCGATCATCAGCACGCTGCTGTCGGGCGCGAGTAGTGCCGAGAAGGGTAGCATGGCGGCGCCGATCGGCGAGGCTTCGGGGCCGAACTGTCCAGGCACGATCTCCGGCGCGACGATGCCGATGGCGCTGACCCGGTTGAACTGGTTCTGCACCTTGGCCAGCAATTCGAGATGGATCGAGCGCGGCAGGATCGAATCCAGCACGATCGCCTCGATGTCGATGACCGACGTGATGGCGATGATCGCCTCGACCAGCGCGCTGGCGCAGTCCTCGATCCATTCGAACAGCGGCTCGCGCGCGCCGGGCGGCATCGGCTCCAGCTCGCGCACGCGAACGATCTCGACGCCACGCGACTTGAGGTGATTGACCAGCACATAGATTGAGGCGCGGTGCAGCAGGCTCTGATAGCGCGCCGGCTTGGCGGCCACCGAATCGAGACTTGACGGCGAGACCGGCAATGGGCCGAGTGCGGCGCTGTTGCCGTGCGGTCCGGTATGCACCTTGCCGCTTTGCACCAGGCCGCCGCCGACGAACGTGTCGATCGAGATGTGCATGAAATCGCGAAAGCGTGCGCCGGCGCCTTGCACGAGCTCGGCCAGCGCGGCCGACGTCGCGTCGTTCTCGATGAACACCGGAACCTTGGCGGGCGTGGCGAAGAAGGTCGCGAGATCGATCGCTTCCCAGCGGCTGCCGAGATCGTCCGGGAAACCCAGCTCCTCGCTCCAGCCGCCGAGGAAATAGGGCGAGGCGATGCCGACGCCGACGATCGAGGCATCCTCGAGACCGTCGACCAGCGCTTCGAAATTGGCCAGCGACGTGTTGCCGGCCTTGCGCACCAGGTCGGGGTCCGGATAGCGGTATTCATGCGATGCGCGCGCCCGCACCTCGCCGGCGAAATCGACCAGCACCGCCTCCAGCGCCCGCCGGCCGATCTTGATGCCGACGCTGTAGACGCGCTCCGGCGCCAGGCGGTAGAGGATCGAGGGCGATCCGCGTTGCCCGAACCTTTTTCCCACTTGCTTTACGAAACCGGATGACTCTAGTCCGTCGACAATGTCCGCGACGGCGGCCGGCGTCAGGTGGGCGGCGCGCGCCAGATCGGATTTGGATGCCTCCTTCAGGCGGCGGATGGCGTCGAGCACGAACCGCTCGTTGTAATGCCGAACCTTGACCGAATTACTGCCTTTTCCCGACAAAACGCCATCTCCCAGGTCTTGCCGCGGGTGCGGCCGGCTCTATCTGCAATCGCGTTCAGATCGCGACGAAGCGTGGGGACACTGCGCGTTGCGTGCAAGGAAGTCAATTTTCCGGTTGCGGCTTCGATCTATTTAATATAGCAATTTGAAAAAATAACTACAGCCGGGAGGAAACGTGCTGCAGCATCGTGCGCATGGCGAAGCCGTGGTGACGGCGAGTGAGGGAGCTGACCTGGCGGCGCTGGTCAACGCCACCAAGGCCTTTGGCGGCACCATTGCCCTGAAGGACGCCTCCTTCGAATTGCGCGCCGGCGAGGTGCTGGCGCTGCTCGGCGAGAACGGCGCCGGCAAGAGCACCTGCGTGAAGCTTCTGGCCGGCGTGCATGCGCCGACCGACGGCCATGTCGAGGTCGACGGCAAAGCGGTCGTTTTCCGTTCACCGCATGATGCTCAAGGTGCCGGCATTGCGGTTATGCACCAGCATCCCGGTCTGTTTCCTGATCTCTCGGTCGCCGAGAACATTTATCTCGGTCATATGCCGCGCGACCGTTTCGGCGGCATCGACAATACGGCCATGCTTGCCGGCGCGAAGAAGGTGCTGGCGACTGTCGGTCTTTCAGTTCCGGCCGACACCAGGCTCGGGGCCTTGCGCACCTCCGAGCAGCAACTGGTCGAGATTGCGCGCGCGCTTTCGCTCGACGCGCGCGTGCTGATCATGGACGAGCCGACAGCGGCATTGTCGCAGCGCGAGGTGGAGCGGCTGTTCACCGTCGTCGCCGATTTGAGGATGCACGGCGTGGCGATGATGTTCGTCGGCCATCGCATGGATGAAATCTTCCGCATTGCCGATCGCATCGCCGTGCTGCGCGATGGCCGGCTCGTCGGCGTCAGGCCGAAGGCCGAACTCGGCCGCGCCGCGGCGATCTCCATGATGGTCGGCCGCGAGGTCAGCGACCTTTACCCGGACCGCCGCGAAAACCCCGGCGCGCTGGTGCTGGAGGCGAGGGGGCTGTCGCGCGCCGGCGCCTTCGCCGCTATCGACCTCAAGCTTAACGCTGGCGAAGTGGTGGGCTTAGGCGGCCTGGTCGGCAGCGGCCGCACCGAGATCGCGCGCGTGCTGTTCGGCATCGACCAGCCCGATGCCGGCGAGATTCTCATCGACGGCAAGCCGGTGCGCTTCACGTCCGCGCGCGACGCCATGAATGCCCGCATCGCCTATGTCTCGGAAGACCGCATGGACCAGAGTCTGGTGATGGATTTCGGTGTTCTCGACAACGCCGTCCTGCCGGTGCTGGACAAGGCGGCGCGCTACGGCCTTTACGGCACCGACCGCGCCATCGGCCTCGTCGCCGACTGGCTGAAGCGCATGAAGCTGCGCTTCGCCGGCTACGGCCAGCCGGTCAAGGAACTATCCGGCGGCAACCAGCAGAAGGTGGTGCTGGCCAAATGGCTGCGCACCGAGCCGCGCGTCTTGATCCTCGACGAGCCGACGCAAGGCATCGACGTCGGCACCAAGGCCGAGGTCCATGCCATGATCGCCGACCTTGCCGCGCAGGGCATGGCGATCCTGCTGATCTCTTCCGAAATGCCCGAGCTCATCGGCATGTGCGACCGCATCGTCGTGCTGCGCGAGGGTCATCGCACTGCCGAGTTCGCCAGCGGCGAAGCCACGCAGGAAAAGGTGATCGAGGCCGCGACCCGCACGGTCGAGCAGGCCGGCGCCACGACGGAAACGGCGCAGGCCGCGCTCGAGAAAGCAAGCAAAGGGCCATTGCATTTCTTAAGGCGTCGCGAGTTCGGCCTGCTTGCCGCGATGCTGGCGGTCGCCATTCCCGTCACCATCATCAATCCGCGCATGGTCAGTCCCGCCAATTTGACGGCCGTCTCGATGGATGCCGCACTGCTGGTGGTTGCCGCCCTTGCCCAGATGCTGGTGCTGATCACCCGCAACATCGATCTTTCCATCGCCGCGGTGATCGGCCTGTCGGCCTATATGGCGGCGAGCATGGTGCAGGCCTATCCGGGCCTCGATATCGCCGTCGGTCTGGCGACCGCCTGTGCCGTCGGAACGGCCTGCGGGCTGATCAACGGCCTCGTCGTCACCAGGGGAAAAATCCCGGCGATCGTCGTCACCTTGGCCTCGATGTCGATCTTCCGCGGCTTCAACTCGATCTGGGCCGCCGGCAACCAGGTCAGCGCCGACGAGGTCACGCAGCGCTGGCTTGACATGACCGGGCTGAAAATCGCCGGCGTACCGCTGATCGTCGTCATCGCGCTCCTCATCGTCGGCGCTGGCTATGTGCTGCTCTACCGCACCGCGACCGGCCGCGAGCTGTTCGCCACCGGCTCCAATCCGGACGGCGCGCGCCTCATCGGCATCCCCGTCGACCGGCGCATCCTCATGGCCTTCGGCCTTGCGGGCCTGCTCGGTGGCCTGTGCGGCGCGCTCTGGGCCTCGCGCTACGCCACCATCGACGCCCGTGTCGCGCTCGGCTTCGAACTGACGGTGATCGCCTCGGCCGTGGTCGGCGGCGTCGCCATCCGCGGCGGCTCCGGCACGCTGCTCGGCATCGTGCTTGGGTCGCTGACACTGCTGGTCATCAAGAACGGGCTGACGCTGGTGCGCGTCGACCCGCTGTGGCTGCAAGGCGTCTACGGCCTAGTGATCCTCGTCGCCATCGGCATCGACACCTTCATCGTACGGCGCGCCGAGCAGGCAAGACAGGCGAGGATGAGATGACGAAATTCCTCCGTTCGATCGACTTCTGGGATCTGCTGCTGGCCGCCGCCTGTCTCGCCGTCTTTCTCTACGCGGCGATCTTCGTGCCGAACTTCGTCTCCGGCTTCAACCTGTCGCAGCTCGCCGCCAGCGCCTCGGAAAAAGCGCTGCTCATCCTGCCGATGACGCTGCTCATCATCTGCCGCGAGATCGATCTCTCTATCGCCTCGGTGCTGGCGCTGGCCTCTGTGATCTTCGGCCTGGCTGTCCAGGCCGGCATGCCAACTCTGGCGGCGATCCCGTTGACGCTCATCTTCGGCGCCGTGCTTGGCGCCTTCAACGGCTATCTGGTTTCGGCGCTCGGCCTGCAGTCGCTGGTGGTGACGCTTGGCACCATGGCGCTCTATCGCGGCATCGGCTACATCCTGCTCGGCACCGGCTCGGTCAATATCCTGCCGCCGGAAATCGTCGATTTCGGCATCGACAATTTGCCCGGCACGCAGATTCCCTGGACCATCGTGCCATTCGTGGTGCTGGCGCCTGTCTTCGCCGTCGTTCTGCAAAAGACCGCCACCGGCAAGCGGCTCTATGCGCTGGGCGGCAGTCCCGAGGTCGCGCGTTATTCCGGCATCGACACGCGCCGCATGGCGCTGTCGCTGTTCGTCGTCTCCGGCATCGTCGCCGCCATCGCCGGCATCGTCTACACCGCCAGGCTTTCCAACGCGCGCGCCAACAACGCGCTCGGCATGGAACTCGACGTCATCACTATCGTGCTGCTCGGCGGCGTCAGCGTCTTCGGCGGCAAGGGCAAGCTGACCGGCGTGATGCTGGCGCTGGTGCTGATCGCCATCATCCGCAACGTGCTGGCGCTCAACCAGATCGGCGGCGACGCGCAAGGCATGATCATCGGCCTGCTTCTGATCGGCTCGCTGCTGGTCGGCAATTACTGGCGCTCCCTGGAAGAGCGGCTCTCAAGATCGCGCGCCTTGCGCGAAACCAAGGGGTGATCTCGGGCCCCTTCCAACAAGCCCGATTAAACGGAGGAGTGTACAATGAAAGCGTTTGGACTAGCCCTGCTCGCATCGACCATTTTGCTTGCCCCGGCCTCGTTGGCCATTGCCGACGAATGCGCCAAGGAGCCGGTGACCGTCGGCTTCCTGCCAAAGCTCGACACCGATCCCTATTTCAAGGTTGCCCAGCAGGGCGCCGAGGAGGCCGCAAAGGAGATCGGCGGCAAGGCGATCCAGGTCGCGCCCTCGCAGGCCACTGCGGAAGCGCAGATCGATTTCATCAACAGCCTGGTCACGCAAAAGGTTGGCGTCATCGCCATCTCCGCCAATGACGCCAACGCCGTCGCGCCGGCGCTGAAGCGCGCGGCGCAGCAGGGCGTGAAGGTAGTGTCCTACGATTCCGACGTCGCGGGTGACGCCCGCGCGGTCTTCGCCAACCAGGCCAAGGGCGACAGCCTGGCGGAGATGATGCTGGAAAGCGCCTACAATCTGATGGGCGGCGAGGGTGACTTCGCGATCCTATCGTCAACGCCGACGGCTACCAACCAGAACGCTTGGATCGACTTCATGAAGAAGAGGATGGCGGCCGAGCCGAAGTTCTCGAAGATGAAGCTGGTGCAGGTCGCCTATGGCGAGGAAAGCGAGCAGGTCAACCAGCAGCAGGCGCTGGCACTCGTCCAGGCCTTCCCTGAGCTGAAAGCGATCATCGTTCCGGCAGGCATCGGCCTGCCGGCGGCGGCACGCGCGCTCGAGGAAGCCGGCCTGATGGGCAAGGTCAAGCTGACGGGCCTGGCGCCGGCAACGCTGATCTCGAAATACATCAAGGACGGCTCCGCCCAGGACATCTGGTGGAACGTGTCCGACCTCGGCTACCTGACCTATCAGACGGCCCAGGCGTTGGCGCAGTGCAAGATCACCGGCAAGGAGGGCGAGAAATTCAAGGCCGGCCGTCTCGGCGAATACACGATCGGCGCCGGCGGCGAGCTGGTGCTCGGCCCGGCCAAGATCGTGACGCCGGAGAACCTCGCCGAATTCAAGTTCTAAGCCTCCCAAGGCCCGTCGGGCGCCGGCTTGTCTGGCGCCCGTTTTTATCTCCGAACCAACGCGCGAGTGCTACGCGATGAGAATCCTGCTTGCTGGTGAAACCTTTTCGGCGACGACGGCGGTGGCCTCCGGCGCCGAAGTGGTGACGAGCAGCACCTATGTCAACGGCGCCGGCGCCTTCAACGCCGCTCTGGCCGCCGAAGGAATCTCTGTAACCCAGATAGGCGGCGAACTCTGCCCGGCCGAATTCCCCTACGACCTTGACGCGCTAGTGCCTTACAAGGCGGTGGTGATTTCCGATGTCGGAGCGCTCAGCCTGCTGATCACGCCCGAAGCCCGCGCAGGCCGCGTCGGCATCAACCGGCTTGAGGTGCTGAAAGCCTATGTGGAGGGCGGCGGCGGGTTGATGCTGGCCGGCGGCTATATTGGTTTCCAGGGCATGTTCGGCACGGCGCGCTTCCACGACACGCCGGTGGAGGACGTGCTGCCGGTGCGCTGCCTGCCGTTCTGCGACGGGTTGGAAGTGCCGCAAGGCCTGCGGGCCTCCATCCTGCAGTCGTCGCATCCGGTCTTCACCGGCATCGAGGGACCGCTGCCGCCGATCCTCGGCATGAACAAGACCGATTTCCGCCGCGACGGCACCTCCCGGCTGCTCGCCTCCTGCCACTATCGCGGCGTCGACTGGCCACTGCTTTCGGTGCGCGAGCATGGCAAGGGCCGCACCGCCGCGTGGACTACCGACATCGGCCCGCACTGGCTCTCGCAGGATTTCCTGGCGTGGCCGCTCTACGGCCGGCTGGTGGCCAACATCATCCGATGGCTGGCAGGCGAAGTATAATCCGGCGCGTCTCTTGAAGGTGCGCCGCAATCAACTTTCACAACCTTGGAAGGAACCAATGAAGTTTTTTGTCGACACCGCTGACATCAAGGAAATTAAGGAGCTGCACGATCTGGGGCTTCTCGACGGCGTCACCACCAACCCGTCGCTGATCCTGAAATCGGGCGGCAAGATCTCCGAAGTCACCAAGCAAATCTGCGACATCGTCGAGGGCCCGGTCTCGGCCGAGGTCGTGGCGACCGAATTCAACCAGATGATGGCCGAGGCCGAGGTGCTGGCCAAGATCGCTCCCAATGTCTGCATCAAGGTACCGCTGACGCTGGACGGGCTGAAGGCCTGCAAGACGATCCGTACCGAGATGAAGCGCATGGTCAACGTCACGCTCTGCTTCTCGGCCAACCAGGCGCTGCTCGCCGCCAAGGCCGGCGCCTCCTTCATCTCGCCCTTCGTCGGCCGCATCGACGACACCGGCTCGGACGGCATGGAGCTGATCTCGGAAATCCGCACCATCTACGACAATTACGATTTCAAGACCGAGATCCTGACCGCCTCGGTGCGCACGGTGAACCACGTCAAGCAGGCGGCGCTGATCGGCGCCGACGTCGTCACCGCGCCGCCGGCGACGCTGAAGGCGCTCGTCAGCCATCCGCTGACCGACAAAGGTCTGGCCGCCTTCCTCGCCGACTGGGCCAAGACCGGCCAGAAGATCGGCTGACCATGAGCGGCTGGAATGAACTCGTCGCGCGCATCCTGGCAACCGAGGCGGCTGGCACGCGCGTCATGATCGCGATCGCGGGGCCCCCCGCCGTCGGCAAGTCTCATCTGTCCGAGCGGCTACAATCCGAGCTGCTCTCCGAAAAGGTAGAAATCATCCCGATGGACGGCTTCCATTATGACAACGCGGTCCTTGATCAGCTGAGCCTGCGCGGCCGAAAGGGCGCGCCACAGACCTTTGACTTCGAGAATCTTGAGCTGACTTTGCGACGCGTCCGCGACAGCGGAGCGGTAGTCGCCGTACCGACATTCGACCGCACGCTCGACCTGTCACGCGCCGGTGCTAGGCTGATCGCGCCATCGGCCCGCTACGTCATCGTAGAGGGCAATTACCTGCTACTTAACCGTCCACCTTGGTCTGGCCTTGTCCGGCTATTCGACCTCACCATTTTCCTCACGGCGTCGCTTGTCGAGCTGGAGAAGCGGCTCCTGAGGAGATGGACTGACCTCAGCTATCCTGATGAATACGCACGAGCCAAGGTTCGCGGGAACGACATGCCGAATGTCGAATTGGTACTGGATCAAAGCATGCCAGCGGACTTCATCTGGCAATCGATATAGCAGTTTGGACCTAGCAGCTCCCGATGACCTAGTGTTCGTTGGGCTGCTGCCGATCGCGGAAATTCAACACGCTCACTTGCAGACGCTACACTAAGGACAGGAAGGAGCCGAAGAAGCGAGCCGTCGTCGTCGATTGCTCACTTTCGCGCGACACGCTTGCTAACCTTACCCCGCAAGGGGCCGATGACAATTTACGCTTTTCCCGGGCTTAGCCGAGGCACGTCGAGATTACTGGGTCGCCCGCGGGGCGGCAGGCATGCTCGCTTGGGTAACTCTCGACTTGATCCGCCATTTGCCCGCCAAGCGGGCTCACTGCGCTCGCAACGGGACTTCATCAACACCTAGATCTGAAAAGTTGGCTTCGCACTCCATTGGCGTTTTGACAGAAGCGGATGCACAGCTTCTTCGCGCTCATCGTCAGCGCTCTCAAAATCGAAATTAGATTCGATAGAATCTCTCTGCGTTGGAGCGAAGCACAGCGATGCGCTCGTCGTTTGACAAAATCCCGGTTACCGCTTGGAGGATGCCGATGATCCTCGCGGGCGAGGCGAAAAGCAGTTCCACCGGCATATTGGTCCCTACCATGGTCCGATCGGGACCGAAGGCGTCGAGAGCATGACGCAGCAACGGAAGCGTATCGTCGACCGTCCAAGCCGGCGCGCCGAGGCCGAAGCCGCAGAGTTTCACGCTGACATTCGGTGCCTGCGCAAGCCGACTGATCGCAGAATGCCAACCGGCAAGCCCTTCAGCGCTGCGGTCGGCGACCATGCCGAAATGTTCCAACACGATCATCGTGTCCGGAAACGCCTTCGCGAGCGCCAGAGCCATGTCCATCTGCGGCCAATACAGCTGCAGATCGAAACTCAGGCCGAGCGGCGCAAGGCGGGCAAAGCCTCGTCGCCATTGCGCGCTTTCCATCAGATCGGGGGCCGGCGCGCTGCGCAGGCGGGGCTCATCGTGCCAGTTCAGGATCTGACGGATGCCGCGCACGCGCGGGTAGCTGGCATGGGCTTCAAGAAGGCGCTCGACACCGGGCGCAGACAGGTCCGCATAAGCGACGATCGCATCCGGCATGCCCTCCTGCCTGGCCAACGCGCTTAACCAGCGCGTCTCATCAAGCGGATCGTGCGGATTGCGGCCGTTCTGGACGTGCACCGTCTTGACGATGCCAAGACCCTCCATGTCGGCCTTGTAGTTGGCCGGAAGGTAATCGCGCCTGATGGGTCCGAGGTCGCCTTCGAGTGGCTCCGGCCGGTCCGGATCGAGCCAAGGGTAGGCGGCATCGGAGAGGCTTTGGAAATGCTGGTGCGTATCGACGATCGCCCAGCTTTCTTCCATGGGTGTCATCCGCGCTTTCTTGTCCACTGGTCGGCGAAGACAGCGAGGATGACGACCGCCCCTGACGCCACGTATTGCCAGAACGATGGCACGTTCATCAGTGTCAGCCCGTTCTGCAGGGCGCCCAGCGTCAGCGCGCCGATAAGCGACCCAAGCGGATTTCCGACGCCACCGAAAAGGCTTGCCCCGCCGATGACCGCCGATCCGATCGCCTGCAATTCGAAGCCGCTGCCGCCGATCGGCTCCGCGGCTCCGATGCGCGCTATGAGCACAAAGCCGGCGAGGCTCGAAAGAACCCCGGAGATCGTATAGACGGTGACCTTCACCCGCTCGACGTTGACGCCCGACAGTCTCGCCGCCTCCTCATTGCCACCAATGGCGATGATCTGTTCGCCGAGCGCCGTGTAGCGGACGAGCAGATAGGCAAGTGCGGCAACTGCAAGCGCGAGCAGCACGGGGGTAGGGATGTCCAAGAGCCGTTCGGCGAAGATGGCGCGGAACTCCTTGGACAGGCCATAGATCGGCTGGCCATCGGTGTAGATCAGCGCGGCGCCTCTGTAGATGCTGAGCGTGCCGAGCGTGACGATGAAGTCGGGCAGTTTGAGCCTCGCGATCAGCAAGCCATTCAGAAAGCCGCAAATGAGCCCGACCAGAAGTCCCGCGCCGACGCCTGCCAGAAGTCCATGCGAGAGCATGTCCGCCGCCACCATGCTGGACAGCCCGACCACCGAACCTACCGAGAGATCAATACCCTTGGTCATAATGACGAGCGTCATGCCCACCGCGATCACGGCGTTGATCGAAGACTGGAGCATGATGTCGATGAGGTTCGACGGCTGATAGAAGGTGGTGTTCAGCACTGAAAACACCACGAACAGTGTGACACAGCCGATCGCAACACTCGCCTTGCGCAACGCATCGCCACGCCTCGAGCCCGCGAGGGGCTTTTTCTCGGTCGCATTCGTCCGGGGCAGTGAACTCAGTTCGGTCACGAATTGTCCTCTCTGGCAGCGAGCTCGATCAGCCGCTCCTCGGTCAGGGCGCCGTCGTTAGCAACGATGTTGTGTAGGCGTCCGCCACTCACGATGCCGATGCGGTGACAGATAAGCAGGAGCTCAGGCAGCTCCGAAGATACCACCAGCAGCGCCGCCCCGTCGGCTGCGAGGCGGCGCAGCAGCGCATAGATCTCCGCCTTGGCACCGACATCAATTCCGCGCGTCGGCTCATCGAAGAGAAACACGCGCGCGCCGGTCGCGAGCCAGCGGGCAATGACAACCTTCTGCTGGTTGCCACCCGAAAGGTTGCGCATCTCGGTGCTGATCGATGCCGGACGGATGTGAAGCTCATCGACATAGCGCTTGACCGCGCGCCGCCGTTGCGAGCCCTTGATCACGCCAAGGGACGTAAAGCGGTCATGGTTGCCAAGGCCGAAATTGCGCTCGACGTCCGTCATGGGAACGATCGCATGACCGCGTCGGTCCTCGGGGATCAAGGCGATGCCAGCCCGCATTGCATCTGCGGGCTTGGCAAGTGTGACGCATCCGCCGGCGACGTGGATTTCGCCACCCGACAACGCGTCGATGCCGAAGCAGGCGCGCAGAATAGCGGAGCGTCCGGAGCCGACGAGGCCCGACAACCCGACGATCTCTCCTGCTTTGACGGACAGGTTGACATCACGCACGCGGGAGCTCGTTAGGCCGCGCAATTCCAGCAGCGCCTTGGTTTGAACCTGCGCCGGCTTTTCGGAGGTCATTTCGCGAGACAATTCGCGGCCGGCGATCAACTCGTTCAGCCTCGCCTCGGAGTAATCGCCGATAGGACCTGAGGCGACGACTTCACCGTCGCGCAGGATCGTCACCCGATCGGCTATAGCCCGGATTTCCTTCATCCGGTGCGAGATATAAACGATCGCCTTGCCTGCCCCCTTGAGACGCCGGATGACGGCGAACAGGCCGTCCTGTTCAGCCGGCGTCAGGCTGGAAGTCGGCTCGTCAAAAGCGATGATGCGGCCGCCGCGGGCAAGCGTGCGACTTATCTCGACGAGTTGCCTGTCGGCCATGCCAAGCGCGGATACGGGCGAGTTGGTGTCGAGGTGGGGCGCCAGATCGTCGAGGATCGCGCGCGCCTCGCGGCGATATCCGGCGCGAGGGACGACGCTGAGGCCACGCGTGCGGCCGAGAAAGATGTTCTGGGCGACGTCGAGCTGGGGCACCAGGCTGAGTTCCTGACTGACCAGGCCGATGCCCATGGCTAGCGCGCTGCGCGGTCCATCGATGTGCACCCGGCCGAGCGGATCGAGCGCGATTTCGCCCTGGTCCGGCTGCACGATGCCGAACATCACCTTCATAAGTGTGGATTTGCCGGCGCCGTTCTCGCCCAGAAGAGCGTGAACTTCGCCGCCGCGCAGGTCGAGGTCAACACCTTTCAGCGCCTGAACGCCGGAGAAGCGCTTGGCGATGCCGGTCATCCGAAGTGCCGGAGGACGGCTTTCGCCGTCCTCTGCTTGGAAGATTGCGCTGGTCACCAAAAATGTCTCAGTTGGTCTTGGGATCGGGAAAGTCCTTGACGTTGTCCTTGGTGATGACCGCCTGAGGCGACAGGATCCATTGCGGAATGGCCTGGCAGCCGAGAAGACGAAGCGCCATCTGCACGCCAAGCTGGCCCTCCTCGAACGGGAATTCCGCCACTGTCGCGCGCATCTCGCCGGCGCCGACGGACTTCTTGGCCTCACGGATACCGTCAGTTCCGACGACGGCGACCTTCTCCAGGCTGCTGCCGCTGGTCACCGCCTCGACCACGCCGAGCGCCATGCCGTCATTGTTGGCATAGATGCCGGCAAGGTCCGGGGTCTGGCGCAGGATGTTCGAGGTCGCGTTCAATGCCGTCAGCCGATCCCAGTTACCGGGCTGGCTCGCGACAAGCTCGAGGTTGGGATACTTCTTGAGCTCTTCCTTGAAGCCCTGGATGCGCAGGCGCGCATTGGGGGAGCCCGCGGCGCCCTCGATCTGCGCCACCTTGCCGCCGTTCGGGTAGGTCTCATGCAGGAAGGCTGCCGCCTTGGCGCCGATGGCGACCTGGTCGGTTCCAATATAGGTGCTGGCGCCTTCGGTGCGCGCATCGTCGATGATGATGGTGGGGATGTTGGCGGCGCGTGCCGCTTCGATCACCGGTGCGAGGTTGGAATCGGATTGGGGCGAGAGCAGCAGCGCATCCGGCTTCTGCGACAGAACCGTCTGCGCCAGATTGAGCTGCTCGATCATCGAGCTTTCATCCTTGGCAGCCTGCACATCGACGCTGATCTTGTACTTTGCCGCCTCGGCCTTGGCGCCAGCCGCGACGTCCTGCCAGAATTCGTTGATCAGCGTCTTGGTCACGTAGGCGAAATGCAGCTCCTTCTTGGGGGCCGGCAAGGCGCCGAATTCCTTCTCGACGGCCGTCGATTCGATCTTGTCCATCTTGGCCGTCGGATAGGCTGGGCAGCTGTCCTCTGCGAACGCTGGGACCGCGCCGACAAGAGCGAGCGCCGTCGAGGCGGCGAATAGGCCGCTGATCCGTAACTTCATCGAAATTCCTCCCGTTGGGCACCGGATCAAATCCGGAGCATCCTCTTGCCTAAAGACTCGAGCGCTGAGGGGCGCATGACAGCACGCCTCCACGCGCTTCGGCTGTTCACGACTTCACCGTGTTGCAGCAAGTTGAAAACTAGAGCATGCCATCTGTTAGATACAAATTAGAAGCCCTTTCCGATTCTTTAGCCAGGCTTAAAGAAAAATGGTATGGCAGGGCGATCCTCGCGCGTTGGATAAGAGATGCAGATACCGGTCAAGGCCATTTGGGTCTTTCATGCCGCCGCCCAGGCAGGCAGCATCTCGCGCGCCGCCGAGGAGTTCGGGGTGACGCCTTCAGCCGTCACCCAGCAGATCCAGGCGCTCGAGGTTCAACTCGGAGTCAGCCTGCTGACGAAGATGGGGCGTCGCGTTGTTCTGACGGAAGCGGGTGAGCGCTATTACGCCACCATTACCGACGAGATCGAGCGTATCACCGAGGCCACCAGCACGATCCGCGGTTATCGTTCGGTGACGATGCTGACGGTGCGGGCCACGCCGACGCTTTCCAACAAATGGCTGTTGCCTCGCCTCGCCTCCTTCCTCGACCGCAATCCGGAACTTGAGATCCGTCTGGATGGCACGAACGAGCCAACGGACTTCAACCGGGAGCTCGTTGATCTCGAGATAAGGCATGGAGATGGCCGCTGGCCGGGCCTTTTTGTCGAAGGCATGGCCGAGGAGACCTTCATTCCGGCTTGCGCCCCTGAACTCGCCGGTGAAGCCAGCTTGAAGGTCGAGGACCTGACCCGTTTCAGGCTCATCCATTCCGTGAAATCACAGGCGCAATGGCCGGCCTGGTTCAAGCTCGCTGGCGCGCAACCGGCTAACAGGTGGCGTCGTATCCTTTTCGACCGCTCCCACATGGCGATCGACGCGGCGTTGGACAGAATGGGAATAGCTCTGGAGAGCAGCATGATGATGGAGCGCGAGCTGCGCGAAGGCCGGCTTGTCTGTCCAGTTCCCGATCCGCCGCCGTTACGCATTGTGACCCAGTGGATCGTATGCCCGCGGGATCATCTGCGGCAAAAGAAGGTGCGGCTTTTCCTGGATTGGCTACGAGCCGAACGAGATGGGGCAATGGCTTAATAATCGCCATCCCACGCTCGGCGGTCGCCAATGTGTCGGTTTCTCGATTGCTTGATTACTTCACGACTTTCTGTATTTGTGTGAAAAATCCTGAAAGCTGGAAGGTCCGTCATGCTGTCTCGTTTCGCCACCCGATTGAACTCTTTCGCATCGGCGCCGCATCTTCAATGGCCCGACCTTGTCGGCAAACCGAGCATGATGCAGATGGCGGAGCGCGCCGCGACCGTCAGCGGCCTGACCGACCTCGACCTCAATTTCCCCGATCATGTTTCCGGGGAGCCCGCGAGCATTGCGGGCCGTATCGGCGACCTGGGGCTATCCATCAACGGCCTTGCCATGCGCTACTACACCAATCCGGCGTTCAAGCGCGGAGCCTTCACCAACCCGGATGCATCGGTAAGGCGCGAAGCCATCGACCTGACCAAGCGCGGTATCGACGTCGCGCGCGCCATGGGGGCCAATCTGATGACCATCTGGCTCGGCCAGGATGGGTTCGACTACAATTTCCAGCTGGACTATGGCCAGGTCTGGGACTGGGAGATAGCCGGCATACGGGAAGTCACCGCGCATGATCCCGATTGCCGCATCAGCATCGAGTACAAACCCGATGAGCCTCGCGCCCAGTCCTTGCTGCGGGACGCGGCGACGACGCTGCTTGCCATCGGTGAGGTCGGCCTGCCCAATCTTGGGGTAACGATCGATTTCGCGCACGCGCTTTATGCCGGCGAGCAACCCGCGCTCGTGGCGCACCTGATCCACCGCCGCAGCCAGCTGCTTGGCGTTCATCTCAACGACGGCTATGCCAAGCGCGATGACGGGCTGATGGTTGGCGCGGTGCATCTGCGCTCGACCCTCGAACTGCTTCATCAGATCCGCCGAGACGGCTTTGATGGCGCGCTCTACTTCGATACCTTTCCCGACACGAGCGGCCTTGATCCAGTCGCGGAATGTGAGGCCAACATCGCAACCGTGCGGCGCCTGGTCGAAATCGCCGAAGGACTGGCAGGCGACAACGGACTTGCGGATGCGTTGGCCCGCCAGGACGGGGTCGCCAGCCAGCGGATTGTGAACAGGGCCTTGATCGGTGCGTAGGGCAGTCTGAATGACGATCTCGGAGGACAACACATGAGCCTTCCGCTTGCCGACCCCAGAACGATCGGCCCGCGCATTCGCATGATGATGCCGCATCTCACGCCACTCGAGGGACGCGTGGTCGACATGATCCTCGGCCGGCGCGACTTCGACCAGAGCACGTCACTTAAGGCGGTGGCCGAAGACGCCGGCGTGTCTGAGGCCATGATCGTCAAGATCGCCAAGAAACTTGGCTTTGACGGCTTCAAGGATTTTCGGGCGGGTCTTGCCGACTATAACCGCCTGCCGACCGCGGAACTTCACGAGGAACTTTCGCCCGACGACACCGATGCCGAAATCGCCCGGAAGGTTTTTCGCACCTCGGTCCACGCGCTGGAAGAGACACTTGCCATTCTCGATCCTCAGGCGCTGGAAAGGGCGGCCGACCTTATCTTCGGCGCGCGCCATCGCGACCTCTATGGTATCGGCGGCTCGGCTCAGATCGCACGGGACGTCGCACACAAACTGCTGCGCATCGGCGTTCGCACCAGCGTGTTTGATGATGCCCATATGATGTTGATGTCCGCTTCGCTCCTGGGAGAAGGGGATGTCGCCATTGCTATTTCGCACTCGGGGACGACCACGGCGGTAATCGAGCCCATTGAGCTGGCGCGCCGGCGCGGCGCCCGCACAATCGCGCTCACAAACTATGCGACGTCGCCGCTCGCCGCGATCGCCGACGTCGTGCTTTGCTCCACGGCCCAGGGCTCGCCGCTGCTTGGCGAGAATGCCGCCGCGCGCATAGCGCAACTGATCATATTCGATGCCGTCTTCGCGGCCGTCGCGCGGCGCGACCTCAAGGCGGCGGAGCGCAATCTTGCCGCGACTATGGGCGCGGTGGCCAGCAAACGGCGCGGCGCATGAGCTCCTCGTCGCGTCCTGTCGTCGTGGTGGTCGGGAGCCTGCACTACGATATCATGGTCGATGCACCCGATCGCCCCCGCAAGGGCGAGACGGTCACCGGCTTTGCGTGGCGTCCGAAATTCGGCGGCAAGGGCGGCAACCAGGCCGTCGCGGCGGCGAGAGCAGGCGCAGCGGTGCGCATGGCTGGAGCTATTGGAGACGATGACTTCGGCCGGTTTCTGCTTTCCAATCTCACTGCGGCCGGCGTGGATGCCTCGCGAGTCACGAAGGTTGGCGGCCTCGGCTCAGGCATGAGCGTCGCCATCTCCGACAGCGGCGGCGACTACGGCGCGGTCATCGTCTCCGGGGCCAATACTGCGATCGATCCAAAGAGCCTGGAGGACCCAGCTCTGTGGCAAGGCGCGGGCTTGCTCATCCTTCAGAACGAAGTGCCGGACGCCATCAACCTGGCCGCTGCGAAGGCCGCCAAGCTGGCGGGAGTTCCGATATGCCTCAATGCGGCGCCGCATCGAGCGCTGACGGATGATGAGTTCGCCGCGCTCATCGACATACTGATGGTGAATGCAATCGAGGCCGAACAGTACGGCGGCAGTGCAGTCGAGGATATTTGTTCAGCTATCGCTGCCGCCAAGGCCCTCTCGGTGCGCTTCGGCAACGTCGTGGTCACCGCTGGAGCCGACGGAGTCGTGGGCATGGAGCTTGGCGGCGACGCGGTAGCGCTTCCAGCAATTCCAGTTCGGCTCATCAGCACGCATGGCGCTGGCGATGTCTTTGCCGGAAGCTTTGCCGCCGCGATGGCCTCGGGCAAGTCGTTCCCGGAATGTCTTGACCTTGCGAACCAAGCCGCAGCGAGGCACGTGTCGACCTGACGGCATTTCCACCGGATCGTTCCAATCTTTAGCTCAGCTAAAGAATCGAGTTCACCTTCTAAATTGAGCTAACAGCTCGCTGGCCATACGAATGGGGTGGTTCGGCCACGAGGCTGGGCTAGCTGCAGAGCTGGCCGGGAGGCTACCACGCCATTGCAGGAGGGCGCCGGCCCTCATTCACGTGCCCTGATCGTCAGGGACACGATTGCATTTGCGCGTCTCTTCAAAGGCTGTGCCGAATTCGGTGACGCGGAAGGAAAACGACATGAATCTCTATACCCTGCTTGCTGCACGTGCAGAGCGTGGACGCCCAGTCCGTGTCGGCTTGATCGGCGCCGGAAAATTCGGCTCGATGGTACTTTCGCAGGCGCAGCTCATCGCCGGGTATCATATGGTCGCGGTGGCCGATCTCAACGTTTCCAAGGCGCGAGACTCGCTCGAGCGCGTCGGCTGGCCGGCGGAGCGATACCAGGCAAGGGATGCCGGCGAGGCGGTGAAGAACGGCACGACTTTCGTCACCGACGACGTCGCCGCGCTGCTCGCCTGCGAGGAGATCGAATGCGTGATCGAGGCGACGGGTCATCCGATTGCCGGAACGCGCCATGCACTGGCGGCGATCGAGGCCGGCAAGCACGTCGTGATGGTCAATGTCGAAGCTGATGTCATGGTCGGGCCCATCCTGGCGGAGAAAGCTCGGCAGAAGGGCGTGATCTATTCGATGGCCTATGGCGACCAGCCGGCGCTGATTTGCGAACTGGTGGACTGGGCCCGGGCGACAGGCTTCGAGGTGACCGCGGCAGGCAAGGGCATGAATTTCGAGCCGCGCTACCGCTACTCAACACCGGATACGGTCTGGGGTTTTTTCGGCTGGAGCGAAGAGGAAGTGGCGAAGGGCGACTTCAATCCGAAAATGTACAACTCCTTCACCGACGGCACCAAGGCAGCTATCGAGATGGCGGCGGTAGCGAACGGCACGGGACTTGATTGTCCTGACGGCGGCCTGGCCTTCCCGCCTGCCGGTCTCCACGATCTGGCCAAGGTGTTTCGTCCGGCGGCCGACGGCGGACGCATGGCGCGCTCCGGTCTTGTCGACATCGCCGCCAGCCAGGAGCCGGATGGCCGCGAGGTGTTCAACAACATCCGCTACGGCGTCTTCGTCACCTTCAAGGCGCACAACGAATATTCGCGCGCCTGCTTCAAGCAGTACGGGCTGCTGACCGATCCCTCGGGCTGGTACGCCTCGATGTGGCGGCCATTCCACATCATTGGCCTGGAGACCTCGATCAGCGTCCTCTCGGCGGTGCTGCGCAACGAACCGACCGGTTCGTCGAAGGAGTTCCGTGGCGACGCGGTTGCCACGGCAAAGAAGGATATGCACGCCGGGGAGATGCTTGACGGTGAGGGCGGGTTTGCCGTCTGGGCAAACGCCATTCCGGCATCGATCAGCCTGGAGCGCACGGCGCTTCCCATCGGCCTTGCACACAATGTGCGACTGAAGCGCGCCGTCAGGAAGGACCAGATCGTCAGCTTCGATGACGTCGAACTGGTGAATGATCTCGATGTCGTGAAGGTGCGCCGCGAGATGGAAGAGCGCTTCCGCCCGACGCCGCGCGCGGCCGCCTGATTAGGCGGGGAGGAGAGTCATGGCCGAACGCAGCACGCCACGCTTCGTAGTGATCCCTGAATTTCGCGTAAGGCACGAGGTCAAAGCCGCGTTTCTAGACGCGGCCCGCGACGACGCTCGCCATTCGGTGACCGATGAAGCCGGATGTCATCAGTTCGATGTCGTCTGCCCGGAGAACGCCGAGGACACTGTGATATTCTATGAGGTCTACGACGACCGCACCGCATTCGAAGCGCATCTGCAGACTCCGCATCTGAAGCGCTTCCAGGCGGCCATGAAGGCGCTCGAGGTCGACGAGACGGTCGTTCGTTTCGCCGCTCTCGAAAACGCCTGATCAGGCACCGGCCGCCGCAATGAGCGCCAACAGGATCAGCTTCATCGGAACCGGCATCATGGGCGGCCACATGGCTCGCCGGTTGGCGCAGGCCGGCTTTGCCGTGAGCGCGTGGAACCGCAGTCCGAGCAAAGCCAAAGCCCTCGAGCGCTTCGGCGTCACTGTTGCCGCCGAAGCAGCAGAGGCGGTGCGGTATGCGGATGTCGTGATCGCAATGCTGAGCTCGGGGCCGGTCTGCGACGATGTGCTGTTCGGAGCAAATGCCGTGGCCGACGCGATGTCGCCGGGGTCGACGCTTGCGGTGATGAGCTCGATCCCTGTCGATACTGCGCGCCGGCAAGCAGAGCTGGCGGCGCAAAAGGGCATGCGCTACGTCGATGCTCCGGTTTCCGGCGGTGAGAAGGGCGCGGACGAAGGGAAGCTTGCCATCATGGCGGGCGGTGAAGCCGACACCATAGACGCGCTGAGGCCTGTCTTTGCAGAACTGGGGCGTGTCACGCATGTCGGACCGGCTGGCGCCGGCAGCCTGGCAAAACTCGCCAACCAGTTGATCGTCGCCAGCAACATCTGCGCCGTCGCTGAAGCGCTGCTGCTGGCGGAACGAGGTGGCGCGGATCCGGCGCGCGTGCGCGAGGCGCTGCTCGGCGGCTTCGCCGACTCGACGGTGTTTCGCCGGCACGGCCTGCGCATGATCGAAGGCGATTTCGTGCCGGGCGGTCCCGCGAAATATCAGATCAAAGATACCGGCACTGCACTCGTGCTGGCCGCATCACTTGATCTGACATTGCCTGTTGCAATGGAGGTTGACCGAATATTTCGCGGCCTTGTTGAGCATGGCGGTGGGGATCTGGACCACAGTGCAGCAATCCTTGAGCTACGCCGCATAAATCGTTGCTGAGGTTCGGCCTCGGTCGCTGCTGACCAACGTCGAGTTTAGCGACTCGGGGCGAATCTGGTTCGTTGGGCTAACCCGCTGCTTGCATCTGGTTTGTCCGCTTCCACGAGAGGCATCTCAAAACCAGAAATCCACTCCCGACCCCATTCCAGACTACTCAGATCACTCGGTCCGAACGGCAGCTTTGCGCCTCATATCGGACATTCCAATCATTCGGCCAGCCCGCTGATGGCGGACATGGCTTGCGCCAAAAAGGCCAAAAGCCAATTTGACTCTCGAAGCGCTGGACCGCCTCGTCCAGGATGCCGGCGAAACGGGCACTCGCCTCTAGATGGATTTCCTCATGAAGTAGAGGCCCGGGAGCTTGTCCGTGAATCCCCACTTTTCATAGAACGGAACCATGTCCTCCAGGCAGTAAAGCTCTCGGTGCTTGACATTGACGAGTACAGGGTCATTCAAAACTGTCTCCATCAACAGGGCACCCAATCCTGTGCCGCGCCAAGTGGTCTTGACGATGATATCGAAGATCATTGCCTTGTAGATGCCATCCGTGATGGTGCGAGCGAATGCGACGAGATCGTCGCTCTCGGAATCCACGAACGCAAACAGCGGTCCGCCCATTTGCAAGGCTGTTTCGGTGTCTGCCCTAGTTCGGCCTTTTGTCCACCATTCAATCTGAAAGAGCGCCACCAACTGGTCGATCTGCGAGGGTGTAAGCGACCGCCTGAGGGCGAGCCGGTTTTTGTCGAATCGGCTTTTGTCTTGAACAAGGTTGCTCATGTTGGTTCCAATGACATGGTGATGAATTCCGATCGTGCGTTTCGTGAAAACGTCTCGTCAGATAGCCAAGGTTTTCAGCCGAACAAGATTCTCCTCCAAGATTGGAATGCCGAAGCGTTCTGCGTTGAGGCGGGTCGCATAGCGTCGTTGGCCCGGCAGCCGATCTTGGCCGGCATCGATCAGCCGCGAGCAAAGCTGCGAGACCCTCTCAGCATATCCGGCGTTGCCGCCGCGCGCTGGATCCATGACCAAAAGCAGCTGCCCGGCTCTCGGAGTCTGCGCGCCGACATGATCGCCAAAGTCGTTTTCGAAGGACAACTGACCACCGGTCAACGCCCCGGCGAGGAGCTCGACCATCAGCGCAATGGACGAGCCCTTGTAGCCGCCGAAAGTGTTGAGCGCTCCGCCGGCCAGGATCGCGTGAGGATCGGTGGAAGGTCTCCCGGCACTGTCGACCCCGGTCCCGGGCGGAAGCGAGCGGTTGGCAAGGGCATGCAGTCGAACCTCGCCATTGGCGAGCAAGCTTGTCGCCTGGTCGACGACGAGTGGATCGCTGTCTGCGACCGGGGTTGCGAAGGCGATGGGGTTCGTTCCGTAAACCGGCGTGTGGCCTCCGTGCGGCACAACATTGGCCAAACCGTTGACAAAGCTGAACGCCAGGAGACCTTCACGAGCAAACGGCTCGACGTCGGGCCACAGGGCGCTGAAATGGTGGGAATTCCGGATCGCGACGACAGCTATCCCGGTATCTCGCACCGCCGATCTGATCGCCGCCTCGCCGGCAGCCAGCGCCGGTTGCGCGAAGCCGTTTCTGGCATCGATGCGAATGAATGAAGTGCTTGTCGGATCGACGTCGGGTTCTGCCTTGCCGTCGACCCATTTGGCCGCGAGCGAGGCCACATATCCCGGAATACGGAATATCCCATGGCTGATGGCGCCGTCGCGCTCACAGTCGGCACAATTTGCGGCAAGTATGTCGGCGACGATGTCCGACGTTCCGTTGTTGAGAAAAACCGCCCGAAGGAGCGAACGGAGTTCGTCGAAACTGATGCGAAATTCGGTCCGTCCCATCGTCACGGCGACACCTCGAGGAATTTCCGCAGGCAATTCTCGAGAAGTCGCGAAACGTTGTTGTCGTAGCCATTGTGCGAAAGGCTGCCGCAAAAGGTGATCGAACCCACAGCGAACAAGCCTCCGCCGTTGGGGGACATCCCGTAAACAATATTGGAGCGGATGCCGCCATAGGGTCGCGGACCGCCATCGAAAAGGCCCGGTAGAAGCAGCTCTTCAAATGTCGTCTCGAAGGTCGGCCCGTGGCCTTCGGACACGGCGACGACGCGCACGAAATCCGGCGTTCCGAGATCCGCGGCGGCCTGGTCGATTTCAAATCCCGCTGCGCCGCCCCCGGAGAGGCCGAAGTCGCCTATTTTCTGATCGTTCGCGATACCGGCGAACAGGAACGCAAGGTCAGCGTCGAACGACTCTTTCGTGCGGACATAGTAGGTGCCTTCGAAGGTGCCTTCAGCGGTGAAGCCGACGCCGGCGACCTTCTGGGGTGCGATGCCATTGCGCCGCCATAGCCCGCCATACTCGCCGTCGAGCTGGTTGTAGTATTCGCCTGCCTCGCTGGCCCACACCCGCATGCCGCCTTCGGCGCGGCGAATCTCGATCATGTGCGGCTGGTCCGGATTGCGGCCTATCTTCCAGTAGAAGCCGTTGCCGCCGAGATACATCAGCCTGCCGCCAGCCTCCCTGTAGGCGATGAGCGCTTCAAGCGTTCGCCGGGTGTGGTATTCCGGATGCGTTCCCGTGAGCACCACATCGTATCCGGAAAGGGCCTCAACGCCGTCTCGATCCAGGTCCTCGTCGGTCAAGACATCGAATGGGAAATCCTTGGCTGTCAGCCAGTCGGTCAGATGGGAATCCGCGGGAAAATGGCGCATCCCGGAACCCTTGGCGTCGAAGTAGGTGAGATAGCGCGGACGCATCGTCATGATCGGCCGCAACCGCGATGATAGCGTTATGCCCGACCCGTCCGGGTGGCGATCGTAAGTTGAATAGCCATAGGCGCCGATCTGGTCGGGGTTGTGGGGATAAGCCTTCCACTCTTCCACCCGCGCCTGCAGCGCGCCTGGAAAATTGCCTCGGGCGTGGTTGGCATAGGCCATGTAGGTAAATGTGGGCGCCAGGTACAGGATCTTTTGCCTGGGCAATTGAGGATCGCGCAGGACATAAAACGGAATGGTGTCGGTGCCGACCCCGTTGTCGACCGATAGGCCGTAGACACCCGAAGGCATGCCCGCCGGCACCTCGACCGTGATCGTCGTTTCCCACTTGCAGTCGCTGAGATCGTCGGAGTGAAAGGTGATTGCCGCATAGTCCTGCGGCGCAACCTTCCAATCCATATTGCGACCGGTCCAGCTCGACGACCGCACAGCACGCATCGGCATGTTGACCAGCGTAAGCCGGCGCGAGCGGTCGATATCGTCCTCAACCCATTCACGGCCGATCGCATTGGCGAAATTCCAACTGGCGAGCGCGTCGCCATTGGCGTCACTGACGCGCGGTGCCTCCATTGAGCCGTTGAAGCAATCTTCGGCGTGCCCGACCCAGGTCGCAGCAAAGCAGATATGATCGACATGGTGAAGTACATCGAGGACATCGGCCGCCGCCACGGCGACTTCTGCGCTACGGCCGCCTCGGATGCTAGCCCTGCGGACGGAGATGCGGTTCTGGTCGAAAGCGACGTCGAGTTTGGTCCATTCGTTCGTTTTCAGATCGAGCTTCAGATCGATGGCCGGCCGAGGCTGCTGCAGCGGCTTCAGAAAGAGATTTCTCCCGCTCACAACCAGTGCGAAACCCATTGACCCATCGGAATTCTGCAGGGAGAAGATCGTCTGATCAAAAGCGCCTGAGAGCTTTGGCCTGACGACGAGATCGACGGTTAGACCTGAGTTTTCAGGACGCTGCGGGATAGGTCCGACGGCGCAAGAGCCCAGGTGAGCCCTCTGCTCGATCGCCCGATATCGCGGCTCCAATCCGAATTCGACCCTTTCGCTCTTCGGTCCCGGACCGGCCGGATTGGGGTCGCAGCAGTCGAGCCTAACGACACTTGCCGTCACATCTCGATTGCCCGCCGACGAAATCTTGAACTGAAGAACCTCGCCGACCCTGGCGCTGAGGGGCGTCACGTAGCCGATAATTGCCGGCAAAGAATGCTGTGGATCGGGCATATCGCATCCGGGCTGTTCGACGAGCGAAGGCGCAAGCTTGCAAGGACGCGGCGCCAGTGCTATCTGTAAATCGAATATCGTATACGTTCCCTAGTTGTCAACGGACATTGTACCTCCGTTCCCGGCCCGCGTTGACCCTGAAGCCAATATTGTCGGGGATATTGTATACGGATCGAGTAGCATCTGCCGAGAAGTCGCCCTATCCATGAGTTTCGGCGTCGAGTTGCGAAGCTGGAGGTAACATTGCCACTGAACCCTGCAGGTCTGCCTTCTCTCGGCTCCGCACCGACGGCCTCCGACCTCATCGCCAAGTACATGCGGGAAGCCATCATCACGGGCGAGTTCGATGAGGGCGAGCCCATCCGCCAGGACGACGTCGCGAAGCTGTTCGACGTCAGCAAGATACCGGTCCGGGAGGCGCTGAAGCGCCTGGAGGCCGAGGGTTTGGTGGAGTTCCAGCGCAACCGCGGCGCCGTTGTCAAAAGCGTTTCGGAGCCCGAGATCGCCCAGATCTTCGAAGTCAGGGCGATGCTGGAGTCGAACGCGCTGAAATTGTCCGTGCCGCGCATGACGGCAAAGACGTTCCGGAGGGCGGAGCAATATTGCGACGCCTTCGCGCGGGAGACCAATGTGGCGCGATGGGCCGAGCTCAACTGGCAGTTCCACTCCTGCCTCTATGAAGATGCCGATCGAGCCTTCCTGATGAACCTTATCCGGTCCGTCAACGACCGGATCGAGCGCTACCTGCGCATCCAGCTCACCCTTTCGGGCGGAACCGGCGTCGACGACAGGGAGCATCGCGAAATTCTCGCCGCATGCCGCGAGGGCGATGCCGACCGCGCCGCGCAATTGCTGCACGACCACATCACAAAGGCATGCGCATCCTTGCTGGCGAACATTCGAAAATAGACACCTCGGAGGCGCTGCCGGCATATCGAAACTTTCTCCTTGACGCCTCTCGTTTATCGTATACGATATTCCATCGTGATATCACGCATACGCGCTATGGCAACGCTCTTTGGGTCAGCAGACCCAGAGTGAGGGTGGACGAAATCGTCTGCCCGCTGCCCGGCGATGGATTGGCAAAGGGATGCCGCTTTGAGGAGTGAGATGAAGTACGAAAGGTTTCTGAACACCGTTGAATTGCACACCTGTGGCGAGACGTTCCGGCTTGTCACGCAAGGGCTGCCGAAAATCCCTGGCAAGACCATCGTGGAGCGTGCCGCCTGGTTGAAGCAAAACGCCGATCACTACAGGCGTGCGGTCATGCTCGAGCCGCGAGGCCACAAGGACCTCTATGGCGGCTATCTGACGCCGCCTGTCAGCGAGGACGCTGATTTCGGCGTCATCTTCCTCAATAACACCGACTACAGCCCGCATTGCGGCCATGGAGTCATCGCGCTCGCGACCGCCGCGGTCGAGTTGGGGTGGATCGAGCGGACGTCACCAGAGACGCGCGTCGGCATCGACGCTCCCTGCGGCTTCATTGAATCCTTTGTTGAATGGGATGGCGAGAAGGTTGGATCCGTCCGGTTCGTGAACGTTCCGTCATTTGTCTTCAAGCGAGATGTGATGGTCGTTACGCCAACCTTCGGCGAGGTCACTGGCGACATCGCCTATGGCGGCGCGACCTACTTCTATGTCGACGGGAACCAGCACGACGTCGCCATTCGCGAGAAGGATCTGCAGCGGGTCATGCAGCTTGGTTACGAGATCAAGGCTGCAGTCAACGCCAAGATGCCGTTTGTTCACCCGGAAATCCCCGAGTTTAACGACGTTTACGGCGTGATGATCTACGGCGCGCCTCGTCATCAAGGGTCAACTCAGGCCAATTGCTGCGTCTATGCCGATCGGGCGATCGATCGATCTCCTACGGGCTCGGGCACAGCCGGTCGGGTTGCGCAACTTTACCTGGGCGGACAGTTTTCCGCGCAAGACATCCTGGTCAATGAATCGATCATCGGCACGATCTTCAAGGGCCGCGTGCTCGGCGAAACGAAGGTCGGCGATTACGACGCCGTGATCCCCGAAGTCAGCGGCCGCGCCTCGATCTGTGGCTTTGCGAGTTGGGTGATCGATGAGGCTGATCCGCTCACCTACGGCTTCCTGGTCCAGTAGGTCGTTTCAAGAAGGAGAGCATATCGCCAGCAGACGTATACGATATCTAAGATACGATACCGAAACCCTTAACCATTCGTGCAATCCAAAAACAAAGAGAGGAACTGAAATGCGCATTGCTCCCCACATTTTCGCCGCTGCCCTCGCGTCGGGCTTCGCCACCGTTGCACATGCCGACCAGCTGGACGACATCATCTCGGCCGGCAAGCTGCGCTGCGCAATCGAGCTCGATTTCCCGCCAAACGGCGCACGTGACAAGGACAACAAGCCGATTGGCTTTGACGTCGATTACTGCAACGACCTGGCGAAGGCGCTTGGCGTCGAGGCCGAGATCGTCGACACGCCCGATCCGGATCGAATTCCCGCCATTCTTTCCGGACGCGCCGATGTCGGCATCGCCGTTGCGTCCGACACCCTCGAACGGGCCAAGACGATCGGCTTCTCGATCCCGTATTTCGTTTTCAAGACGATCGTTCTGGCGCGCGAGGATTCTGGCATCAAAAGCCCGGCCGACCTCAAGGGGCACACTGTCGGCGGACCGGCAGGCGCCTATGAAACGCTTGCTCTCGACGCTTCGGTCAAAGGGTTCAATGACCCGAACGGCAAGATGCTGACCTTCCAGTCCCAGTCGGACACCTTCCTGGCGTTGGGCCAGAAGCAGATCGATGCGACCTACACGACCTCGACGATCGCCACCGCCATTATCCAGTCGGGCAAATATCCCGGCCTGAAGATCGTCGGCGACGCGCCCGTCGACGCGGACTATTGCGCGATCCTCGTGCAGCGCCACGAACAGGGACTGCTGAACTACGTGAACCTGTTCCTGAACCGCCAGGTGCGCTCCGGCCGCTATGCGGAACTCTACAAGAAATGGGTTGGCACTGAAGGCGGCCCGGCTCCCGATCTCAGCGTTGCAGGCGTCTATCGGTAAGCGTCCCGCATAGCTCCGGACGCGGCCATAGGGCAGCGTCCGGAATGCTCGGCGACGACCGCTCGCCACTGTCACCCCGTGAAGACCTGTTCATCGCATAAAGGGTCCACGCATGGCCTACACCTTTCAATGGCGTCCTGTGCTCCACTCTCTCCCGGAAATGCTCTGGGGGGCATTGGTGAGCCTTGAGATCGCCGCGCTGGCGATGGCGATCGGCACGGTTTTCGCCATCCTGCTGGCGCTCGCGAAGAGATCCGGCAAAAGAACGCTTTCCAGCCTGGCCGACGTCTGGATCGAGACCGCGCGCAACACGCCTGCCTTGTTCCAGATCTATCTGATCTATTTCGGCCTGGGATCTTTCGGCCTTCGCGTTGACTCCTATTCCGCGCTCCTGCTCGGCATCACCTTTAACAATGCCGGCTACCTCGCTGAAACCTTCCGCGGCGGCTTCACCGCCGTCCCGGAAACCCAGACCCGCGCGGCGCGTTCGTTGGGATTGGGTCAAATCCGGACGATGTGGCACATCGTTCTGCCGCAGATGCTGCGCGCGGTGTTCCACGCCATGACCAACCAGATGGTCTGGTCGATCCTGATGACATCGCTCGGGGTAGTCGTTGGCCTAACGAGTGATCTGACCGGCGTGACACAGCAACTGAATGTCGTGACGTACAGGACATTCGAATATTTCTTTGTAGCAGCGTGTCTGTACTACCTCATATCCAAAATATTTACGATCGGCGCTCGCCTGGTTGCGTCCCGCCTGTTCCGCTATTGAGGATCAAGAAGATGTTTTTTGGCGCCTCATTATCGTGGAGCGACATTCTCTTCATGCTGAATGGTGCGGTCACCACGATCGCCATCACCTTGGCTTCGGTGGCCATCGGAACCGGTCTTGGTGTCCTGTTCGGCCTCGTCAGGGCTGGGTCCCCCTGGTGGATCAGCTGGCCGGTAGGCGGAATTCTGGATATCTTCCGGTCCATTCCATTGCTCATCCAGCTGGTGCTGTTCAATTCGTTCAACAGCATGTTTCGTCTTCATTGGCCGACCTATTTGGTGGCCTGCCTTTGCCTGGGCATCTACGCGGCGGCGTTTTGCACGGAAATCGTCAGAAGCGGTGTGACGGCGGTGCCGATCACGACGCGCCGCGCCGCCCGATCGCTGGGGCTGACCTGGCTCCAGGAGGTCGTTTCGATCACCTTGCCCATCGCGACCAGGATCGTTTTCCCGAGCTGGATCGGTCTGGCGCTCGGGGTGATGAAGGATACTGCGCTCGTGCTGTGGATCGGCATCGTCGAGCTTCTGCGAAGCTCCCAGATCGTCACGACCAGGGTGCAGGAGCCGCTCTTGGTTCTGTCCATCGCCGGCGTGATCTATTTCGTGATGAGCTTTCCTATCGCGAGGCTCGGAGCACGGCTCGAGAAGAGGTGGGGAACCCAATGATAGAGATCGAAAACGTTCACAAGCACTTCGGCGCCCTGCACGTTCTCAGGGGCGTGAGCCTGAATGTGAACAAAGGCGAAGTCCTGTCGATGATCGGCGGATCGGGCTCCGGCAAATCGACCATGCTGATGTGCATCAACGGCCTGGAAGGTATCCAGAAGGGGCGCATCAGCGTCGACGGCATGGACGTGCATGCGAAAGGCACGGATTTGAACAAGCTCCGGCGCAGGATCGGCATCGTCTTCCAGCAGTGGAACGCGTTTCCTCACCTCACCGTGCTCGAAAACGTCATGCTGGCCCCCAGAAAAGTATTGGGCAAGTCGAAGCAGGAGGCGGAGGCCATCGCCGTCCAGCAGCTTCGCCACGTCGGCCTCGGCGAAAAGCTAACGGCATTTCCCTCGCGCCTGTCTGGTGGGCAGCAGCAGAGAATGGCGATCGCACGCGCTCTCGCTATGTCGCCAGACTACATGCTCTTCGATGAGGTAACTTCGGCTCTCGATCCTCAATTGGTAGGCGAAGTTCTGGACACGCTGCGCATGCTTTCCAAGGAAGGGATGACCATGATCGTGGTGACGCACGAGATGCGCTTTGCACGGGAAGTTTCCGATCGTGTCGCCTTCTTCTATCAGGGACAAATTCACGAGCTCGGCGCACCCGGGCAGGTCTTCGACAGTCCTCGGAAATCCGAGACAGCCGATTTCCTGCGCTCGGTCCTGTGATCATGCTGAAGATTGCAGATGCCGACACAACAGCGCTTCACCTGGATTACGCCCGACTGTTGGAAGCGCTCGATCGTGGGTTCGCCGAAGGCTGCGTCGTCCCTGTTCGCCACCACCACGCCATCCCGAAGAAAGGTCAACCCGACGCCACCCTGCTTTTGATGCCTGCTTGGAGCAGCGATACCGACGAAGTCAAATATCTTGGCGTGAAGCTCGTCACGGTGTTTCCCGGCAATGCCGCCAAAGGTTTGGGAGGCCTCACTTCAACCTATGTGCTCTACGATGGTGATACCGGTCAGCAGCTGGCCATGCTGGATGGCAATGTCATTACCGCGCGGCGGACCGTGGCGACCTCGGCCCTTGCGGCGCGCTATCTTTCCCGTGAGGACTCACGAAAACTGCTCGTGCTGGGTTCGGGTCGCGTGGCCAGTCTTATACCGGAGGCATATCGCGCGGTACGTCCGATTGCCGATGTATCTGTTTGGGACATCAACCCGCAGAGCGCCGCCCGCCTGGTTGCCGATTTGAACCGTAAGGGATTCCGGGCGTCCGTCGAGGACGATCTCGAAGCAGGTGTCAGAAATGCAGACATCGTAAGCGCGGCGACGCTTGCCACATCGCCCTTGATCCACGGCGCATGGCTCTCGGCTGGGACCCATGTCGATCTGATCGGTGGTTTCACACCGCTGATGCGTGAGGCCGACTCTGAGGCAATGCTGCGTGCGGCCGTGTATGTCGATACTCCAGAGGCGCTGCACGAGGCCGGAGATTTGAGTCAGCCGATTGCGAGCGCACTCATCTCGCCAAATCACATCCGCGGCACTCTTGCGCAACTCGCAAGGGCGGAGATCGAGGGGCGCCGCAACCAGCAGCAAATTACACTTTTCAAGGCTGTGGGCTCGGGACTGGCAGACCTCGTCGCGGCCAAACTGGTGTTTGGCTCGCTCTGAGGGTCTGCTTCCAACATTCCGAAACTAGAAGCCGACGGTCAGCTTTGCGGTCGTTTGAGTGTTGCCCACGTGGGCAACGCTCAATCTTCATTTTTGAAGCTCGTCCGCCGGAAACTGGCCTTTTAGCACCGTTTTACCCAAAGATCTGCGGGATGTGGCGACATGGTTTTGCCCGAACTCGGGGTCTCAGCGCTTACGCCGCTCAGCCCTAAAGGAGTTCGGCTAAGCGAAGTCTTGCGGTAACCACTTGTTACTCAATGAGAAATTGGCGCACCCGACAGGATTCGAACCTGTGACCTCTGCCTTCGGAGGGCAGCGCTCTATCCAGCTGAGCTACGGGTGCTTCCCGGGAAACCGGAAAACGAACCAGCCGGTGAGCCGGCCAGCCACGGCTTCTTAGCGGAAGCGCGCTCAGGCTTCAACGGCCAATTGGGTTGCCAAGACACTTGACGTCAGAGGTGTGGCCCGCGCGTCCCTGGAGCGATTCCAGGAAAGTGTGAAACGGTTTTTCGTCCGGAATTGCGCAAAAACAAAGAGCGTTTCGGTGCTTCCGTGGAACGCTCCAGGCACGGGTGGCCTTGGCAACGCGGCTTTTGCGGTCGGTACGGCGTCTGAGCAAGCTTGCCGTGAGCAAGCTCGGGCGTCGCGTTACTCCGTCACCTCGACCTTCGTCGCCCTCCGCCTCACCCCCCGTGTCGTGCGCTTCTGCTTCTTCGGCGTCAGCTCGTGCATGGCGTCGAGCTGCAGCTGCTGCATTTCGGCCAGCCGCTGCCATTGGCGCGAGATGAGGTAGTCGAGCTTTTCGTGCAGGTGTCGCACTTCGAGCTCGGCCTTCAGGTTCACCCGGTAGTCGTTGAAGGAGCGCAGCCGGTCCTTCGCCTCCTGCCGCTTCTGGCTCATCATGATCACCGGCGCCTGGATGGCGGCGATGCAGGAGAGCARAAGGTTSAGCAGGATGAACGGATAGGGGTCGAACGCCTTGGCCTCGCCCTCGATCAGGTTCAGGCCGATCCACAGCACCAGCACGGCCCCGAACGAGGTCAGGAACCACCAGCTGCCGCCGAAGGCTGCGAGGTCGTCGGAAACGCGCTCGCCGAAGGTGCGGTGCTCCTCGAATTCTTCTTCCGAGTTTTCCGAGATCGTGTCTTGTCTCGCGATCGACTCCACCACCTGGCGGTCGAGCTCTGAGAATTCGCCGTGCTCCTGCTGCAGCAGCTCCTCCGTGTAGCGCATGCGGTAGCGGCCGAGCTCCTCGCGGCTGATGCGGGCGCCGGGCGGCAGGTCCGGATGGTCGGAGCGGATGCGGTCGGCCAGGCTCGGCCTCAGATCGTCGATGCGCACCAGGTCGCGCTTGCGGAACTTCTTGCCGCTGATCGCCGACGGCTTCTTCTTCGGCTTGACCCGGCCCGTGCCGGGCAGGGAGGGTTCGGAGTCCGGCACTTCCGGCGTTTCGAGATGTTCGTCCGAAACGCCATGCAGCTCTCCCTGAGTGGTCGGCGCTTCGAGATATTCGCCGCCGCTGTCGTTCTGGTTGTCTGCTTTCTTCTGCGCGGATGCCTTGGGGTCGCTGGCCATCGTCAGTGCTCCTGTTCTCGGCTTTCAGACACGATATGCTAAGCCGGCGCGACATATCTACTGTTACGGCCTATTTCACGTTTCTGTGCAGCTTTTGTGATGGTGGCGGTTCTTCGCGCGAGGCCGGATGCCCGTCCGGCGGGATGTTCGCCCGTTCGTGCTGGAGCAATCATCGCCCCCGGCTGGCCTTGATATGGATCAAGATGGCCCTGTGGCCAGCCTGATAGGCAAACTATATCGAGGTTAGCCTGAAGCCTCCGTGCCTGGTCAGGCTCCGTCATCAGGGGCGCGCATCGCCCCGCACAACAGGGATCGCGACCCATGTACAAACATCTTCTGATCGCCACTGACGGTTCGGAACTCGCCCAGAAGGGCGTTGCCCACGGTCTGGCGCTGGCCAAGGGCCTCGGCGCCGCCGTCACCTTCATCAATGTTTCCGAGCCGTTTCCGGTCCTTGCCTGGGGCGGCGCCATGGCCGGCTAYGTGGCCGGCGACGAGCTGGTCGCCTATGAGGAGAACGCGCGCCAGTATGCCCGCGACGTGCTGGACAAGTGCAAGGCTTCGGCCGACGAGCTCGGCTTGCGCTCCAAGGGCATGCATATCGAGAACCGGACCCCCGCAGAGGCGATCCTCGACGTCGCCCGCGTCGAGGCCTGCGACCTGATCGTCATGGCCTCGCACGGCCGCCGCGGCCTCGGCCGGCTGCTGCTCGGCAGCCAGACGGCGGAAGTGCTGTCGCTGACGGAGATCCCGGTTCTGGTGGTCCGGTAGGGCATTAGGAAAGCGCGGCGCATGGGTGAGATCGGCAGCGATCCTTCGCGCCCCCCTCTGTCCTGCCGGACATCTCCCCCACAAGGGGGGAGATTGGCAGCGTAGGCGTCCCACTCATCCTGTGGCGTTAGCAATTGGCGAAAGCGGCGGTGCCGTCTGATCTCCCCCCAAGTGGGGGAGATGTCCGGCAGGACAGAGGGGGGCGCTGTCCCGCCGACGCTTCGGCGCTTTTGCACCGCCTAACCACCTATTGCGCCGGCAAGCCAGGCGGCGGCAAGCCGGGAAGCGGCGAAGCGGTCGGCGACTGCCCGGCAAACATCAGCTTGGTCTTGGCGTCGGCGCTCGCCGGCGAGAGGCTGCGCTGGATCAGCGCCTCGACATGATTGTTGCGCTGACGCGCGCTCTCGGCGCCCATCACCACCACGATCAGATGCCGGCCGTCGGCATTGTAGGAGGTGACGATGTTGTAGCCGGAGGCGCGGATGTAGCCGGTCTTGATGCCGTCGACGCCGCGCACGCGGCCGAGCATGTCGTTGTGGCCGCGCACCAGCCTGCCGCGGAACATGAAGTCGCTTTCCGAGAAATAGTGGAAATGCTGCGGGAAGCGGTGCTCGAGCGCCAGCCCCAGCACCGCCATGTCGCGCGCCGTCGTCACCTGGCCGTCGTCGGGCAGGCCGCAGGCGTTGCGGAAACTGGTGCCGGTCATGCCGAGCTGGTGCGCCCTGGCGGTCATCATCGCCGCGAACTGGTCCTCGCTGCCGCCGCCGAGATATTCGCCCACCGCCACCGCCACGTCGTTGGCCGACTTCACCACCATCGCGCGGATGGCGGAATCGACGTCGATCGTCTCGCCGCGCCGGAAGCGCAGCTTCGTCGGCGGCTGCAAGGCCGCGTGTTCGGAAACTGGGATCTGCGTCTGCTTGGTCACCCGGCCGCTCTCCATCGCCTCGAACAGCATGTAGAGCGTCATCATCTTGGTCAGCGATGCCGGATAGCGCTGCGCCGCCGAATTCACCTCGAACAGCGTCTTGCCGGTYGAGGCGTCGACYACGATCGCSGCGTATTTCTGCGGCTGCGCCGGCACGGCAAGCACGCTTTCGGGCGGGGCGGCGGTCGTGCAACCGGCCACCAGCACCAGAAAGGCCAGCGCTGCGATCAATTTCTGGAGGACGGACAGGGGACGCGGATAGGACAAGACTGTTCTTGAGCTGTTGCTGAGATCGGGCGACGCTAACGTAACGCATCCGGCGCGTCCATTTGGTTAACGACGGGAACAAGGCATTTGCCCAGGTTTTAGAGCCGCGGCACCACCGGCAGGGGGTTGGGGTGGCGTGCGTGCCGGGCGAACGCTCCCGTGCGGTTGCCCTGCACAAGGGGGCGGGCTGGCGTTGATGCAAATTGCTTGTCGCCGCGCTTGCACTTCCGACATCAGGCAGGCTTTGCTGGCGCCCTAGAACAGATTCGCGGAGATAGCGATGGACACGGTCACGATCGGCGCAAAGGGCATCTCGGTCTCGCTGGACCTCACCGTAGGCCACATCGCCGCCATGGAGGTGGAGGCCGGTGGCCGCCGCCTGGCGCCGCTGCATCGCGCGCCCTGGGTCGGCGCACCGCGCGGGACGCTGCCGGAAAACCTGCCGGAGGGAACCGTGCGCTTGTCGGGCGATTTCCTCTGCGCGCCGTTCTCGTCGAGCGATGTCGAGGCAGCACCCCTGCATGGCTGGCCGGCCAACAGCCGGTGGGACGTCACCGAAAACGGCGCCGTCGCCGGCGGCTGGCGCGCCGTTTTCCGGCTGCGCCGCAAGGTCATGGGCGCGGCCGTCGACAAGATTTTCACGCTGCGCGACGGCCATCCGTTCCTCTATCAGGAGCATGTCTTTTCCGGCGGCTCCGGCGCCATTTCCGTCGCGCAYCATCCGATGACGGYGATGCGCGACGGCGGCCGGCTCGCCTTCTCGCCGAAGCGCGTGGCGGCCACGCCGCCCACCCCGCTCGAGCCGGATCCGGCGCGCGGCCGTTTCCGGCTCGCTTATCCGGCCCGCGCCACCGAACTCACGCATTTCCCGATCGCCGCCGGCGGCACGACTGACCTCACCGACTACCGCATGGAGGACAGGCGCGAGGACTTCATCACCCTGGTCGAGGCCGATCATGGCGGCCCGGGCTGGACCGCGCTCGCCCGCCGCGCCGAACAGGACCTGGTGCTGGTGCTGAAGAACCCGGCCGAATTGCCGGTGACGATGCTCTGGTTCTCCAATGGCGGGCGCGACTACGCGCCCTGGAGCGGCCGCCATATCGGCGTGCTCGGCATCGAGGACGGCCGCACCGCGGTCGGCCACGCCGCCTCGCTCGGCGACAATTGGCTCAAGCACGAAGGCGTGGCGACGGCCTTCGCGCTTGCCGAAGGGCGGTCCTTCTCGTTCCGCCACGTGATCGGCGCGGTTCCTTTCACCGATGCGGAGGCGCCGCGCGATATCGAAAGCGCACATGATCGGATGCGTATCCTTACCGCCGGCGGGGCGGCCCAAGTTGTGCCGTTCGACGGCGAATTCCTGCGCATCGGCCGTTCGGTGCCGGTCTGAGCCTTAGAGAGTTCGCTATTCCAGGGCGAAGCAGGAGCGAAGCTCCGTCGCGGAGACTTTGGGATCCTGTGTGACTTCCGAGCGCCGCAGCGGTGCAAGAAAATTGGAAATGCCGGCGGGACAGAGGGGGGCGCGAAGGATCGCGGCCTGTCGCGACTTGCCAACAATCGGTCGAAAACGTTGGCAACCAAGTTTGAAATTTCCACGGACTGCCGCCAAGATGCGGCCGAAACATCACCCGGAAAGGCGCCGATGTCTGATTTAGCCCATATCACTGCCGCCATCTTCAAGCGCGCCGGCAAAGCCAAGCGCTTCGTGGTCGCCATTGCCGGCCCGCCAGGAGCCGGCAAGTCAACCATATCGGGCAGGCTGCATGAACTGCTGCCCGAAGGCACTTCGGAAGTCGTGCCGATGGACGGTTTCCACTATGACGACATCGTGCTCAACCGCCGTGGCCTGCGGACGCGAAAAGGCGCGCCGGAGACCTTCGATTTCGCCGGCTTCGAGACGCTCTTGAAGCGCATCCGCTCCGGCGAGCCCGACATCGCCATTCCGGTGTTCGACCGCAGCATGGAATTGTCGCGCGCCGCGGCTGAGATCATTGGCGCCGACACAAAGTTCATCCTGGTCGAGGGCAACTACCTCCTGCTCGACGAGGAGCCGTGGTCGCGGCTTGCCYCGCTCTTCGACTTCACCATTTTTGTCGACGTGCCGCGCAACGAGCTCGAGCGCCGCCTGATGGAGCGCTGGCGCGGCCATGGCAAGTCCGACGAGGACGCCCGCGCCTGGATTGCCTCCAACGACATGCCGAACATCGAGCGCGTTCTCGCACGCCGCCGCGAAGCCGATCTGGTGATTGGTTAACCTGCTCAATTTTCAATTTTCTTGGGCTGGAACCTTAAGGATTTCGCCCCGTTATGCCCCTATTGCGAAACAGTCCGGCGACGAAGCGATTCCCAAGGAAAAGCCCTGACACGGCTCTTCGCCCGGAATAGCGCGAAAACAAGCAGGAACGTCCGATGGCAACCAGGACCAGAAAAACCGCGCCCAGAAGCAGGGCAGTGCAGCCAAAAACACCCGTCGATTCGACGGCGGCGAAGGATGCCAAGCCTTCCTTCGGCAAGGCCGCGCCCAGGAAAGTCGTGCCAGGCGCCGTGCACAAGGTCGCTGCAAAGCCCGCGAAGGCCCACAAGCCGGCGGCCGGCAAATCGGGCCCGATCCGCACCGTGGCAAGCGTTGCGACCGGCGCGGTGGTGGCCACAGCGCGGCTTGCCGCTTCCGTGCTCGGCCGGGGCGGCAAGGCCAAGACGAAATAGGGCTGTCGTTCAGCCCCGTGCGGGAATTGTGAGGCCCTTTTGCACGGCCGGCCGCGCCAGGCCGCGTTCGAGCCATGCTGCCACGATCGGGAAATCGTCGAAGCCGACGAGCTCGCGCGCCTCGTAGAAGCCGATCAGGTTGCGCACCCAGCCGAGCGTCGAGACATCGGCGATGGTGTAATCGTCATCCATGATCCAYCGCCGGCCCTTGAGCCGCGTTTCCAGCACGCCGATCAGCCGCCGCGATTCGTCGCGGTAGCGCTCCAGCGGCCGCCTGTCGGCGATTTCACGGCCCGCGAATTTGTTGAAGAAGCCGACCTGGCCGAACATCGGGCCGATCGAGGACATCTGGAAGAACACCCACTGGATCGTCTCGTAGCGCCGGATCGGATCGGAAGGGATGAGCTTGCCGGTCTTGTCGCTGAGGTAGAGCAGGATGGCGCCGGATTCGAACAGGCCGATCGGCTCGCCCCCGGGCCCGTCCGGATCGACGATCGCCGGAATCTTGCCGTTCGGGTTGAGCGACAGGAATTCCGGCGTCGAGCTCTCGTTCTTGCCGATGTCGACATAGTGCGGCTCGTAGGGCAGGCCGATCTCCTCCAGCGCGATCGAGATCTTCACGCCATTGGGCGTCGGCGTGGAGTAGAGCTGCAGGCGCTCGGGATGTCTGGCCGGCCAACGCTTGGCGATCGGAAAGGCGGACAGGTCGGTCATCTGAGGCTCCGGATGTGGATTTGCGCGGGACGGCGCTTGGCGGTTGGCAAGAACTAGGATCCGGGTCCCCCGGGATCAATATTGCCGGGGAACAGGCCGTTCACAGGCCGTCGATCAGGGTGGGTATCAAAACGTCGCCGCCCGAGGGATGCGGCAGATCAGATCGCCTTGAAGGCCAGCACCGCATTGGTGCCGCCGAAAGCAAAGCCATTGCTGATTGCGGCGCGCACCTTGCGCTCGCGCGCGACGTTCGGCGTCACGTCGAGATCGCAGTCGGGGTCGGGCTCGCGGAAATTGGCCGTCGGCGGCACGATGCCCTCGCGGATCGCCATCACGCAGGCGATCATCTCWAGYCCGCCCGAGGCGCCGAGGCAGTGCGCGTGCATCGACTTGGTCGAGGAGACCGAGAGCGAGCGCGCATGCTCGCCGAACACGCGCTTGATCGCCGCCGTCTCGATCTGGTCGTTGGCCTTGGTGCCGGTGCCGTGCGCGTTGAGATAGTCGACGTCTTCCGGATTGAGCCCGGCATCGACCAGGCAGAAGCGCATCGCCGCTTCCGGTCCCTCGACGGTCGGCGCGACGATGTCGGAGGCGTCGGCCGAGAGGCCGGCGCCGGCGATCTCGGCCAGGATGGTGGCGCCGCGCGCCATGGCGTGGTCGTAGCTTTCCAGCACCGCCATGCCGGCGCCTTCGCCGATCGACAGGCCCTGGCGGTCGGCTGAGAACGGCCGGCAGGTGTCGGGCGAAAGCACCCGCAGCGCCTCCCAGCCCTTCAGCACGCCCCACACCAGCGGCGCTTCCGTGCCGCCGGCCAGCATCACGTCGGCGCGGCCGAGCCTGATCTGGTCGACCGCCGAGGCGATGGCGTGATTGGCCGAGGAGCAGGCCGAGGTGACGCCGAACACCGGCCCGCGCAGGCCGAGATTCATGCTGACCTGGCCGGCCGCGGCACCCGGCATCACCTTCGGCACRGTGAAGATGGCGGCSCGGTTGCGCCCCTCGATCAGGATMGCGCGATAATTCTCCTCGATGGTCTCGAAGCCGGCCACCCCGATGCCGACGATGGCGCCCATCCGGTAGGTGTTGTCGGCATGCGCGGCCAGTCCCGCCTGGGCCATGGCTTCCCGCGCGGCGATCACCGCCAGCAGGCTGAAGCGGTCCATCGACACCACCTGCTTGCGCTCGATGCCGTGCTCCGGCAGCTGCTTGATCTCGCTGCCGACCTTGACCTTCAGATCATGCAGGGACGGGTTGTCGATCGGGCCGATCGCCGAGCGCCCGGCGCGCATGGCGTCCCACATCGACGGCACATCGTTGCCGAGCCCGCATATCCCGCCAATGCCGGTGATGACGACGCGCTTCAACATTCAGTCAGGCTTTTTTCGCAATCAGCGCGCGAACCGCCTCGACCATGTCGCCGACGTTCTTGAGGTTGCTCCAGGCATCGACCGTATTCATCTCGATCTCGATGCCGTATTTTTCCTCGAGATCGAAGATGATCTCGGTCAGCTCCAGCGAGTGGATGCCAAGCGTGCTGAGATCCGTGCTGGTGGTGATTTCCTCGCCGCCGGTCTCCGCATGGGCCTTGATCTTCTCGATGATTTCGGTCGTCAGCTGGTCAGCCATTCGGTTCCCTTCCCCTGTCGTTTCCCGACGCCAACTGATCAGCGCCCCTTTATCCCCGGAGTCACAAAACTTTGTCGCCCCTACCCCGCCAGGCATCGTGTGACCATTCCAAGGTGGCTTCCCTGTATAGAAACCGAAACGATGTCAAGCAACAAGCTATATATCGACAAAGCCGCCGGAGTGCTTAACGTTGGCGCCGTGGACATGATCGACGATACCGTGACTCACTTGCCCGCCGCGCAACGTGTTGCCGGGCGAGCCAGGCTTTTCTGCGGCAAGAGCGATGGCCGGACCCGGCTGCAGCGTCTCTATCAGGATGGATCGGCCAAGATCCGCATGCCGGCGGTGCAGGGCGATCCGCTCGAAGCGGTGCTGATCAACACCGCCGGCGGGCTGACCGGCGGCGACCGGCTGGGCTGGACGATCGCGGTCGGCGAGGGCGCTTGCGCCTCCGTCACCACCCAGGCCTGCGAGAAGGTCTATCGCGCTGCCTCCGATCGCGCCGAAACGAAGGTGAGCTTGAGCGTCGGCGCGGGCGGCCGCCTCGCCTGGCTGCCGCAGGAGACCATCGTCTTCGACCGCGCGGCCTTTGCCCGCACGCTCGATGTCGAGCTTGCCGACAGTGCCGAGGCGCTGCTGCTGGAGGCCACGCTTTTCGGTCGGTTGGCCATGGGCGAACGAACGGTGCATGGCGATTTTCATGACCGCTGGCGGGTGCGCCAGGGTGGCAGGCTCATCCATGCGGAGGATTTCCGCATCGGCCCGGATGTCGCGGCTCGGCTTCAGCGCCCGGCCGCCGCTGGCGGCGCGCGCGCAATCGCGACGCTGCTCCTCGTATCGCCGCACGCGGAGACGCTTCTGGAACCTGCCCGAGCCATAATCGGCGACCCCATGACAGGTGGCTGGGGCGGCGCCAGCTTCTGGAGCGTCGGCCGATCTGGCAAGCTTCTTGCGAGGCTAATTGCTGGCGACGGTTACCAGCTCCGCAAGCGGCTGGTGCCGCTCGTCGAACTGCTCAACGGACGGACCGGCCTGCCTAAATTATGGTCACTCTGATTTCGAACATCGGGAAGCCGCATGAACCTGACACCGCGTGAAAAGGACAAGCTGCTGATCGCCATGGCGGCGATCGTGGCCCGCAAGCGGCTGGAGCGCGGCGTCAAGCTCAACCATCCCGAGGCGATCGCGCTCATCACCGACTTCGTCGTCGAGGGAGCCCGCGACGGCCGCTCCGTGGCCGAGCTGATGGAGGCCGGCGCCCATGTCGTCACCCGCGCGCAGGTCATGGACGGCATCGCCGAAATGATCCACGACGTCCAGGTCGAGGCGACGTTTCCCGACGGCACCAAGCTGGTGACCGTGCACGAGCCGATCAGGTGAGGCCCATAAGGCGAAGGGAGGACCGATGTTGGAACTGAGGCCCAATTGCGAATGCTGCGACAGGGACCTGCCGCCGGAGGCGACCGATGCGCTGATTTGCA